>Ga0207657_10004922_pt1 | contig 14041 bp, 13 predicted proteins | sample KBSC33metaG_FD_184316 | JGI IMG/M metagenome (GOLD analysis project Ga0207657, IMG submission 184316) | Corn rhizosphere microbial communities from Kellogg Biological Station, Michigan, USA - KBS C3-3 metaG (SPAdes) (version 2) | ecosystem: Host-associated > Plants > Roots > Rhizosphere > Soil ... | reverse complement strand
CGCTGCGCGAGGCCCTCGTGCCGCTGCAAGCGCTGCCGCTGCCGGTGTCGCTCTGGGAGTCCGAGGTGCTGCCGCGGCGCGTCACCGACTACCGCCGCGAGCAGCTCGACCAGCTGTGCGCGTCCGGGGAGCTCGTCTGGGTCGGCGCCGGCCTCGACCGCGTCGCGCTCTTCTTCCGGGAGGACGCGCCGTTGCTCGGGAGGCCGTCAGCCGCGCCCGAACCGGAAGGCGCAGCGCACGATGCGATTCGCAGCGCGCTCGCCGGCGGTGCGCTCTTCTGGCCGATCGTCCCGGAGTTCGAGGACGCGATCGCGCTGCCGGCCCTCTGGGATCTCGTGTGGTCTGGCGAGGTGACGAACGACCAGTTCGCGCCGCTGCGCGCCGAGCGGCGCTATCAGCCGCCGCACGCCGATCGCCGTGTGCGCCGCTTCGCACGGCAGCGCTCGGCCGCGGTGTCGCCGACGCAGGGTCGCTGGTCGCTCGCGGAGCCGTTGTTCGCGGCGCAGCGGCCGGACCGCCGCGCGCTGGCGGAGCTGCTGCTCGAACGGCAGGGCATCGTCACGCGCGACAGCGTGCGCGGCGAAGGCATCCCGGGTGGATACGGCGCGGTCTACTCCGAGCTCCGCGCGCTCGAGACGCTCGGTACCTGCCGGCGCGGCTACTTCGTCGAAGGCCTCGGCGGGGCGCAGTTCGCGCTCGGCGGCGCCGTCGAGCGACTGCGGGAGCTGCGGCCGAAGGAAGGCGAGGAGCCGGAGCCGCTCGTGCTCGCCGCGGCCGATCCGGCACAGCCGTACGGCGCCGCACTGCCCTGGCCGAAGCGCTCGAACGGACGCGCAGCGCGCATCGCCGGTGCACACGTCGTCCTGCTCGGCGGCGAGCCTGCGCTGTACGTCGAGCGCGGCGGCCGTTCGCTCGTGTCGCTCCGCGAGCCGGACGAGGACTGGCTGCGCGTCGCGCTCGCCGCGCTCGTCGCGCACGTGCGGACGCGCGGCGGTAGGCGGCTGGCCGTCGAGCGCTTCGACGGCGAAGCGGTGGTCGAGACGATGGCGATGCCCCTGCTCGTCGAGGCCGGCTTCCTGGCCGGCCCGCGGCGCGCGGTGCTGCGCGCCTAGGCAACGCCTAGGTACAGGGGACAGTCCCTGGTAAAAGAACCGTCACGACTTCGCCGCATAAGTGCGACTGCTCGACCCCGCTACGCGCGGAGCTCGGCGACGAGCTCCGCGATCGACTGCTCCCGGCACCGCTTCGCGCCGGTGCCGCCCATGAAGAGGGGGCCGCGCTCGCGCGAGACCCGGCGTTGCTCCGGGAACGGGAGCGGCGTTTCGCGCATCAGGCCCTCCAGGACGTCGTCGCGAGCCGCACGCATCGGCCGGCCGGTATAGGCATCGGTCACGACGGTGTCGTGCGCGCGCAGAGCTTCGAGATGGTCGCGCGGGCGGCCGCACTCCCGCGTGAACAGGAACGCGGTGCCGACCTGAACGCCGACCGCGCCGAGCTCGATCGCCGCGTGCACGTCGTCGCGCGTCGTGATCCCGCCGGCAGCGATCACCGGCACGCCCGAGATCGCCGGCACGAGCTCGGCGAGCGGCACGAGCGGGAAGCCGTCGAGGAACGAGCCGCGGTGTCCGCCGGCCTCGGCGCCCTGCGCGATGACGTAGTCGACGCCGGTCTCGCGCAGGACGTCCGCCTCCTCGGCCGTCGTCGCCGTTCCGAGGACCTCGATGCCGGCGGCGCGCAGCGGCGCGGGATCGAGGAGGCCGAACGTGAAGGAGAAGTACGCGGGCCGCTCCTCCAGCACGACGGCGAGCGCGTCCTCGCGCAGATACGGCGCCGCGAACAGATTGACGCAGAACGGCAGCTTCGGCATCGAGCGGATCTCCGCGCGCAGATCGTCCGGCGACATCGCCGCGCCGGCGATCGTGCCGATCGCCCCCGCCTCGCACACCGCCGCCGCGAAGCCGGGCGGCTGGTTGTTCGCCATCGGCGCCTGGAACAGCTTCACGTCACGCCGCGACGAGCTTGTACCCCATCCCGCGCACCGTCACGAGCCGCTCGGGCTGGGTCGCGTCCCTTTCGATCTTGCGACGGAGGTTCGAGATGTGCACCTCGCATGCATGCTCGTCGCCGACGTGCTCGCTCGCCCAGAGATGCTGCATCAGCTCGCGGCGCGAGACGACGCGCTCCGGCTGCTCCGCGAGCAGCGACAGCACCTTGAACTCGGACAGCGTCAGGTGGACACGATCGCCGTCGACGGACACCTCGTGCCGCCCGAGGTCGATCTGCAGCCCGCCGAGCCTGCGCACGGTCGCGCCGCCGGTTGCACGGTCGAGCTCGCGCCGCCGGAGGATCGCACGCACACGCGACAGCAGCTCCGCCGTCGAGAACGGCTTCGTCACGTAGTCGTCGGCGCCGAGCTCGAGCCCGAGCACGCGGTCGATCTCGGCGTCGCGCGCCGTCAGCATCAGGATCGGCACGTCGCTCTCCGCGCGCAGTGCGCGGCAGACGTCGGTGCCCGACATCCCCGGCAGCATCACGTCGAGGATGACGATGTCGTAGCCGTTCTGGCGTGCCCGCTCGAGTGCAGCCGTACCGTCTCGCTCCTCGTCGACCTCGAAGCCTTCCCGGCGGAGCATGAACGCGACCACGTCGAGGACGCCGGGATCGTCGTCGACGAGCAGGATGGCGCTCACGCCGGCACCTCAACGCGCAGGCGCACCCGCTCCAGCTCGATGCGGACGAGCGTTCCCTTGCCCGGCGCGGAGTCGAGCTCGACCCGGCCGTCGAGCGTTCGCACCGCCTGCCGCACGATCGCGAGGCCGAGGCCGAACCCTTCGGCGTCGCGGTCCTGGCCGCGGTAGAAGCGGTCGAACACGTGCCGCTGCGTCTCGGCGCTCATGCCGACGCCGGTGTCCTCGACCTCCACACGGAGATTCTGTCCCAGCTCGTAGGCACGTAACACGATCCTGCCCTCGCGTGTGTGCTTGGCCGCGTTCTCGGCGAGGTTGCGCACCGCCTGCTCGAGCAGGTCGCGGTTGAGGAGCGCATCCAGCACCTCGGGCGCCTCGACCTGGATCGCGACGCCGTCGTGCGGCCGCACGTCCTCGGCGATCTCGTGCAACAGGACGCCGATCTCCACGAGCTCGGCGCGCGGACGCTCCTGGCCCGCGTGTGCGCGCGCGAGCGTCAGCAGCGCGCGTGCGAGCCGGGCGAGCCGCTCGGCCTCGCGTGCGATGTGCGCGAGGAAGCGGTCGCGCTCCGCCTCGTCGTCCTTCGCGCCCGTCTGCAGCACCTCGACCGCGCCGATGATCGTCGTCAGCGGCGTGCGCAGCTCGTGCGCGGCATTCGTGACGAATTCGCGCTCGGCGAGCTCGCGACGCTCCTCCTCGCTCAGGTCGTCGAGCACGATCATCACGTTGTCGGTCTCCGGCTGGGTCGGGATGCCGACGACGGCGACGGCGTGCTCGTCGTCGGGACGCACGTGCGCCTGCGCGAGCGCGCCGTCGGAGTCGAAGAGGCGCGCGGCGAAGTCGCGCAGCGAGAAGCCGGGCCATGGGTCCGGAAGCGGATCGCCCTCGGCGAGCCGGCCGCCGAGCATGCGCCGTGCCTCCGCGTTCGCGAAGCGGACGACGAGGTCTTCGTCCACCGTGACGACGCCCTCGTGCAGCCGCTCGAGCAGCATGCGCAGGCGGTCTCGCTCGCCCTCGAGCCGGCGGAACGAACGACGCAGCTGACGGCGCATCCGCTCGAAGCTGTGCGCGAGCGCGCCGAACTCGTCGCGGAAGCGGTACCGGAGCGGCGTCTCGAAGTCGCCGAGGGCGATCGCCTCCGCTGCGCGCGACATGCGCCGCAGGCGCAGCGCGATCAGCTGCGCGAGGATGACGCCGAAGAGCAGCGACGCGATGCCGGCGATGATGCCCGCCCTGAACGCCTGGTCGTTGAGGATGCCGATCGCGGCGGCGACGTCGGGGCGGACGTCGCGCGCGACGAGCGTGCCGCCGCGGAAGGGGCGGCGCACGATGAAGACGCCTTCCCGGGCCTGCGCGGGCTGGGTCCCGGCGACACGGCGGCCGCGGGCGTCGTAGATCGTGAGCTGGAGCCCGGTGCGGCGCTCGACCGACGCGACGATGCCGTTGGCCACGGGCTTGCCGGCGAGCAGCGCGGTCGCGACGGACGCGCTGTGAGCGGCGGCATCCTGAGCGTTGATGCGGAGCGCGTGCTCGGAGCGCGAGGAGTACTGCGAGACGACGATCGCCGTCGAGGCGGCCGCGACGACGGCAAAGGCGGCCCCGAGCCACCAGCGGACGCCGAAGAACCGTCTCGTCATGGGAGAAAGGCTACGTCGCGAAGCGACGCAGGGCGCTCACGGTTTCCGCAAGGCTGCCCGTATAGGCCCCGCTGGCCGGCCCGCCGAGCACGACGTGCACCGGGGCGTCGGGCGGGGGCGCGAACGCGGCGGTCGTGGCGCTGATCCCCAGCACCCGCGCCGACTGACGGCGCGCGAGCGCGACCGCTGCCTCGAACGGCATGTCGGCTCCCAGGTACGTCACCTTCCAGCCGTCTCGTCGCAGCGCGATTGCGAGCATCATCAGCCCGAGCTCGTGCCGCTCTCCCGGCGCACACGCGAGCACGGCCGTGCCGCGCACGCCGCCGCCCGCGTCCGCGAGGAGGTGCCCGAGCCGCGAGCGTACCGCCTCGCTGACGACGTGCTCCTCCGCCACCGTCAGTTCGCCGCGCCGCCAGCGGTCCCCGATTTCGCGCAGCAGCGGCGCGAGGATCTCCTCCAGCGTCTCGTCGACGTCGTGCAGCGCGAACGCTTGGTCGACGAGCAGGCCGATCTCCGCGGGCTCGCCGCGCGCAACCGCGGCGAGGATCGCCTCCAGGTGATCGCGCGCGGTGCGTGCCGGTGTCACGCCGGCGGTCCCGAGCAGGTTCGCGGCCTCGCCGATCCTGTAGCCCTCCCGCAGCCGCTCGCACAGCCACTCGACGCGCGCGACGTCTCGCTCCGAGTAGCGGCGCTGGCCGCCTGCCGTCCTGGTCGGTTGCAGGATTCGGTAGCGCTGCTCCCATTTCCGGAGCGTGTCCGGCGCCACGCCGGTCCGCCGCGCGAGTGCGGCGATGTTGAGGCCGGCCGTCATTCCTGCCATGAGCAATGCCCAAGTACGCTCGGGATATGCCCGAGGGCGACGCACTGCTTCGCGCCGCGAAACGGCTACAGGTGCTCGTCGGCCAGCGGATCGAGGTCGAGACGCCGCATCCACGCGCCGCGATCAAGCACCTCGCCGACCGGCTGGACGGCCTGACGCTGGCTGCGGTCGACGCGGTCGGCAAGAATCTCCTGCTTCGCTTCGAGGGCGGGCTCGTGCTGCACAGCCACCTGCGGATGACGGGACGGTGGCGTGTCGCGCCGCGCGGCACGCGACTCACGGGCCGCCCGTGGCTCATCCTGCGCGGCGACACGCACGAGGGCGTTCTCTGGAACGGGCCGGTGCTCGAGCTGCGCCGCGGCGGCGCGAGCGTGTCGCATCTCGGGCCGGACATCCTCGGCGACCCGCCCGATCTCGCCACGATGGTCGAGCGGCTGCGCGCGCAGCCGCCGGAGCGCGAGGTCGGAGACGCATTGCTCGACCAGCGCGCGGTCGCCGGCATCGGCAACCTCTGGAAAGCGGAGGCGCTGTGGGACGCGCGCGTCTCGCCGTGGCGGCCGCTCGGCGAGGTCGCCGACGAGGAGCTGCACGCCGCGCTCGACGCCGCGCACCGCTTGATGAGCGCGTCGGTCGAAGGGACGCGCCCGCTGCGTCGCGTCTACCGCCGCGCCGGCCGTGCGTGCCCGCGTTGCGGCACGCCCATCCGTTCCTATCCACAGGGCGGCGAGGCGCGGACGTCGTACTGGTGCCCGAATTGCCAGAGAGGGGGAAAGGAGCCCGCGGCGTAGTAGGTGAGTTGCGATGCGCTCGCCTCATCTCTACGACACGCTGCGCCGGTTCTGCCTCGGCGCGTTCGCGGCGTGGCACGGCGCCGATCTGCCGTTTGCGTTCGAGGAGCACGGCTCGTACGGACGCCCGACGCTGTACGAGTACCGGCCGCTCGTGCGCGGCTACGTCGAGGCGCACGCGGACCGACTGCGCGAGCGCGACGACGTGCAGCAGGCGATCGCCGACCTGAAGCGCGAGCCGGCGGCACGCATCTACGAGGATCTGTACCGCACGCTGCTCGTGCCGCTGCTCGTGCGCACAGCGGAAGGCTGCGGCGGCTTCGATTGGGACGACAGCGCCTTCGATCGCGCCTTCGAGGAGCTCGAGGAGTCGTTGTACGGCGACGGCCACTCGTACGGCGCGGTCGCGCCGCTGGTCGGCATCTCGATCGGCGCCGCGCAGATCGAGCTCGGCGACGGCATCCGCGTGCGACAGGTCGTGTCCGGCGAGCTGGCCGCCATGTGGCCCGAGTCGGCAGGCCTCCTGCCGCGCGACTTCGGCCGCGAGCCCGACCGCTTGTGCGTGCTCGAGCTGCAGCGCTCGGTCGACGTCGACGTGCCCGATGCACCCGGCGAGCTCGCGGACGCGGTCACCGCGTTGCGGCTCGCGACCGAAGCGCCGCTCGCGGCGGGGCCCGTGTTGTTCGAGCGGCTCGACTGGCGGCCCTACGGAATCCGTCCCGTGCTGCCGATCGCGGCGACCGCGCCGCCCGGCGAGCCGACACGTCTCGATCCGTTCCGCGCGACCGTCGCCGCGAAGCTGCGGCCGCTGCTCGCGCTCGCGGACGACGACCCGCAGCTCGGCGACGCGCTCGACCGGTGGGAGCTGTCCCTGTTCCAGGGCGATCCGTTCCGCGCCGAGCAGCTGCGGCATGCGCTTGACGCCGCGCTGGGGAACGGCGAAGGGCTGTACGCCGCAGGCATGCGCGCCGCTGCCTTGCTCGGAGAGACGGCGGAGGAGCGCGCCGGCCTCGCGGAGCGGTTCCGCAAGCCGACACCGGATCTCGTTCGCCGGCTCGTGTTGGCGGTGCTCATGCACGGCGACCGACGCGTGCTGTTGCGCGAGCTCGACGGCGCGTTGCTCGGGCTGCAGGCCGGGCGCGAACGCGTTGCAGAGTTGCGCGCCTCCTGACGCAACAAGAAGGAAAGGCCCCGAGCGTCGGGGCCTTTCGTCGAGCTATTCGAGTGGCGCTACGGGTGCTCTCAGTGCTTGTCCTGCAGCAGCTTCGCGCCGGCAGAGACGCAGCGGCTGAACGGGCTGCCGGTGTGGCCGGCATCGTGCTTGTGCGAGAGCGCGGCGCACGCGACCTTCGGCGAATTCGTCGTGCCCTTGTTCAACTTCGCCATCGCGGTCACGCACTGGCTGAACGGGGTGCCCCGCGTGCCGGCGACGTGCGTCTTGCTCTGGTTCTGGCAGTAGAAGCCGAACGCGTGGGTTGTCGGCGGCTTGTGGTACTGGCTCGCCGTAGGAGAGCCCGGCGCAGGCGGCTTCGCTGCGAATGCGAGCGCGGGCAAGACGAGCCCGAGCGCGGCGAACATCATGACCTTCTTCATTGCATTTCCTCTCTGTCGGGTCTCTCTATCTCATACCCGGATATCTCGTTATCGAGCGCAAGCTTGGCCGACTACAGACGATAATCCCTCCATTTCGCGGATCTTTTACGTCCGATTTACGTAGGCGACCGCGTTCAAGATGTGATCGCCGTTGCAGAGCTGCGCGCCTTCCGGCACACATTTCGCTCTAGCGTCGTGGGCATGGACGAAGCGCGCGCGGTGCTCGAGCGGTTGGAGCGGATCGAGGAGGTCACCGATCGCGACGAGCTGATCGCGGAGCTGCGCGAGCTCGTGCGCGAGGTCGAGGTATGGGTCAGGGCGGAGGCTGCGATGATCCCCGCGTGACCCTTGCTCATTGGGACGACGTCGAACCGCGTCGGCCGGAGCGCCGGGGCCTCGGCGGCACGTGGACGAACCTCGGCGGCGCCGCGGGCAGCGTCACGGTGGGCGTGAACCGGATCCAGCTCGCCGCGGGTGAGGTTTCGACGCCGGCGCACGTGCACGGGGCCGACGAGGAGATCTTCTTCGTGCTCGCCGGTTCCGGGCTTTCGTGGCAGAACGGCCTCACCTACGAGATTCGTGCCGGCGATTGCCTCGTCCACGCCCCGGGGGCCGAGGCGCACACGCTCCGCGGCGGCGACGGCGGCCTCGAGGTGCTCGCCTTCGGGAACCGCACGCGGGTCGGCGGCGCACACCTGCCGCAGGTCGGGATTCGCTGGCTGAACCCGTCCTGGGCAGAGGTCGGCCAGGGCGAGAACCCGTTCGACCGCGAGCAGAACCTCGACTGGCCGGAGCCGAGCCCGCGGCCGATGCGGATCGTCCACCTCGACGATCTCGAGGGCGAGTACGGCGGCATCGCGAAAGACCCGGGCCGCGCGGCCGGCGCGAAGGTGGCCGGGCTCAACTGGGTTGCGCTGCCGGCCGGAGAGGAAGGAGCCCCGCCACACTGCCACAGCGCAGAGGAGGAGCTGTTCGTGATCCTCGACGGCGAGGGCGTGCTCGAGCTCTGGGCCAAGCCGGATCCAGCGAATCCACTGCAAACGGAGCCGGCCGAGACGCATCCGATCCGCCGGGGGCATGTGATCTCGAGGCCGGCCGGGACGCGGATCGCGCATTCCCTGCGGGCAGGCCCCGGCGGGATGACGTATCTCGCCTACGGCACGCGCGAGCCGAACGACATCGGCTGGTACCCACGCTCGAACAAGGTCTTCTTCCGAGGCCTCGGCGTGATCGGGCGACTGGAGCTGCTCGCCTACAGCGACGGCGAACCTTCCTAGCTACTCTGGTCGCACGCCTCGCGGGTCGGGGCTCCCTCTTTCTAGTGACGCTCTCGCGCATCCCACGTGCCGATAGCCGCGTTAGGTCAGCGGTGCGTCGCCATCTCGCAAATAAGAAGGTGCAGTTCCTCGTCAACGGGACGCTCGGCCTCGTGCTGCTCGGAGTTTCGCTTCTGAGCGCGCGCCACTTCATGCATCAGGGGTGGCCGCTCCATCACGCGAACATGTGGCTCGTCGGCGTCGCCGCCGTTCTCTATCTCGCCGCCTATGCCTTCAAGGCGTGGGGCTGGCAGCGTCTCTTCCACGAGGACGTCCGCCCGGGCGCGGGCGCGCTCGCGTTCGCCGGCGGCGCAGCGTGCGTCGGCGGTGTCGCGCTGCCGGGCCGTCTGGACGACGCCGTGCGCATCGCCTGCGTCAAGCGCTTCCCCGGCACGCGCGCCGGGATCGGCACCGTCGGTCTGAGCCTGATCATCCTCGGCATGCTCGACAACGCAGCGCTCGCGCCGATGGCGTCGCTCGCCGCCGCGGACGCGAGCTCCTGGTCGGTGCGGCTCGGCTTCGTGGTCGTCGCCGCCGGGGGTGTTGCAGCAGCGTGCGTCGTCGCGATGGTTCCGAAGTTCGGCGGCATGCGCCGCGTCATGAAGTACCGCGTCGGACGCTGGCTCTCCGAGCACACGCAGTGCCGGCGCGAGTCGATCGCGGCGCTGATTCTCATCTCCGTCTCGTGGTCGCTGCGCGGGACCGCGGTCTTCCTCTTGCTGAACGCGCTCTCGATGAAGGGCGGCTACATCCTCGCGCTCGGCTTCGTGTGCGCGTCGGCTGCGTCGGCTGCGCTGCCGATCGGGCCGGCGGGCGCTGCGATGCAGGCGGGCGCGGGCGCGACGCTGCTCGCGCTGAACGGCGTGCCGAAGGCGGACGCGATCGCATTCTCGGTCGCCGCGCAGGCAGTCGTCGTCGTCACCGGCGCGGCGGTCATCCTGCTCGTCACCGCGTGGCAGATCCTGCTGCGATTCAGGCTTCGCCGGCAGCCGGCTGTGGCTGCTGCTGCGGTCCGCTAGCGACGAAGTCCTCGCGCCGCACGAGCAGGAACGCAAGCCCGGCTCCGACGAAGAGGACGATCGCTCCGACGAGCAGGATCTCGTTCAGCCCGTTGACGAACGCCTGCGGATCGCCCCGGCCGCTTGCGGCGGCCTGACTGCCGGCCTTCGATTGCAGCAATGCGCCGAGCGCTGCGATTCCGGTTGCGATCCCGACCTGGCGGAACGTGTTGTTGATGCCCGAGGCCATGCCGGCGCGTCGCGGCTCGACGACGCTGACCGCCGTGGCGGCGAGCGGCGCATTGACGATGCCGACGCCGACGCCGCCGACGATGAAGCCGGCAAGGAGCGTCGTCCAGCTCGAGTGCACGGACACGCCGTGCATCAGAAGCAACGCGACGCCGACGAGCGCGAGCCCGACGCCGAAGAGCAGGCGGATCGGCACGCGCGACATCAGGCGGCCGGCGATCGGCGCCGCGAAGAACGAGACGACCGACAGCGGCAGGAAGCGCACGCCGGTGGCGATCGGCGAGTAGTGGAGGACGTTCTGCAGGTACAGCGCGAGGTAGAGGAACATCGAGAACATTCCCGCGGCGAGCACGAACGCGATGATCTGCGCGCCCGTGAACGTCGGCACGCGGAAGAGCCGGATCTCGAACATCGGCTCGTGTCTTCTCCACTCGAAGAGCGTGAACGCGACGAGGAGAACGACCGAGGCGGCGAGCAGTCCGATCTCGCGGCCGCTCCCCCAGTGCCAGTCGTTGCCGCGCAGCAGGAAGAGCACGAGCGCGAACAACCCGCCGGTGAACGTGACGAAGCCGACCGGGTCGAAGCCGCGGTGCTGCTCGTCACGCGACTCGTGCAGCACGAGCCAGCCCACGACGATGCAGAGGACGCCGATCGGCAGGTTGACGAAGAAGATCCAGCGCCAGCCGGCCCACGTCGTCAACGCGCCGCCGACGAGCGGCCCGATCGCGACGGCGAGCCCGACCGTCGCACCCCAGATGCCGAAGGCGGTGCCGCGCTCGCGGCCGTGGAACTCCTGCGCGAGGATCGCGAGGGAGACCGCGAACATGATCGCGCCGCCGATGCCCTGGGCACCGCGCGCGAGGTTGAGGAAGAGCGGGGAGCTCGCGGCGCCGCAGAGCGCGGACGCGATCGTGAAGAGGCCGATTCCGGCGAGGAAAACCCGCTTGCGGCCGAGCCAGTCGCCGAGGGAGCCGGCGTTCAGCATCACCGTGGCGAGCATCAGGGCATAGGCGTCGACGACCCACTCGACGTCGGTGAAGGAGGCATGGAGCTCCTTCTGGATGTCCGGCAGCGCGACGTTGACGACCGTGATGTCCAGCAGGAGCATGAAGATGGCTACACACACGACGATGAGGGCGCGCCACTTGCGATCCATGACGGGCAACCTAATCAAACGGAAGGACTCTGCTACGTTGCTGCGAAAGGTGAGCGGCTATGGCGCTCACGCGGCTGCTTCCGCGTCCGAATGTTCGGGCTGCGGTAGATAGGGGTCCCACTTTGGCCCGGGTCATTGTCTTTGCGAACCAAAAAGGCGGCGTCGCCAAAACGACGACCACGCTGAATCTCGGCGTGGCGCTGTCCGAGAAGGGACAGAAGATCCTGGCCATCGACCTGGACCCCCAGGGCAACCTGACGATGTCGCAGGGCTGGAACCCGGACGAGATCGAGCGCTCGATGTTCGACGTGCTCGTGCACAAGCTGCCGATCACGGAGATCATCCGGACGAGCGAGATCGACGTCGCCGTCTCCTCGATCGACCTCGCGGGCGCCGAGCTGGCGCTCTCCGCGATGATCGGCCGCGAGCGCGCGCTGGCGAATGCGCTGCTGCCGGTGCGCGAGGCCTACGACTGGATCCTCATCGACACACCGCCGTCGCTCGGACTGCTGACGATCAACGCGTTCGTCGCGGCCACCGGCGTCATCGTCCCGGTGCAGTGCGAGTACCTGTCGCTGCGCGGGCTCGTCCAGCTCGAGAACACGCTGTCGATGATCCGCGAGCACCTGAACCCGGCGGTCGAGATCCAGGGGATCCTGCCGACGATGTTCGACAAGCGGCTGCTGCACTCCCGCGAGGCGGTAGACATCCTCCAGGAAAATTTCGGACACCTGGTGCTGAACACGAAGATTCGAAAGACTGTGCGGTATGCCGAGGCCCCGGTGAAGGGGATGTCGGTGTTGAAGTACGACCCGAGCGGGGAGGCTGCGGAGATGTACCGCGACCTCGCCAAGGAGGTGCTCAATGGCGCGTCGGCGCGCCAGCATGCGTGAGGGCCCGCTCGCCGAGCTCTTTCGGGCGACCGAGGCGGCGCAGCGACAGGCTGAGAGCGAGGGCGCGACCGCGCCCGCGCCGGAGGCTGCGCCGTCGGAGCAGGAGCCCGAGGAGCGCACGGTCGAGCACGTCCCGTCGTGGGAAGAGGCGTCGGCGCCCGCGCCGTCGCCGGTTCCGCCTGCGCCGACTCCCGATCCGATGCCGACGCCCCCGATGCCGGATCCACAGCCGCCGGTGCCGCGGCCCGATCCGCGTCCCGAGCCGATTCCGGAGCCGCCGCCGCAGATGCGGACGCCGGCGCCTGCGCCGCCGCCGCCCGTCACGCGCTACGTCGAGCCGATGCCGGAGTCGCCGGCGCGCCTCCACCGTGCCCCGATGGATGCGGGCTCGTATCTCGCCGTCATCAAGGTCGTCGGTGTCGGCGGCGCGGGCCTGAACGCGGTCAACCGGATGATCGACGCGGGGATCAGCCAGGTCGAGTTCATCGCGGTGAACACCGACATGCAGGCGCTGCACATGAGCGACGCGCCGGTGAAGATCCACATCGGCCGCGAGCTGACGCAGGGCCTCGGCTCCGGCGCGGAGCCGGACATCGGGCGCGCCGCCGCGGAGGAGAGCTACGACCAGTTGAAGCAGGCGCTGCGCGGGTCGGACATGGTGTTCGTCGCGGCGGGTGAGGGCGGCGGCACCGGCACGGGTGCGGCGCCGGTGGTCGCGAAGATCGCGAAGGAGATCGGCGCGCTGACGGTCGGGATCGTGACGACGCCGTTCAAGTTCGAAGGGACGAAGCGGAAACAGCAGGCGGAGTGGGGCGTGCAGACGCTGCGCAGCGCGTGCGACACGACGATCGTCATCCCGAACGACCGGCTGCTCGAGGTGTTGGACAAGTCGACGTCGATGCTCGACGCGTTCAAGGTCGCGGACGACGTCCTGCGCCAGGGCGTGCAGGGCATCTGCGACCTGATCACGATGCCGGGCCTGATCAATCTCGACTTCGCGGACGTGCGGACGATCATGAGCGACAGCAACACGGCGCTGATGGGGATCGGCTTCTCGTCGTCCGGCGATTCGCGCGCGCGCGACGCGGCGGAGCGTGCGCTGCGCTCGCCGCTGATCGACGAGGAGATCACGGGCGCGTCGGGCATCCTGCTCTCGATCGCCGGCGGCGACGACCTGACGCTGATCGAGGTGAACGAGGCGGCCGAGGTGATCCGCGGCGCCGCGACCGAGGACACGAACATCATTTTCGGCGCGACGATCGACGATCGCCTCACGGGCCAGGTGTGGGTCACGGTCGTCGCGACCGGCATCGGCCGCGGCCAGCGCGTGCGCACCCCGCTGTACGCGTCACCGTCGGTCGCGCGTCGTCACGACGACGACGACGTCGACGTGCCGAGCTTCCTGCGCTAAAGGGCTTTCTCGCGACCTGCTTTCAAGCAGGTCGCAGTCATCAACGGTGCTATTTCGCGACAGGCAGCTTGGTGGCGAGTGCGCGCTCCAGTCGTTCCACGTCCGCGCGGTCGAGCGGACCATCGCTCGCCAAGAAGTCGTACAACGCCTTCGGCCACATCGCGTGCACCGCGCCGAACCGAAGCGGCTGCGGGAGGAGACCCCACTCGGAGTCGATGAAACAGAGCACCGCGAACACGGAGCTGGTTTCCGGCTCGAGTGCTGCCTTCACCGCGTCGACTTTCTTCGCCATTCCGGTGACCACTTTCGTCCGGTCGCGGCCGTGGACGTAGAGCCGCCAGTCACGCTCGAAGATCCAGCCGCGGTCGCGTCGTTCGATCTTGCCCGTGTAGCGCTTGGCGTCGATCACGAATACGCCTGCCGGTCCGACGACGAGATGATCGATATTCGCCTTCGATCCAGGGATCCGGCGGTCGTGCAAGACGCCAAACCC
>Ga0207657_10004919_pt1 | contig 14049 bp, 12 predicted proteins | sample KBSC33metaG_FD_184316 | JGI IMG/M metagenome (GOLD analysis project Ga0207657, IMG submission 184316) | Corn rhizosphere microbial communities from Kellogg Biological Station, Michigan, USA - KBS C3-3 metaG (SPAdes) (version 2) | ecosystem: Host-associated > Plants > Roots > Rhizosphere > Soil ... | reverse complement strand
ATCGCTGATGGAAGTCACGCTGGGTAACAGATCCCACTCGGGAGCGTAGTCCGCGAATGCAAGTCCGGCGAAGAATGCGCCGATGATTGCGGCCATGCCAATCTTAACGGCAAGCCATGAGAGCAAGAGGCAGATGGCGAGTGACAAGATTAAAGGTGCGTTGTGTGTAGACAACCGCTCAACGCGCCGGCGTAGCGGGCGGATGATGCGGGAGCCTACGAAAATCATGAACACTGCGAAAACCACGGCTTCGAAGGTGAGGACGCTGAGATGAATCCACTGCACACCGATCGAGGAAGCCAGTCCGGCGACAATAGCCAGTAGAACCATACCCAGGATGTCGTCGAAAACGGCAGCCCCCAAAATGATCCGTGCGGAGCGGCTGCCCAAGACGCCCAAGTCGCCGAGGACGCGCGCCGTGATGCCCACGCTGGTTGCCACCATAGCAGCTCCGACAAAGGTTGCCTCGGTGGTGCTATCACCGCGAATCTTCATGTACGAAAAGCCCAGCACGAAGGGGACGATCACTCCGGAAACTGCAACCAACAAGGACTTTCGCCCAACCCGAACCAGGTCTTGAGGACTGGTTTCCAGACCGGCATGAAATAGAACGAAGATGGCGCCAATTTCTGCGATGGACTGAATTGTGTCGGTGGGATGGATGAGTCCGAGCGCATAAGGCCCAAATAGAGCGCCGGCTACGATTTCGCCAACCACGGCGGGCAACCGGAGCCGCTCAAAGACTTCTCCCACGATCTTCGCCGCGACGAAAATGACGAAGAGTTGGAAGAGAAGCTTCTCAGGACCTGCAGGCATGATGGCAGAATAGAAATAACCGGTTGTTGTCGCAAGTCACTGCTAACATTCGAATCAGCGGGCGCGATATAAAGGCCAGACGAGCACGTCAAGCTTTTTCGCGAAGTGCATCAGTGGCGTAGTGGCAGGCAATGAGATGCCGGAAACTGATGCCATGGTGTTGATCTCGATATGAGCTCTGGCGTCCTGCAAAGGCCATGGCAGATGGTGGATTTCGGCGCGATAAACGTGGCCTCGGGACACTGTGTAGAGGCAATAGCGTTCGGTGAGCCAATGTTCGATGGTGCCGGGACGGCGCAACTGAACGGGCTTTGCAGGATCATAACGGGCCCGAAAATGCGCCTCTGAAGCAAGCCGACGCGAAGCATAGTCTACTCTGTCGGTTGTTAGTTGCACGCGCATGTGCGCGTGGAAATACGGCAGCCGGTAGAACGTCCGAGCCCCCCACACAGCCATGCGGCTGGTCACATCGAGACTGAAGAAGTACACACCGGGCTTGCCATCGAGAATTACGTAGGTGCGAACGTTCAATTCCGGGAAGCGAGAGAGCCCTGGAATCGGCGGCAGACCGCGCGCGCGTATTCCAGTCATGTGAAATGGAGTGACCGCGAGCCATGCCGTACCGTCGTAAGTGTCCAAGGGCAATTCTGGCGGGACCAGCGCGCGAAGAACATTGGGAGCCACCGGCCAGTGAGCGAACAACAAGTCATTCCAGGTCTGCGCCATGATCCACGGCCCCGTCGGAAGTGGCCATGGTCGATGCGAAGATTCGCGAAGGATGTCTGCCGGATCCATTTCGTCGTTTCAGACTTGGCTAAAGTCTAGTTGGTGGGAATGACAGAAAGCGAGGAAGTCTCGCGGGCTGACTGAAGTGGCTGAGCCGGTGTTGGCTCGTAATCGCGATGGAAGATATCGACCACGGTTCTGCCGATGACACGGGCCACAGCGTTCGTGTGAATGTGAACCGGAAAGGTGAAATTGTCAACGTCAGCGTAATCCTGTACAAAGTCTATTTTCTTGACGAAGAACGAAGGCGATTTCACCACTGAGCCTTCGGCACGAACCAAGCTACCGGTGTGCGCGTCGAGATAGATTCTGCCCTTGAAGAGGCCGGGACGCTTGCTGCGCGGCTTCAACTGGTAAATGTGCACTACGCGATTCTCGATCTCCGACGTACCCTTATACGAGAACTTGTAGTTCTGACTGCTGATTGCGGTCAGGCCAGTGTCGTCCTGCTTCACGTGATCGACCTCGGACTGCAGCAAGCGAGTGATTATGTTGGTCTTCACGAAGCCATCGCCCGTGTAGTGCAAAGCAGTGAATTGCAAGGTGTGAGGGGCCTCGAAATGGCGCTGCAACTCAAATTCGCCCTGCTGAGCCGTATCGGGCAGTTCAGCGCGAATTGTAGTAACTGCCGAATAAGCAGCTAACTGTTGAGCCTGGATTACGGACCGCCCGTGGTAAACCTGCAAGGCCAATTCCGGAGCCATTCGAGGCAATGCCACAGGAGCGGAAATATCGGGCGTAGATGAGCGCGGGGCAGTTGCGTTGTAAGCAGGAACGGATGGGATGGCTCCGTCCAACGCTCGCGGCCCAAAAGACTGCCCAGCCGCGAAGCTGACTAGCGCACAGACGGATATTAAGGAAAAAAAGAATTGCCTCATCGACTGAAAAGTTCGTTTGCTTATAGTTGGAATCTAATTTTTATATATGATTCAGCTGCGTTCTGAAAAGTGTCAAAATCTGAACCGGGTATCGGAAGTAACGGGGCTTCAGGCGCTTTCAGGATGGTTCTGTTGTCTCCGTCGGCAATGAGGAATTTGTGAGATTGTGCATGTTTAACGCTCGAAAGTGAGAATTACTCTTTCATGGCTGATTCATCCGACCATTCCACTTCCAGTTCGTCCGGTGCCGCACCGTCTCCGTCCGTAGAAGTCTTTGCTGTCTATGGCGTTGAGCCAGAAGTACAGGCTTATGCCATGGCTAAGTATTCGCGCTCGGCGCTTTCAATGAAGGAATCTCTAAAGGAGATTACGCAACAAAAAGCCGAGAAGTTTCTCAACACTTTCTACTTCCAATACGGGCATCGCTCAATTGCGGACTTGGCGCACATCGCGCTGGCGATCGAGCGGCTTTCGATCCTGGCAGCGATTGAGGTGGCTGACGAGCAACGCTGGGATGGGCAAGAAAGATCGACGCGCTATCAGGACTTTAACAAAAGCGGCTATTTCACACCTGATTTCGGAGCGGATGAAGGAGCGACGAGACTCTATCGCGAGACAATCGAGTCTCTTTTCGCTCAATACAAGAAGTCGTCGGAAACGATGTTCCGACACTTGGCGGAGATCACGCCTAAGCCAGCGGAGTTGAAGCAGGAAGCTTATGACCGTACTTTGCGAGCGCGAGCCTTCGATATCACTCGCTATCTGCTGCCGCTGGCGACCAACACTTCTCTAGGCGAAATCGTGAATGCCCGCACCTTGGAAAGCCAGGTGGCTCACTTGCTGTCGCATACTCATCAAGAGCTGCGCAGGCTCGGGGAGTTGCTGAAAAAGGCGGCAATTGAGCCTGCCTACAATGTGAATCAGGATGTCTTGCAAGATCTCGTCGCGCAAATTCGCGCTGTTGACCCGGAGCTTGGGAAGCGTGCCGCTGATGATTTGCTGCGAGAGGTACGGGTCGCACCGACGCTGGTGAAGTACGCCGATCCGAACCTGTACGAAATAGAAACTCGCATCGAGCTACGCCAGGCTGCGCATGAACTCATGCGCGCCGCGCCGATCGAACCGGCGAAAATTGTCGACCTCCTGGACGATGAGCCGCTCGAACTAGAGTTGGCTACGACGCTTCTTTATGCGCACTGCCACTATTCATATCGTCAGGTGCGAAACCAGCTGGACGCGATGGGGATCAAGATGCAGCGGGAGATCATCGATCTGGGCTTGCGGCACCGTGGCAAACACGATGAGATGCTGCGCGCCTACTGTGGTGGTCAGAAATTCCGCTTTGACATTCTTATGGATATTGGTGGATTCCGCGACATGCATCGCCATCGCCGCTGTGTGCAGATTGGGCAGGGTTTTACAGTGCTGCATGGTTACGATACTCCGGAAGAGTACGGCTCAGCGGGCGTTCGCACGGAATATGAATTGATGATGGATCGCACTACATCCGCGGTCGAGCAACTCGGTCGCGGAGCAGCACCCGAATCAGCACAGAATGCGCAGTACGCGATCCCGCTCGCCTTCCGGAAACGGACTTTGTTCAAGATGGACTTCGCAGAAGCTGTTTACATTGCGGAACTGCGAACCACGCCCGCGGGACATTACTCCTACAGGAATGTTGCATATGCCATGTACGAGGAGGTCCTCCGCAAACACCCGTCATTGGCACAATATTTTCGCGTGCACGATGTTCGCGAACCCGTGGACCTGCTGAAGAGATGAGATGCGCCCCCGAGTTCGCTAGTTAGACAACCGGCACCCCGTGCCGCGAATCTCACCTCCTTCTACTCGAGAGCTGCAGCTCACTCAGGGAGGCTCACAATGCGCAGAGATGACCGGAACGACAACGAAGCTCGTCTTGATGATCTTGGGACCGATCCTGGACAAGTTGGGCCAGACAGCGCCGGGCAATCAGGTGATCCACAGCAACTCTCGCCAGACGCAGAGGCGTCGGAGGAGAGTGTAGAAGAGCTGGCCGACACGGATCAGGCGCTGGAGGCGGCGGCGGTGGATGGATCAGAAGACGCCGCGGACCATCCGGAGCGCCCAGTGCATACGCATACCGAGTACGGGCGACCGGACGATGTACCGCCACAAAGAGAACCCGGGGAGGACGCAGCGTAGGCTGTAGATGACGGGCAAGCGGTGACCCACCGCCCTGCCGACCATTACTTTCAAGGTTCTTAGTTGTTGGGATTCACTTGTGTATTCGCTTTTATTTCGCCCTATCTGATATAATTCCCGAAACGATAAGCTGTGGAAATTCGTGTGATTTGTGAACTGTTGCTGCGTGCACTCTCGTTGTAGGCTAGCGGGTTCATCACTCTAAGGGAGATTCCCGGAAAAGGCAGGCATTCATTCATGGCTGACGAGCGTTCCAAGGCAATAGAACTGGCGTTCTCACAGATAGAAAAACAGTTTGGAAAAGGCTCGATCATGCGGTTGGGATCGAAGGAAGCCGTGGTCCCGATCTCGGTAATTCCCACAGGAGCTATTTCCTTCGACGCTGCCTTAGGAGTGGGGGGCTTTCCCCGCGGGCGTGTGGTTGAGATTTTCGGCCCGGAGTCGTCGGGCAAGACGACCATTGCCTTGCAAGTGATTGCCGAGGCCCAGAAAACCGGAGGCATGGCCGCTTTTGTGGATGCGGAACACGCGCTGGATCCCGCATACGCCAAGAAACTGGGCGTAGACGTAGACAACCTTCTCGTGTCTCAGCCCGACTATGGCGAACAGGCGCTGGAGATTGCTGAGGCTCTGGTCCGGTCGGGCGCTCTGGATGTCCTGGTCGTGGATTCCGTCGCGGCCTTGGTTCCGAAGGCGGAACTGGATGGCGAAATGGGCGATAGCCATATGGGATTGCAGGCGCGGTTGATGTCACAGGCTCTACGAAAACTGACCGGCATCGTTTCGAAGTCGCGCACGTGTCTGATATTCATCAACCAGATCCGGGAAAAGATCGGGGTGATGTTCGGTAATCCCGAGACCACCACCGGAGGCCGTGCTTTGAAGTTTTACTCTTCTGTCCGCATCGACATCCGGCGCATCGCGGCTATCAAGGAGGGCGATATTGTCACCGGCTCGCGTACTCGGGTGAAGGTGGTGAAAAACAAGGTCGCGGCTCCTTTCCGTGAAGCCGAGTTTGACATCCTCTATGGTGAAGGCATCTCGCGGGAAGGAGACCTGCTTGATCTCGCTGCCAATAACAACATCGTCGAAAAATCGGGTTCATGGTTCAGCTATAAAGGCGAGCGTATCGGCCAAGGACGCGAAAATGCGCGCCAGTTCCTGAGAGACAACAAAGAAGTTCTGGCAAGAATTAACGTCGAAGTTCGTAAGCATCTGGGACTTTCCGCGCCGGAAAAAGAGAACACGCAAGCAGCCCAGGCATCGGCGGGCGGTCGCGTAACGACGATGCCCAGTGCTGCGCCAGAGCCGACGAAAGTGCCGGCTGCGCGCCGTTGATAATTCTGCAATGGGTGTCATCTCTACCTCTAGTGCGAGCTGACACCCATCCACTCTTCTTCCGAAACATCAATTGCCAATCCTGTTTCCTGCCGAATAGAATCTTCCTTACTCTCCCGAACTGGTGTCCGTGAGGACCATTGAAGAAAGTCACTGCGATTTATCCCGGCTCCTTTGATCCGCTGACCAATGGGCACCTGGATTTGATCGAGCGGGGCAGCAAGATTTTCGACCGGCTGATCGTCGCCATCTTGCGAAACACGGAGAAGACACCTTTGTTTTCCCTGGCTGAGCGCCGTGACATGATGGAAGCTATGACCGAGCCGTGGAAGAACGTGAGCGTGGACACGTTTGAAGGGTTGATGGTGGATTACGCGGTGAAAGTAAGAGCGACTGCCGTTCTGCGCGGGATACGGGCGATTAGCGATTACGAATACGAACTCCAGATGGCATTAATGAACCGCAAACTCGCGCCAAATCTGGAGACGGTTTTCATGATGCCGGCGGAGGCGTACTCGTATTTGAGTTCGCGCCTTGTACGCGAGATCGCGCAATTGGGTGGAGCGGTCAAAGGACTGGTGCCCGACTTGGTTCAGCAGCGATTGCGAGAGAAGTTGGAGCCTGCGCATAGATTTGAAGACGTCAGTACTTCTCGAACAGGAAAAAAGAAATGACGGTAGCGACAGAACTAAGCCTCGTGCTAAAGCTTACGGAACGCATCAATCGGATTGAGCCTTCGGCAACCATGGCAGTTGTGGCCGAAGCCGAGAAACTGCGTAGCCAGGGAATAGATGTCGTTGATTTTGGCGCCGGCGAGCCGCATTTCGCGACGCCGCAGCATATCAAGGACGCGGCGATTGCGGCGATCCAGGGGAACTTCACGAAGTACACAGCTGTAGGCGGGACGGCAGAGCTGCGCGATGCAATTGTGCAGCGGCATGCGGCCGACCTAGGCTCTGACTATCGCCGCGAGGAAACCATGGCGTCGGTCGGTGGGAAGCACGTGCTGTTCAATGCCATTCAAGTTCTGATCGACCATGGTGACGAAGTCATCTTGCCGGTGCCCTACTGGGTTTCTTTCAAGGACATGATCCGGTACTCCGGTGGCACTCCTGTTTTGGTTCAGACCGACGAAGAAAACGGATTCGGCTTGACAGCAGAGATGGTCGAGCGCGCGATTACTCCGCGAACGAAGATGATCATTCTCAATTCGCCCTCAAATCCTGCTGGTGCGGTCATGAGTCCGGAGGACATGACAGCGATCGTTCGCCTAGCTCTTCAGCGTGGTATCTGGGTAATTTCCGACGAGTGCTACGTATACCTCAACTACACGGGCAAGCGCTTCTCCGTCGGTTGCCTGAGCGAATGCAAGGAGCGCATGATCGTGGTGGGTTCATTGTCGAAAACCTATGCGATGACTGGTTGGCGCCTAGGGTACGCGCTGGCGCCTGCGGCGGTGATCAATGCGATGCAAAAATTACAGAGCCAATCGACTTCCAATCCGACTTCGATTGTGCAAAAGGCTGCAGTTGCAGGACTCAAAGGGGCTCAAGACTGCATCGAAGAGATGAAACTTGAGTACATCCGGCTACGCGATCATGTAGTCAAGGGACTGCGTTCGATCCCTGGTGTGTCATGCACCATGCCACAGGGTGCTTTCTATGCTTACCCGAACGTCTCCGCTTTCTTCGGCAAGGGCGGAATTCGATCGGCTTCCGACATCGCAGGGAGATTGTTACGTGAGGCGCACGTGGCGGCGGTGCCCGGGGAGGGATTCGGTACAGCCGAACACATCCGGGTGTCGTATCCTACGACCACAGCAGAGCTAGACCGCGGCCTCGAACGAATGCGCAAGTTTTTTGCTTCCCTGTGAGAGAGCAGGCAGAGATTTCTCAGGCAGCCTCTCTCGTCATTTAGGCTTCTAACGCGAGTTACAGGCCGCACTGCTTCCCCGAGCAGCCGGCTGAGAATGTGCCAGCCGGATGACCGCACTTTATCCATTCCTCATGACGCCGGTGTTTGACCCACGACCATGGGGGACACTCGATTTGTCTCCGATATATCCGAACAGGACGTTTTCCGAGAAGATCGGCGAGTCGTGGCTGACCGGGGATCATTGCAAGGTGGCGAATGGCCCGCTAAGCGAGAGGTCGCTTGCTGAGTTAAGTAGTGAATACGGCCCCGAACTTGTAGGCGACGCAGCTCGCGATCCCAAGCGCTTTCCATTGCTAATGAAGTTCTTGTTCCCGCATGAAAAGCTTTCGGTCCAGGTTCATCCGGACGATGAATGCGCGCAAAAGGCAGGCGAGCCGTGGGGAAAGACCGAATGCTGGTACGTGGCCAGCGCCCTTCCGGGAGCACAAATCGCTTTGGGGATGAAGCCGGGTGTCACCTGCGAGCAATTGGAGCAGGGCATTCGGGAACATCGCGCGGAAGCCCTGCTGAATTGGGTGGGCGTAGAGAAAGGGGATCTGATTTACGTTGCCGGGGGCACGGTTCATACTCTGGGACCGGGATCAATCATCGTGGAAACCCAGCAGCAATCGGACACAACATATAGGCTCTATGATTACGGGCGTCCTCGTGAGCTTCACCTGGAACGCGGATTGGCGGCGGTGAAGGTGGCGCATGGGTCGGGTAAAATCTCCCGGCCGAGCTCAGCCTCCGATAATGGTGCGCAACACGAGGAGTTAATCGCAGCGCCGTATTTCGTAGTCGAGCGATTTGTCCTTACCACGCCGAAAACCTTGACGACAACCGACGAATCTGGCGTGCGCTCGGTGCAGATTCTGCTGGCTTTAAATGGACGTGGATCGGTAGAAGCGCATGGGTCGGAGCCGGTAACGTTTGCGAAAGGTGATGCTGTGGTCGTACCCGCGAACATCTGGAATTTCGAAGTGCGGCCGCAGTCGGAGGTTGAGTTTATTATGGCGCACGTTCCGGGGAAACCACTGCCAGAGCCCGTGACTAGCCTGTGAATTTTGGTGTGAGAAGGCACAAAGCTTGGCAAAGAACAATAGGTTTTATCCTGTCATTCTGGCCGGTGGGCGTGGCACGCGCTTCTGGCCCCTAAGCCGGAAACGCCGCGCCAAGCAACTGCTCGCACTGGATGGCGAGCAGACCATGATCCAGCAGACGGTGCAGCGTTTGCTCCCATTGGCTGCTCCGAATCATTTCTGGATTATCACCAATGAAGAGCTGCAAGCAGCCATTGCTCGGCAGGTGCCCAGGCTGCCCAAGAAGCAGATCATTGCAGAGCCGGTGGGAAAGAACACAGCCCCGGCGATCGGATTGGCTGCATTCCTGCTACACAGGCTAGATCCGCGGGCTACCATTGGCTTATTTCCTTCCGATCACGTAATCGGTGACGAGAAGACATACCGCGACGTAATTCAACGCGGAACTGAGATAGCTTCGGCTGGCAACAACATCGTTGTTCTGGGGATACGGCCGACGCGCCCGGAAACCGGATACGGATACATCGAATCCGGTGCTCCCCTGGAAATGGAGGTCCTGCGAGTACGGCGGTTCACGGAGAAGCCTGACGTCGAGCACGCGACGCAGTTCGTTAGCGCAGGAAATTATTTCTGGAACAGCGGGATGTTTTTATGGAGTGCGCTAACGCTGGTGAACGCATTGCAAGAGCATCTACCCAAAACGGCTGCGCTGCTCGAAGAAATAGCTTCGGTCTACCAGACCAGCAAGTTCTCCAGCACATTCCGAAAACTGTATCCTAAGTGCGAGAACATCAGCGTGGACTATGCGGTATTGGAGCCACGTTCCGCCAAAGGCGAAGAGGGGTCGAACATCTATTGTATTCCTGCTGATTTCGGCTGGAACGATTTAGGCTCGTGGGCAGCGCTTCACGAGCATCATAGTCTCAAGTCCAAATCAGCCGACGGCAACCTGATCGCGAGCGACGGAAGCTACACGCTCAACGCTCGGGGCAACTATGTGCATGCTCCCGGGAAATTTGTTGCCACCGTCGGCGTAGACAACCTGGTAGTTGTGGAAACCGAGGATGCTCTTCTGATCACCAGCCGTGAGCGTTCGCAAGATGTTGGCAAGGTTGTTCAATACCTGGATCAACGGAAACTGTCTAAGCTGGTGTGATCCTCTCTCCGATTCAGGGCAGCAGAACCTGTGCCAGTTACACAGGACAAGCGTGAACGCGCCTGCTTACCTCAGCATCTAAGGTCGACTGAGAATCACGCAAGGAAAGCCACGACATCCTATGGGCGACATTAAATTTGGAACTGATGGTTGGCGCGGAATCATTGCCGACGATTTTACCTTTGATAACGTACGGCGGGTGGCGGGAGCGATCTCGTCGTACGTCCTGAAGAACGAAGATCCGCGTCGAGCCGTCATTGTCGGCTACGACACTCGTTTTGCTTCCCAAAGCGTGGCCCACCTCGCGGCAGAAGTCATTGCGGCTGCAGGCATACCCGTAAAACTGGCCAGTGATTACACGCCTACCCCAGCTATTTCCTACGCTGTGAAGACACAGGGCGCGGCCGGCGGAGTCGTCATCACTTCAAGCCACAACCCGTGGAACTGGAATGGAGTGAAGTTCAAAGGCAAATTTGGCGGTTCGGCAACGCCCGCGATCATGAAGGGGATCGAAGACGAACTCCACGCGGGAGCGATGCCCAATGGACGCTCTGCAAGCATTGAGGAAGTTAACTTGAAGCCGGCTTACGTTGAAGCCGTGTGTAAGTTCGCGGATCTGGACTTAATCAAGAAGGCTGGTTTCCGCTTTGCGATCGATTCCATGCACGGATCTGGCCGCGGAATCCTGGCCAAAATATTTTCCGACCACGGCATCGATCACGTGGCGATTCGACAGGATTTGAACCCTCTTTTTCCGGGAATCAATCCGGAGCCGATTGAGCCACATGTCTCGATGCTGCAGGAAACTGTTGTGAGAGAGAAATGTCACGCGGGGCTCGCCACGGACGGAGATGCGGACCGGATCGGTGCCGTCGCAGAAGACGGCACTTTCGTGGACTCCCACAAGATCTTCTGCATTCTGCTGCGCTGGTTACTCGAGAGAAAGAAGTGGCCGGGTGAAGTAGTTCGCGCATTTAATACCACGCGAATGCTGGATCGCATTGCGGCAAAACATGGCCGCAGGCTGAACGAGTGTTCTATCGGGTTCAAATACATCGCCGATCTAATGATGGAGCGCGAGGTGTTGATTGGTGGGGAGGAGTCGGGTGGCATAGGATACTCGCGATATTTGCCAGAGCGCGATGGAGTTTTGAATTCCCTGCTGCTCGCCAACGTGCTCGCGGAAGAAGGTAAGCCACTAGGTCAACTTGTGTGCGACCTCCAGACCGAATTTGGGCCTCACTACTATGGCCGCAGGGACCTGCATATTCCGGAGCAGGTGAAGCAGGAAGCAATTTCCCGCGCACGAGGTAGTTCTACGACAAACCTTGGGAAATACTCTGTGTTGAAGAAAGAAGGGCTGGACGGTGTGAAGTTCTTCCTCGACGCGCCGACCAACGGCAAGGGCGCGGAGGCCTGGATTCTGTTCCGCGCCTCTGGTACCGAGCCACTGCTGCGACTTTATGCGGAAGCTGCCTCACCGGACCTCACAAAAGAAATTCTGGGCTTCGGCGAAGCCTTCGTGAACGCAAGCACGTAGTTAGCGATGAACGCGTCCCGAGAGCGGCAGGCACGCATTTCGACTATATTCTGCTTATTGAAGGGACTGAGTTTCTCTCCAGGTGGTTTGCTGACAGCTTCGCTAATTCGGGTTGACTGGGCGATAATCAATCGTGTATGGCTGTAGCGAACACAACCCCAATCCCTGTGGATACGCCCGAGGCCAGGCGTTACAACCGCATTCGACGCTGGCTCAGTATGGCCGATCTCGTCCTCGGGTTTGCCTTCCTGGTCGTCTTGCTGGTCACGGGATGGAGTGGCGCACTGCGCGACTATGCTGTTCAACTGGCTCCGGAGCAATACTCGATCCAGGTCTTTTTCTATGTTTTGATGTTGTTAGTTATCAGCAAAATCCTCGCTGTGGGCGTCGACTATTACGGATTTCGCCTGGAGCATAGATATCACCTTTCAAATCAGAAGCTGCGTTCCTGGATCTGGGACGAGTTAAAGGGCTGGTTGCTCGGGCTGGTGCTGGGTACGTTGCTGGTCGAACTGCTCTACTTCACAATCCGGCAATCACCACAACATTGGTGGATAGTAGCGTGGTTCGCTTTCATGGCGCTGTTAGTCTTGTTCGCACAGATCGCTCCGATTGTGTTCTTGCCGCTGTTTTACAAGTTTGAGCCGCTGGAAAATGACAACCTCAAAGATCGCCTGATTCGACTTAGCGAACGCGCGGGCACACGCGTGCGCGGCGTTTATGAATGGAAGCTTTCCGAGAAGAGTAAGAAAGCTAATGCGGCGCTGACTGGTCTCGGCGCTACCCGGCGCATTATTCTCGCTGACACCCTACTCCAGAACTACTCCGACGATGAAATCGAGGCTGTTCTTGCTCACGAGTTAGGACACCACGTTCACAAGCACATTTTAAAGAGCATTGCGGTCCAAGCCGGCATCACGCTTCTTGGATTCTGGGCAGCCAATACGGTGCTCCACTATGCCATGGAGAGAAGCCATCTGTTCGAGACCATGTCGGACTTCGCAAACCTGCCGTTGCTGGTGCTGGTCTCGACGGTGCTGTCTTTTCTCCTGATGCCGATACTCAACTCCTATTCGCGGTTCAATGAACGGCAGGCGGACCGCTACTGCTTCCAGTCAATCACCACGGTTGCGCCATTCATTTCTTCAATGAATAAATTGGCTGAGCAGAACCTTGCAGAACGCGCGCCCGGGAAGTGGGTGGAATGGTTTTTCCATTCTCACCCCGCGATAGCAAAGAGGGTAGCCGCGGCGGAAGATTGGGCAAGGACGAAAAGCTATCCATCGTGAGAAAGTCGTGCCTGGCGTGACTTACGAAGAATCGTTTCCACCCTTTGCAGATCTTCTTCGGTGTCGACACCGACTGTGTCGTGGTGAGTCTCTGCGACATGAATCGGGATTCCATTCTCCAGAAACCTCAATTGCTCCAGCCGCTCACTCCGCTCAAGTGAGGACTCCGGGAGGGAAGCGAAACGCTCCAGCGCCGGCTTGCGGAATGCATAGAATCCTAGATGCTTCCAATATCGGGCCGTGCGGCTGCCGTCACGATCAAATGGGATAGTGGCGCGTGAAAAGTAAAGGGCTCGCCCATTATGGTCTGTTACGACCTTAACCGCGCTTGGATTCGAAACGTCGATGTCGGCGGCCAGCGTTTTTAACGTTCCAACCTGAACCGTAGGAGTGTTCATTAACTCAACCAATGCGTTGATGTGCTCAGCCCGGGTTAGCGGCTCATCACCTTGTACATTGAGGTAAACATCTGCATCGACGGATTGCGCTACTTCGTGGACTCGCTCGGTTCCGCTGCGGTGCGTACCGGCCGTTCGACATGCTCGCCAGCCATGCTCTCGGCACAGGCTCATGATTTCTTCCGAATCCGTGGCAACGATGACCTCCTCCAGGATCGGCGAGGAGCGGACTCCACGGTAAACGTGCGCCAGCAAAGGCTCCCCGGCGATGAAGCGCAATATCTTCCGCGGTAGCCGGGTAGACGCCAGACGTGCAGGAATTACAGCGATGACTCTCACGATGCGGAATAGTCTCAACGTTCCTGCAGAGAGTTGCAAGACGGTTGTGTCGATATTTGTTCCCGTGCCAAGCATCGAAGAACGTGGCCAGCATCGTCGTTCAGACCCAACGCTAGTCCCAGACTTGTACATCGTGCAAAATTTCCGTGTAAAATCAGGAAGGAATTCGGACCAAGCTGAACTCCTTTTCCAGCCTGCTGTGTCCTTAATGTGGCGGTGTAGCTCAGGTGGTTAGAGCGACGGTCTCATAATCCGTAGGTCGTTGGTTCGAGTCCAACCGCCGCCACCAAAATTAGGGCTTTGTTTTCAGTAGGGTGGGAAGAGTCCAAGAACGGGCAAACTATTGCGCGTCCCAATCGAGAGCATAG
>Ga0207657_10004912_pt1 | contig 14062 bp, 13 predicted proteins | sample KBSC33metaG_FD_184316 | JGI IMG/M metagenome (GOLD analysis project Ga0207657, IMG submission 184316) | Corn rhizosphere microbial communities from Kellogg Biological Station, Michigan, USA - KBS C3-3 metaG (SPAdes) (version 2) | ecosystem: Host-associated > Plants > Roots > Rhizosphere > Soil ... | reverse complement strand
GCCCAGGAGCTGCTGGCGAAGGCAGCGTCGGCCCACGTGATCCTGGAGATCGAGGTGGGGGTCGTCGGCGGCGAGGAGGACGGCATCGTCGGCGCGATCGACGAGAAGCTCTACACCACGCCGGAGGACGCGTTGGCCACCGTCGAGGCCCTCGGGCTCGGGGAGAAGGGGCGCTACCTGACGGCGCTCACCTTCGGCAACGTCCACGGCGTCTACAAGCCCGGCAACGTCAAGCTCCGCCCGGAGATCCTCGAGGCCGCCCAGGAGGCCATCGTCGCGAAGTACGGCGAAGGCGCCGTGATGTCCGATCGGAACGCTGGCATCGGAGCCAAGCCGCTCGACCTCGTCTTCCACGGCGGATCGGGCTCCAGCGCCGAGGAGATCGCCGCGGCGGTCTCCTACGGCGTGGTCAAGATGAACGTCGACACCGACACCCAGTACGCCTTCACCCGACCCGTCGTCGACCACATGTTCCGCAACTACGACGGCGTCCTGAAGGTCGACGGCGACGTCGGCAGCAAGAAGGTCTACGACCCGCGCTCGTGGGGCAAGGCCGCCGAGGCCGGGATGGCCGCGCGTGTCGTCCAGGCCTGCGAGGACCTCAGCAGCCAGGGGAACTCGATCGGCTGATGTGCCGCATGTAGAGCACTACCTGGGCGGCCGGCGGTTTCACCTCCCGGCGTGGGCGGCGGCAGCCGGGGCGGAGTCGGCGTCCCCGAAGCCGTGGTGCTTGGGGCGCTCGTAGAACAGGACCGCGACCAGACCGAGGAAGTACACGCCGGCCGGCAGCAGGAACGACTGCTGCATCGCCTTGGAGAACAGCTGCGCGACCTGGGGGTCGGCGATCTTGCTCGCGCCGGCATCACCGTGGGCCGCGGCGCCGGGGAGGAAGTGCGCCAGTCGGCTGTCCATCATCACCGCGATCGCGGCTGAGCCGACGACGGACCCCACTTGACGGGTGGCGTTGTAGACGCCGGAGCCTGCACCTGCCAGGTGCATCGGCAGGTTGCGGTTGGCCGTCGCAGCCGTCGGCGCCCAGATGCACGCGTTGCCCGATCCGAGAATCACCTGGAACACGCAGATCAGCCAGATCGACGAGTCAGGCCGTAGCTGGGTGGCGAGCGTGAACATGCCGATGATGCTCAGCACGAAGCCGGTGCCCACGATGATCCGCGGGTGGATCCGATCGGTCAGGCTGCCGACCGGCTGGGCCAGCACGATCGACATCACCGCCATCGGGACCATCAGTAGCGCCGCCTGGGTCGGCGAGAAGCCGCGCACCGCCTGCGCCCACAGCATCAGCGGGTAGCCCATGGAGACGCCGACGAAGCCCATCACGGTGATCGCCAGGTTGGACACGGAGAAGTTGCGGTCGCGGAAGAGGACGAGGGGCACCAGCGGCTCGCGGCGGTTGCGCGCCTGCCAGAGGACGAACATCACCAGCATCGCGATCCCCCCGACGATCATCGCGATGATCCAGCCGGCCCAGTCCTCCTGGTGGCCCTGCTGGATGCCGAAGGCCAGGAGGAACAGGCCCAGTCCCGACAGCGCGACACCGAGCCAGTCGAAGCTGTGCCGGTGAGTGGGCAGCGCCGGGACCAACCGGACCGCCATCACCAGCCCGACCAGCCCGATCGGGACGTTCACGAAGAAGATCCACTCCCACCCCAGGGCGTGGGTCAGCACGCCGCCGAGGATCGGGCCGACGACCATCGCGACCCCCGCCGTCGCACCCCACGCCGCCATCGCCTTGCCCCGATGGGACGCCGGGAAGATCCGGGTGATGATCGCCATCGTCTGAGGGGTCATCAAGGAGGCGCCGAGGCCCTGCACCACGCGGGCCACGATCAGCATCTCGATGGTGCCGGTCAGCCCGCACCACAAGGACGCGAGCGTGAACACCACCAGGCCGGCCAGGTAGAGGTACTTCGAACCGAACCGGTCGCCGAGGCGGCCGGTGATCAGCACCGGCACGGCGTACGCGAGCATGTAGGCACTGGAGACCCAGACCACCTGGTTCACGCTCGCATCGAGCTTCTCGATGATCGTCGGCGTCGCGACGACGACGATCGTCAGGTCCACGAGGATCATGAAGAAGCCGAGCACGAGGGCGGAGAGAGCGGCCCACGGGCGTATGTCGGGGCCGGCCGGCGCGGATGTGGTGGCGTCAGTCTGGGTCACGGGTCAACTGAACACCCTCTCGTGGACAATTGCGCCATGGAATTCCCCGATCTCATCGCCGGTCCCCCTCCCACGCTCCTGCCGGAGGATCCTGCCGCCGCACAGCTTGCCGGCGGGGACGACGTGCGCGTCGTGGTCACCGCCCACCCGGAGTCCCCACTCGCGTGGGCGACGCTCGCCGAGAACGCGCTCGCCGACGGGTCGGACGACGTGGCGGCGTACGCCTTCGCCCGAGTCGGCTACCACCGCAGCCTCGACCTGCTGCGGCGCAACGGGTGGAAGGGACACGGCCCCGTGCCGTGGGAGCACCTGCCGAACAGGGGCTTCCTGCGCGCCCTGGCCGCGCTCGCGCGGGCGGCCGCCGCGATCGGCGAGGTGCCCGAGGAGGAGCGGTGCCGGCAGTTCCTGCGCGACTCCAGCCCGGAGGCGTACGAAGCGCTGCTGTGACCCAGGTGTGACGCGGGTCACCGGTGGGTATGCCTGCGAACATGAGCACGCCCACCTCCGACGGTCGGCGGGATTCCGACCGCGTCGTCACGATGCCGCCGACCAACAGGGGCCTCCTCGTTGCCGCCGGCGTCTGCCTGCTGATCCCGCTGGTCGCGCTGCTGTGGGTGAGCAGCTACTCGAAGGCCACCCCGCGGCTCGGCGGCATCCCGTTCTTCTTCTGGTACCAGTTCGTCTGGGTCTTCCTCACCTCGGCGCTGACCTACACCGCACACCGCCTGGTGCTCGCCGCGCGCCGACGGGGGGACGGCACCCGGGACCCCAGCGGCTGGGACGACGGGCCCGACGAGTCACCGACCGCCCGGCCCGGCAGTGACGACACGCTGGACCCGACGCCGGGGTTCCGGTCATGAGCGCCCCGATGGTGGCGCCGTTGACGACCGGCACCGGTGTCAACGGCGTCGCGTTGACGGTGCTGATCGTGCTGTTCGTCGTGGTCACCGTGCTCGGTTTCATGGCGACCCGTTTCAAGCGCGGTGAGCACCTGGACTCGCTCGACGAGTGGGGCCTGGGCGGCCGCAAGTTCGGCACCTGGATCACGTGGTTCCTGCTCGGCGGCGACCTGTACACCGCGTACACCTTCATCGCCGTCCCCGCGGCGATGTTCGCCACCGGGGCGGTGGCCGGCTTCTTCGCGGTTCCCTACACGATCGTGCTCTACCCGATCGTCTTCGTGTTCATGGCGCGCCTGTGGTCGGTGAGCCACCGGCACGGCTACGTGACCTCCGCGGACTTCGTCCAGGGCCGGTACGGCGACCGCGGGCTGTCGCTCGCCGTGGCGGTGACCGGCTTCCTGGCCACGATGCCCTACATCGCGCTCCAGCTGATCGGCATCCAGGCCGTCCTCGAGGTCACCGGCCTGGGCGGCTCCGGCAACTGGCTGGCCAAGGACGCGCCGCTGCTCATCGCGTTCGTGCTGCTCGCGGCGTACACCTACACGTCCGGGCTACGGGCTCCGGCCGTGATCGCCTTCGTCAAGGACGCCCTGATCTACCTGGTGATCATCGTCGCGATCATCTACCTGCCCCACAAGTTCGGCGGCTGGGACCACATCTTCGGGGCCGCCCAGGACAAGATGGCCGCGACCAACCCGGTCACCGGCAAGCCGGCCGGCGCGTTCATCCCGGGCGCCGGCCAGATGTGGGCCTACGCGACGCTCGGTCTCGGCTCGGCGCTCGCGCTGTTCATGTACCCCCACTCGATCACCGCGTCGCTGAGCTCGCGGAGCCGCAACACGATCCGGCGCAACGCCGCCATCCTGCCGGCGTACTCCTTCGTCCTGGGCCTGCTGGCCCTGCTCGGCTGGGTCGCGATCGCCGCGGGCACCAAGCCGATCGGCCTGGACGGCAAGCCGAACCCCCAGCTGGTCATCCCGCAACTGTTCGAGGACTCCTTCCCGAGCTGGTTCGCCGGGGTGGCCTTCGCGGCGGTCGCCATCGGGGCGCTGGTGCCGGCGGCCATCATGTCGATCGCGGCGGCCAACACCTTCACGCGCAACATCTACAAGGAGTGGCTCAAACCGGATGCCACCGACGCCCAGGAGGCGAAGGTCTCCAAGCTGATGTCACTGGTCGTCAAGGCGTTCGCGCTGCTGTTCGTGTTCACCCTGGACAAGCAGAACGCGATCAACTTCCAGCTCCTCGGCGGCATCTGGATCCTGCAGACCTTCCCGGCCATCGTCTTCAGCCTCTACACGCGGTGGTTCCACAAGTGGGCGCTGCTGGCGGGCTGGGCCGCCGGCATGGTCTACGGCACCATCGCGGCCTACCGGGTGATCAACCCGGCGACCGGCAAGCACTTCGGTGGCTCGCTGGCCGAGATCCCCGGCATCGGCGACCTGGGCTACATCGCGCTCACGGCGTTCGTCCTGAACGTCCTGGTCGCGGTCGTCCTGACGCTGGTGCTCGCCGCGGCGAAGGTCGGCAACGGCACCGACCAGACCGAGTCGCGGGACTACTTCGCCGAGGAGGGCGACCCACGCGTGCGGCACGACCTCGCGGTGCACCGCGGTCCGGCGGGCGGTGCCGTCGAGGTGTAGCGGCGGGTGTCAGGGCAGCAGCATCGAGTACGCCGCCGGCTCCACGTGCCACGTCCGGCGTCCCTCGGGGCCGCTGATCTCGCCGTCGGCGCTGAGCCAGAACTCCTCGCCGGCGACGGAGACCTCGCGGCCCCTCAGGTAGACGGTGTCGTCCCGGCCCGGGTGACGACGCCGGAGCAGGTCCAGTGCGTAGCCGAGCCGGGCGACGGGGCTGGTGGCGAACGACACGAGGACGTCGACCTTCCCGTCGCGGGGGTCGGCGTCGGGGGTGAGCTCGGTGCCCCCGCCGACACTGGCTCCGTTGCCGACGGCCACCATGAGGACGTGCCGGTCGACGTCGGCGACGACGTGCCCGTCGACCTCGACATGGACCCGGATGAACGGCGGGCGCACGGCGGCGAGCGCCGCTCCCACCGGATAGCCGAGGATGCCCAGGCCGAACGGGCCGAGTCGCTCCTTCCACGTGGCACCGTGCCTGCTCGCCATCGCGCTCGCGCCGATGTGGACCTGGTTCACCACGACCTCGCCGAGCTCGTCGACGATCAGGTCCATCGGCCGTGGGGACGCGGAGGTCAACGCCTCGGCTGCCTCCGCGGCGTCGAGCGGGATGCCGAGGGTCCGGGCGAAGTCGTTGCCGGTGCCGAGCGGCAGGAGGCCCAGGACCTTGCCCTCGAGGTCGTTGCGGCGGTGCAGCGTCGCCACCACGGCGTGCAGGGCGCCGTCGCCGCCGGCCACCACCACCGGCCGGCTGCCGGCGCGGTGCAGGGCCCCGTCGAGCTCGCCGGGGTTGCTCGTCTCGCAGACCTCCACCGAGGTCCGTGCGTTCAGCACCTCGAGCGCGGCGCCGAGGTCGTCGGAGGCGCCGGTGCCGGCATGGGTGATCACGAGGAGGGGGTCCACGGCCTGCACCCTACGTGGCAGCTGCCGGCCGGGCGGATTTGGTAGCGTGTGGCCGCAAGAGCCCGGTGCACTTGCACGTCGGGCTCTCGTCATGCCCGACCACAGCACGCGACCAGGAGAGGGGCGACCATGCCCGCCATCGTGGTTCTCGGAGCCCAGTGGGGCGATGAGGGCAAGGGCAAGGCGACCGACCTGCTCGCCACCAGCAGCCCGATCGACTACGTCGTGCGCACCAGCGGCGGCCACAACGCCGGACACACGATCGTGGTGAACGGCGAGAAGTTCGCCACGCACCTGTTGCCCTCCGGCATCCTCACCCCCGGCGCGACGTCGGTGATCGCCAACGGAGTCGTCGTCTCGCCCGAGGCGCTCTTCCGCGAGCTCGATGCCCTCATCGAGCGCGGGGTCGAACTGGCACCGTTGGTGGTCAGCGCGAACGCCCACGTGATCGCGTCGTACCACGTCGCGGTCGACAAGGTCAGCGAGCGGTTCCTCGGCAAGAACCAGATCGGCACGACCGGCCGCGGCATCGGTCCGGCGTACGGCGACAAGGTCAACCGGGTCGGCATCCGCGTCGCCGACCTGTTCGACGAGGGCATCCTGCGCCAGAAGGTCGAAGCGGCGCTCGAGGTCCGCAACCAGGTGCTCGCCAAGGTCTACAACCGGCGCGCGATCGAGGTCGACGCGGTGGTCGAGGAGCTGCTGTCCTACGCGGACCGGCTCCGGCCGCTCGTGGCGGACACCAGCCTGCTGCTCAACCAGGCGCTCGATGCGGGCAAGACGGTGCTGTTCGAGGGTGCGCAGGCGACGATGCTCGACGTCGACCACGGGACCTACCCGTTCGTCACCAGCAGCAGCCCGGTCGCCGGCGGCGTCTGCACGGGTGCCGGCATCGGCCCGACCCGCATCGACCGCGTCATCGGGGTGCTCAAGGCCTACACGACACGTGTCGGGTCGGGTCCGTTCCCGACCGAGCTCTTCGACGACGACGGCGCGAAGCTGCAGCAGATCGGTGGTGAGATCGGCGTCTCGACCGGCAGGACCCGTCGCTGCGGCTGGTACGACGCCGTCGTCGCGCGGTACGCCGCCCGGGTCAACGGGCTGACGGAGTTCTACCTCACCAAGCTCGACGTGCTCGACTCCTGGGAGCGGATCCCGGTGTGCGTGGCCTACGAGGTCGACGGGGTGCGGCACGACGAGATGCCGATGACGCAGACCGAGTTCCACCACGCCCGGCCTGTCTACGAGCACTTCGACGGCTGGGGCGAGGACATCTCCGAGTGCCGCAGCTTCGAGGATCTTCCGAAGAACGCCCAGGTCTATGTGCAGGCGCTCGAGGAGATGTCCGGTGCGCCGTTCTGGGCGGTCGGCGTCGGACCCGGCCGCGAGCAGACGGTCGTCGTCCGCGAACGCTGACCGTCACTAGGATGCCGAGCGGGGCCACAGGAGGCGTCATGGCAGGCAACGCGATCGATCCCGAGCAGGCGCTGGACCGCATCAACGGCGTCTTCGGTCGCCACGACGGCGACCGCACCCTCCACGCGAAGGGCGCGTTCTACACAGGCGCGTTCACCGCCACACCCTGGGCCGCGCAGCGTTGCCGCGCCGCACACCTGCAGGGCGACCCGGTGCCGGTGTGGGTGCGGTGGTCCAACGGCGCCGGCAGGCGCAACCCCGACAAGGCCCCCGACGTCCGCGGCATGGCGGTCTCCTTCCGACTCCCCGACGGCAGCGCGACCGACCTGCTGGGGCAGACGGCCCCCCGCTTCCCGGTGCGGACGGTCGAGGACTTCCTCGAGCTGGTCGAGGCCTCCGAGAGCCCCGTGAAGCTGCCGCTCTTCCTGGCGCGACACCCACGGGCTGTGCCGGCCCTCGTCGCGAGCATGCGGGCGAAGTCGCTGGTGCCGCCGTACTCCTACGCGGAGGTTCACTACCACCCGATCCACGCCTACCGGTGGGTCGCTGCCGACGGGTCGCGGAGCTGGGTGCGGTACCGCTTCTCACCGCAGGACGGCCGGGCCGCGCGCACCGGCGGATCCTTCGAAGGGCCCGACCGGCTCCGTGAGGAGATCCTGGCCAGGCTCGCCGCGCATCCGGTGCGCTACACCCTCGAGGTGCAGGTTGCCGGCCCCGGCGACGACCCGCACGACCCGACCTCGGTGTGGCAGGCCGAGTACGCCGACGCCGGCACCGTCGAGATCACCGGACCCGACCCGGCGCGCGAGCAGGACGGCGAGGTGGTCGTCTTCGACCCGACCCGGGTGGTGGACGGCATCGAGCTCTCCGACGACCCGATCCTGCGCTACCGCCCGGCGGCGTACTCGGCCTCGGTGAGCCGCCGCGTGTGAGCATTCGGATAGTCCGGCACGTCTGGCACCCCGATCCCGAGTCGGCAAGGTGCCAAACGTGCCGGACTATCCGCTCGTTAGGCTCCGGCAGATGAAGACCCTCGTGATCGGCGCCGGTGGCCGCGAGCACGCCCTGGCCCTGGCGCTGTCGCGTGATCCGTCGGTCACCGAGGTGCACGCCGCGCCCGGCAACCCGGGGATCGGTGCGGTGGCGACGCTGCACCCGGTCGACCCGGTGGACGGCGCCGCGGTGGCCGACCTCGCCGAGCGGTTGGGCGTCGACCTGGTGGTCGTCGGCCCGGAGGGTCCGCTCGTGGCCGGCGTCGCCGACGCGGTGCGCGCGCGTGGCATCTCGTGCTTCGGTCCGTCGGCGGACGCCGCCCGGCTGGAGGGCTCCAAGGCGTTCGCCAAGGACGTGATGGCTGCTGCCGGGGTCCCGACCGCGCGTGCCCGGGTCTGCACCACGCGCGACGAGGCGGCGGCCGCGCTGGACGAGCTCGGGGCGCCGTACGTCGTGAAGGAGGACGGGCTCGCCGCCGGGAAGGGCGTCGTCGTGACCGACGACCGCGACGTGGCCCTCGCCCACGCGGTGGCGTGCCGGCAGGTGCTCGTCGAGGAGTACCTGGACGGTCCCGAGGTCTCCCTCTTCGCCCTGTGCAGCCACAACGAGGCCGACGGCGCCACCGTCTACCCGCTGCAGCCGGCCCAGGACTTCAAGCGGATCTTCGACGGCGACGAGGGTCCGAACACCGGCGGCATGGGCGCCTACACCCCGCTGCCGTGGGCGCCGGACGGGATGGTCGCCGAGGTTCTCGAGCGGGTGCTGCAGCCGACCGTCGACGAGCTAGCCCGCAGGGGCACGCCGTTCTCGGGGCTGCTCTACGCCGGCCTCGCGCTCACCTCGCGCGGCCTGCGGGTCATCGAGTTCAACGTCCGCTTCGGCGACCCCGAGACGCAGCCGCTGCTGGCCCTGCTCGACTCACCGCTGGCGGTCCTGCTCAAGGCGGCCGCCGACGGGCGCCTGCGCGACGTCGAACCGCCGCGCTGGAAGCCCGGCGCCGCGGTCGCGGTGGTGATGGCGAGTGCCGGCTACCCGCAGACCTCGCACAGCGGCGATCCCATCAGTGGGCTGGGCGCGATCGACGCCCAACCCGATGTCGACGTGCTGCAGGCCGGCACTGCGCTCGAGGGAGGCCGGCTGGTCACGGCCGGCGGTCGGGTGCTGGCGGTCACCGCGGTCGGCCCGGACATCGCCCACGCCCGCAACCGCGCCTACCAGGGCGTCACCGCGATCAGCTTCGACGGCGCCCAGTGGCGTCACGACATCGCCGCACGGGCGTCGGTCGACCTCGTCGGCGAGGACGATCCACCGGCCCGGTGAGGCTCAGTCGCCGGGTCGGCGTACGCCTGCGGCCAACGAGGCCGGCGCCTGGATGCAGTAGGAGTCGGTGAGCAGCTCGGCCAGCTCCTCCCAGTCGGTGTCGTCGTCGAGCAGCAGGCCCACGACGTTGCGGCCCCACGACGTCCGGAAGTACGGCGGACCGAGGTGCTCGAAGGCCATCACCTCGTCGGGATCGGCACGGAAGGTGATCCGGAAGCGCTGGTCCTCGCCCCCGAACACGTGCGCCACGGTCGCCGACCCCACCCGCCAGCGGACCCCGGTCCAGGCCGGCTCCTCCGCGCACGCGGGAAACGCCAGCAGGGCACCCAGCCGACGTACCCACTCGGCCGGGACGTCCGGTCGGTCACTCAGGGCCACGGCCCCGAATCTCGCACATCACGCCGACACCCGGCGAGCCCCCCGGACATGGGAGAATTCTCGCCATCATGACCGTTCCCAACGTCCTGGCGACCCGGTACGCCGGTGCGGACCTCGCCGCCCTCTGGTCCGCCGAGCACAAGATCGTGCTCGAGCGCCGGCTCTGGATCGCCGTTCTCGAGGCGCAGCGTGACCTCGGGATCGAGCTGCCCGACGGGGTCGTGGAGGCCTACGAGGCTGTCGTCGACAAGGTCGACCTCGACTCGATCGCCGCGCGTGAGCGGGTGACCCGTCACGACGTGAAGGCGCGGATCGAGGAGTTCAACGCCCTGGCCGGCCACGAGCACATCCACAAGGGGATGACCTCGCGCGACCTGACCGAGAACGTCGAGCAGCTCCAGGTCCGGCAGTCGCTGGTCCTCGTTCGGCAGCGGGTGGTCGCGACCCTGGCCCGCCTCGGCCGGCTCGCCGCCGAGCACGAGTCGCTGGTGATGGCCGGCCGCTCGCACAACGTCGCGGCCCAGGCCACGACCCTGGGCAAGAGGTTCGCGTCCGCTGCCGAGGAACTGCTCCTCGGTCTCGGCCGGCTCGACGACCTGCTGGTCCGCTACCCGCTGCGCGGCGTCAAGGGTCCGATGGGCACCGCTCAGGACATGCTCGACCTGCTCGACGGCGACGAGGAGAAGCTGGCCGACCTCGAGGCCCGGGTGGCGTCCCACCTCGGCTTCGGCGAGGTGCTGACCAGCGTGGGGCAGGTCTATCCCCGCTCACTCGACTTCGACGTCGTCTCCGCCCTCGTCCAGCTCACAGCGGGCCCGGCCAGCCTGGCCACCACGATCCGGCTGATGGCCGGCATCGAGCTGGTCACCGAGGGGTTCAAGGAGGGCCAGGTCGGCTCCTCGGCGATGCCGCACAAGATGAACACCCGCTCCTGCGAGCGGGTCAACGGGCTGGCGGTGGTCCTGCGCGGCCAGCTGTCCATGGTCGGCGAGCTCGCCGGCGACCAGTGGAACGAGGGCGACGTCTCCTGCTCCGTCGTACGCCGGGTGGCGCTGCCGGACGCGTTCTTCGCCTGCGACGGGCTCTTCCAGACCTTCCTGACGGTGCTCGAGGAGTTCGGCGCTTTCCCCGCGGTGATCGAGCGAGAGCTCGACCGCTACCTGCCGTTCCTCACCACCACCAAGGTCCTGATGGCCGCCGTGCGCAACGGCGTCGGCCGCGAGCAGGCGCACGAGGCGATCAAGGAGCACGCGGTCGCCGTCGCCCTCGAGATGCGCCAGGGCCGCACCGACAACGACCTGTTCGACCGGCTCGCGGGCGATCCGCGGCTCGGCCTCACCCGCGACCAGCTGGCCGGGCTGGTGGCGGACCCGATCGAGTTCACCGGCGCCGCGGTCGCGCAGGCCCGGTCCGTCGTACGCCGGGTCGAGGAGGTCGTCGCCGCCGATCCCGCAGCGGCGGCGTACCGGCCCGGAGCGATTCTCTAGTCGCCTGCCGGCCGCACGTCGAGCACGACCTCGAACTCCAGCAGGCTCGCCCCGGTCGTGACCGTCGGACCGTGCTCGCCCTTGTGGGCAGCCCGCGCAGCCCCGTCGCGCCAGGCGGCGTAGGCCGCGTCGTCGGTCCACTGGGTCACCACGAAGTAGCGGTCGTCGCCGGCCACCGGTCGCAGCAGCTGGAAGCCGAGGAACCCAGCGGCCCCGTCCACGGTGCCGGCGCGGGCTGCGAACCTGCGCTCGAGCTCCGTCCCGGCCTCGGCGGGGACGCTGATCGCATTGATCTTCACCACGGACATGCCGGCAGCCTAGACGGAGCCCCGTGCAGCCGGTCCCCTCCGGGGATCGGTCACCCCGCGGTGCCCGGGCCGACGGCTGTCCCGATGATGGGGGGATGGGCAAAGCAGTCGAGGTCAGGATCACCGGGACGGTCCAGGGAGTCTCGTTCCGGGCGTACGCACGCGAGCAGGCGCGCGAGCTCGGCGTCACGGGCTGGATCCGCAACGAGCGGGAGGGATCGGTCGCCGGACACTTCGAGGGCCCCGACGCCGCGGTCGACGCCCTGGTCGACTGGTGCTGGGACGGCCCGCCGTCGGCCCAGGTGACCGACGTCGTCGTCACCGACGCGTCGCCGACCGCGGCCCGTACCTTCGTGATCCGCTGAGGGCGCGGCTCGCGCGGGGCGACCATTGACACGAGAGAACACGTTCTAGTTCGCTGGCGGCGTGACCACTGGGTCGTTCGACCGCGGCGCGGGCGACCTGCGACGGAGCGGTCGGCCACGGCTCTTCGAGCACGCGAGCATGGGTCGCCACGACCCCAGCGGCTTCGTGGACTGGGGCAACGAGCGCCGCTGAGCCCCGAGCGGGCGGTTCGATGCGCGCCTGGATGCCCGAGCGGGCGGTTTGATGCGTCCACACGCGCCCGAGCGGGCGTTTCAGTACGGCGCGGCGTGGTGGGCCCTCCTGGTCCGCCGTACCGGGGTGAACGTCACTGCCCTCTCAGCGCGCCTGGAACGCACCGGAGTGCCCTCTCAGCGCGCCTGGAACGCACCCAAGTGCCCGCTCAAGCTCGTGTCAGGAGCGCGTCGAGCTTGGCCTCCAGGCGTGCGACATCGGCCTGGGTCGCCGACTGCAGGTCCTCACGCAGGCTGGCGATGATCGCACCGCCGGGCTCGATGGTGACCTTCTGGGTGTCCTCGACCCGGTTGGCGTTCTGCCGTCGCAGGGCTGCTTCCGCGTCCGCCTTGCGCAGGCCCTCCCGGGCCAGCGCAGTGTCGTCCCACCGGCCGTCCGAGGCGAGCGTGGTCGGCGTGCCCTCGAGGAGCCGCGCGAAGCCCTCCCGGTGCCGGGCCAGCCGCACGGTCATGGCGTTCACGGCGATCAGCACGGCAGCGCCGATCAGCCCGCCGAGCAAGGTGTTGTCCGGGCCGATCACGGCGTTCTGCACCACGTTGCTCAGCAGCAGCACGACGACCAGGTCGAAGGCGTTGAGCTGGGCGAGGTCGCGCTTGCCGGCGAGCCGGATCAGCACGGCGAGGGCGGCGTAGACGGCGACCGTGCGGATCACCTTCTCCCACAGGGAGATGTCGAGGTGCATCAGGTCGTTCCACATGGGCTCATCCTGCACCGCCGGCGCGGGCGTCGTACTCTTCCTGAGACGATGGCGCCCGTGGCGCACGACGAAGCAGGAGCGCAGCCGCCCGCAGCGGTCGAGGCCCGGCTGCGCCAGGCGATGGTCGTGTGGACCGTCGGCCTGCTGGTCTACCTGCTGGCGGTCTTCCACCGCTCGTCGCTGGCGGTCGCCGGCCTGGCGGCCACCGAACGCTTCGGGATCTCCGCCTCGCAGCTGGCCACCTTCACGATGCTCCAGCTGCTCGTGTACGCCGGCATGCAGATCCCCGTCGGGCTGCTCGTCGACCGCTTCGGGTCGCGCGCCGTCCTGATCGTCGGCGCCTCGGTCCTCACCCTCGCGCAGGCGGGGTTCGCGTTCGCCGACACCTACGGTCTCGCGCTGGTGGCGCGGGTCTTCGTCGGCATGGGCGACGCGATGACGTTCATCTGCGTGCTCCGCCTGGTGAACACGTGGTTCGCTCCCCGCAGGATCCCGCTGATCATCCAGCTCACCGGCGTCCTGGGCCAGCTCGGCGCGATCATCGCTGCCGTCCCGATGACCTGGGCGCTGTCGCACCTCGGCTGGACCCGGTCCTACCTGCTGGCCGCCTCGCTCGGCATCGTGATGGTGCTGGCCCTGATCGCCGTCGTGCACGACGGTCCGGGGACCCGCACACTGCGCGGTCCGGCGCTCGGTCTGGCAGAGATCCGCGCCAGCCTCGCCGAGTCCTGGGAGCACCCCGGCACGCGGCTGGGCTTCTGGATGCACTTCTCGACCCAGTTCAGCGCCACGGTGCTCGGCCTGCTCTGGGGCTACCCCTTCCTGGTCAAGGGCGAGGGCCTCTCCGAGCCGATGGCGGGCCTGCTGCTCACCGTGATGGTGGTGGCCGTGATGACCGCGGGGCCGATCCTGGGCTGGCGGATCACGGTCCGGCCGTGGCACCGGTCGACGCTGGTGATCGGCATCGTGTCGGTGATCGTGGCGAGCTGGACCGTCGTCCTGCTCTGGCCCGGCAACGCCCCGCTGTGGCTGCTGGTCTGGCTGGTCGTCGCGACCGGCGTCGGCGGGCCCGCCTCGATGATCGGCTTCGACCTCGGGCGCACCTCCAACCCACCGCACCGTCTGGCCAGCGCCACCGGGATCATCAACCAGGGCGGCTTCTACGCCAGCCTCGTGCTCGTCATCGCCATCGGGGTGATCCTCGACTGGCGCACGCCCG
>Ga0207657_10004908_pt1 | contig 14066 bp, 12 predicted proteins | sample KBSC33metaG_FD_184316 | JGI IMG/M metagenome (GOLD analysis project Ga0207657, IMG submission 184316) | Corn rhizosphere microbial communities from Kellogg Biological Station, Michigan, USA - KBS C3-3 metaG (SPAdes) (version 2) | ecosystem: Host-associated > Plants > Roots > Rhizosphere > Soil ... | reverse complement strand
GTCGCGCACGATGCGTTCGGTCAGGTCGTCCTGCAGGGTCATCGCCAGGCGGTCGTGCATGTCGACCTGGATCGTCACCAGCAGCAGGTCGCCCATGCGCAGAATCGGGATGCGTTCCATGCGCGGTCCTTATGCGTGGGCGCGCTTGACGACGGACGTGCCCGTGCGCTCGAGCGCGACGAGGAATGCGTCGGCCAGGGTCGCCTTCGTGACGACGTCCTCGAGGTTCACGCCCAGGTGCACGATGGTCTGCGCGATCTGCGGGCGGATGCCGCTGATGATGCAGTCGGCGCCCATCAGGCGCGCGGCCGCGATGGTCTTCATCAGGTGCTGCGCGACGAGCGTGTCGACGGTGGGCACGCCGGTGATGTCGATGATCGCGATCGCGGCGCCCGTGTCGACGATCTTCTGCAGGATGTTTTCCATCACGACCTGCGTGCGCGCGGAATCGAGGGTGCCGATCAGCGGCAGCGCGAGGATGCCGTCCCACAGTTTCACGACGGGCGTCGACAATTCCAGCAATTCCTGCTGCTGGCGCACGATGATCTGGTCACGGGCGCGCTGGAATACCTCGATCGTGTACAGGCCCATCTTGTCGAGCAGCGAGCCGATGGTCCACGAGGCGTTGGCCAGCCCGGCCGGATCGTTCGCGAAGCCCTGGTTCAGGTACGTGAACAGAGGCTGCTTCAGCGAAAACACGAAGGTCGCCGTCTCGCTGGGGGTCGAGCCGTTGCGGGCACGGCTCGACGATATCTCGGAGAGGATGTCGCGCACCTCGTCCCACGAACGATGTTCCATGTTCTGCAGCTCGCCGCCGCGCGTGGCCTGCGCGAACGCGGCCAGGAATTGCTGGCAGTGCTTGCGCAGCTGGTCTTTCGAGACGACGTTCGACCGCACCGTCAGGGCATTCAGCTGCTCGGCCCATTCGGCGCCGATCTCGGCCTCGTGGTCCTGGATGAGCTGGCTGATGCGGTTGGCGTAGTCTTGGCTCGTCATTTGTTGTCCTTTTTCGTCGTGAAAGGTTACGCCGCTCGGACCATTTTACGATCCCGGCAATTCTGTCAAATGACCAACTATACCATCCATTGCCTGGGCAACACGACACGATAGGATGTCAAAACTTGGATTTATTTTTCAATGTGGGCGTACTAACGCCATATATTCAGCGCTGTTCCGAGTCGGTGGAATTTACGTTTGCGGATAGGCGGTGCATCCGAATACCGTGCGTATGCATGCGCGGGGTACGACGGCACGACGCATGCCGGCAGGAGGCCGGAAGGGCAATGCGTGGGAGGTGGGGATCGTCCAGCGCCGGATCGGCTGGCACGGTGGGGAATTGAAGGGAATTACATCCTGTGGCGTCAGCGGGCGTCGCGTCGGTGGCGACGCCGCTGTTCGGCACGGCGGGTCATACGGTGGCCGTGCGTTTGACTTTCTGTGCGGTCGGGCGTTTGCCGACGACGACGATCGTCATCATGGGCGCTTCAAAGACCGGCGCCTTCGCGACGATGGCCGAGCGGGCGGAGACTTTCAGCGGGGCGGCGGGCGCTGCGAACGCGTTGGCCATCGTGACGGCGACAAAGGCGGCTGCGACAAAGACGAATTCCATGTTTTTTGCGATGTTCATTTCTTTTCTCCGTTTCGTTGACTGTGAGCACATTATGGAAACGGATGAGATATAAATCCAATTCTATGTTCAAATACTGGTCATTCATGGACTTAATATATAAAGTACCAAGGCCTGCTGAGATATCACACTGACGAATAGCGCAACCCGGTGTCCTGAATGAGTACCGCTATCAAAGCTGCCCGCCGCGTTTGGAGCCGGCCTGATCAATCACAACATGTAGCATTCAAGGATTTTGAACCCCGTTTCGGTGTCGAGACTCACGATGCGGATCGCCGCGGGGATCAGCACGCAATCGCCCATCCGCACGTCCAGCCAGCCCAGGCCATGATCGATCCGATAGGCACCGTGCACGCAGACGTGGATGACGAACGAGTCGAACGAATAATTGCGGACGACCGATTCGGAATACTCCAGGATATTGGTCGTGAAATGCTCGCAACTCACGACGGGCACCGGCGCATTCAGCGTTTTCCGGTACAGCGATTTGTAGTCGCGGCAAAAGCTGAAATCCAGCGCGGCCATCGCCTCGTCCAGGTGCAGCGCGCGCCGGTTGCCGTCCGCGTCGACGCGGTCGTAGTCGTAGAGCCGGTACGTCACGTCGGAGGCTTGCTGGATTTCCGCGACCAGCACGCCTTTGCCGATGGCGTGCACCCTGCCGGCGGGCAGGAAGAACACGTCGCCGGTCGCGGCCGTCTCCTCGTTCAGGATGTCATGGGCCCGGCCGGTTTCGAATTTTTCCCGGCATTGGGCCGCGCCGACCGGCTGGTTGAAGCCCGCGACCAGGGTGGCGCCATGGTCGGCCTGGATGACGTACCACATTTCGGTTTTCCCGGGCGAACCGTGGCGTCGCGCGGCCAGCGTGTCGCCGGGATGCACCTGCACGGACAGGTCGTCCGCGGCATCGATGAATTTGACTAGCAAGGGAAAGCGGTTGCCGAAGCGCGCATACACGGCGGTGCCGACGAGCGCGTCGCGGTAGGTGTCCAGCAATGCCGGCAACGCCGTTCCCGCCAGCGCGCCGTTGATGACCACCGACGCGTCGGATGGCAATCCACTGATTTCCCACGACTCGCCGCAGCCGGGTGCCGGCGGAATATCCTTGCCGAGGTGGGTCGACAACTTGCGCCCGCCCCACAGCTTGTATTTATAGATGCTGGCAAAGATGAACGGATACAGCGCCGTCATTTGCCGCAAGCCGGCGCCGCGATGCGGCCCGCGCCGGCCGTCGGTTGCCGTGCCGGGGCCGGCCGACGCGGCGCCACGACGCCCCCGTGCGGCGCGCCGACGTGGAAGCGCGCCACCGCCTCGGCCAGCTGGACCGATTGCGTGCGCAGGCTTTCCGCCGCGGCGGCCGCTTCCTGGACGAGCGCCGCATTCTGCTGCGTCATCCCGTTCATCTGGCCGATCGCCACGCTGATACCGCCGATGCTCGCGCCCTGCTCGGCGCTGGCCGCGGAAATGAGCCTGACCAGCTCGGCCACGCTTTGCACGGAACCGACGATCCGGTCCATCGCCGTGGCCGCCTCGTCGACCAGCACGTGGCCATGGTCGACCTGGGTCACCGAATCGCGGATCAGCCCGCCGATTTGCCGCGCCGCCCCGGCCGAGCGTTGCGCCAGCTCCCGGACCTCCGCCGCCACCACGGCGAAACCGCGGCCCGCCTCGCCCGCGCGGGCCGCCTCGACCGCCGCGTTGAGGGCCAGGATATTGGTCTGAAAGGCGATCGAATCGATCACCGAGATGATGTCGACGATCTTGTCCGAGCTGGCCTTGATCGAGCCCATCGTGTCCGACACGCGCGCGGCCACGCCGCTGCCGTGCACCGCGCAGGCGTACGCGGCCGAGCTCAATTCCTGCGCCTGCCGCGCATTCTCGGCGTTGCCGCCCACCGTATCTTCCAACCTTGCCATCGCGGCGGTGGTCTGCTGCAGGGCGCTGGCCTGCTGTTCGGTGCGCGCCGACAGGTCCAGGTTGCCCGTGGCGATTTCGCGCGACGCCACGAGCACGTGTTCGCTGCCGTCGGTGATCTGCGCGATCGCCGTGAACAGGTTCTGCTGCATGAGTTTCAGGGCGCGCATCAACTGGCCGGCCTCGTCATGACCGCCCGTGTCGATCGCCACGTTGAGGTCGCCGCCGGCGATGGTGTCGGCGATGCGCGCCGCGTGCCGCAGCGGCGTCGTGATCGACCGGGTGATGTACACGGCGCAGAGCGCGCCGAGGAACAGCATCAGGAGGCCTGCGCCGAGCATGTTGATCTGCGCGGTCCGGTAGCGCGTGCGCGAGCGGTCGCGGGTGCGTGCCATGGCCTGCTGCTCGGCATCGGCCAGCGTGTCGAGCGTGCGGATCCAGCCGGCGTACATGGGCGCGAAATCGGTCTTCAGCATCACGGCCGCATCGAACAGGTTGCCGGACGCGACGGTGGACTGGATGTTGCGGAGCACCGGCATCACGGCCTGCTTGCGCCGGGCGACCTCGGCCAGGGCGCCCGCATCGAGCGCTGCATGCCGCAACGCCTGCTCGGCCTGGTCGTAGTCGGCCAGCAGGCGCACCAGCGCGGCGGCGGCGTCGCTGCCCTCCTTCCCGTCCGTGGGGGCGGCGATCTGGCGCATGGAGAGCGCGATGGCGGCGCCCGCTTGCCGCATCCGCAACGCGCTGTTCAGGCTGACCAGGCGGCGGCCGACGATTTGCTCGGTGTCGCTCTGCAATGCCCCCATATAGCCGAGCCCGACGCCCAGCAAGGCAGTGGCACACAACAGGACGAGACCGAAACCCAGCGCCAACCTCGCGCCGATATGAAGATTAACGATTGCACGCATGAGACCATCACGCCCGTAGTACCGATACGCCGCGCTGGTGCAAGCCCAGGCTCACGGCCTCGGCCACATGGCGCGACCGGTCGACGTGGGGGCAGACGACGAACAGCTCGCCGATTTCGGTGTCCAGCGTGTACTCGTAGTAACCGCCCAGGTACGTGGCCTTGAGCACCCTGGCAGCCAGCCCGTACTGGCCGAGGTCGCCTACCGTCCACGCCTCCGGCCGCACGGCCACCATCGCCCGCCCGGACGGCACGGCCTCGGGCGCGCGCCAGCGCAGCGGGCCCAGCCGCACCTCGCCGCCCTCGGTCACGCTGGCCGGCAACAGCAGTGCCTCCCCCATGAAACCGGCCACGAACTCGCTGTTGGGACGTTCGTACAGGTCCGCCGGCGAGCCGGCCTGGGCGATCAGGCCGTCGCGCATGACGATGATCTGGTCCGACACCGCCAGCGCTTCGCTCTGGTCGTGCGTGACGTAGGCCACGGTCAGCTTCAGCCGCTGCTGCAACGCGCGGATCTCGTCGCGCATCTGGCGCCGCAGGCGCGCGTCCAGGTTGGACAGCGGTTCGTCGAACAGCAGCACGGCCGGCTCCAGCACGAGGGCGCGCGCCAGCGCCACGCGCTGCTGCTGCCCGCCGGACAGTTCGCCCGGCCAGCGCGCACCGAAGCTGCCCAGCCCCACCGTGTCGAGCGCGGCCTCGACGCGTTCCTTGATGCGCTCGCGGTCCACGCCGGCCACGGTCAGGCCGTAGGCGACGTTTTTAAAAATATTCATGTGCGGGAACAGCGCGTAGCTCTGGAAGACCAGGCTCACGTTGCGCTCCGCGGCCGACCGCGTGGTCACGTCGACGCCGTCGATCAGGATCTGGCCGCCGGTCGGGCTTTCCAGGCCGGCGATCATGCGCAGGGTCGTCGTCTTGCCGCAGCCCGAAGGACCGAGCAACGTCGTCAGCGTACCCTTCGGCACCGTAAAATTGATGCCTTTGACCGCCAGGGCGCCGTCCTTGGTGTAGGCCTTGGTGATGTTCTTGAATTCGATTCCGGGCTTCATGATTGCTCCTCGTTTTTGTTCGTTATGAGACCACCGGCGCTGCCTGCACCTTTTGTCGTTGCTGCTCCTGCTGGTGCTTGCGGCGTCCGAGCGACCGCTCACCGACCAGCCATTGGATGATCCCCGTGGCGGCGAGCATCATGAGCGTCAGCACCGTGCAATAGGCCAGCGCCACGCCGTATTCGCCATTGCCGACGCGGCCGATGATGAACGTGGTGGCCAGCTCGTTTTCCGCGCTCACGAGGAAGATCACGGACGACACGGTCGTCATGGCGCGCACGAACGAATACACGAGCGACGTCACCAGCGCCGGACGCAACAGGGGAAGGATGACGCGGCGCAGCGTGGTCGGCGTGGACGCGCCCAGCATGCTCGACGCCTCGTCGAGGCTCTTGTCGATCTGCTTGAACGCGGCCGTGCCGGCGCGGATGCTGACCGGCAGGTTGCGGAACACGAAGCACACCATGATGATCAGGCCCGTACCGGTCAGTTCGAACGGCGGCACGTTGAACGCCGTGACGTACGCCACGCCCAGTACGGTACCGGGTACGGCAAAGGCCAGCAGCGCGCCGAACTCGAAGGCGCTCTGTCCCCGGAACTTGACGCGCGCCAGCAGGTAGGCGATGAGCAGGCCGAACATGGCCGTCAGCGGCGCTGCCGCCCCGGCCAGGCGCACCGTCGTCAGCAGCGATTGCCATGCCGCGCCGGACAACACGACGCCGCCTTGCCAGTCGATGGCGAACGCCGTGTGGAAATGCTGGAACGTGAGGCTGAAGTCGCGTCCCCACAGCTTGACGAAACCGCCGGCGAACGCGAACAGGTAGATGATCGCGGTGAAGCCGAGCCACGGCACGGCCACGCCCATCGCGACGCGCCGCACGGGGGCCGGCAGCGCGGGCGGAATGCCGTTGTCGCCCTTGCCCGACATGCTGGTGTAGCTGCCCTTGCCGAGCGCCTTGCGCTGGAGGACGAACACGGCGAGCGCGAACGCGCTGAGGATCAGGGCGAGCGACGCGGCGCGCCCCGGATCGATCTGGGCGCCGACGATCGCGAAGAAGATTTCCGTCGAGAGCACGGCGAACTGGCCTCCCACGACGATCGGATTGCCGAAGTCGCTCATCGACTCGATGAAGCCGACGAGGAAGGCGTTGGCGAGGCCCGGGCCCAGCAGCGGCAGCGTGACCGTGATGAAGGCGACCATCGGCCGGGCGCGCAGCGTCTGCGCCGCCTCTTCGAGCGTGGGCGCGATGGCTTGCGTGACGCCGCGCATCATCAGGTAAGAGATCGGCGTGAATGCGATCATCTGCGCGAGCCACACGCCCGTGGCGCTGTAGAACCAGCGCGACGGCTCCACGCCGAACCATTGTTCCAGCGCTTCGTTGACGAGGCCGGCGCGGCCGAACAGCAGGATCAGGCCGAGGCCCACGACGAACGGCGGCGTCACGATGGGCAGGATGGACATCACGCGCACGAGCGGCCTGGCGCGCACCAGCGCGCGCTCGGTCAACAGCGCCAGCAGCGTGCCCAGCACGGTGGTGCCGGTGGCGGTGGCCAGTGCCAGGCCCAGCGTATTCCACGCCACGCCGCAGCTTTGTCCCGCGGTGACGCAACGCAAACTCCACACGCGCGGGCTGGACAGGCGCGCCCAGGCCTCGACCGCACTGAGCTGCCCGACGTCGTCGAACAGGACGCCGCTCAACGATTTGAGCACCGGTACGGCGATGAACAGGATCAACGCGGCGGTGCACAGGACGACGGCGCCGGCGACGAACTCGTTACCGTGGAAATAGCCGAGGCGGGCCAGTCCGGCACCCAGCAGCACCAGCAGGCTCACCAGCATGATCGTCGCGCCCCAACCGAATCCGTACTGGCCGACGGGGAGCGCCAGCGGGCCCGCCTGCAGCGAGGGCCATACCCAACCTTGCACGCCGATCGCGTAGCCGGCGCCGAGCATCCCGGCCAGCCCGATGCCGGCGCTGCCCAGCAATACGAACGCTTGTGTACGCCGCGCGCCGAGGAACAGGCCGCCCAGCGCGACGAACGGTGCGATCAGGGGCAGGACCAGCCATGGACGCTGGAACGCGGCGGCCTGCATCCACGCGTTGGCCGAGGCGTCGTCATGGAGAATCGCCTCGAACGCGCGCAACCAGCTGAAGTCGTCCTGCACACCATACCAGGGCAGGAATACGGAAGCCGCGATGGCGAGCAAAGCCCAACATTCAGGGACACCGCCGAACCAGTTTTTTTGTTTCATGATTGTCTTCCAGTGCCAGGCCGGAGCCTGAAGTTGCACCTGGAGCAGCGCACGCGCGGCGCCGCTCCGTCGATGCGGCTAGTTCGAGTTGCCGTTGACTTCCCGCTCCCAACGATCGAGCAGGCGCTTGCGCTCCGCCGCCTTGCCGTATTTCTCGAAGTCGTAGTTGATCAGCTTGATGTGGCTGACGTCGGGCACGCGCGAATCGACCTTGGCCGTCTTGTTCGCCGGCAGCTGGAACTGCTTGGCCATCGCGCCGAGTTCCTGCGCCTGCGCGGTCAGGGCCCAGTCATAGAAGCGCTTCGCGTTGGCCAGGTTGCGCGCGCCCTTGACGATCGACATCGAGCCGATTTCGTAGCCGGTGCCTTCGCAGGGCGTGACGCTCTTCACCGGGAAGCCCTGGATGACTTCGCCCGGCACGTCGTGCACGAAACTGATCGAAATCGTGTTTTCGCCGTGCGACACGTTCTTCAGCGGCCCCGTGCCGGAGCGCGGGTACTGGCTGATGTTCTTGTGCAGTTTCTTGAGGTATTCGAACGCCTTGTCTTCGCCCGTGATCTGGACGAGGGTCGCGATCGCCATGTAGGCGGTGCCGGAGGAATTCGGATTGGCCATCTGGATCTCGCCCTTGTACTGCGGCTGGATCAGGTCCATCCAGCACATCGGGACGGGCAGCTTTTTCTTGGCCATCAGCTCCGTGTTGTAGGCGAAGCCGAGCGGGCCCGAATAAATGCCGATGGTCTTGTACTTCGCGGCCTTGGCCTGCTCCACCGCCCAGTCGCGCAGCAGGTTGATGTTGGGCGACTGGTAGGCCAGCGTCAGGTCCTTCTCGCCGGCCTGCAGGTGGGCGTCGCCCGTGCCGCCGAACCACACGTCCGTTTTCGGATTGGCGCTCTCGGCCGCAATCTGCGCCAGCGCTTCGCCGGCGCCCTTCTGCACCATATTGACCTTGATGCCGGTGGCGCGCGTGAACGTCGTCTGCACGAGGCTGCACCATTCGACCTGCACGCCGCAGATCACATTCAGGTTGCCGCCGGCCGCGCTGGCCGGGCCGGCGGCGAGCGCCAGCAGAGGAGCCCCGATGGCCCCAGCGATGAATCGTTTCATATTGTCTCCGTTTGATTGATGCCGGGATAGTCTCAGAAGGCGTAGCGCAGTCCGGCGCCGACGGCACGCGACTGCGCGCCGATGGCGGGGCCGACGCCGCCGGAATCGAAGTCGTAGCGGCCGCGCGCCTCGTTCTTGACGATGGCGGCGAAGGTCTCGAACATCATCTGTTTGTTGAACACGTACTGGTACGCGATGACGGCGTTGCGGGCGCCCGTATCGCTGCCGTTGCAGGCGCTGCCGTCGCCGTACTCGCAGTGGACGTCGCTGCCCACGCCGAAGCCGCCGTACACGACGTGCTTGCCGAACGTGTGCTTGGCGGAGATGACGGTGCCGTGCTTGGTCAGCAGGCTTTTCGCCGTGCCGGTGGCGTTGGCGTCCGACAGGCGCATGCGGTCGTGGCCCAGGCCGAGGATGGTGCCGTCCGGCAGGGTGTAGCGCAGGCCGAAGCGGACGTCGCGGTCGCGCGTGTTGTGGTCGCTGGTGTTGTTCAGCGTGCCCTTGTCGTTGCGCTGTTCCGCCGACAGGCGCAGGTCGAGCGGGCCCTGGACGTACTGCAGCCCGAGGCTGAAACTGCCGTCGTTAAGATGCGGGCTGTTGGTCGTGCCCGCGGCGCTCTTCCCTTCGTTGGCGCTGTAGTAGACGCGCGCCGACAGGCCGCCGAAGCTGGCCGATTCGAACGCGAGCGTGTTATCGAAGCGGACGTTGAACTGCGGGCCGACGGCCGACTGGCCGCTGGCACCGGACAGCATGCCCTGGTCGTCCTGCAGCCCCGCGCCCATCGGCGAGAAGTCGGCCGTGCCGCTGTTCCAGCGTGCCGCCGCCGTCATCCGGCCCAGTTTCACGGTGCCGACGTTGGCGAACGCCATGCCGACGTAGACGTCCTTCGCGTTACCGAACATACCGGCATTGGTGTTGGCGTTGGCGTTGTCGACGTTGATGCCGGTGGTCAGGTTGACCAGGCCCGTCATGCCGTTGCCCAGGTCGACCGAGCCGCGGAAGGCCAGTTCCGAGCTGACGTTGCTGACGCGGAAGCGGCCCTTTTTGTCCTGGGCGGGCACCGCGGCGTCGACGGCGTCGACGTACTCGAACTGGGCATCGCCCACGCCCGAGACGGCGAATTGCACCGCACCCGGCGCCACGACCGACTCGGCGTACGCCGCCGACATGCACACCATCGACACTGCCAAAGCGATACCGCTGATCACATTCTTGTTCATTGCATCTCCTGTATGGCGCTGGGGTTGCGCCTGTCCCTCGTTATGGAAGCCGGCTGTGCATCCGCACGGCCGGCCCGGTGTCGATGTGCCCGCCCGGGGGGTGGCGTGACGCTCGACTTGGGCGCAGTGTATTGGAGCAACTTTTAAATTGCGATATTGCGGTGCCGCAAAAAGGCGTCAATCTTGCGACTGGCTTTCAGCCTCCTTTCAACTTGCTTTCAATTTCAAAAATTTGCCAAAAGGCAAGTTTATTTGGCTTCCATTTTTCTTTTTGTGCAAGTAAATTCGCGGCTGTAACGGCTGTGCTCGCGGTATTTCGACACCTCACCGACCCGACATCTATGAAAATCCTGCTTGTGGAAGACGACGCCGACATGTCGAAAGCGCTGGCGCGCGCCCTCGACAAACGCGGCTTCCAGGTCACGACGTGCGCCGACGGCGCCCACGCCTTCCGCCAGATCCGGGAACAGACGAACGACCTCGTCATCCTCGACCTGAACATTCCCAACCTGGACGGCCTGCACATCCTCCAGCGCACCCGTGCCTTGTCGATCGGCGTACCGATCATCGTGCTGACCGCGCGCGGCGCGGTGGGCGACCGGGTCGCGGGCCTGAACGCCGGCGCCGACGACTACCTCGCCAAGCCGTTCGACCTGGAAGAACTGGAAGCCCGCATCCACGCGCAGCTGCGGCGCAAGGGAAATGGCGAAGAGTCGATGCAGAAATGCGGCAGGCTGCGCTTCGACCGCAGTTCGGGCGCGTTCTACAACGGCGAGGCGCCGCTCGAATTCACGCCCCGCGAGCAGGCGTTGCTGAAGGCGTTGATCGCCCGCCCGGGCCACGCCGTCAATCGCGAACGCCTGCTGCAAGTGGTCTTTCCGGACGACGCCAATGTCCAGGTCGAGGCCGTCGAGGTCGTCATCCACCGCCTGCGCAAGAAGCTGATGGCCACCCAGACCGAGATCATGACGCTGCGCGGCGTCGGCTACCTCCTGCGCCCCGAGACCCCGCGGCACGCATGAAATTCGCGTTGCGCGACCGCTCGCTGCGGCGCTACCTGATGGCCGGCATCCTGGCGCCGATCGCCCTGTTCATCGTCCTCAACGCCTTCCGCCTGTACGAGCGCGCACTCGATTCGGCCAACACCGCCTACGACCGCATGCTGGTGACGACCGCGTATTCGATCGGCAACGATCTCGCGATGGAAAACGGCCACCTGCGCAACGAGGTCGCCTTCGCCACGCTGGAAGTGTACGAAGCAGGGTTTTCCACACGGATGATCTACAAGATCAGCGACCGCAACGGCAGGTATATCGCGGGCGACGAGGACTTGCCGACCTTCCGCGACACGGCCGCCCCATGGCCGAAAGCGCCGACCCTGTTGAAGGTCTACGAAAGCGTGTACGGCAGCGCCCCCGTGCGCGTGGCCGCGCTCGCGCAACCGTCGAAACTGCAGCGCCCGGAAGACGATCTCATCATCCAGATCGCCGAGCCGCTGACGTATCGCCGCGAGGTGGTGAGCGGCATCCTGTGGGGCACGGTGCTCGGCCAGACGCTGTTGCTGGCCATCGTGGCCGCGGTGACGGCGGTCGTCGTCAAGCTGGCGCTGCGCCCGCTCGACGGCCTGCGCGCGCAGCTCGATGCGCGGCACGAGGACGACTTGTCGGCACTGCACTGCGCCTCCGCGCCGCGCGAGCTGCGGCCGGTGGTGGCGGCCTTGAACCAGTTGATGGGCCGGCTGCACCGCACCGTCGACCTGCAGCAGCATTTCGTGGCGAATGCGTCGCATCAGTTGCGCACGCCGCTGGCCGTGCTGCAGACGCAGCTGCAATCGGGCCTGAGCGGCGACATCGAACCGGAGCTGGCGCTGCGCGAAATGGGGGCGACGGTCGAGCGTGCCACCAAGCTGGCCAATCAGCTGCTGTCGCTCGCCCGGGTCGAGCAATTACGGGGCAAGCCCACGCGCGAACGGTGCAACCTGGCGGACGTGGCGCGCGAAGTGGCGATCGACCTGTCGCCCCTGATATCGGACAAGAATCTCGATTTCGAGCTGGACGCCGGCAACGTCTGGGTCGAGGGGCGCCACTGGATGGCCGCCGAGATGGTGTCGAACCTGTTGCACAACGCAATCCGCCACACGCCGCCGGAGTCCCGCCTCGGCATCCGTGTCGCGCCCCTGGCCGAGGGCGCCCTGCTGTGCGTATGGGATTCCGGTCCCGGCATCCCCGACCAGCAGGAGATGCGCGTCTTCGAACCGTTCGCGGCCGCGCACAGTTCGAAAGGCGGCGGCCTGGGCCTGGCGATCTGCGCCGAGATCGCCGATTCGATGCAAGCCGGGCTCACGCTGTGCAACTGCGGTACGCCGGACGCCGTCACCGGACTGGAGGCGCGGGTCCATTTCAAGAGCCGCCTGGCCGACCCGTATCCATGAACGCCAATTGACTTGTTTCGTCAGCGTCGGCAAGCGCCTGACCGCTGCGCAGAACGCCAGGCTGGCCGCCCGAGCCGGCTTTCTTATCCCGTCAACAGCCGGCGGCGCAGGAGCGCCTCGAGATCGCGGCTCGCGTGGCAGACGATGTGCACGTAGAACGCTTCGCTGCCCCGTTCGAAGATGATCCGGTGCTGGCCCGCGAGGAGCTCGCGGTACTGATCCAGTTGCAGCTCCTCCAGCTCCCTCACGAACACGCCTTTCGACGGCCAGTCCTCGAGCGATCCGACCTCGTCGCGGATCTGTTCCGTGACCTTTTTGACGAATGCCGGTGACTGGTTCGTCTTCAGGTATGCGCGGATCTCGAGAAGATCGTCGCGCGCGGCCTCGGTCCAGATGATGGTCATCAAGTCGCTCAGCTTTCCCTGTCTTGCGTTTCGAATTCGGCGAACAGATCCTCATGATCGATCACTTTGCCATGTTCGATTTGCTTCTGGCCATGCGCCAGAATGCGAAGCATCGTCAGCTGGTCCTGCATTTTCTGGTAGCTCATGGGATCCTGGATGACGGCCTGCACCTTGCCGTTGACGGTGATCAGCACGGGCTCGCGCGTCTCCTGGACCTGCTTGACCACGTCGCTCGTGTTCGTTTTCAGGAAGCTGATGGGTTGAATGTTTTGTATGACGTTCATGGCGCCTCCACGGTCGATGACGGCATCGTAACACGGCGCGACCAAATTCAGCACCAAATTCAGTACTACTCCTGCCGGCACTTGAGATGCGCATAAAAAAAACCGCCAGGCTCGCGCACTGGCGGTTTCATTCGGCTGAACAGCCGGCAGAGGCTTACTGCGCCGCTGCCGCCGCGTCATCCGCGGCGGCTGCCTTCATCGACAGCTTCAGGCGGCCGCGCTCGTCGGTCTCGAGGACCTTCACGCGCACTTGCTGGCCTTCCTTCAGGTAGTCGGCGACGGCGTTCACGCGCTCGTTGGCGATCTGGCTGATGTGCAGCAGGCCATCCTTGCCCGGCATGACTTGCACGATGGCGCCGAAGTCCAGCAGCTTCAGCACGGTGCCGTCGTAGGTCTTGCCCACTTCGACCGATGCGGTCAGCTCTTCGATGCGGCGCTTGGCTTCCTGGCCGGCTGCGGCGTCGACCGACGCGATGGTCACGATGCCTTCGTCCGTGATGTCGATCTGCGTGCCCGTCTCTTCGGTCAGCGCGCGGATCACGGCGCCGCCCTTGCCGATCACGTCGCGGATCTTCTCCGGGTTGATCTTGATGGTGATCAGGCGCGGTGCGAAGTCCGACAGCTCGGTCTTCACGGACGGCACGGCCTTCTGCATCTCGCCCAGGATGTGCTGGCGGGCTTCCTTGGCTTGCGCCAGTGCCACCTGCATGATTTCCTTCGTGATGCCCTGGATCTTGATGTCCATCTGCAGTGCGGTGATGCCTGCGGTGGTACCGGCGACCTTGAAGTCCATGTCGCCCAGGTGGTCTTCATCGCCCAGGATGTCGGTCAGGACGGCGAACTTGCCGCCTTCCTTGATCAGGCCCATCGCG
>Ga0207657_10004906_pt1 | contig 14069 bp, 14 predicted proteins | sample KBSC33metaG_FD_184316 | JGI IMG/M metagenome (GOLD analysis project Ga0207657, IMG submission 184316) | Corn rhizosphere microbial communities from Kellogg Biological Station, Michigan, USA - KBS C3-3 metaG (SPAdes) (version 2) | ecosystem: Host-associated > Plants > Roots > Rhizosphere > Soil ... | reverse complement strand
GACTGTCAGGCGTGATTCGTCCCCACGAATTTCTGGCGATGATGCTCGGGACGCGTCGTCCAACCGTCACTGTCGTGGCGCGGGCGCTGCAGGATGCTGGATTGATCCGGTACCGGTACGGCGTGGTGACCGTGCTCGACCGTAAAGGCTCGAGACGGCGGCGTGTCAGTGCTATCCGGTGATTCGCGCTCAATTCGAGCGGCTGCATGGATAAGCAACAATGTCAGCAAGCGGACGGTCACGTGCAACGTGGCCGGCTACACTGCAACCTCCGGCTCTCGACCATGAAAGTCAACGTGCAATGACCAACGACGCCGCGCCTGTAGACGGGACCGACACCCTCGCGGTGTCCACCGGGATTGCCGGATTGGACGAAATCCTCGCGGGCGGTTTGCCGCGGCATCGGGTGCACCTGCTCGAGGGCGATCCCGGTACCGGGAAAACGACGATCGCGCTCCAGTTCCTGCGCGAAGGCGCCGCGCGAGGCGAAACGTGTCTGTACGTGGCGCTCTCAGAGACCGTCGACGAGCTCCGTGCGGTCGCGCAATCCCACGGCTGGACGCTTGACGCCATCCATGTGTACGAACTGACGCCGTCGGAGGGCATCCTCACCCCGGAGGAACAGTACACACTGTTCCATCCGTCTGAGGTCGAGCTCTCCGACACCATCAAGTCGGTCGTCGAGCAATTCTCACAACTGAATCCGTCGCGCGTCGTCATTGATTCGTTGGCGGAGATGCGGTTGCTCGCCTCGGAACCGTTCCGGTATCGGCGCCAGATTCTCGCGCTCAAACAGTTCTTCGTGGGCCGTCGGGCGACGGTTGTGCTGATCGACGATCGGTCCGCGCACCGCGGCGACCTTCAGGTGCAGAGTATCGCGCACGGTGTTCTGCGGCTGGAGAGGCGGGTGGCTGACTACGGCGCGGAGCGACGCCGTCTCGAGGTGATCAAGCTCCGAGGAGTGAAGTACAAGGGCGGGTACCACGATTTCCGGATCGAGCGCGGCGGAGTCGTCGTCTTCCCGCGCATCGTGGCGGCGGAGCACCGCGCCCAGCCTGAGATCGAGCCGCTGGCCAGCGGGATCACCGAGCTCGACGCGCTGCTCGGCGGCGGCCTCACGACCGGGACCACCACGGCGATCATCGGTCCTGCGGGTGTGGGCAAGACGGTGCTGGCGACGCACTACGCCGCCGCGGTGGCGGCTCGTGAGCTGCGCGGCGCCATTTATCTTTTCGATGAACGATTGAACACGTTCACGTACCGAACCCGCCACATCGGCGTGAATCCTCGTTCGTCGACAGCCATCTCGTCTCAATCGAGCAGCTCGATCCGGCGCAGGTCACACCCGGCGAGTTTGCGACGGCGATTCGCACGCGGGTTGAGGGCGACGGTGCTCGGTTCGTGCTGATCGACAGCTTGAACGGATATCTCAGCGCGATGCAGGACGAGACGGCGGTACTGGTGCAACTGCACGAGCTGCTCACCTATTTGAATGAGCGCGGCGTCTTGACGATACTGGTTGTGGCGCAGCACGGCGTACTCGGCACCGGCATCGCGGCACCGCTCGATGTCAGCTATCTCGCCGATACGCTGGTGTTGATGCGATTCTTCGAGGCGGACGGCGTCGTTCGTCAGGCGATCTCCGTTGTCAAAAAGCGCACCGGGGAGCACGAGCACACGATTCGCGAGTTCCAGATCACCGACAGGGGTCCGCGCGTCGGCGCACCGCTCCACAATTTTCATGGCGTGCTGACCGGCGTACCCCATTACACCGGCAGCGACAACCGATTGCTTTCGATCGACGATGGGAACACAGGGACCGGACGAGCACAACGAACAGCGCGTTCTCATTCTCGCTCCGGCCGGTAAAGACGCGGCGTTGGCGCGCGACGTGCTCGCCACGCATTGCCTGACCGGCGTTGTCTGCGCCGACCTGGACGCGCTCGCGCGCGAGTGGGAGCGCGGCGCCGGCCTGCTCCTGGTCGCCGAGGAAGCGCTCTTCCCAGTCGGGATCGAGGTCCTCGCGACGCGTATTGCAGACCAGCCGCCCTGGTCAGATATCCCGGTGCTCGTGTTCCTGTCTGCAGCGGCGACGGGCGCCGCGATCGAGCGGCTGCGTGCGTTGCGCCACGTCGCCGTCCTGGAGCGGCCCATCAGGATTCCGGCGCTCGTCAGCACGATTCAGGCGGCGTTGCGCGCGCGGACACACCAATATGAGGTCCGCGACTTGATGGCCGACTTGCGCGAAGCGAACCGTGCGAAGGACGATTTTCTCGCGATGGTATCGCACGAGTTGCGCACACCGCTCACGGTGATCCGGGGGATCGCACGGATGCTCACGCAGCACCATCCCGAACTCCCGCGGATCGCTGCCGCTGCCGAGAAAATCGATCGCAATGCCGAACTGCTGTCGCGGCTGGTGGACGACCTGCTGGATGTGTCTCGTCTGCAAAAACGGCGACTGCAGATTGACAGCCGTCCTGTCGATCTGCTGCCGGTCGTGGAGGCCGCGATCGAGATGAATCGGTTCGCCGCGGACGCCAAGCATATTCGCCTCGTGACCGATCTGCGACCAGTGACCACCGCCGTCCTCGGCGATGCCGTACGACTTCAGCAAGTCGTATCGAACCTGGTGTCGAATGCGATCAAATTCACGCCGGCCGGCGGCGACGTGACCATCTCTCTGCAGCGCACCGATGCGCAGGTCGAGATCACGGTCAGCGACACGGGCGAAGGCATCAGTGCCGAGTTCCTCCCCCACGTATTCGAGCCTTTTCGACAAGGGGACTCAGGATCGCGTTTTGGCGGATTGGGACTTGGGCTGGCCATCGTGAGGCAATTCGTCGAGCTGCACGGAGGATCGATCTCCGCGCACAGCGACGGTCCTGGGCACGGGGCCCGCTTCATCGTTCTTCTACCGCTTCCGACGCAGAGCTCGGCCTTGACGGCGTAGCAACGGCATTGCCCTCCGCCGATGGGGCACGGCGCTGGTGGTGCTCAGTAGTCCGGCAGCGCAATTCGATCGCTGAATTCGCGGCCAGCGATGAGGTTGGCGATCCACCCGATCGAGAACAGCCGGAACAGCGAGTTGCGAAAGAACAATGAGAGCGCCGACTTCGGCGCGAACGCGCCTGCAAACCGCCGCGCCGCGCGCTGCTTCATCGACACGAACGGTCCGAACAGCTGCTGATACCGTGCGAACGCGATCTGATGACGGCCCTCAGCGCGGTGGAGTTCGCCGGCCAGGATGTACGCGGCGGTCATCGCCAGTGCTGAACCCTGGCCGCCCAGCAGCGACACGCAAAATGCTGCGTCGCCGACAAGCGTGACGCGCCCGTTCGCCCACGATGGTTTCAGCTCGATCTGGCTCACCCGATCGAAGTACAGATCCGGCGTCGCATCGAGCGCGTCCAGAATCTGCGGGCATTCCCAACCGCTGTTGGCGAACCGTCGCCGCAACAGCGCCTTCTGACCGGCCAGGTCGAAAGGTGATCTTGGATCCGGATCGACAAAAGTGAAGAGGAACATCGTGCGGTCGTTCCGCATCGAAAACCGCGAGACCTCCCGCCCCACTTGTGGGTACATTACGTACACGAGCTCGTCTTGCGGTCGATACCCTTCGACCTCGAACGCGGCGACCTTGATCCCGAGGTACCGCTCGAACTGGTGCTCGGGGCCGAACACCAGCTCGCGAACCCGCGAATGCAGACCGTCCGCGCCGACCACGAGATCGAAGGTGCGTGAACCGTGTCGTTCGAACGTGACCTGGACTTCGTCCACCGTCTGGTCGATGCGAGTGATCGCGTCGCCAAAGATCGTTTCAGTCGTCTCGCCCAGTGCACCGTAGATGGCGGCCGCGAGATCGCCGCGCGGCAGGCTCGTGAACCCACTGCCGACGGCACGAGCAAAAGCCGCCGCTGGAAATCCCGAGACCTTCCGACCATCGCGGTCCACCACCCTGACTTCGCGAACCGCGTAGCCGGTGCGAACCAGGTCCGGGAGCAGCCCCATCCGACTCGCGACATCGAAGCCGGCTCCCCAGAAATCAATCACGTATCCACCGGTTCGAAGCGTCGGCGCCTTCTCGACAAGGGTCGGACGCATGCCATACCGCGCCAGCCAGTAGGCCAGCGTCGGTCCGGCGATCCCCGCGCCCGAAATGAGCACCCTCTGCTGGCCGTCACCACGCGATCGAGTGCCAACGCCGTGTCTGGCATCGAGTGGGTTGTTCATGAGCTCCTCTTTGATTCCATGATGCCAAAAGCCGGTCTCCAGTGAGCATCCCGGTTTCTTCAGGGGTCGGCATGTCACGTTGCGAGCCCCTATCCCGTCCTACCAACCAAGAGGGAAGACATCTATGAAACGCCCCTTCGCGATTGTTCTCGTCGTCCTCGCTACGGCCGGTGTGTTTGCAGGCCTGGTCCATGCCGTGCTGGTCGCTGCACACGTTTCCGAACCAGCCGCCACGACCGTGTCCGGCCTGACGCTCCGGCGCCTCTGGGCAACGATCGCTGCCGTGCTGGCACTGGTCGGCTTGGTCATCGGAGGGCTGGCTCTGAAGCGTCCCGTCAGCCGTTTCGGCTCTGCTTCCGGGCCACTCGGAGCCATCATGGCGTTGGCGGCTGGCCTCGTCGCTGCGGCCAATGGTGGGTTGAATGTCGCGGTTGCTACTGGTGGTCCCGGGACCGGCAACGGCGTCGTCGGTGGCGCGGCGGCGTTCGTGCTGGGGCTGGCCGCGGCGGCCATGGGCTGGATCGCTCTGGCCCGCAGCCGTCGCACGGCGGAGCTGAGGCGAACGACGTGATTGCTAGTGCGAGGTCCGATCCGGCGGCGAGTTTCGAACCGTTCCGCCGGCGCCTGCGCGGTCTCGCTTACCGCATGCTTGGATCCATGGCGGACGCCGAGGACGCCGTACAGGAGACGTACTTGCGCTGGCATGCAGCCGACCGCGACAAGGTGTCGGAGCCGAGGGCCTTTCTCATGACGACGACGGCGCGGATTTGTCTCGACATGCTGACCTCGGCGCGCGCCCGGCGCGAGGAGTACGTGGGTCCGTGGCTGCCGGAGCCGGTGTTGGACACCGCCGCGCTCGCACCCGACACGCGCACCGAACTGGCTGAGGATCTGTCGATTGCGCTGCTTTTGACGCTCGATCGCCTGTCGGCTCTCGAGCGAGCGGCCTTCCTCCTCCACGACGTGTTCGATTTCTCGTTCAGCGAAGTGGCTACCGCACTCGAGCGCAGCGAAGCGGCGTGCCGGCAGCTTGCCTCTCGTGCGCGCGCGCACGTGCGCGCTGCGCGACCACGCGGCGCCGTCACATTGCCGGCGCGGTCGGGACAGATCGATCCAAAACATGCGCAGCTGATCTCCGCATTCGCCGCGGCGGCCCAGTCCGGCGATCTCCAGGCGCTGACACAGATGCTGGCCAGTGACGTGCGCATCGTGACCGACGGGGGCGGCAAGGTGCGATCGGCGCTGGAAGTGATCGAAGGGCCGGATCGCGCAGCGCGCTTCCTGATCGAGGTCACGCGTAAACGCCCGGGCGCGTGGTGGCGCGACGACTTCACGGTACGGCTTGCCACCGTCAACGGTCTGCCCGGTGTGATCGTCGATGCACCAGAGGGAGCCGTCCAGACGACCGCGTTCGAAATCGAAGGTGACGCCATTCGGGCGCTGTACGTGGTTCGCAATCCGGACAAGCTGCGCCACTTGGGTCGGGCACGACGCGAGCGCGGTACACACGCGCCGGCTGGAGTATCTCCCGATGACTTCAATGCAGAATGAGAAACCGCACTCGGAGTCCATTCGAGCGAGACAGGCGCATCCGGGTCACGGCCCATGCCCGATGGTGTCAACGAGGAACCCCGCGGCTGGAACCGCTACCACGAACAAATCGCTCCGAGCCGCGTCCGCCTTCCTGCCGTACGATGGTCGACGCGTCCGGAGTGGCGGACGGTATTCGTAGCTGATAGCGGCCGCCTGACGTTGCACCGGCTGAACGCGATACTCGGATACAATCGAAGCGATGTTCCGGAAAACGCGCGTTGTGCTTGCCGCGGTCCTCGCCGTCGCGCTCGCGGCGGTGCCGCTGATGCTGGATCAGTGCAGTGCCAGATGCGAAGCGCATCACGACAGCGTTGCAAGCACGCCGGTCTGTCACCACACCGGAACGACGGCGGCCTTCCAGGTGGGACATGCCCCGAACTCGTGCGGGCACGATCACAATGGAACGCTCGTCGCCGCCGACAACGGATTGACCGCAACATCGCGCCCATTGGCTTCGAGCGCCGCCGTGATCGTCGTCTCCGTTAATCCTGCGGTCGCCAGCAATCAGCACCTCCGCACTCACGCGCCGCCGGGACCCGCGTCGACGCTGCTCGACCGGAGCTCGCTCCCTCTCCGAATCTAAACACCCTCTCTCCGTCCGTGTATCCGCGCCTACTGCGCGCGCGACCTAGGTGTTTTCGAGGGGGTGTCATGCGTTTCGTTTGGCGCGCCATGCCAATGGCGTTGTGTTTCGTCGTCTCGTCCATGTTCGTGTCCAATGCTCGTGCTCAAACTCCGACCGCAGCCGCAGCCGCCGACGACTTCGCGGCCCAACACGACCATATGCAGATGAACATGGGGCAAGGCTGGCAATTGATGCAGGACGGCATTGTGTTTGCCGAGTTCAATCATCAGGGCGGGCCGCGGGGCGGCAACGAATTCGTCCTCCCGAACTGGTGGATGGGGATGGCGACTCGGAGCACATCGCATGGCCGACTGACGTTCACGAGCATGTTGAGCCTCGATGCAGCCACCGTTGCCAAGGACGGGTACCGGCAGATCTTTCAGGCGGGCGAAGCGCTGAACGGCCGCCCGCTGATCGATCGGCAGCATCCCCACGATCTCTTCATGCAGCTCGCCGTTGTCTGGCGAACGCCCGTCAATGACTCGACGGGATTCACGCTTGCTGGTGGACCGGTTGGCGAACCGGCGCTCGGACCGGTCGCGTTCATGCATCGCGCCTCGGCCGCGGATAATCCGACGGCCCCGCTCGGCCATCACACATTTGATTCGACACACATCGCGTTCGGTGTGGTCACAGCGGCCGTCGACCACGGACCGTTCGTGATCGAGGCATCGCTGTTCAACGGACGAGAGCCCGACGAGAATCGTTGGGACTTCGACTTCGGTCGCCTCGACTCATTCTCGGGCCGCATTTGGTACCGGCCGAATGACGAATGGGAGTTTCAGGCATCGAGCGGACGCCTGGTGGCGCCAGAACAACTGGAGCCAGGGAACATCATCCGATCAACCGCATCGGTGTCCTGGACGCGGAAGAATGGCGCGGCGATCTCGTCTGTCACGGCAGCCTACGGGCGAAACGATACGGACCACGGCGCACGGAATGCATTCTTCGTCGAAGGCTCGCGTCACGTGGGCCTGAATACGCTCTACAGCCGTTTCGAAGCGGTCCAGACCGAAACGTTCGTGCTCGCGACGGGACTGGCCCCGGAACAGGCAGCGGCGGGTGTCACTCTCCCGGTCGTCTGTCCTTCCGTTCTGCACTGCGTCGAACCGTCGAGCGACAGGCGGGATACAGTGCTTGCGTTCACGGTCGGCGCGGTTCGCGACGTGGTCGCTTGGCGTGGATTCCAAGGCGGCGTGGGAGCCGATTTGACCTTCTATGGCGTACCCGACGCGCTCCAACCGATGTACACCGCGCATCCGCTGTCGTTTCACCTGTTCTTCCGACTACGGCCGCCGGCAGGATCGATGGGACGGATGTGGAACATGCGAATGTCGCAACCGATGGCGGGGCATGGCATGTAGGCCGCGGACAGGCTGCGCCATGGGGCAACGTGCGCCAGTGTGGTAGCAATGCCCCACAATCGCCGATCGGATCCTGGTGGAATTGGGTCCAGCGGGTATGCGCTCGCTCATGTGAAGCGCTTGACGAACTCGAGCGCCTTCGCCGCGACCTCCCTCCAGCCGGCATCGATCGTCAGCGAATGCCCGCGCCCCGGCATCTTGACGATCTCGGTCACGCCCTTGTTGCGCTTCTCCTTTTTGTAAGATGCGTTCGCGATCGCCCACGGCACCGTGTGATCCGAGTCGGCCGAGATGATGAGCATCGGACCCCGATCAGGATTCGTCGAATTGACCTTCGCCTCCGACCACGGGTTCAAGTTCGCGGACGCTGCCTGGAAGAGCGGCTCGCCGGCGCCGGGGACGGAGTAGCCCAGATACAGTTCCTTCGCTTCGTCCTCGCCGACCGCGTTCGCGAAGCTGTAGCGGAACTGCTCATAGGTGAGCGGAACCGCGCGGTTCCAGTTCGCGGGGTTGCGGAGAGCGACGCTCGCGGTGCGCAGCGCCGAGAACGGCAGCGGCAGCACGCCGCGAAAAGGAGCGGGGCTGATCGCGACGGACGCGGCGGCAAGTCCGCGGCCGGCGAGAATCATGGTGAGCAGGCCGCCGAAGGAGTGGCCCATGATCACGGGCTTGCGATCCAGGCGGCGGATGATCGTCGCCTCGTAGTCCGCGATCTCGCTGATGCCCTTGCCCGCGAGCGCTTCCGGGTGTTCTCTGGCCTCGGCCACCGTTTCGGGATCGTCAGGCCAGCCCGGCGTCACCGCCACGTAGCCGGCCTCCTCGAAGAACGTTACCCAGCGGTCCCAGCTCGAGGGCAGCAGCCAGAGCCCGTGAACGAAGACAATCGGTGTGGCGCTCGTGGCGTTCGCGCGCTTGATTTGTGCTGCCTCGTGGTCAGTGATGGTCTGCTCGACCGTCGGGGTAGTCATCTGTTCCTCCTCGTCTCTGGAGTGCCCGAGCGCCTCGTCATTACAGTTTGACCATCGGCAACGGCGTCAGCGGATGGCTTCGGAAGCGATCGAGAGTCAACGTGACGAGACGCCAATGAAATCCGGCATCTGGCCACGTTGCGAACAGGCGTGCGACCAACGGAGGCCGGATGCCGAAGCCTCTCAGGCCACGTGTCACGTCGATCCAGTCCGCTCGGCGAAACGCCTCGACGAGCGAATTGGGATCCGCCGTCGACCGCGTGATCTTGTGGTGGTCGGCGATCATGCCTTCGATCTCGGCGCTCCAGTCCTCACGCGCGCGGGCGGACAGATAGTCGTGTGCCAGCGCGATCGACGGCGGGATGTAATCGAACGTGCCATTCGTCCAAATCCCGAGGTCGTGGAAGGCCGCGGCGACAGCTATCTTCTCGAGTTCGCTTCGTCCCACGAACGTGACGCACAGATTCACCACGCGATACACGTGGTTCCGATACGCGAGGAAATCGTCTCGCAGCACCGTCGCGTGATCGTTCAGCACGTCATCGATGGTCGGGATGTGAGTCAGGAGAGCGCCATCGCCGGTGATCGCTCTTTCCATGTGGCCTTGATCTCGTCGGTGAGGCGCGACAGCGATGTTCGTAAGACCGGACATCACACCGGGATGTGACAGCTGTGGAGCGCCCAACGCGACCCGTCGGCCCATGCGCCGTGCACGAGCAGAATGTTGGTAACTCCACGGCCTGGCTTCTTTTGCTCGCTCGCGCCTGTTGTTGTTGTGGCTGCCAGCAACGCGATCGCCACGGCGGCGGCCAACAGGCCTCCGAACTTCTTCGAGCGCCTCATGTTCATCCCCTAAGCGACCTTCCGTTTACCTTGCTGGCAGAACGCCAGTAAGTCGCGGTTGACCAGATCCGCATGCGTGGCGGTGAGGCCGTGCGGCAGGCCCGGATAGTAGATTTCGGTCGCGCCCTTGATTAGCTTTGCCGACTTCTTCCCCGAGTTCTTGACCGGCACGATCTGATCGTCCTCTCCGTGCATGACCAGCGTCGGAATATCGAACTTCTTCAGATCCTCGGTGAAGTCTGTTTCGGAAAACGCCTTGACACTGTCGTATGAGTTCTTGAGTCCGGCCTGCATGCTCCAGAGCCAGAACTGGTCCAGCGTGCCTTGCGACACCTGCGCACCAGGTCTGTTGGCGCCATAGAACATCGGAGCGAAGTCCTTGTACGCCTGCGAGCGGTCCTTGGCCAAGGCGCTGCGCAAGTTGTCGAAGAGTTCGATGGGGAGTCCTTCCGGATTGGTCGCAGATTTCAGCATGAGCGGCGGCACCGCGGCGATGAGGACTGCTTTTGCCACACGCTTGGTGCCGTAGCGTCCGATGTAGCGAGCGACTTCTCCGCCGCCGGTCGAGTGGCCCACCATCGTGATGTCCTTGAGATCCAACGCTTCGACCACGGCGGCCAGATCATCGGCGTACCCGTCCATGTCGTTTCCGGACCAAGGCTGGCTCGATCGACCATGGCCGCGACGGTCGTGTGCGACGACGCGGAAGCCGTGCTGTGCGAGGAACATCATCTGGCCGTCCCACATATCGGAGTTCAGCGGCCATCCGTGCGAAAGCGTAACGGCCGGGCCCTCGCCCCAGTCCTTGTAATAAATCGTCGTGCCATCTTTCACCGTGATCGTGCTCATATGCGTACCTCCTGAATCATCTGCCTGCGAGCGGGATTACCTGCAGGCCGTACGGTGGCCGAGCGTTTTGTCGACGTGCCAATGGAAGCCGCCAACGTGAGGACCCGTAGATGTCCGTGGCCTAGTCGGCCTCGATACGCCCGATCTCGCCTTCGACGACCACGCGGTACGTCTTGAGCGAATCTCTTGCCGGACCATGCAGCACGGCTCCCGTCCAGATGTTGAATTGCGCACCGTGCAGCGGGCAGGTCACCGTCGAGCCGTCGAGCGTGCCTTCACTCAACGGACCCTGCCGGTGCGTACAGCGGGCTTGCGTGGCGCAGAAACCTCCCTCGACGCTGAACACCGCCGCATCGCCCACCAGCAAGACCGATCCAGGCGGCACTTCGCTGATGCGGAATTGGTTTTCCTCGAGCGATGTCCGCTCGCTGATCGCGGCGGCTATACGGCCTGCGGGCGGACAGGTTGGACCCAACAGCGGGTGAGCAGTGCGAGCGAGCCAATCGTCGAACCGGATCTCCCCGAGCTCTGCCTCGTCGCCTGGGATCAGCGAGCGCTCGCTGAGCTCGGTGCCGAAATAGTGCGCGTGCCTATCCGCGATCACTTCGCGCGGATCGTTGCGCGTGCCGAGGTTCCGTTGGATGAGTCCGTCGAGATAGAACAGTTCGGGCCCGCCCACTTCGACGGTGTCATTCAGCGGAGGGCCGGTCGCGATCCTCGCCACCGCACGCACGACGTCATCCGCCGCAATCGGCTGGATGAGCACTGGCGGGACGCGAACGACGTTGCCGTGCGTGGCGGCGTCCGCGATGCACATCAGGAATTCGAAGCACTCCGTCGCTCGCACGATCGAGTAGGCATTCGACGAATCCTTGATCAGTTTCTCCTGCGCACACTTTGCGCAGAAGTACGCGCTCCGCGGCAGGCGTTCGGCGCCGACCGCCGACAACGCTACATGATGTCGGACGCCTGCCATGGCCTCGCAGGCGAGCAGTTTGTGCGTCGAGGTCATGAAGAACTTCATGTCCACCGCATCGTCGAACGGCGGAGAGCCCGACACGTCGACGACGACGGACGCGCCTTGAAGAACTTCTGTGAGGCCCTCACCGGTAAGAGCGTCGACGCCGGCACTCGGCGACACCGCCACCACATCGTGGCCATCGGCACAGAGTGTCGTGACGAGCTTTGACGCAACGAAGCCGGTGTCGCCGATGACAACGATTTTCATGCCGCCCTTTCACGTGCACTCGGAGCGCTCGGGTGCGCGGTCCGCGTACTCGTGAAGACCGGCCATCATCGTGAAATGTGACAGCCGTGGCGACGCGCATCAAGCGGATTGGCGCGCGCACGCCTCCGCCAGGAGCTGATACGACTGCCGCCGTGCAGGGTGATCGTGCGTGACGGTCAAGATCATGATCTCGGCGACTTCACATTCCGTCGCGAGCGCGGTGAGCCGTTTCACCAGATTACTTGCGGAACCGACGAACATCCGTTGCTGAATTGCGTCGATCTTGCGCCGTTCCTCACCCGTGTACGGGAACTGTGCGGCCATTTCAACGCTGGGAAACAACATCTCGCGTCCTTCTTCGATTTGCAACCACTCCAAGGCCATCGTGCTCGCGAGCTCGCTGGCGCGCGAGTCGGTCTCGGCACAGATCACCACGGCCGCAATGAATGCGTGGGGGGTCGCGAAGGAGGACGATCGCCGGAATTCCGAACGGTACACCTGCAGCGCCCGACCGACGTCTACAGGCTCCAAGTAGTGCGCGTACACGAATCCGATGCCACACCGGGCGGCCAACCTGGCGCTCTCCACGTCGAATCCGATGAGCCAGATCGGCGGTTCTCCGCTCTTGGGAACGAGGACAGCCCTGCCTGGAGAATCATCCGCCAACACATTCCCTTTGAAGATGGCCAGCAGCTGTTCGAGTTCAGCCGGAACAGCGGCGCTGTCCCGGTCAAGAGAGGATGCGCCTAGACCAGAACGTCTGATGTCTTCCAGCACGTTTGACCGATCAATTCCCAAGTCCACGCGCCCCGGATGCAGTGCGTTCAGCACTCGGAACGTCTCGACGACGCTCGTCACGTTATGGTCCGGCAGAAAGATTCCTCCAACGCCGACTCGAATTTGAACTGTCTGGGTGGCAACATGCGACACGATGACGTCGGGAGCCGATCCGGTGCTCGCCTCCCGCCCATGCCGCTCGGCTATCCAATACCTGGTGAAGCCGAGCCCGTCGGCAAGCCTGGCAAGATCAATCGTGTTTCGCAAAGCCGTTGCGGTGTCGGACCCAACGGCGACGGGCACGATGTCCAGAACCGACAGCGAAAGCGCTTTTGACGTCATCGCATTTGCGCGGGCATAGGGCGCACTCGTGCGTTCAGAGCTCGACCCTTTCACGGCGCGAACCGCCGATCGGGAGCGAGCCAGCGGGCCTCCCTGAAGACCAGGTGCCTGGGCGAGATGTGACAGCCGCGGGTGGCGTCGACGTTGCGATAACTCTGTCCGTCAACCGAGGACGAATCTGAATAACCGCAAAGGCGACCAGCATGAGAACTGGTGGTGTTTCCCCTCAGCCTGCTTCGAGCGTGAATGCTTCTCACACGGGCGACAGCAATGACGCCACGCCGCTTGCGATCTGCTCGGACGATGACCTCTCAGCATTTCTGCGCGCCCGGCCGCGTCTGTTTGGCATTGCCTATCGGATGTTGAGCAGCGCGGCGGAAGCCGAAGACATCGTGCAGGACGTCTGGCTCCGGTGGCAGACGACCGATCGGAGCCAGGTCCGTAATCCGCTGGCGTTCCTCGTCGCCTCGACCACGCGACTGGCGATCAACGTGCTCCACTCCGCTCGTGCGCGCAGAGAAAGCTGCGCGGGTTCATCACGGCCCGAGCCGGTCGCCACCACCATCGATCCGGCCCTGGCGGCCGAGCGCGACGAGGCGTTGAACGGTGCGGTGCTGCTACTCCTGGAGAAGCTCTTGCCGACCGAGCGCGCGGCGTATGTGCTTCGAGAGGCGTTCAGCTACCCGTACCGCAAGATCGCAGACATCCTTCGAATCGAAGAGGCCAATGCGCGGCAGCTCGTCGCCAGAGCGCGAGAGCACGTGTCAGGCGGACGGTACGCACCGGTGAGTCCGGCGCAGCAGCGGCGCCTGCTCAATGCGTTCGTTGCCGCTGCGCGGACGGGAGATCTCGAGAGCCTCGAAATTCTGCTCACCTCGAGCGTCGTGCCGACTTCAGCCCTTCGGTTCGCACGGCCTGGTCGTGCGCCGTTGTCACAACGACCGAATCAACACGGAGAAAGGGACAGCTATCATGAAACTCGTCATCATCGGCGGCACTGGGCTCATCGGCTCAAAGCTCGTGACCAGATTGAGGGAGCAGGGCCATGAGGCCGTGCCCGCATCGCCAGATACCGGCGTCAACACGCTCACCGCGGAGGGCCTGGCCCAGGCCGCCACTGTCGCGCCGGGCATCGCCGCGCTCGGCCCGGACCGGCTCATCAGCTCCGACCTGCGGCGTGCGGTCGACACGGCAGGCGTGGTCGGTGCTGCAGCAGGCCTGGACGTCAAGACAGATCCGCGGCTGCG
>Ga0207657_10004905_pt1 | contig 14072 bp, 11 predicted proteins | sample KBSC33metaG_FD_184316 | JGI IMG/M metagenome (GOLD analysis project Ga0207657, IMG submission 184316) | Corn rhizosphere microbial communities from Kellogg Biological Station, Michigan, USA - KBS C3-3 metaG (SPAdes) (version 2) | ecosystem: Host-associated > Plants > Roots > Rhizosphere > Soil ... | reverse complement strand
CTCGCCCGACATCGAGGTCGAGAACACGGCCGCGGACATGATGCGCGGGCACGACGCGCAGCTCGAGCGCGCGGTTGCCGAGGGGCTCAAACTGCTCCAGGAGCATCCAGTCCAGCCGGTTCCTCGCCCCGCACCAATCAACCGCGTCACACAGTGAAAATCGTGAACGATTCTGCCCCATCGATGATTCGCGTGCGCGCGCGTGCGCGGACTGGACTGAGCCTCGCCCTTACTATAGTAGGGAGCCTCGCACTCCCGGCCGCCGCCGTGGCGCAGAAGGGGCCCGACTTCGCCGCGTTCGACAAGTATGTCGCGAAGGCCGCGCGCGACTGGAAAGTGCCGGGGATGGCCGTCGCCGTCGTGCAGGGCGACTCGCTCGTGTTCGCGAAAGGCTACGGGGTGACGGAGATCGGCAAGTCCGCGCCCGCCAACGAGCACACGCGCTTCGCCATCGGATCGACCACCAAGGCGATGACGGTGGCGGCGCTCGCGATGCTCGTGGACGAGGGGAAGCTCAAGTGGGACGATCGCGTCCTCGACTACTTCCCGGACTTCCAGCTGTACGACTCGTACGCGACGCGCGAGCTCACCGTGCGCGATCTGCTCACGCATCGCACGGGGCTGCCGAGCACCGATCTCCTGTGGGCGTTGCCCGAGAACCAGTACACGACAGCGGAGATGATGCACCGGATGCGCTACGTGCAGCCGATCTCGTCGTTCCGCTCGCACTGGGAGTACCAGAACAACATGTACGGCATCGCCGGCGCGCTCGTCGCCAGGATCTCGGGGATGCCGTGGGACAAGTTCATCCAGACGCGCATCTTCGATCCGCTCGGCATGACGGAGTCGATTCCGCTCGTTGCCGAAATCGGAGGCAAGCCCAACGTCGCGACGCCGCACGGTCTCGTGCACGACACGGTGAAGGTGATCCCGGTGCGCACGACGGACGCGATCGCGCCCGCCGGCTCCGTATGGTCGAGCGTCTCGGACATGTCGAAGTGGATGCGCTTCATTCTCGACAGTGGACGAGTGGGCACCCGACGTCTGATCCAGCCGGCGACCTTCCGGGAGATCGTGGCGCCGCAGATGCGCGCGCCGATGGAGGAATATCCGGCGCTCACGCTCGCGCAGCCGCACTTCTTCAGCTACGCGCTGGGGTGGTTCGTGCAGGACTACCAGGGCGACGTCGTCTGGATGCACACGGGAAGCATCGACGGGATGTGCGCGATCATCGGGCTCGAGCCCGGTCGCCACATCGGCGTGTACGTGCTCGAGAATCTCGATCACGCCGAGCTGCGGCACGCGCTCATGTACAAGGTGTTCGACATGTACCGCGCGCAGCCGCGTGCGGCCACGCGCGACTGGAGCGGCGATCTCAAGGCGCACTTCGATTCCTTGCGCGCCGCACGACGCGCGGCCGCAGCCGCCGACACGACGTCGAAGGCGAAGGCGGGAGGCGCGCAGCCATCGCTGCCGCTGGAACGATACGCCGGCACCTACGTCGACTCGACGTACGGCACCATGCAGGTGACGCTCGCCAACGGCGCGCTGCGCGCGAAGTTCGTGAACTACGACATCGGCGCGCTCAAGCACACGGCGTACGAATCCTTCAGCAGCGTGAGGGACGATCCGCTCAACGGCATCTCGGAGCTGACCTTCATTCCCGACGGGAACGGGAAGGTGTCGAGCGTGCAGGCATTCGGCGTCACGTTCAATCGGGCAACCAGCGGGAGCAAAGTGGAATGAGGGATCATGTAGGCGCGCTGCTGCTGGGCGCGAGCATCGCAGCCGCATCGCCGGCCCTTGCACAGACGCGCATGCTGCGCTCGCCGAGTGTGAGCCCGACGGAGATTTCCTTCGCGTACGCGAACAACATCTGGATCGTACCGCGCGCGGGCGGCGCGGCAAAGCGGTTGACGAGCTTCGGCGGGCAGACGCAGAACCCGTATCTGTCCCCCGACGGAAAGTGGGTGGCCTTCAGCGCCGAATACAGCGGCAACACGAACGTCTACATCGTTCCGTCCGACGGCGGACAGCCGAAGCGCCTCACCTGGCATCCGGGCGAGGATCTCGTGCAGGGATGGACGCCCGACGGCAAGCGCATCGTGTTCTCCTCCGGTCGCGACAATGCGCCGAGCGGGTCGCCGCGTTTCTTCACGGTGCCGCTGGAAGGCGGCGTCGAGCAGGCGATGCCGATGCCCCGCGCGAATCAGGGGAAGATCTCGCCGGACGGGAAGCGCGTCGCCTATCGCATGAACATCTCGTGGGACGAGGAGCGTCGCAACTACCGCGGCGGCCAGAACCGTCCGATCTGGATCATCGATCTCGCGACGATGCAGCTCGAGACGGTGCCGTGGACGAGCTCCAAGGACATCGATCCGGTGTGGATCGGAGACATGGTGTACTTCCTCTCCGATCGCGATGGCGTGATGAACGTCTGGTCGTACGACTCGAAGTCGAAGGTGGTGGCGCAGCTCACGAAGTTCACGGGGATGGACGTGAAGACGCTCGACGCGGGCGGCGGCGTGCTCGTGTTCGAGCAGGCGGGCTACGTGCACGAGCTGGATCCGGTGGCGAAGCGCGAGCACGTCGTGAACATCAGCGTGACGGGCGACTTCCCGTGGATGATGCCCGAGTGGAAGGACGTCACGCAGAACATGACCAACCTCGCGCTCTCGGAAACGGGGCAGCGCGCAGCGGTGGAAGCACGCGGCGACATCTTCACGATCCCCGCGAAGAAGGGCGACGTTCGCAATCTCACCAACTCGAGCACGTCGGCCGAGCACGATCCGGCGTGGTCGCCGGACGGCAGATTCGTGTCGTACTTCAGCGACAAGTCGGGCGAGTATCAGCTGGTGATCGCGCCGCAGGATGGCATGGGCAAGGCGCGCGAGATCGAGATCGCGAAGCATGGCGAGTACTACACGCCGTCATGGTCGCCGGATGGCAAGCGGATCGTCTTCCACGACACCGATCTTGCCCTCTGGGTGGTGGATGTGGCCAGCGGCAAGGCGAAGATCGTGGACCACGACAGCTACATGGTGCCCGAGCGTTCGCTCAATCCCGTGTGGAGTCCCGACAGCAAGTGGCTCGCGTATTCGAAGCGTCTGCCGAGCTACTTCCACGCGATCTTCGTCTACAACGTGGAGACGGGACAGACCGAGCAGATCACGAACGGCTTCGCCGACGCGACGTGGCCCGCGTGGGATGAGAGCGGAAAGTATCTCTGGTTCCTCGCCTCGACGACGTTCGGACTGAACTCCGCCTGGCTCGACATGTCGTCGTACGACCACCCGGAAACGAGCGCGCTGTATCTCGCGGTGCTCGCGAAGAACGAGCCGTCGCCGGTGCTTCCGGAGAGCGATGAGGAGCGCGCCGCGCAGCAGGGACGGCCGCCGGGAGCGGACACGACGCGCACGCGCAGCGACAGTGTCGCCAAGCGGCGGCCCGACACGACCCAGGTGCAGCTGCACGCGTCGACGCAGGTGCGCATCGACTTCGCTGGACTGCAGCAGCGCGTGATCGCCATTCCGGGAATCGCGCTGCGCAACTACACGCATCTGCGCTCCGGCCTTCCCGGCACCGTGTTCTTCGTCGAGCAGGTTCCGGCGACCGGCACGGGCGCCGACTCCGCGGTTGGGGGAACGCTGCACCGCTACCAGCTGACGGATCGCAAGGCCGTCCCGTTCGCGCAGAGCGTGGACGATTACGTGGTGAGCGGCGATGGGCACTCGGTGCTGTACAGGACCGCGGGCCCCGCGCAGGGACTCTTTCTCGTGCCCTCGGACAAGGATCCCGCGCCGGCGCCCGCGCCTCCGCAGGGAAAGCTCACGGCGCAGCTGCGCTCGTACGTGGATCCGAAGGCCGAGTTCAAGCAGATGTTCGATGAGGCGTGGCGCATCCAGCGGGACTATCTGTACGTGAAGAACATGCAGGGGTCGGACTGGAACCGCGTGAGGGAACAGTACGGCGCGCTCGTGCCCTACGTCGCGCATCGTGCGGACCTGAGCTACCTGCTCGATGAGATGCAGGCGGAGCTGGCGATCGGACACTCCTTCGTGCGCGGCGGCGACATGCCACCGGTACCCACATCCACGACCGGCATGCTCGGCGCCGACTTCACGGTGGCGGATGGCCGGTATCGGATCACGAAGATCTATTCCGGCGAGAGCTGGAATCCCGATCTGCGCGCCCCGCTCGCGGCGCCGGGCGTGGACGTGCACGAGGGCGACTACCTGCTCGCAGTGAACGGTGTGGCGCTTCGCGCACCGGACGATCTGTTCCGGCTGCTCGACGGAACGGCCGATCGGCAAACCGTGATCACGGTCAATTCGAAACCGGTCGATGCGGGCGCTCGCAACGTGACGGTGATCCCCGTGTCGACCGAGCGCGGGCTTCGTGCGCGCGCGTGGATCGAGCACAATCGCCACGTCGTCGACTCGCTGTCGCACGGACAGCTCGCGTACGTCTATCTGCCCAACACCGCGAACGGCGGCTACAGCAGCTTCAATCGCGACTTCTTCGCGCAGCAGGACCGGTCGGGCGTCATTCTCGATGAGCGCTACAACAGCGGCGGCTACATCGCCGATTACATCATCGACCTGCTGCAGCGCGACTTCGACGGGTACTTCAACAATCCCGCCGGCAATCACGAGCTCTCGACGTCTCCAATGGCCGGTATCTGGGGGCCGAAGGTGATGCTGATCAACGAGATGGCCGGCTCTGGCGGCGACGCGATGCCGTACATGTTCAAGTCGCGCAAGATCGGGCCGCTCGTCGGCGAGCGCACGTGGGGCGGGCTCGTCGGCATCTGGGATGCGCCGCCGCTCGCCGATGGCGGATCGATCACTGCGCCGCGCGGCGGCTTCATCTCGCGCGAAGGAAAGTGGGCGGTGGAGAACGAAGGGGTGACGCCGGACATCGAGGTCGAGAACCTGCCGAAGGACGCCGCGGCGGGGCACGATTCGCAGCTCGAGCGCGCGGTGCAGGAAGCGCTTCGGATGCTCAAGGAGAAGCCGGTGAACCGGTTGATCCACGAGCCGCCGCCGCCTGAGTGGGGCAAGCGCGCGGTGCCGCTGCAATGATGCACGTGTCCGCTCGCCGCCTGCTCGCGCGCATCGTGTGCAGCGCGATCGTGTTCGGCGCGTGCTACACCGCGAGCGCGCAGCAGCCCGCGCGCAAAGGTCTCAAGGTCTACATCTCGGCGGACATGGAGGGCGTGGCGGGCTCGGTGAGCGCCGATCAGCTCCTTCCCACGGGATTCGAGTACGACCGCTTCCGCGGCTACATGACGGACGAGGTGCTCGCGGCGATCGCGGGCGCACGCGACGCGGGAGCGACGACCTTCGTGGTGAGCGACTCGCACGGCAACGGCGAGAATCTCATTCTCGATCGCTTTCCGGCGGATGTCACCATCATCCGGTCGTGGCCGCGGCCGCTCGGGATGATGGAAGGGATCGACTCGACCTTCGATGCCGCGATCTTCATCGGCTATCACGCGTCGACGTCGAACACCGCTGGCGTGCGCGCGCATACGCTGTCGAGCGCGCTGCTCACGGAAGTGCGAGTGAACGGCGTCCAGATGCCGGAGTCGGGCATCAACGCGTCGATTGCGGGTGCGTTCGGCGTGCCCGTGGTGATGATCTCGGGTGACAACGTGGCGGTGGGCGAGGCGCAGAAGCTGATCGGACCGATGGCCGGAGCAGTGGTGAAGCGTGCGATCAGCTTCGAGGCGACCGCCACCATGACCCCGGCAGCGGCGCAGGCGCTCATTCGCGAAACGGCGCATGCGGCGCTCGGCCGCAGGAACGAGGTGAGGCCGTTCGTGCAGAAGACGCCGGTGCAGCTCGACGTCACCTTCAAGAACTATCGGCCGGCGGAGCTCATGACCTACCTGCCGTCCGTCACCCGCATCTCGTCGCACGGCATTCGCTTCGCGGCGCGCGACATGGTCGAGCTCTCGCGCTTTCTCGAGTTCGTGACGTCGTACGAGCCGGGGCTGCAGCCGTAGGTATCGAGTGAGATGGGTATCCGCGTGCGCATCGCCAGAGTCCTTCACTTCTCGAAACGAAGATGAATAGTCCAGTCACTCGTGTCGCAGCGATCGTTGCCGCGCTGGCCGCGCTTGCGGGCGGAACCACGCGCGCGGCGAACGGCTCGACCGCGGCGGAGCGAAGCAGCCGAACCGCGCGCGAGGGCTGGCGCGATTCGATTCGATCGCTCAACGAGCACCACTTCAAGCACACGGCGTGGGGAACCGCCCACTCCGTGCGGGACTACGACGTCGCCAAATGGATCGCCGCGTCGGATCACCTGGCGTACGACGACGATGTCCTCTTCGCGGCGGCATACCTTCACGACATCGCCGGGTTCGCGCCCTGGGAGAAGCAGGGTGTCGATCACCAGGATCGCGGCGCCGAGCTCATGGACTCGGTACTCACGGGATTCGGCTTTCCGGCGGAGAAGATCGAGAAAGTGAAGGCTGCGATTCGCACGCACATGCCCGATCGGGCGCCCGGCGCAGCCGTCGAATCACAGCTCCTGCACGACGCGGATGGCCTCGACTGGCTCGGTGCGATCGGGATCGCACGGGACATGTCGATCGTGGATGTGAATGGTGGTGAGCCCGATTTCGGCTGGGCGCTGCATCGGCTCCGCGAAGATGCGGCGAAGGTTCCTGGGTCATTGGTGACCAGAACAGGAAAGCGAGAGGCCGAACGACGCGTGGCCGTGACTCGCGCATTTCTCAAGGATCTCGAGAGTGAGACCAAGGAGTCAGGTGAGATATAGAATTCTGCTCGTTGCTGCGGCCGCTCTCGTTGCCACGGGAGCCGCGATCGCGCCACACGAAGCCGGTCGTGCTGCGGCTCCGGCGAACGGAGCGCAGGACAGCTCGTCGCCCGCGCCTTCGTTCACGAAAAAGGAGGTGATGATCGGCATGCGCGATGGCGCGCATCTGCATACCGTGATCTTCACTCCCAAGCGCGCGGATGGCGACCTGCCCATTCTCATCAGCCGCACACCGTACGGGGTGGACGGAATGGACAAGGCCTTCGAGGCGCCAGCCCTCAAGTTCCTGGTGCGCGACGGCTACATCTTCGTCTTCCAGGACATTCGGGGACGGTTCACGTCCGAGGGAAAGTTCGTGATGCTCCGCCCGATGCGCGACAAGACGAAGGCCAAGGCGATCGACGAGAGCACCGATGCGTACGACACGATCGATTGGCTCATCAAGAACGTGCCGCACAACAACGGCCGCGTCGGCATGCTGGGCACATCGTACCCGGGCTGGCTCACCGTGATGGCGATGCTCGATCCGCATCCCGCGCTCAAGGCCGTCTCTCCGCGCGCATCGCCGGCGGACATGTTCATCGGCGACGACTTCCATCACAACGGCGCGTTCAGGCTGAGCTATGGCTTCGAGTACGCGACGATGATGGAGACGACGAAGGGGTTCTCCGCCTTCAAGTTCGACCAGCCCGATACGTACGACTGGTATCTGAAGCTCGGCTCGCTGGCCCATGTGAACGACCGTCTGCACGGAAAGATTCCGAGCTGGAACGACTTCGCGACGCACCCGAACTACGATGGGTTCTGGCGGCGGCAGGCCGTCGCGCCGAATCTCGATCGCGTGAAGGTGCCGACGCTGAGCGTCGCCGGCTGGTGGGATCAGGAGGATTTCTTCGGACCGATCAAGATCTACGAGACGCTCGAGAAGAACGACCCGAAGCATCTGAACTATCTCGTCGTCGGCCCGTGGAATCATGGCGGCTGGAGCGCGGACAGCGGCGAGCATCTCGGACCGGTCCACTTCGGTTCCCCCACGTCGGACGATTTCCGCCGCGGGATCGAGGCACCGTGGTTCGCCTACTGGCTCAAGAACAAGGGCACTCTGCAGTTGAAGGAGGCGACCACCTTCGAGGCGGGGTCGAACACGTGGAAGTCGCGGGACAGCTGGCCACCGCGCACGGGCGTCACCAACCGGCCGCTCTACGTTCGCGCCGACAGCCAGCTGGCCTTCACGAAGCAGACGAGCACATCAGGCAGCGTGTCGGATTCGTACGTGTCCGATCCCGCCAATCCGGTTCCATACCGCGCGCGTCCCATTCTGCCGACGTACGGCGAAGGCTCGACGTGGACGCGCTGGCTCGTGGACGATCAGCGATTCCTGAATGGGCGGAAGGACGTGCTCTCGTGGAAGACGCCACCGCTCGAGAACGATGTCGTCATCGCGGGCGCGATCTCCGCGCACCTCTTCGCGTCGACGACGGGCAGCGATGGCGACTGGATCGTCAAGCTCATCGATGTCTATCCGGAGCAGAATCAGGCGGATCCGTCGATGAACGGGTACGAGCTGATGGTTGCGAACGATGTGCTTCGCGGCCGCTTCCGCCACGGGTTCGCGCACCCGCAGGCGATCGTTCCGAATCGAGTGGACGAATACGTGATCGATCTGCACACGCAGGACTACCGCTTCCTCAAGGGGCATCGCATCATGGTGCAGGTGCAGAGCAGCTGGTTCCCGCTCATCGACAGGAACCCGCAGACGTTCGTTCCGAACATCTTCGAGGCGAAGGACTCCGACTTCAAGGCGGCGACCGTGAGCATCTTCCATACGCCGAAGTACGCGACGTACGTGATGTTGCCCGTCGAGTCGGGCGCGCCGACGTCGGCGGAGGGGGCAAATCGGCACTAGAGGGCGCAGAATCCGGGCGGGGCACGGAACCGCTTGAACGGGGGCGCGTTCTCCATCACCGTTCGGAGCGCGGCGCCCGACAGTTTTGCCGCCGCGTCATCGACGCGAGTCGATGGGATCTACCATTTTCGAACGGGCCGAGTCCCGCCACTCATGGATTCCAACGTCGACTGCCCGTTGGCCGCCACGCTGGCATCGCGCCTGCGCGAGGGGCGCGATGAGCTCACGCGCCGATGGCTCGATCGCATCAGCGATCGGGTGGAGCTGTCTCCGAACCGGGTCTTTCCGTCGGAGGAGCTGCTCGATCACGTCCCCATCCTCATCGATGGCATCGCGGGATACCTGGAGCATCCCGCCAACGTGGTCACGGCCGACGTGCCGGTCATCGCCAAGGCGATGGAGCTGGGTGAGTTGCGCTTTGCCCAGGGCTTCGATGAGCACGAGCTGCTCAAGGAATACGAGCTCCTGGGCGGCGTTCTCTTCGGCTTCCTCTCGCGCACGGCCGACGACATCGAGGCGACGTGCACGAACGGCCAGCTGCTGGCGTGTGCGCACCGGCTCTTCAGCGCGATCACCGTCGTGCAGCAGGCGACGGCAACGCAGTTCGCGATGCGGATGAAGGCGCGCATCAACGAACGCGAGGATCGCCTGCGCGGATTCAATCGCGCGCTGACCCACGAGCTCAAGAATCGCATCGGCGCGGCCGTGGGTGCGGCCGGCCTGCTGAGCGAGTTGCCAGACCTCGATCTCGCGAAACGCCAGCAGCTCGTCGGCGTGGTGCTTCGAAACGTCGGCAGCATGCGCGGCGTGCTCGACAATCTGCTCGAGCTTTCACGCCTCGAGGTCCTGGACGCCCGTCACCACAGGCACGTGACGCTCCCGCAGGCGGTCGCCGAGGCTGCTCGGCAACTCAGGGATGCGGCACACGACCGCGGCGTGGAGATTCGAATCAGCGAATTGCCGGCAATCGAAGTGAATGCCGCCGCGGTCGAGCTGTCGCTCTCCAACCTGCTCTCCAACGCGATCAAGTATGCGGATCGAAGCAAGGCCGAGCGCTGGGTATCGGTGGATGCGACGATCGAGGACGAAGTGCCCGGAGTGAATCGCCTGACCATCAGAGTTCGCGACAATGGCATCGGCGTGCCGGCAGAAGGGCGGACGCATTTGTACGAGCGCTTCTTTCGGGCGCACGCGTCCACGATGCCGGACATCGAGGGAACAGGGCTGGGACTCAGCCTCGTTCGCGATACCATCGCGGCGCTGGGTGGACGTACGTGGGCGGAGTTCGTGCCCGAAGGAGGCTCGGTGTTCGCCTTCTCCCTGCCGTGCCGCCGCGAAGCGGATGACGCGGCCGTGGAAGCCATCGACACTCCCGCCTCGCCGAGCACGTAGCGTGGACATCGTCGCGCGAGCGGTGCTGATCGGAATCGGTGCCACGATCGTGATGGATCTCTGGGCGGTGCTCCGGAAGCGCGTCTTCGGGATCGCGTCGCTGGACTACCGCATGCTCGGCCGCTGGATCGGCAATCTTCCGCGCGGGCAGTTCGTGCACGACAAGATCGGAGCGGCGTCGCCCGTGCGCGGTGAGCTCATCATCGGTTGGTGCGCGCACTACGCGATCGGGATCACGTTCGCGCTGCTCCTGCTCGTCTTGTGGGGTCCGAGCTGGGCACGACATCCGACGCCGCTCCCGGCGATGATCGTCGGCGTGCTCACGGTGGTCGCGCCATTTTTCATACTACAGCCGGCGATGGGCGCCGGGTTCGCATCCTCGAGAACGCCACATCCCAACACCGCGCGCGTGCGCAGCGTACTCACGCACACGGTGTACGGCATCGGTCTGTATCTTTCGGCCCTGCTCTGGTCGCTCGTGATGCCGCTCTGACCTGAGTCGTTCGCAATTACTTCCGGTCGGCGAGCCAGTCCTTCGCTTCGTCGACCGAGTCGAACAGGCCGAACGATCGATCAGCGGTTCGCTCGATCCCCTTGAGAAAGACGCCCTGCTGCAGCGAGCTGAGTCCGACGAGGGCGCTGGCCCTGATGTACGGCTTGTTGTGGACGGCCAGCTCCTTGATGGCGCTGAACACGCTTGCAGAAAAACGAGAGCCGGTGAAGACGGCGAGGGCCAGCACCGATCCGAGCGGCTCGTTCGGCATCAGCGAGAGCTCCTCGTCCAGAAGCACCTTCCACTCATCGAACGTGATGAAGTTGGAATAGTCCGTGAAGAGAATCGTGCATCCGCGATGAGTAATCTTCTTCAGTCGATCGGACATCGCACCCTCGGCCGGTTGGGTCCTTTTTCAGGTGACTGACAGAAGACGCGGCATACATTCGCCGTGTCACGCGCGCGGATCAGCTGGCAGCGCCCGCAGCGTGTCCGCCATCCACCAGCGTATCGCGGAGTCGTTCCCGTTCCTCCGGCGTGAACACCCGCTGCGTCACTCGTAGAGCGTCGCCGGATCCGTCGCGGCGAGTTCGATGAGAAAGGAGCTGATGCGCGCCGCCACGGCATCGAGGAATCGCGCTCCCTTCTCCGCCGACGATGCGGATGGATCGCCGACGCCCGTGTCTGTGGAGACGCGCGACCACGGGCGCGGAGCCCACACCCAGCCCTCGCGCAGCGCGGCGATGGACGGGCGCTTCTGATCTCCGCTGCCGGCCTCGGACAGGGGCAGCACCAGCTCTGGCACGAGGTGCTGCATGACGCTCGTCTCGAGCTCGCCCGCGTGATCGCCGGGCTCCTCGAACCAGGGCGCGGGATCGATGCACGAGTACCAGTTGAGCGTGCAGAGAAACACGCGAGTGCGCGGCTGCAGCTCGCGGATCATCTGGCGGAAGTCGTTTCCCCCATGACCGTTGAGGATGACGAGCTTGAGAATCCCCTGCCGCTCCAGCGCATCGACCAGGTCGCGCAGCAGCGCCGCCTGCGTGCTCGGATTCATGTTCAGGCACAGCGTGATGTCGAGCTGTCCCGTGTTCACACCGAACGGAACTGCCGGAAGCACCACCACGCGCGCACCCTTCTCCCACGCGAGCTTCGCGGACAGCGCGGCAACCGCGTCGCACTCGATGACATCCGTCGCGTACGGCAGGTGGTAGTTGTGTGCTTCGGTTGCGCCCCACGGCAGAATGGCGACCTGATAGTCCGTGGCGGCGACGCTCTTCCAGTTCGTTTCTGCGAGGATGTACGGGCGCGGAGGCATGCAGCCAAACTAACGCGACTCGCCTACAACCGTACCGCCTCCCCGGACATCGTCGGCGCTCGCGGATCGGGTGCCACGCTCGAGATCCCGAGTGCGGGATGTTTCCGGTCGAGCCGCCAGAACAGCCACCCCGTGATCGCGGCGGCGACCGCCAGCACGGCTCCGAACTCTCCGAGCAGATATTTCGTCACCCCGGTATCCACCGTCACCACGTCGAAGAATCCCTGGATGAACAGGTTGTGGCTCGCGTGGAGAAGCGCCGCGGGCCATAGGCTTCCCGAGCGGAGGCGCAGCCACGCCATCGGAAAGCTGATCCCGACGACCATCACCGCGAAGCAGGCGATGGAGTACAGCGTGGGCGTTCCCCCGTTGTAGTCCGCGAAGATGATCAGCGGCATGTGCCACGTCGCCCAGATGATGCCGCTCACGAAGGCGGTGCCCGTGAACGACAGTCGCTCGGCCAGCTTGGGCACGAGAAAGCCGCGCCATCCGAGCTCCTCGCCGAGGGCGAAGGCGAGATTGATCAGGAGGCCGAGGGTGACGAAGCGGAAGGCGTTCGTCTTGAAGCGGCCGAGATCGACGCCGCCGAAATCGAAGATCCAGACGGCCGCGTACGCGCAGGCGGCGTAGGCGATCGGGAGCGCGTAGCCCGCGAGCTCGTAGCGCGTGGGCGCCCACGCCCATCCCTCGCCGCGCACGTTTCGCTGGAAGACGAGGCGCGTGATCAGCGCCGAGATGCCCGGACACCACATGAGCATGCCGACGTAGAGCCCGCCGCCGAGACTCAGGGTCTTGGCACGGGCGAAGAGAACATAGAAAATGGAGCTGAGTGCGAACGTCAGAACGAGAAACGTCGCGAGCTCGGCTCCCTGTCGATTCGAAGGGCGCTCCATGGGCGGTCTCCTCGTGAGCACTGCTGGTATGCGGAGATGGTATACCAAAGGACCGCTCTCCCACAAGGAGCAATCCGCTGCCGGCTCGGGCGGCGGCTCCCGGACGAGGTATCAATCGGTACATGTCGATCACAGAGGAGGCGCTCGCTCCCAGCATCGTGGCCGTGAACGTCGGCCTCATCCGCGAGGTCGTCTGGCGCGGCTCCATCGTGCGCACCGGCATCTGGAAGGAGCCCGTGGGAACGCGGGCGGTCGCGCTGCGCGGGGTCAATCTCGACGGAGACGATCAGGCCGACCGCCGCGTGCACGGCGGCGTCGACAAGGCCGTGTACGCGTACGCCGAAGAGGACTACAGATACTGGGCGGACCAGGAGGGCGTGCGCACGCAGCCGGGGCTGTTCGGCGAGAATCTCACGGTGCGCGGAATCGAGCTGCGGAGCGCCGTCGTGGGAGAGCGGTGGCGCATCGGAAGCACGCTCCTGGAAGTGGCGCAACCGCGTCTCCCGTGCTACAAGCTCGGCATTCGCATGGACGATGCGCGTTTTCCGAAGCGCTTCCTGGCGGCGGCGCGGCAGGGGGCGTACCTGCGCATCATCGAGGAGGGCGAGCTTCGAGCGGGCGACATCATCGGCGTCGTGCATCGGCCGGACCACGGCGTGACCCTGGGCCACATGGTCGAGGCGGTGCGGGATCGAAGGCGCGCCGCGGCGCTCCTGCGAGCGCCGCGACTCCCCGACTTCTGGCGACGGCTGGCGTCCGGCGAGGACGCGTGATCAGTGTTCGGCGGCCGCCTTGCGGTGGAGCACCATGTGATCGCCGAGCAGATCCGTCGTGAGCGTCTCGACCGTGTTCTCCGGCCCGACGGTGAAGGTGATGAACGTCGGGTCCTGCGTGCGCGAGGTCCATTCCGCCCGAAAGACGTCGTGGTGCCAGTGCGTGAGCTGCGCTTCGAGCTCGCCGCGGCGGAGCGCGAGACGGCCGTTGCTCAGGGTCACCGCCAGATCGCCGTAGGCGCTGTCGGTGTACGTACCGGCATACGCCGACAGCGGGAGTGACGGTGTCGTGTGGAGCTCGCGCTTCGCGTCTTCCGCCCGCTGCACCGAGTCCTCGCTCGCCTGCTCCAGCACCGCCACGCGGTGCATCTCCTCACTCCAGTCGCGAACGGGGGTGATCCTGAGCGCGCGGTCCACAATCCATTGCGCGATCGGTGCGGTGACGTTGGCGCTCTGGGAGTTCGTGAGTATGACGATGCCGAGGTGCTGTTCGGGGAACAGCGCCATC
>Ga0207657_10004904_pt1:5000-14072 | contig 14072 bp, 9 predicted proteins | sample KBSC33metaG_FD_184316 | JGI IMG/M metagenome (GOLD analysis project Ga0207657, IMG submission 184316) | Corn rhizosphere microbial communities from Kellogg Biological Station, Michigan, USA - KBS C3-3 metaG (SPAdes) (version 2) | ecosystem: Host-associated > Plants > Roots >... | reverse complement strand
TACTACTACTATATACTATATACTATATACTATATACTATATACTATATACTATATACTATACGCGTTTTCTGAGGAGCAACATGAGACTTGATTTTCCGTTGGTTTTTCTATTTTCTAACGAAAGTATTAATTAATATGCAGGATAATATAAATGGTTGGTTTTGTTCAATACTTAGGTATAGGTAGGGCTGACTACGCCACCTCAGCAGCTGGGACTGGAATTGCTTACAATGCATCTGGCCACTGACTGAATTCGAAGTAGGGCCAGTGTATAAAGACCGGCTTATCTCTCTTAAGACTTAGTCCACTTTCTACTAGAATCAGATTTTCTAGTTTGCAAGCAGGTGTGCCAGCTGTAACAAAAACTTACGGCTTAGGTGGATTTCTTTAGTCAGTCTATAACTCAGGCTTTTCTTTATAGGACTCCCACACAAGTAAGTAGCTAGCTAGCTGGTATTGCCAAAGCCAAAAACACTGCTGCATTCGAAAAGGCGAACCGCGCGGACCCGACTTCTTCCTTTTATGCTGAAACTAGCCGCCGGGGGAAAAGAGCCCGGAAGGGTAAAAAAAACAACTAGAAGCCATTGGGCTATTACTGCTACAGCGAGATATTGCCTGAAAGAGTTATCCCAAAAGAAGGTTCTTCTGAAACGAGTGCTCAAGCCAACAAGCAAACGTATACTTGATTTTCTTCTTTTCTTGCAGCATTCCTAAACTCAAAGCTCTATATTCTATTCTTACGCTTCCAATATTCTCTTCCAAAAGCAATAGGTTGTCGACAGAAGTCAATGAAGCAACGTTTGAAAGAAACAACACTTCTTTCTCAATTTCCACTTTAGATAGGAGAGTCTGGTCCTTATATGAAACTGGTATGCCAAGTGGAATTCTGAGTACGGTTGTATAGGACTGCTTTCAAGATAGCGAGCAAGACCTACTCTCCTGGAATGGGGCTAGTCAAAAGAAGACACCTTGATAAGGATTTGCTAACCTCTGACTCCCTTTCACTTCATATTGGAATATATGAAACTCTCAAAGATGTGCTTTCACTTTGATGACAAGATTCTCATCACGTACTTACTCTTACATAGCTCAATCAATCTGCTAGAAAGCTCTGCTCAGAATGAATTTATGGGGTATTAGCCACAGCAAGTATAAAATAAGTTTCTTTGGAAAGCAAGAACGAAGTAGGCGAGGAAAGGCATACATAGGTCAGAAAAGTATGCATGGTCGTCACGGCACGGGTAAGGATTCTCATTCCAGCATTCTTGGGTCTAGTTTTGTTTGGACTTGGGCTTAGATGTAGTGGGTTCTTGGGCCACAGCTTTACCTATCAAAACCTTCGAAGGAGCATTAGTCTTTGACACATCAATCAACCCGGCGTAGGAGCATGGGATTTGGACACATCAGCACCAAACCAGTTGTTGAAGTGGAGTATGAGCTTCTATCCAATCGAAAGAAGAAGCAAAGGCTTTTCGGTAAAGTATCCGTTTTTTAGTGGTCCTTGCATTCACTCCTCCAAGGAGGTGGTAATTCATCCATAGTACGTACGCCTATCTATGGAAAAGTTCTTTTGTTGCTTCAGCTGTCAACGCATTCTCAGCCCCTGCATAATGTTTTTATTAATAAGCTCTCTATCGGCCGAAAAGGTCTTCTTTAGACCAGCGGATGGATAAGGCTTAGTTTTGTGCTTTTCACCTTCCACCGGCTTCGAGGCAAAGATATCCGGGGCCCTATTCTTATATTCACGTTAATGAATGGATGGGTAGCACGGAAAAGTAAGTGCTAACAAGATGAAAGGATTGTCCAATACACATACATACCAGTTAGAAGAGGGAAGGGTGGCCTCAGCTGTCGGAGCCAAGCATCGGATGTACTTCCTCGATGAAAAGGCACTGGATAGCGATAGACGTACGATTTCAATCAATTCTCTAGGGGCCCTGGAGAATTGATTGAAACAAGTCAAGTATTGGCGTAGTCATATACATATATCGTCCTTGGCTCGTAGGCGTAATTCGTATTCGTATTTGTTATTAATTTCTTTACTACGTCGTAGGAATATCTCTAAATAGGAATCGTATGTACATGTTTCGTATTGTGATAAAGCACCTATGCCGCTAGAAATAGTAGCGCCTTAAAGAAGGCGTTATTTACAAGATGGAATAGTGCTACGTCATAAGCAGAAAGACCACAAGCCATAAATGGGTTACCTAGCCACATAATTACAGACAGGGACCCAACTCTTAGGCCAGTCCGAAGGGCATTGATGGAACAAACAAAGGTAGAAGATCTTGATTCTCTGCAATTCGGCTTCAACCCGATGGAGCTCTCTTCAAAACATATCTTTCGGCGTCAGTCTTTCCTGCCTTACCTTAACCCCGCTTTCACGTGGCGATTCGGTATGAGGTTTCTCTGATCTGTTTACGGTATTCTTGAAGCTTTCTTTCTTGGTCACCGGACAGAGTGAGAACTGCTCTGCTTGCTTTCTTTCCCTAGCACACACTTAGTAGATAGTAGGCACAACTCCGCTAAGAGCTCATCGAACTTTACTTGTAGAGTGAGACCTGTGCTCGATATGGTTCATTTCAGTGCTCTTTCTCTCGGTATGGTTCACCACATGCCTGTGATCTCTCTCAAGCTAGGTATCGGAGAAGTCCGTCATGGAATTGAAGTGGTAGAGTGGTAAGTGGGCGTACGGTCTATGTATTTCTTATCAGTGGCATTAGTTCCTTTTCATTCTCTAGATAGATGAACAAGCTTCTCTTTATATTATAGAATAGAAAGGATCAAAAGGGCTCTCTCATCTCCTATTTGTTTGAGCCATTCATTATAGTGGTGGTGCCGGGAAGGCAGCTTAGCACTCTAGTCCTTTTGAGTAAGGAATTGTAGCACGGGCAGGCAAGAGACAACCTAGCGAACTGAAACATCTTAGTATAGTATAGTATAGTAGAGAATTTGGCGTTGCCACATAAACATATAAGTAAGGTTGTGGACCAACTATCCGGCATAGAGGGAAAAAAAAGCAGTGTGCCTTCTACTCATCGCCCAATGGGTACTCGACCGACTTCAATTGGTTCACGATGTGGTTGAACTCGCTTATCGGCGAGGTACTTTAGGCCATTTTGAGGAGCCGACGCAGGGCAGGGCAGGAGATGAAGTTTGTTTGAACTAAAGGGCGAAAGCTATATATAAATATACCGAAATGAAAGAACTGCTGTTTTTAGCAATTGAAAGTTGGGGAAATCGCTCAGTTGGTTAGAGTGCTGGCTCTGGGAATCCACGGATCACGCCACACTCGGACAGTTCGCCCATTGCCAATATGCCAGATGATGGATTCCTTGGTTTTAGTTAGTCGCTGCTCTTTCTATGGCAGTGGTTGATCCTCTCGTCGTGGGTCGGTTTAGTCATTAGCTCGAGAGGACAGGGGAGAGATAGGAGACAATCTATGTAACCTTAGCCTACCCCAATAGTAAGTATCGGAAAAAGGACTCCTTCTCGAAAGAGATAGGCAGTCATCGCATTATCTACTTGATTATGATATTTATTTTTATCCAACGGATAATGCAAATCGCCTATAAATTAAAGTGAAAGTTCAGTACGAACTGGTAGAGCGAGAGCAGCTAGTTTAGAAGGAAAAGAAAAAGGGCGCCTACTCAGTGGTAAGTTAGGTCATTCCTTTCCGGCTATCAGAAAAGAGTATGATCGAGGGTCCCATAAGGCAAAGGGAAGGTGCTCCCCCGACCTACTACCCTCGGAGAGATTCCTACGGTTGCAATGGTGAGTTGTGAACTTTGTAGAGCTTCGTTCTAGTTCCATCATTTTTCTGCATTCTTTCTAAAGTGCTAGTTTCCTCTATTTCTAATATCAGAGTAACACGGGAATTCTCTCTGGGAATCCGCTCCCCCTGCTTGCTTGTATTGGGCATTTGGCAGAGGCAGGTTCTCCATCATTAAGAGGCTTCTCACTTTGGTATCGATATGCGTCTGAACTCCTCCACTCTTTCACTAGGGGTACACACAACTCTGGACTTGTGCAGCTAATAGATTACTTTCTCAAAACAGCCTATTTTGGAGGAAATGCCCATGGGAATACGGTTCTTGGGATACCACAGGGGAGTACCATCTCACCGGTCCTTATGAACAGCTTTCCCCACTGAATCATTAGATCACCCGCTTATGTTCCCTAGTTGTCCAGGTGTGACCTAGTTTGCTTAGTAAGTATGGAAGGACAAAAGACGAGTACAGATGACTACTATTCTCCGGCAGAAAGTCACTCATTTCCTCTTAAAGGTCCCAAAGATATGAGTAAAAAACTCTTCCAAATCAAAGATTTGCCTATTCTTCGTAGTACGAGAATACTCTTACTTCTCATTGACACAGACGAGAAAGAAGTAAGTAGAATAAAGGAAGAATGTTAGTATAGTAAAAGGAAAAGAAAAATCCATTATATATGCTATATCTCATTCACTGAGTAGTGCAATAAGCAACTATTCGTTGACACCAACTCACTTATACTTGAAGACAGGAACATAGTAAAGTCAGCTAATCCATTGACACATTCTCTATTCTAAGACAAGAAAAAAGAGTAACTGAAGAATAGTACTCTTTCTATTGTTCATTTCCTATGAATCTTTCTTCATTCACTTCATTGAAAAGATATTGTGCATTTACCTAATTTCCTGTCATAGATAGTCTAGTGAAGCTAGCTTACTAATGCCAAGAACTACTACTCACCAAAACCTATCCTTACTAATACACGGCTATATGATATTCTTATTTATTATTCTATTTCTATATTTACTCATATTCTAGTTTCGTAAAGCTATACTTTAGAGAAGGAAAGAGAGATTCTAGGACCACTTGCCCATAAGAATAAGACCGAACTTAACTACCTGTAACTGCCCCAACTGCCCATGTGTACTAACCCCCCGAAATCACTTTCCCTACTGCTACGTTGAAATGAAAATGCCCGCCTCCAATCCGCTTAGTTAGACCAGACTCTCAGACATATGATTGTTGAGTTAGCCAAGTGAGGGGTTCGTTCAGCCCGTCAATAAAGCTATTCTCGGTATAGAAATAGATAAGAAGAGCTCCAATTAGGGGCAGGCGCAATAAGGAAGGATTGACGAGACCCACCGGAACTTCAACTTTCAGTCTTCTATACGTTACCTGCCTGGAAACATGTTGGGTCGTGTCTTAACATTCCGTTCTAAGAAAGATTCCACCTCTCCTCGACTACCGAGAACCAGCCTTCTTTCTCCAGCTAGAGGAGAGAGGTTTCTTTCATGTTATATTCAAAAATTGAATACCCTCATGTCTTTACTATACTATGTGTACAAATCCGGCACTTAAAGCGGTACTCCCTCCCCAGGGAATGAATGCACGTCCAATTAGAAACTCCCCTCCCTACGTGGGACCTATCTTCCTAATGCCTTGCTTCAACTACTACTTAGAGTTCTCCAACGGACCTGTAGATATGGTATCTAGTTTGCTTTGAATAAATCAAGTTGTAAGAAAGTGATCTATCTCATAGTTCTCCATACCCAAAACCATTTATTTCACTGCAAAGACGAGTACGACAAGAAGAGAGGAGTAGTACAAAAGACCCATATCATAGAAGAGTGAGACCTCCATAAACTCTTACCTATCCCAATAGACACATGACCTAGCCTAGCCCCCACCGCCCTATTTCCTGTACCCACGTTCTTTCAATGCCAATACTGCTACTCATACATATGAGACGGCAGAAAAATGGGCGAGAAAAAACATATCTACTTTACTAGACTAGTAATACCAAGTAACGTAACGATTCTAGTTTTATTAGACTCCTTACAAGCCCTATTTTTTACAAGTCATAGAGTCATCCGCCCTGTTTTCCTCCTATGCTTCTCTATTCCTATCAATAAGCCCTTCTCCCGATATTCCTATCAAGAAGAACTCTCTCTGCCTGGCTTTGCTAGCTTCGTTCTCCTTACCATAAAGTCTATTTATTATATTATTGGATCCGACCTGTGAGAAACCAATCGGAGTTCCTACATTGGTATTACTAGTTGAGCCTATATGAGCGTACGTTGGATACGGTGCAGTTATATAAGCTAAGAAAGAGCTGCTTATAAAACCTTCTAATATACTGATCGGTGGCTAGGTCATTGGTGCTTCTGCTTTTCTTGCCTCCAACCATGCGGTACAAGCTCAGATATCTTTAGATTGAGCTAAGTGATATCGCTAGGCAACCCCAGCGAACTTCCAACCTAGATCAGTCCTAGAAGTTCGTTGCTCTGATACCGAATCACGGAAGAAGAAGAAAAAGCCATTTAAAGACCCAAATATTCAGTTATATCTTATAGCAGTCAGTGGAAAAATGATCATCGGTTCGCGGATTGTTTTCACTCTGTTCTTCGCTTGAATGGAATTCTTCTTCTGCCTAGCTTTTGGTTCTCTTTTAGGATCGTCACGTTATACGTTACTCTTTCGTGCCGTAGTTACTCACTGGGGATGAAAGCCAAGAACTAAACGATCAAGAAAGAGGCAAATGAGAAAGAAGAAGGAGCAGGGTCTCGTGTCCACTAAGAAAGCAGACAGTCCAGTCTAGCATCTCTATATCTAATTGAGTGGAATAAAAACACATTATCGAAAGAGTTCTTTCGAGAAATTATGATTCAGACGAAAGTGGTCAGTTCTGTTCTATTTGAATCTGAGCCGCGGAATCAGCATCTACCCAATCCTCAGTCGTACAATGAAGGCTTTAAACCAAATAAGTTAGAGGCAGCAGTGAAACAAGAAATTACCGAGCGAGCACCAGGCTTGGGAATATGTTGAAAGATGGAAATGCAGAGAAGAGGTAAGAGGAAATTATACAGGCTTGCCTACAATCCCTTTCCTTGTCAGAAAAGCAATTTCACCCCTAACTTAAGATGCTTACCTACCACTACTACTGGCTGGAGGCAATGGCTTTAGGATATGCCCTGACCGAGCTACGTATCTTTCCTATGGGTGGGTGAAAAATAAAAGTACTAGGAAGAAATGTGCTTTTTGTGCGTGCTTTTTTTCTAGCAAAAGTGCTGCAATAGAATTTTGAAAAAGCTTTATTTAAAAGAAAAAGTATCATTCGCAAAGCTAAACAAAGTAAAGTAGAGAAAAGGGGGTCATCCCCTTGGCCAGACTGAGCATCAAGCCAGCCAAGAAGTCAAAGCTGAGAAGGAGTGACTCGCATGAGTCAACACTTACTACTCAGGTCCGGTAGAGCAATCTCAAATTATCATATAGAAAGAAACTCTCGACGGGAGGAGTAGTTTCAAATAGAAGTGAAGTAAACAGATTCAAGTTAGCCCAGTGTAGATCCTTGGAAAAGCAGTTCAAAGCAAAGGTTTTGTTATTGAAAGCACTACTTTTACATATACATATATATGAAGATGAGTTTTATCAAATCCTGTGGTGACTTCCCAAGCCAAGGTAAAAATGTGAAGTAAGGATTTCCCATATATATGAAACTAAAATGAACCCTCCTCGGCTAAGGTTGAATCAGATATAGAAGAAGCGGAAGCAGGAAGCTGAAGGATATCCGTAGCGAATGAGGAATAGGACATGCATGTGAGCTAGCGAAAAGGGAATAGCACATTCTCTAGGGTTCGTATCAAGCGCTAGCAAATGGAGAGGGTCAATCGAATCCGTATCCTCGAGCGCTGGGTCTGTCCTCTAATGAGGAGCTCCTTGCTTTTTTGATCCGTGAATCCGGATCTGTACCTTCATCTGAAAACTATTCGCCGGTTGTCCGCATTCCTCTCCTCGAGCGAAAGGTGTTCCCACGCAATCGCTATCGCTGTTCCTACGACGTAGTCAATACGCATTGGAATAATGGCATCCCCTCCACCGTAGTAAAGTAAGAAGTAACGGGTCTACGCCCAGCTTCCTTGTTCGGTTCTGGTTACGGGAACGGTTGACTTTCGAAATAAAATACCCTTCTTCCCCGTTTTGCAAATTCACCTAGAGCTAGCGAAGCGAGTCCGTTTCCAGCGATGAAGAGCTTTTTTATTTAATGAAATATTGGTCTACGCCCTCCTTTGATGCCCAGAGGAAGAAAAGCGAAGGAAAGAATACTATCTATAACTATAACTATAAGGGAAGGGAAGGGAAGGATATTGATAAAAAATAGGAAATGGAAGTAGATGAGCGTCTGTCAGGTGCTTGTTGACATTTATATTGGAAAAGAGCTTTCGGTTCTATTCCTTTTTAGTTTTAAGTAAAGGCTTTTTATCGACGAATAAATAAGCTCTTTCTACTTTGCCTTAAAAGCTCGTCCTAAGGAAAGCAATTTGAACTTGCTTGAGAAGATAGCAGAAGTTCTAGTTATTACAGCTAAAGTGATAGCAACTCATGAACGAAGTGCTCGACCATAGATAGGGAACGAGCGGAAAAAAAGTAGCGAGTGGAGCCATAGAAGAAAACTTTTTTCTTTAGGTCAAGGTGATAGCAAACCATTTTTACAATGGCACATAGCTGGCTTCTATCTTCTATCCTATCTTATTATGCCGACGCCTTTCTCGGCCAAATGATAGAGGCGCTTCGGACAGGTAGAAGGACTAATTCAGTCTATTGGTGTGGCTATCGAAACTTCTTCGTCTAGTCTAGATTGGCTGTACGGGTTACAGTTCTTCTTTGTTATTGGAGTCGAGGTAGCCACCACCGGGAAAAGGAAATAGGCCTTCATTCGTTTTCTTCCTCGTAGTCGTCCCCCGGCTAAGGTATCATCAGATATAGAAGAAGTAGAGACTGGGGGGATATAGCTAAAAAGGAATATAACTCGTCCGAGGGCGTGGGCGCAGGTGCAGTGCCAGTTTCAAGAAATGCGTATCGAGATACCAGTATCGGGCTGGTATTGGCTCAGGGCCCAGCTTCACCTAAGAACAGCCCTTTTATAATATCCATAGCGTATATGACCGTAGTTACCAAGCCCTATAACGGAATTCCCAACAACGGATGCCTATACGGCTTTGTGAAATCTAGTTGTAGTAAAGTAAAGTATAGAGATTTGAAAGCAGCTGGATCCCAAGAGCACTCTTATTCCTCAGCAAAGG
>Ga0207657_10004903_pt1 | contig 14073 bp, 6 predicted proteins | sample KBSC33metaG_FD_184316 | JGI IMG/M metagenome (GOLD analysis project Ga0207657, IMG submission 184316) | Corn rhizosphere microbial communities from Kellogg Biological Station, Michigan, USA - KBS C3-3 metaG (SPAdes) (version 2) | ecosystem: Host-associated > Plants > Roots > Rhizosphere > Soil ... | reverse complement strand
AGGCTCCAAAGGCTTTTTGTTACTAATGTAATGGGCGTTGTAAGTGGCAGTAGATGGGCGTTCTACAACTGTTGCTTTTAGATTATTTTGAGCGCTTAATTTATCAAATGAAAAAAACAGAAAGGTTACAGTAAAGCAATAAATAATAAGGTTTTTTATTTTCATTTTTATGACGTTTGTTTCTTTCAAAGTTATCTTAATTGGAAATGATAAATCTATAAGGTTTTAAAAAACTAAAACCTCACCCCGTCCTTCTCCTCAGGGAGAGGGAGAAGCCAGCCAAAAATCAAAAGACTATGCCGATATCCGTTCCGTAACAAAAAGAAACATCAGGTGCTTCCACATTAGCTCTGCGTTGCGAATAAAACACCCACCATTTTTTTTCTTCGCGATTCCAAACCATTACAGGAGCTGCGGCGCCATCAGTGATCGGGTTGCGAAATAAGGTGCAGGAGCAATGTGACTTTCAGGAATTTGCTTTTGATTTATCTGCTCAGAGATATCATCAATAAAACTAAAGCAAAAAACAAATAGTATAAAACTTGAAATTCTCATTCGTACCTATTTTGCAAGACTTAATTCCTCAATATACATCCCGATAATAAAAGCAAGAAGATTCTTTTTAAAGTTATTTTAATGAAAAATGTTTTACTTCAAAGCATTTTCTTGCGGCTGTACATCATACAATTTTTCATTAACCTCTTTCAATTTTTCAACAGGCATTTTCATTACTTTTCTATCGTAAGTCATGAAGCCATTTACTTCGCCTTCTACATCGGTTGTTTGCGTATAAACAGCAGCAGACAACCCTGCCTTTATTAATTCTTCCAACTTAACGGTTAATGATTGATATCTTTTAAACAAACTGTCATTACTTTTAAAAGTCTGGTAGCCCCAGTTTTTATCCTGCCATGTATGGCCATCTACCGGCAAACCAAGCCCCCCAAATTCGCCCAGCACCAAAGCTTTCTTTGCGCCAAAAATATCAGGGCGTGGCATCGCAGGATCTGGATAATTGTGTAAATCTTCTATATCGCCAACAGGGTAAAAATTACCACCACTGGCGCTGTTCACCAGCCTTGAAGGATCTTTTTGTTTTGTCCAGTTCGCGATTTCAACAGTTTTAAATTGTCCCCAGGCTTCATTAAAAGGAGTCCATACAATAATGCAAGGATAATTGTGCAATGCATCCATAATCGCATTCCATTCTTTTCGGTAATAGCCTTCACTTTCAGGAGTCCGATCCCTGTCGGTAGCTCTCCCTAATACGCCGGGTCTGGGTTCCCAATGATTGCCCAAATCACCGCTTGGCATATCCTGCCATACCAACATTCCGAGCTGATCACAATAGTAATACCATCGAGCGGGTTCTACTTTAATGTGTTTTCGAATCATATTAAAACCCATGTCTTTGGTTTTTTCTATGTCAAATTTTAAAGCTGCGTCTGTGGGTGCAGTATATAATCCATCAGGCCACCAGCCTTGGTCGAGCGGGCCAAATTCAAACAAGAATTTATTATTGAGCATCATTTTTTGAATACCGCTGGCATCGGGTGCAATAGATATTTTCCGCATAGCAAAATAGCTTTTTACTTCGTCCACTGCTTTTCCTTTACGCATCACTGTTAGTTTCAAATCATAAAGGAATGGATGCGAGGGCGACCACATTTCCGGATCGGAAATTGACAAGGTAACAGAAGTATCAGCGCCGGTTTTCTCCGCCACTTTTTCATTTCCTTTCCAGGCAGATATGGACAATTCATCGCCCGGCAGCATGTTCCGTACTGAGGCACTCACTACGATATTTTTCTTATCCAGATCAGGCGTTTGTTTTGTTGACGCAATATAAGTTTCCGGGACTGTTTCGAGCCAAACGGTTTGCCAAATACCGGTTACAGGTGTGTACCAGATTCCTTCCGGTTTTACTACCTGCTTGCCATGCGGCTGAGGGCCGTCATTAGTAGGATCCCAAACGCGGACTGCAAGTTGTTGTTTTGATCCTTTTTTTAAAGCATCAGTTATATCAAATGTAAAAGGATCGTACCCACCTTCGTGACGGCCTATTTGTTTACCATTTACATATATATCGCTTCTCCAGTCAACCGCTCCAAAGTGCAATAATGTCCTTTTCTCTTTTCGTTTAGCCGGTACCGTTATATCTCTTTGATACCAGAGAATATTATCTTTCCCAACAGTTTTGCCTACGCCTGACAAAGCAGATTCCACAGCAAACGGCACCAATATATTTCCCTGGAAAGATGACGGGATCGCTTCATTCTCTGAAACAGGAAGTATAGCGTATTGCCAAAGTCCGTTTAGGTTTTGCCAGTCACCTCTTTGCATCTGAGGACGGGGATAATCAGGTAGCGTATTAGCCGGATTTACATTAGCGGCCCATTGTGTGGTAATGTGGCCGGGAACAATTTTCCACGAGGTTTGCTGGGCCTTAGAAAACAAAGCAAAAAAAAGAACAGCGATCAGTAGATTAAGTTTTTTCATAAATTTTAATTTAAAAAAGTATTAAAAGAACTTAATTTTAAAATGTAGAAATATTCGCCCCCTTAATAATTCCTGAAGTAAAAAAAAGTTGTATTTACGATGTCTAGCGTCTAAACAATAATTTAGAAAATAGATTCCCTGAAGGCCTGGAAGGTTTGAGACCTTCCAGGTTTTTCTATCCTGAATTAGGACCTATTTACTAAATGTTATTTGAATTTTTAGAATGATACTTTTTGTAAAGATGAAAAAATCATATCCTCAACATTTACAATTTTAATTCCAACACGTGCATACACATACGTCTTCGTGAGTGCTGAAGTCGGCACTCCTACACTCAGCGATATGTTATTTGGATCTGCAATAGCGCTGCCGTCCATATTAGCTACGGCGATATTATTTCCTTCTGATACGAATTGCGTGTTACTAACATACAGGCTTACACGTTCAATATCCTTCGCGATCGCAGGATCAGTGATGATCTTTTCGGCTTTAAAAGTTGCTGTCACGGTTCCCCCGGACGATGATATCTGTGTGTTTCGAACCATATAATAAGGCATAACTTCCAGGTTTAAGGTCTGGGCACCATGGAGCGAAATAGCGATAGAATCCGGGGCGCCCGATGATGTTTGCTTAAAAATAAACGGCCCCTGGCCATTCGGAATAATAAGCTTGTAATCCCCATCAAAAAGTACCTGGGAGTATGCACCATTCTCTTCAAAAGCACCATTTATGGCGCCGACTTTGCCAAACCCATACTGGTATAACTGATAAGGAACCTGGTTTCTTTCTACGTTAATAGAATCCCCTTTATACATAATAGCTCCTGTTAGAAAAGTACCCGGTTCGGCATAGTTATCCTTTTTACACGAATAAAATGAGAGGAACAAAACAGGTATTACAATATATCTGAAAAGATTTTTCATGATCTAAAATTTATAATATTTTATTGGTTAGGTTGTTTAACGATTGATGGATTGGCCGCCCTTACGTCATCGCCGATAAATGTATAATAATTCCCGATGAGAAAACGATTAACGCCTGTAACCAGCGCTGGTAATGTTTCTTTAAACACCCATTTGTAATTATCGGGCTGCGCCGGGTTAATAATTTGTTTGTAAGGCCACAAGCCCCATGGTTGTGTGCTGTGCTTTTTAGCGTTTCCTATATTACTTTTCAGATCACTTAAAGTGGTGGGAACTCCATCCCAGCGATAAGTAGCCAAACGCCAGCGCTTCATATCGTAGAAATAAAGCCCTTCAAATGCCAGTTCCACTTTGCGTTCGTGAACAATGCGATCAAAAGTTACGTCACCCGAACTTAACGGCACTATTAAACCGGCTCTCGCACGTACCATATTTAAGTAAGTAGCAGCTGTACTATTATCGCCCAATTCAAAAGAAGCTTCAGCAGCATTCAATAATACTTCGCCAAAGCGGTAGCGAATGAAAGCCACGGTACTTCCCTGACCTCTTCTTCCCGAGCCGACTGTCGGGTCTAAATATTTACGAATGTAAAAACCAGATTGTGTGCGCAGTTCAAGGCCATTGATAGGCCCGTCCCTGCCTACCACTTGTACATCAGGGCCGCCGGGAAGGATTGGCTTTAAATGGCCTGCTTCATCGCTCGTAACAATGCTGCCGTCGGGCAACCTGTAACCTGCCCAAATATCTACCGTTTGCCCTTTAAAGGAGCCGCCGGGAAGAAGAATAGTTCCTGCAAGCCGGGCATCACGTCCAGCGAAAATATCAATAGGGTTATCATAAATAATAGGCTTGCCTGAACCGTCTGCTGTAGCAAAAGGCGCATAGGTATTATCTAACTTTTCAAAATTTTCCGCAAGGTTGAGAGAAGGATCCAGCCTACCTGCATCACCGCCTTCATCGGAGAACGAATAAGGCTGATCATTGGTAGTAAAAGCATGAGTTTTACCGCCGGTTTTAAAGTCTTCAAAAAAGATAGTTTCGGGGCTGGCTTTATCCAAAAATACATTGGCAAAATTATCCGCCAATTGGGCCGGTGTCGCGCCGTCTGCTGCAGTTCTTAATTTGTAACCTCCTGCACTGCCACTAATAATTTCCTTTGCAGCTCTCAGAGCTATAGTATAATAACCCGATGCTTTCGAGGCATCGATTCCCACTTCGCCACCAGGTAAAGAAACTGCGGGTGTGGTAGCGCCATATTTGGCAATAGAACCCGCATACAGAGCAGCCCTGCATTCCATTGCCAGTGCCGCACCTTTGCTGGCCCTTGACTTTTCATTTATGTCAGCGGGTAAATCATTTTTAATTGCTTCGGCTTCGTTAATAATGAAATCATACATATCTGATTCTTTAGCCCGCGGTACCTGGAGATTAGAAACTTTTCCACTATAGTCATATTGTAAGGGTTCCAATACCAATGGAACGCCGCCAAATCTTTTCGTCATTTCAAAATAAAAGTTGGCCCTCAGGAAACGAGCCTCAGCGGAAAACCTTTTTTTATCTGCATCAGCCAGGCCAGTTGAAGCGCTGTCTCTTTGCAAAAAGAGGTTGAGGTCGCGAATGTATTGATAGCTACCGGACCAGTCAAGTCCCCATGAACCATAGCCCCAGCCTGTATTTTGAACAATAAAAGCGCTTCCGTTTTCAGATGGAAAGCTCTCACTAAAGTCAGCGAAGCTTCGCCAGCCTCCGTCTAAGGAACTGAAATCAACCTGCCGATTGTACAAGTCAGCCAACACAGATAACACGAGGTTTGGATCGCTGAACACCTGGTCATTGGTTAAAAAAGTATTTGGCTGTACATCTAAGAAGGAGCTGTCTTTTTCGCATCCCCATGCTGTCACTATCAGCGTTGCAATTATTAATATTGAGAATCTCTTTTTCATTGAAATTATTTTTATTTCAGATTTATATTTTATAAAGAAAGGTTGATGCCGACATTAACTACCCTATTTTGAGGAAATTGCAAGCCGTTATCATCAATTGTTTCGGGGTCAACACCAAATTTGGCAAGGTTATCAATAGAAAACAGGTCATAACCATTGAGATAAATTCTGGCAGTTTGTATCTTGAGCCGTTGTAAAATAGATTGCGGAAGCGCATAGCCAATTTCTATAGTTCTTGCCCTGAAATAAGTTACATTATGCAACCAGAATGTTGACTGTGTGGCATAATCGCTATGAGAAAAACCAGGGTTATATCTGTTGGGCGGATATTTACCCGGGATCCAGGCACTGTTGGGGTCGTAGATGTTTGCACGATGCCACCTGTCTTCAAATATTGCATTGAGATTTCCATTGTTCTGGAATGCCCAACGTTGTTCCCAGTTTTGATACCAGGTATAGCCGGATGCACCAGAGAAATCAGCATGGAAATCAAACCCTTTGTAGGTTGCGGAAACGGAGAATCCAAAATTTATCTGGGGTTGTGCGCCATAGTTATAACCAATAGGCCGCTGGTCGTTGCCATCTATTTTACCATCACCATTTATATCTTTATAGATCAGGTCGCCGGGCAACAGCGTTCTGTTTCCTTGTCCGTCTATATCAACTTTATAGTTATTGATCTGGTCTTGCGAGGTAAATTGTCCAATGCAGATATAACCCCAGGCTTTGTCGGAATATCGCTGCTCGTTTGAACTATAATATTGGTCTAATGAATTATAGAAAAGCGGGTTGTAGGAATTAAGCGATTTAGAACGGGTAAAGGATAGGTTGCCGCCAATAGTATAATTGACCTGCCCTGCCTTTCCAAAAAATGCAAGAGATCCTTCTTCCCCATATTGTGCATCGGAATTGATATTTTGCTGTGCCAGGTTATACCCTACTTCCAATGGTAACAATACATCATTTTTGGAGCCAGGCAACCCGGTGCGCTTCCTGTAAAACCAATCGAATGTTCCAGATAGTTTACCATTGAGCAGCGTGAAATCTGCACCCACATCCGTTATTTTACTTTTTAACCAGGATAAAGTTGTAACAGGCACACCCTTATCTCTTGATGCCGGTACGATATTACCATCCAGGATGGCATTGCCCTGGGTTCCATAATTGTACCCTGGCAGGAATGCAAATTGAGTTACAATAGGCTGGTTTACGTCATAAGGATTACGATCATCACCCAAGACACCATAAGACGCCCTGAATTTCAGCGAGCTGATGACATTGGTTTTATCGTCCAGCAAGGCCTGGAAGAATGGTTCTTCACTAACTCGCCAACCTACAGAACCACCGGGGAAATAACCTACCTGGTGGCCCGGTGCAAACAAATAAGACGCATCGCGCCGTGCGGAGGCTTCTAAAAAATACTTATTGTCATAATTGTAAGTAATACGACCAATGTAACCTATACGGGCTGTCGTGGCATCTTCGTCTGTATATTGATCTATTATTGGATAAGTTACTAAAGGGAGAAAATTAGATTGCGGATTCGCATGCAGCCAGTTTCTTAAATAATGCTCCTTAATTCTTTCTGCCACCAGTGTAGCACCGATAGAACTTTTACCAAAGTTATTATTATAATTGGCCTGCACCTGCAAAGTGGTATTGATATGTTTGATCTGCTCCCTGTCACGCCATGGATTGGTGCTTCCACCAGTAACCTTGTAATTTTCGGCTGTAGAATCTGTTTTCGGAATATAAGTATATGCTTTGTAAGTATATTCCTGGTTATTTTCTAATTCATCCGCAAGGTAATAAGAACCTGTGCCTCGCAGTGAGAGTCCCTTCACCCATGGAAGATCCCAGTCAATATGAAAATTAGTCTGTGCAACCCGCCAGTCTGAGCGAAAGTGTCCGGACAGTTTTTCATTCAAAAATGCATAGTTTGATTCAAGATGTGGCCCAAGGTCGTTCAGGTAAAGAGGATTGTCATTAGCATATGGCCTTTCCTGCGGCGTGTTTCTTAATACTGCAAGCCTGGCGAGAAAGTAATCATCGCCTCCTGGCACACCGGGATTTCTTCTTGTTTCCACTCTGCCATTTATATCAAAACCTACTTTCAATCCATTAGATAATTTAGCTGTTACATTAGATTGTATATTGGTACGGTTAAAATTATATTCTTTACCCAAAACAGAATTTTGATAAAGATTAGTTCCGGAAACATAATAATTCACTTTATCAGAACCACCACTTATGTTTACATTCACAGAGTTGAGAGGCGCTCCATTATTTCCCAGCACATATTTTCTCCAGTCAAAGCTCCTGTATTGCGGGTCAGTACCCTTTTTGGCTGCGTCCAATATACTTTGAGTGATAGCTGTTTGTCCCACCCATGAAGATGAGGTTGAATCATATTTGAAGCCGTTGGAATTAATTTGTGCGTCTGCTTTATAATATAAAAAATCAGCTGTGTTATTTACTACTTTAGGAAAGCGGAAAAAACTTTGCCATCCATTGTAAGCATTTATATTTATGTTATTCCTTCCGGTCTTTCCTTTTTTAGTTGTAACTACCACTACTCCGTTAGCCGCTCTTACACCATAAATAGCAGCCGATGCATCTTTTAGTACCGTAATGCTTTCAACATCATTAGGAGCCAGGTTATTAAATTGTCCTTCATCCTGCTGAATACCATCTATTACATATAATGGCGTTCCCATGTTCCTTATTTGAATGGCAGCCCCTGCGCCCGGCCTGCCTTCAGCCTGGCGGAATGTAACACCTGGCAATTTACCCGCCAGCGTAGTACTAACCGTAGAACCGCCATGCACTCGGTCTATATCTTTACTGGTAACAGTAGAAATTGCAGCGGTTATTGATTCTTTTTTCTGCGTGCCGTACCCCACCACCACCACTTCACTCAACCCTGTATTGTCGGGCTCTAACCTTACATTAATGGTAGTTTGCCCGTTAATTGGCAGCGTTACTGATTTCATACCCACAGAAGCAAAAGTTAGTTTCTTATCAGCAGGAGTTACCGGAATAGAAAAGGTTCCGCCTTCCTGTGTAACAGCCGACTTCTTAGAATGGTCCGTTGTTACCGTTACACCCAGAATTATCGCCCCAGAGGTATCCGTTACTTTACCGGTAATAGTTGTTGTGTTCTGCGCCCGGATAGAAAACGAGAACATCAAAAAGAATGAGAGTAGAAAAAAATTTTGCGGGAGCAATTTATGAGCCTTTTTTTGCTTAACTTTTTGTAGCCCGCCAAAGAGTTCCTGCAGCCAGCCTTTCATAATCAAAGTTTTAGTCTGTGATAGATAATACATAAAGATTTTGTTTATTTTTTTTACTGATTTTAATCTGAATTAATTTGATTTCTAAATGTCAGTCTGATGAAATTTTAAGTGCAATCGTTTGCGTTGTTTTGGCGATAAATTTTCAAGTTTTATAAAAACTATTAATAAAGCAATCATTTTTCCTAAACCTTAGGAAACCAACCTTTTCAAAACAAAGTGTGAAATAAGTCATAAAAAAGCGGTTCTTCTATTCAGAGGGTATCAAAATTTTCACATTTTGTTTCATTTTATTTTTGGAAATCTGGGGCTAATGATGTATATGTCTCATTAAACCTTTGCTCTTATTGTCTTTCGTACATTTATTTAATTGCTTGTAAAAAATTTAAAATAATTAACCGATTCTAAATTTTTTCCTTATTTCATTTTTCATCACTAAATTGTTCAGTGATTTGGAAATTAAAGTTTAAGATTCCGGTTCCTGGTAATAGTAAAACAACAAATAAAGAAGAATCTTATTCGATGCTTAACATACTCTTCCGAAAGGGCATTCAGTTCGACTGGGAAAATAAACCAATGCGTTGCTGGTAGCCATCTGATTATCATCATTAGAACCAAAATGAAATATTTTACCTTAAGTTTTTTTTATTTTTTTATTTTATTTTTTGGATCTTTTCAAAAAGATGCACTAAGCCAGCCTTATTATTTCAAACATTACCAGGTAGAAAATGGCCTTTCAAATAATACAGTTTACTTTATATGCCAGGACTCAAAGGGCTTTATGTGGTTTGCTACAAAAGACGGGTTGAATCGGTTTGACGGATATCAATTTAAAGTTTTTCGGATCAATGATGATGAAGTTGAACAGAAACTTACTACTGATTATATATTCAGTATACTCCCCGGCAAGGGCGGAATGTTATGGGTTGGGGCAGAAAGAGGATTATATAAGTTTAATCCTCAAAAAGAACGCCTTGAGCCTTTTATTTCATTATCCCATGTATATGATCTTACATTAGACAGGGAAGGTCAAATGTGGTTTATATCCTCTAATACGGTGTGCAGACTCAATTTAAAGACCAATGAATTGAAGCAATTTTATCCGTCCGAGTACTTCAATGCAACATCTATTTGTTTATCAAAAAAAGGCGAAATATGGGCTTCGACTGATAATGGATTTTTAGAAAAATTTGATGCTGCTACAGAAACATTTACAAGTTTTAATGTCTTCTCACACTCTAAAATCCCTACATCAAGAAGAATTCAAAAGATTCATGCGGGTGATAGTAGTTCTATTTTTATAGGCACTTCGAGTCAGGGGCTAAAAATTTTTGATGCTACTACTTTAAAATACCAAGATATACTTACTTACAATCCTGATAAGACAACTATTTACGTTAGAGATATCTTAGAAAACTCCAAAACTGAATATTGGTTCGCAACGGAGTCAGGTATTTTTATTTACAATACAGTCACAAAAAGTTTTACCAATCTCAAAAAGAAATTCCAGGACCCCTACTCTCTTAGTGATAATGCAATTTATGCTCTTGGTAAGGATGCAGAAGGAAGTATCTGGGCCGGAACTTTCTTTGGAGGGGTAAATTATTATACAAAACAAAATTCTGCTATTATAAAATATTTTCCGGATAATACTAAAAATGCTATAAGCGGTAATGCCGTCCGCGAAATCTGTAAGGACAAGTATAATAATTTATGGATAGGTACTGAAGATGGGGGCCTGAATGAAATAAAGGACATAACAAAAAACGTGGCCTGGTTTAAACCAACCGGAAAAAAGAAAAGTATTGCCTATACAAACGTACATGGCCTCCTTGCTGATGGAAACGACCTTTGGATAGGAACTTTTGAGCACGGAATCGATATCATGGATATAAGAACCGGTAAAATTAAAAAGCATTTTTCTGCAGGCATTGGAGAAAATGAATTAAAAAGTGATTTTGCACTTTGCTTTTTTAAAACAGAAGCAGGAAAAATTCTTATTGGCACAGGCAATGGTTTGTATTTTTATGATAAGAAAAAAAATGAATTTGAAAGGCCACCCGAAATACCCGAAAACATATTTGTTACAAGCATCATTGAAGATTACAATAAAATAATCTGGATCGGAACAGTCGGAAATGGCGTTTTTTGGTTTGATCCTGTTACCTGCAAAAATGGCCATTTACAAAATGAGCCAAACAATAAAAATAGTTTATCAAATGATGCAGTCAATGATATTTTTGAAGACAATAATAATAATATCTGGTTTGCTACCGAGGGTGGCGGCCTTAGCAGCCTGAACAGCAATAGAAAAACTTTTAGATTATTCACTACCAAAAATGGCCTCCCTTCAAACTTTGTTTTTAAAGTATTGGAAGATAATAATAAAAACCTATGGGCAAGTACATCCAATGGCCTTGTTAAGTTTGACTCCGATTTTCATACCTCTACTGTTTATACCAAAGCCAATGGTTTACTCTCTAATCAGTTTAATTATCATTCAGGTTATAAAGATGAAAACGGAAGATTATACTTTGGCAGTGTGAAGGGGATGGTTTCCTTTATGCCGGAAGATCTTCAAAAGAGCCACTTTATTCCAGCGGTTTATATAACAGGCTTACAGGTTTATGACGTAGAACTAACGCCAGGTAAAGATAGCTCGGTACTTAAAAAATCTATTATTTGTACCAATAAAATAACATTAGCTTATAACCAATCGTCTGTTAGTATTGATTTCGCAGCACTAAGTTATATATCTCCTGAAATGACAGTTTATAAATATAAACTGGATGGGCTGGATAAATCGTGGACTGAAATTAAAACAGACAGAAGAGTGTATTTTACCAATCTACCGCCCGGAAAATATATTTTTAGATTAAAAGCATCAGTGAATGGAAAATGGAGCAGTAGAAATGAAAAGGATTTTGTTATCCTGATTAGGCCACCATTTTGGGCCACCTGGTGGGCTTATTTAATTTATGCTTTATCAGCAATTTGTATTGTTTATTATTTTATAAATAATTATCACAAAAGGCAGCGGGAAAAAAAAGAGAAAGAAATTTACGAAAGTAAAATTGATTTTTTTACCAACGTAGCTCACGAAATAAGAACTCCGCTTACATTGATAAAAGGACCGGTAGAAAACCTTCTTGAAAAAAGGGAGGAAATGCCTGAAATAAAAGAAGATCTTGATTGCCTTGACAGAAATACTAATCGTCTTACTCAATTAGTATCTCAGGTACTTGATTTTCGGCAAACAGAGGTCAAAAAGTTTACACTCGATTTTACAAGGGTGAATGTGAATGAATTATTAAACGAAACTTGCCTCAGGTTTAAAATACTTGCTCAAAAAAGGAAGCTTGATTTTGAACTGATTCTTCCTGTTTCTGTTGTCCTTGTACAGGCAGATGCAGAAGCGCTACAAAAAATTTTAAGTAACCTGATAGGCAACGCAGTAAAATACGCGGAAAAAAAAGTGGCCATAAAACTATATTCTTTAGAAAAGGAAACCAATTCCTTTACAATTGTATTTGAAAATGATGGCTATATTATAAAAAAAGAAATGGCCGAAAATATATTTAAGCCATTTTACAGAATTAAAGAAACCAAATACCAAAAAGGAACAGGAATAGGTCTGGCGCTTGCAAGATCACTGACGCTATTGCATAAAGGAAGCCTGGAGATTAGCTTTCTGCAAAGTAATTTTAATACCTTTGTACTGACGCTGCCAATCGAACCAGAACATGCTAATCTAAAAATTAGAAAGGAAAACAAACCACAGATTTTAAAAGAGTAAATTGCTTTATGCTACCTCACATTCTGATAATAGACGATGAAGAAGATCTACTTGATTTCCTGGAAAGAATATTAAAAATCAAGTATCAGATTTTTCGATCGGAAAACGCAAAAGATGCCTTCGAAATTTTAAAAAACGAAGCAATCCATTTAATTATTTCTGATGTAATGATGCCGGAAATGGATGGCTTTGAATTTTCTAAACTTATCAAATCGGATGTTGATTACAGCCATATCCCAATCATCCTGCTCACCGCCAAAAATACAATTCAGGCAAAAGTACAAGGTCTGGAACTTGGGGCCGACGCTTATATTGAAAAACCTTTTTCTAAAGAGCATTTATTTGCGCAGATTTCGAGTCTTCTATCAAATAGAAATATGATAAGAGAATATTTTGCCAGCTCGCCCCTGGTGCATATAAGAAGTATCGCGCATTCAAAATCGGATGAACAATTTTTGGAAAACCTCAACAACACCATAACAAATAGGATAGAAGACACCGACCTTGACGTAGAAAAATTGGCGGGAATGATGAATATGAGCAGGGTTACACTTTACCGAAAAATAAAGGCGATATCTAACCGCTCGCCTTTGGAATTAATTAATATTATACGATTAAAAAAGGCAGCAGAGCTATTGGCGCAGGGCGATTATAGAATTTATGAAATATCCGCAATAGTAGGTTATAGCTCGCAAAGCAATTTTACAAGAAATTTTCAAAAACAGTTTAATATGACGCCGACGGAATATATGTCCTCAATGCGACAAAAATTATAATTGATTAGATATGAGTGACTTTAAGTTCTTTAACAAAAGAAACAAGTATTCAGAGATGACCATAAATAACCGGGATAAAAAAGAAACAAGATGAATATATTTTGCAACGCCATGTAAAAATATTCGTTGCATCAAATGTATCTTGGATTTCATTTTTTATCTCAAGAGATAATTATTAATACTTTTTATTTTTAAAATACCGCAAATGATTGCAAATAGCAGGATGCGCTCCCTTACATGGATATTTTTGTTGTTCTTACTAGTAAATATAGGCTGCAAACAAAAAAATACCACACTTTTTAAATTATTGCCTGCTTCGCAAACAGGCATTGATTTTAAAAACCAGTTATCAGAAAGCGATTCATTAAATATTTTAAACCAGGCCAATATTTACAATGGCGGTGGTGTGGGTGTTGGTGATTTCAACAGAGACGGACTAATGGATGTTTATTTTGCAGGGAATATGGTTTCTAACAAATTGTATTTGAATAAAGGGAATTTAAAATTCCAGGACATAACAGATGCAGCAGGCGTCGGCGGCGAAGGAAGATGGTGTACCGGCGTTTCGGTGGTCGATATTAATGGAGACGGTTGGCCAGATATTTATGTGTGTGCTTCTTTCAGAAAAGATCCTAAACTTCGCACCAATCTTTTATACATCAACCAGGGTTTGAATAAAGATGGTATTCCCACTTTTAAAGAATCTGCACAAGCGTACGGACTTGCCGATACAGGCTATAGCACACAAGCTTATTTTTTCGATTATGACAATGATGGCGATTTGGATATGTATTTGGTAACCAATGAAATTTATGATCCCAAAACCCCAATAAAATTTCGTCC
>Ga0207657_10004902_pt1 | contig 14074 bp, 12 predicted proteins | sample KBSC33metaG_FD_184316 | JGI IMG/M metagenome (GOLD analysis project Ga0207657, IMG submission 184316) | Corn rhizosphere microbial communities from Kellogg Biological Station, Michigan, USA - KBS C3-3 metaG (SPAdes) (version 2) | ecosystem: Host-associated > Plants > Roots > Rhizosphere > Soil ... | reverse complement strand
TCCCGAGTGGCTCGGCAAGACCCCGAAGGAGCGCTCGGAGCTCTTACACGCGCTCGCGGACGTGATCGACGACAACGCGGAGGAGCTGGCGCAGCTCGAGTCGCTGAACGTCGGCAAGCCGCTGATGGCCTCGCGCGACGAGATGCCGTTCTCCGCCGACAACCTCCGCTTCTTCGCAGGGGCGGCACGGCAGCTCGAGGGCAAGTCGGCCGGCGAGTACATCCAGGGGTACACGTCGATCGTGCGGCGCGAGCCGCTCGGGATCGTCGGCGGCATCTGCCCCTGGAACTACCCGCTGATGATGGCCGTGTGGAAGCTCGGCCCCGCGCTCGCAGCGGGGAACGTGCAGATCCTGAAGCCGTCCGAGCAGACGCCGCTGTCGCTCCTTCGCTTCGCCCAGCTCGCGCAGGAGGTGATCCCGGCGGGGGTGCTCCAGATCGTGACCGGCGACGGCGTGCCCGCGGGCGAGCGCCTCGTCGCGCATCCCGACGTGCGGCTCGTCTCGCTGACGGGAGACGTCGCCACCGGAAAGGCGATCGCACGGAACGCGGCCGACACGCTGAAGCGCGTCCATCTCGAGCTGGGCGGCAAGGCGCCGATGGTCGTCTTCGACGACGCCGACCCGAAGGCCGTCGCGGAGGGGATCCGGCTCGCCGGCTACTGGAACTCGGGCCAGGACTGCACGGCCGGTTCGCGGGTGATCGCCGGGCCGAAGATCTACGACCGGCTGCTCGAGGAGCTGGTGCCGCAGGTCGAGTCGCTCAAGGTCGGCGACCCGATGTCCTCCGACGAGGTCGAGATGGGCTCGGTGATCTCGTCGTCGCAGCAGGAGCGGATCATGGGCTTCCTCGAGCGGGCGAAGGGCGCGACCGTGCTGACGGGCGGCGGCACCGCCGTCGGGAACGGCAACGGCTCGAAGGGCTTCTTCGTCGAGCCGACGCTCGTCACCGACGTGAAGCAGACCGACGAGATCGTGCAGAAGGAGGTGTTCGGCCCGGTCGTCACGGTGCAGCGGTTCGCCGACGACGACGAGGCGATCCGCTGGGCGAACGACGTTCCCTACGGGCTCGCGTCGTCCGTGTGGACGCGCGACGTCGGCCGGGCGCTGAACGCGGTCGCGAAGCTCCAGTTCGGCACGGTGTGGGTGAACGACCACCTGCTGCCGATCACGAGCGAGATGCCGCACGGCGGCTACAAGCAGTCGGGCTACGGCAAGGACATGTCGATCTACTCGATGGAGGAGTACACCCAGATCAAGCACGCCGCGTTCAAGCTGGATTGAGGAAGCCTCGATGTGAATCGAGCGTCCGCGGCCGCGAACGCGGCCGCGCTTCAGGGGTCTTCGCGCGGCGCTTGCGCCAAACTAGCGGAGCGCCTGCACGAGGAGGACGATCACGAGCACGCCGACGGCGGCGACGACGACGAGGTTGACCAGGAGCAGCCGCTCGACGAGCCGCCGCCCCCCTCGGCGGGCCGGCGCCGGTGCGGCAGGGGTGGCCGTCGCGCGCCGGCCGACCGCGCGTCCAAGCGCCTCGTTGATGTAGCCGTTCAGGCTGACCCCGGCCCGTTCGGATGCGCGGGCGAGATCCTCGTGCAGCGCCTGCGGCATCCGGAGCAGCAGGCGGCCGCTGTACGAGCCCGCTCCCTTGCGGCTCTGGGCGGACTCCTGCGGCGCCCCTCCCTCCACCGGCTCAAGTCTAGGTGCGCGTGCCGCCGCCGACAATCACGCCGCCCAGTGCGAATCGGGGTGCGAGCCGGCGGCCGCCGAGCGGCGCAGCTCCTCGAGCGCGGCGGCGAGCCGTCTCGACGCCTGGCTCTGCGAGATCCCGACGCGTTCGGCGATCTGCGCCTGGGAGAGACCGTCGTCGAAGCGCAGGCGGAGGAGCCGCCGCTCGAGCGGACGGAGCGATGCGTACAGCTCGCGGACGAACTCGCGATCCTCGCAGGCCTCGAACTCGTCGTCGTCTCCCGACGCCGTCCGCCGGTCGAGCGCGGAGAGCGGCACGGTGGCGGGACCGGCGAGCGTGCGCCGGGCCTCGTCGAGCGGGATCCCCGCGGCCGCGGCCGTCTCGGCGAGCGATGCCTCGTGGCCGAGCCGCTGCGCCGCGTCCTGTGCCGCGCGACGGAGCGTCGCCGCGCACTCCTGCTCGCGACGGGGGACTCGAATCGTCGAAGCGCGGTCGCGCACGTAGCGGCGAAGCTCGCCGCGGACGGTCGGGACGGCGTACGCCGCGAACGGGACCCCCCGGCCCGGGTCGAAACGTCGCGCGGCGGCGACGAGCCCGACCGCCCCGACCTGTACGAGGTCGTCGAGCGGCTCACCGCAGCCGGCGAAGCGGCGGGCGAGCGAGCGCACGAGCGGCAGGTGCCGGTCGACCAGATCCTCGACCGGATCCAACGTGGCGACCATGCATCGATCTTTGCGCTTCTCCACAAAAAGATCAACCCATTTCTTCGAGGTTGCATAGACGGAATGTGCGGTGGGTATTTCTGGGTCGTCGGATCTGATCTTCGGGCCTGAGGGAGGAGCTCGAATCTCACGCGAGGCAACCCGAATCGGAGCAGCCGCGCTCGGCCTCTCGGCGCTCGCGCTCGGCTTCGCCGTGCCCGCCCGCGCCGACACGGCGCCCGCGCCGGCCGCGACGCCGGCGGCGCCGGCGGCGCCGGCGGCTCCGGCGGTCGCCGTGCCCACTCCCGCAGCCCCCGCTCCAGCAGCCCCGACCGACCCGGCCGCCCCGGCCACGGTCGACGCGGCCGCGCCCGTGAGCCAGAGCGCGCCCTCGAACGTGAACGTGTCCGTCCGCATCGTCAGCCCCGGCGACGACGGCAGCGTCACCCAGACGATCTCGGCTGCTGCCGCAGCGGCGGCGGGAAGCACCGCGCCCACCGACACGGCCTCGGCGGCGAGCACGGTGCAGGCAGCGCCGTCGAACCTCGACGTGTCCGTGCGCATCGCGAGCCCCGGGAGCAACGGAGCCGTCACGCAGACGATCGCCGCCACCGCAGACGCCGCCTCGTCGACAGAGCAGCAGTACCAGCCGACGCCGGATCGGTATCAGCCGCAGCCAAGCCCAGACGCTAGCCCTGACCCCGGCCCGGCGGAGGTCGCGCCTGCCGCCGGAACGGCCTGGGCCGCAGGATCGCCCTCGGCGGCGGCCCCGACGACGCCGTCGACGTGGACCTGGAACTGGACGTGGAGCTGCGCCGATATCACGGGCGGCGGTATCACCCAGGCGATTGATACCGGTGTCCAGGGATGGGTCTGGAACTGGAACCTCGGCGGGATATGCAGCGCCCCTCCGGTATCGCCGCCGGAAATCAATCCGGTAATTCCGGCACCGGTAATTCCGCCTTCCCTTCCCCAACCGACGCCGCCTACGCCGATCGCGCCGACTCCGCCGGATCCTCCGCGCGTCGTCGCCCCGGCGATCGTGCCGCCGACGCCGCCGACGCCGCCGACCCGCGCGTCGCCGACGGCGCCGGTGGTCTGGACACGGCTCCTGCCGGTCCGTGTCGTCCAGGTCGTGCTCGGCGTATCGATCTTCCTCCCACCCGCGACGGTGCCGCAGCGTGGGGCGGCGGCACCGGTCCCGCGGGCCTCGCACCGGCGCCCGGCCATGCTGCCGCTGCCGCGTGCGACAGAGGCGGCGGCGTGGCCGGCGCAGAGCGCCGGCTCGTCGCCGGTGAGCAAGCGCGGCGCCGCGTCGACGTCGCCGCGCGCGGCCGGGAAGCCCCGGCGCGCCAGGGCATTCACGACGACGAGCTTCACGTTCCCCTCCTCCGGCAGCGGCGGTGGCGGCGCCGCGACGGGCGGGACGGGGGGAGGCGCCGGCGCAGGCGTGACGGCCGCGCTCGCGCTGTGGCTGATCTTCGAGTTTCCAGGGCTCTCGGTCCTCCGGCTTCCTGCGGGCCGGCGCGGACCCCGCGCCCAGGTCGACGACACGCTCACGCGCCCCGGGTAGTCGAAGGCTCTGTCGTCCGTTCGCGCGCTATCGCGCGCGATACCAGCGATATCAAAGGAGTTCTTCGATGAAACGATTGACCATCACGCTCGCAGCCTCGTTCGCGGCTCTCGCCGTGAGCGCAGGCACGGCGTTCGGGGCCAGTCCGGTGCAGTCGGCGACACAGTCGTCGTCCACCGACCAGGCCGCGCTCGCCGCGTCGAGCGCAACCCAAGTTCAGCCGTCGAACGAGAACATCTCCGTTCGCGTGCTGAGCCCGGGCTCGGACGGCGACGTCACGCAGTCGAACGACGCCGCCTCGTCCGCCAACGCGGCGAACACCGCGTCGACGACGCAGAACGCAAGCCAGGCGCTCGCCTCGGGTTGCGGCTGCGCCGTCCCGGGCATCACGTCCGGCCGCCTCGACAGCATCCTCCCCGGCGCGATGCAGGCCGCCGGCACGGATGCGGCAGCAGCACCTGCTGCAGCACCGGCACCCGCGCCGACAGGCTCGACGCAGGCGAACGATGCAGCCTCGAGCGGCACGGCCGCGAACACCGCTCCCACCTCGCAGGCTGCCACGCAGTCGGCGAGCGGCGGCAGCGGCGTGCAGTCGTCGCAGCAGGATGCGTCGACCCAGCAGGCCGCAGTGGCCGCGTCGTCCGCGACCCAGGTTCACCCCGAGAACTCGAACATCTCGGTGCGTGTCCTGAGCCCCGGCAACGACGGTGCCGTGAGCCAGTCGAACGACGCCTCGTCGTCGGCGAACGCCGCGAACACGGCGGCCACGACGCAGGGCAGCTCGCAGACCGGCAGCGGTTCGGGCGTCCAGTCGTCGACGCAGAACGCCGACACCTCGCAGGAGTCGGCGGCGCTGTCCTCGGCGACGCAGGTGCACCCCGAGAACTCGAACCTCTCGGTGCGCGTCCTGAGCCCGGGCAACGACGGCGCGGTGTCGCAGTCGAACAAGGCGGCGTCCTCCGCCGGAGCGACGAACACCGCTCCGGTGGCGCAGACGTCGAGCCAGAACGGGACCACGGGCACCTCGTGCGGTTGCCAGAGCACGAGCCCGGCCGTTCAGGCGATCGGCCAGTCGAGCTCCGTCGAGCAGGCCGCGATCGCGGCGTCCTCGGCGAACCAGTTCGGCGCGTCGAACTCGAACGAGCCCATCCGCATCGCCTCCGGTGGCGGCGGCGGCTCGCTGAACCAGGAGAACCAGGCGGCGTCCTCCGCTTCGGCGGCGAACACCGCACCGGTCTCGCAGACCGGAGCCCAGACGCAGAGCGGCTCCCGCTGCGGGTGCTCGACAGGTCCGGCCGTGCAGGCGCTCGGACAGTCGAGTGAGATCGGCCAGCTTGCCGTGGGCCTCTCGTCGGCAACGCAGATCGGAGCCTCGAACGAGAGCGCGCCGATCCGCATCGGGAGCTACGGCAACGACGGCTGGGTGTCGCAGGAGAACGAGGCGGCGTCCTCGGCCAATGCGACGAACACCGCCCCGGTCACCCAGACCGGGACCCAGACGCAGTCCGGCTCCGGCGTGCAGGCGCTCGGTCAGGACTCGTCGATCGGGCAGCTCGCGTTCGCGGCCTCGGCGGCGAAGCAGCTTCCCGGCGAGTCACGGTGCGGTTGCGGCGGAGGGTCGTTCGGCAACTCGGCCGGCCCGATCCGCATCGCGAGTGACGGGTCGGACGGGGCCCTCCACCAGGAGAACGAGGCCGCCTCGTCCGCCGGCGCGGCGAATACGGCTGCACCGACGCAGACCGGCACGCAGACGCAGTCGTCCGCGTGCGGGTGCCAGGGGCTGGGCGTCCAGGCGCTCGGTCAGTGGTCGGGCGTCGACCAGCTCGCCGCGGCGCTCAGCTCCGCCAAGCAGATCGGCGCCTCGAACTCGAGCGAGCCGATCCGCATCTGGAGTGACGGAGGCGGAGGCACGACGAGACAGACGAACGGAGCCGCAAGCAGTGGGGCCGCTCCGAACGTCGCAAGGAGCCTCCAGACGGGGACGCAGTTGATGGTCTGAGTCCGGAGGACTGTCGGGGGCCCCGCTGTGCCGCAGCACGGGGCCCCCGATCTACCCGGCGATCTACCGGGCCGAGGGGGTGAAATTCGTGCACGAACGGCGTACTCTTCGAGGGCAACGTGAGATTTGCAACGAGGGGAGGGTCTCTGTGGCCTCAGGCTCGTCGTTGCTGCGGCAGTCCGGCACACCGCTTCGGTGCGCATTCCTCGTCCTGCTGCCCGCGTTCGTGCTCGCAGCGCCGGCAGCCGGGGCGCCGCCGTACGCGCCCGACCCGAGCCCGCTCACGAACCTCACCCGTCCGGATCCGTACCCGGCGCAGCGGACGCCGGCGGCGCGCACCGCCGAGCCGATCCACATCACGCCGGTGGCTCCCGTGCACATCAGCCCCGTGCACACGAGCCCGGTACACACGAGCCCCGTGCAGATGACGACCGTGCCGGTCACGATCCCCCGGTTGCAGGCGCAGCGGACCCTGCCCGCGCACACCGTGCACGGGGCCGCCGCCGCGAAGAAGACGACTCACCGTAAGCCGGTCACGCACGCGACGCGACCGGCGCCCGCGGTCGAGACGATCCGGAGCCCTGATCACCCGGTGCCCCGCTTCGTCGCGCTCGGCAGCACGGCGATCGACTCGCCGGAGCGCGTCTCGCGCACGCTCGCGCTCGCGCTCGCCCTGCTCGTCCTGCTCAGCGCGTCGCTCGTCGCAGGCGCGGCACGGGAGCTCGCGCGATGAGGAGGGCAGCTGTCGGCCTGCTCGTCGCCGGCGTGATGCTGACGCTGCCTGCGGCTGCACGAGCCGACGGAATCACCGCGCAGTGCACAGCCGGGGGTGTCACGTCCGGCTGTGCGAGCGGCCACTGGTACACGAGCGACGTCAAAGTCTCGTTCGTCCTGCCCGCAGGCTCGAGCAACCCGCAAGGCTGCGGCGACCAGATCGTCGCAACCGATACGGCAGGAACGTCCATCAGCTGCAGCGTGGCCGTGAGCGGCTCTCAGTGTTGCCGGCTCGACGTAACGATCAAGCGCGACGCAACACCGCCTGTCGCGACGGAGATCACGGCGCAGCGCGGCCCCGACGCGAACGGCTGGTACAACCACGGCGTCGGCGTCAGCGTCGCGGGCTCCGACCCGACCTCCGGCATCGCGTCCTGCACGAGCGTGACGTACTCGGGGCCCGACTCGTCCTCCGCGTCCGTCGCGGGCACGTGCACCGACAACGCCGGCAACGTCTCCGCGGCGAAGACGCTCTCGTTCCAGTACGACGCGACCCCGCCGAGCATCTCCCCCACGCCCGCACGGGCCGCGGACGCGAACGGGTGGTACAACCACGCGGTCGACGTCGCGTTCCAGGGCTCGGACTCGGCTTCCGGCATCGACTCCTGCACGTCCGGGAGCTATTCGGGGCCGGACAGCGGCTCGGCGGGCGTCGCCGGAACGTGCCGCGACAAGGCGGGCAACACGGCGACGGCCACGTTCTCGTTGCAGTACGACGCGACCCCGCCGGCCGTCACGGCGGCCACCCCGGATCGCCAGCCGGACGCGAACGGCTGGTACAACCACGGGCTCACGGTGACGTACACCGGCACCGACGCGGCCTCGGGCATCGCAGCCTGCGACGCGGTGGCCTATGCCAAGCCCGACGACGCGAGCGCCTCGGTGAGCGGCCGCTGCCGCGACAACGCGGGGAACGCCAGCGCGCCGGCGCCCTTCGCGTTCAAGTTCGACTCGACCCCGCCGAAGCTGACGAAGCTGGCGGTCGCCGCGCAGAGCGGCAGGGTCGGCCTCACCTGGACGGCATCGCCCGACGTGGCGGCAGTGAAGATCGTGCGGGCGCGGGCGGGAGCGCCCGCACCGGTGACGCTCTACAGCGGCAAGCGCATCACCGGCTTCACCGACGAGAAGGTGCAGAACGGCAGCCGGTATGCCTACGTCGTCTCGGCCTTCGACGCGGCGGGGAACGAGGCGGTCGGCAAGGCGAAGGCCGACCCGTCCCAGGCCCTGCTCGCGCCGCGCCAGTCCGCCGTCGTCCACGGACGCACGACGCTCCGCTGGCGTGCCGTTCGCAAGGCGACGTACTACAACGTGCAGCTCTGGCTCGGCGCTCGGAAGATCCTGACGACGTGGCCTGCGCAGCCGAGCCTTGCGCTGCCGCAGCTCCGGCCGGGTACGTACAGCTGGATCGTCTGGCCCGGCCTCGGCCCGCGGTCGAAGCATCGCTACGGCCCGCCGATCGGACGGAGCACGTTCGTGATCCGCGGTTGACCTTCGCGTTTGCGAATCGGGTCGTTCAGGCGTAGAACCTATAACCAATCGAAATTGCCCGGGCCGCGTCTAACTGACCAATGCGTAGGCTGCGGTCTGCTTCCGTCCCTTCGTCCCGGAGGTCGTGGTGAGCCCCGACGAGCTCGGTTCTGCAACGGCGATCGCTGAGCGGTTTCTCGACAACATCGAGACGGTCGTGCACGGCAAGCGCGAGCAGATCAAGCTCGTCGTCGCCGCCCTCATGTGCGGCGGTCACGCGCTCCTCGAGGACGTCCCCGGCACCGCGAAGACCGTCCTCGCGCGGGCGATCGCCGGCTCGATCAGCGGCTCGCACGCCACGCGGATCCAGTGCACGCCGGACCTCCAGCCGACCGACGTCACCGGCCTCTCGATCTTCAACCAGAAGGAGCGTGACTTCGAGTTCAGGCCGGGCCCGGTGTTCGCGAACGTCGTCCTCGTCGACGAGATCAACCGCGCGATGCCGAAGACGCAGTCGGCGCTCCTCGAGGCGATGGCCGAGCAGCAGGTCACGGTCGACGGCGAGACCCGCAGGCTCGACGACCCTTTTCTCGTCATGGCGACCCAGAACCCGATCGAGTACGAGGGGACATTCCCGCTCCCCGAGGCGCAGCTCGACCGGTTCTTCGTCAAGACGACGCTCGGCTACCCGAACGCCGAGGACGAGGCCCGCATCGTCGAGGAGCAGATGGGCGGGCATCCGCTCGGCCACCTCGAGCCCGTCGTCGGCCTCGACGACATCCACGAGCTCCGGCGCGCGGTCGGCGGCGTCTTCGTCCACGAGGCAGTCGCGCGCTGGACGGTCGACCTCGTCCGCGCCACGCGCGAGCTCGACGTCGTCGCGATCGGCAGCTCGGTCCGCGGCACGCTCGCGCTCAACCGGGCCGCGCGGGCCTGGGCCGTCCTCCACCAGCGCCGCTACGTGACGCCCGAGGACGTCGAGCAGCTCTTCGTGGCCGTGCTCGTGCACCGGATCCTCTTCCGCCCCAGCTTCCTCGCCGAGATCCGCGACCGCGGCTGGGACGCGGCCGGCCTCGAGATCCGCGCCCGGTGCCTCGAACGGGCGCCGAAGCCGGGCTTCGACATCGATCTCGACGTCCCGGCGGCAGCGACCGCATAGATGGCAGCCGCCGTCTTCCCGCTCGTCCCGCGACGGCGGGTGATCGGGCTCGCGTTCGGCGGCGTCCGCTCGGCGCGACGCGGTGTCGGCTCGGATGTGGCGAGCACGCGCGAGTACCGGCCGGGCGACGACGTCGCCTGGATGGACTGGGCGGCGAGCGCACGCCTCTCCGCGGCGCGCGGCACGGACGAGTTCATCGTCCGCGAGCGCTTCGCCGACGAGGCGCCGCGCGTCGTCGTCCTCGCCGACCGGCGCCCGTCGATGGCCGTTGCGGCGTCGACCTTCCGCCAGCTCGACAAGCCGCACGCCATCCTGACCGCTCTCGAGCTGATCGGGGCGAGCGCGGTCGCGGCCCGGAGCCTCACCGGCTACCTCGACTTCGCCGGGGGCGAGCCGTTCTGGCGCGCACCGCGCTCCGAGACGCGGGCCGACCCGGGAACGTTCGACCGTGAGTTCACCGCGCCCGCCGACACCGTCTCGCGCGGGCTCGAGTTCCTCGGCGAGCACCGACGGGATCTGCCGACGCAGGCGTTCGTCTTCGTGCTCTCCGACTTCACCGTCGAGCCGGATCTCCGCGTCTGGGAGCGGGCGCTCGAGCACCGCTGGGAGATCGTCCCGGTGCTGATCCAGGATCCGGTCTGGGAGCGGAGCTTCCCGCAGGTCGGCGGCATCACGGTGCCGTTCACCGACCCGCACACCGGTCGCACGTATCCGACGTATCTCACCGAGGCGGAGGCGGCGCGCCGGCGCGACGAGAACGAGGCGCGCTGGGACGGTCTCGTCCGCAGCTTCCGCTCGCTCGGCATCGAGCCGGTATGCGTCCACTCGCACGACTACGGCGACATGCTCGGCGCGTTTCTCCGCTGGGCCGACCTGCGCCAGATGTGGCGCGGAGCGCTCGCGTGAGGCGGGCGCTCGTCGCGTCGGCTGCGGTGTGCCTCGTGCTCGCAGCGCCCGCGTCGGCGACGCTCCCGGTGTTCAACCAGGGATCGTCGCTCGGCGAAGGGATCCCCCTCAAGGCCTACGCGACGATCACGCCGACGGTGCACCTCTTCGGCGACGAGCTGACCGCCAAGATCGCCGTCGTCGCGGACACGAAGTGGGTCGATCCGCTGCGGATCCGCGTCACGACCAACTTCGCTCCGTACCGGCAGACGCGGCAGCCGAGCGTCCTGCGCCTGCAGGTCGGCCGCTTCTCCCAGGTGACGTGGACGTGGACGCTGCGGTGCATCACGTCGTCGTGCGTGCCGCGCGTGCCGCCGAGCGACAAGTTCCACGTGTTCCACTTCCAGGCGGCGCGCATCGAGTACATCACCCTGAACGGCAAGCCGGCCTACGGGATCAACGCGAGCTTCCCGTCGGTCGAGGTGCTCTCGCAGGTCAGCCCGGGCGTGCAGGGGTTCCTGCGGAAGACGAACCACGTCAACTGGCAGATGAGCTTCACGCCGATCGCCGCGCCGGCGTACCGCGTCTCGCCGAGCCTCGTCTTCTGGCTCGCGCTCGCGCTGGGCGGCTGCTTCGCGCTGGCCGCTGCGTGGTTCCTCCGCCGCTGGTATCTCGTCATACGGCCGCGGCAGGACCCCGTGCGAATCGATCCGGGCTCGCCGCTCGAGCGGGCGCTCGCCGTCCTGCGCTACGCGCACGAGCACGGTGACGAGACGCTGCAGCGCAAGGCCTTCGAGCGCGTGGCGGGCGAGCTCGGCGTCGAGCGTGCCGACGAGCTGACGCTCGTTGCGCGCGAGCTCGCGTGGTCGCCGCGCACACCGGAGGACGAAGAGGTCGAGGAGTTCGCAGAGCAGGCGCTCGGCGCGAACGAAGACGAGGACGAGACATGATCGGCGTCCCGACGTTCCGCCGTCGCGGTGCGGTGACCCTCGCAGACCTGCCGCGGCTCAGGCTCGCGACGCAGCGGACGTCGGTCGTCCGCATCCTGCTGGCAGCTGCACTCGTCGCGACGCTCGTGTGGCTCTTCGTCGTCGCACGCTCGGCCGGCGCCGGCCGCGCTGCCGTTTTCCCGGAAGGCGCGAGCACCGGCGTCGTCGTGCTCGACATGTCGGCGAGCATCTCGGGGCCGATCTACGCGCGCGTGGCGACGACGCTGCAGGGCATCGTCAACGCGAACCAGTCGGTCGGGCTCGTCATGTTCTCGGACACGGCGTACGAGCTCCTGCCGCCCAACTCGCCGCCCGGCGCGATGCTTCAGTTCGTCCCGTTCTTCGTGCCGACGCGTTACTACGGCAGCACGCCGGTGTTCGGGCAGACGCCGTGGGACACGTTCATGGGCGGCACGCGTGTCGCGGAGGGCCTGAGGATGGCGCGTCTCGCGTTGCGGCGCGCGCACGTGAAGCACGGCGCGATCCTGCTCGTCAGCGACCTCGACGACTCCGATGCAGACCAGGCGCTGCTCGAGGAGCAGGCGCTGAAGCTACGCACGCAGCACATTCCGCTGCGGATCGTGCCGCTCTTCGCGGCACCGCAGGACCGCCAGACGTTCGCCGCGTTCTTCGGCGACAACGCGTTCGTCGACCCGAGCGTGTTCACGCACACGGCGAGGCGGCACGCCGCCTCGGTCGCGGCACCGGAGCCGTGGATGCTCCTGCTCCTCGGTGCGCTCCTCGTCGCGCTTCTCGCCGGCAACGAGCGCTTCAACACGCGCCTCACCGTTCGCGGAGCGTCGACATGAGAGAGCGCCTGCGCAAGCACCGGTTCGCGTTTCTCGCCTTGCTGTTGGCCGGCGTCGCCGCCGTGCTCGCGCTCCTTGCGGTCGACGCGCGCGCCTGGCAATCGACCGTCATGCGAGACGATCTCCGCTTCCGCGCCATGCCGGCGCACACCGGTCTCTGGAAGCCGCCGACGGTCCTCCCCGGCGACCCGGCCGCGGCGCTGATCGGCACCGGCCGCGCACTCGCGCTCCGCCGCGCCCTCCAGTACTTCTGGTACACGCGCATCGGCTCGAACCCCGAGGTGCGGCAGGACTCCCCCGCCCTCCGCGCGTCCGCGCAGGAGAAGATCCAGGGGCTCATCGGCTCCGCGCCCAACCCGGCCCAGCGCTCGGGCGCCGCCAACCTGCTCGGCGTCCTCGTCGTCACGACGCCCGTGCCGGGACGCGACACCGACGCGATCGCACACGTGCTGACACGCGCGGCGCAGTATTTCCAGCTCGCGATCGCGATCGACCCTGCGAACTTCGACGCAAAGCAGAATCTCGAGCTCGTCCTGCGGCTGCAACGGCCCGGCAAGGGCAAGATCGGCCGCGACGCGCGGGCGGGCTACGGCTTCGGCCGCGGGCGGGGCGCGATCACGAAGGGCACGGGCTACTGATGCCCGCCCTCGTCGGCGTTCTGTTCCTCACGCCGTCGAACACGCTGTTCGTCCTCGCGGCGGCGGTGCCGCTCTGCGCCCTGCTCGTCGTCGAGCGGCGCGCCGGCCGCGTGCGCCGCCTGCTCTCGCTCGCGGGTCCGGGACGGCTTGCCCTCGTGCCGGCAGCGGTCGCGCTCGTCCTCCTGACTGCGCTCGTCGCGGTGGCGGCGGCGCAGCCCGTCGTGATCCGGAACCGACTCGTCAGCGAGCGTGCGGACGCGCAAGGCTTCGTTCTCCTCGACACGTCGCTCTCGATGCGGGCCGCGCGGGCGCCGGGGGCTCCGACGCGTCTCGCGCGGGCAAAGCGGCTCGCGCTCCGCCTGCAGCAGTCGCTCGAGGACGTGCCGATGGGGATCGCGTCGATGACCGATCGCTCGCTGCCGAACATCATGCCGACGACCGACCGCACCCTCTTCACCCGTGCGATCCACGAGTCCGTCGCGATCGACGAGCCGCCGCCGAGCCAGCAGTACAAGACCCGCGCGACGACGTTCGCCGCGCTCGTCCCGCTCGTCGAGTCGAACTTCTACGCGCAGAACGTGCAGCGACGTCTCCTCGTCGTCCTCACCGACGGCGAGTCATCCGAGGTGTCGCCGCTTCTCCAGCTGACGTTGCACCGCCGGGTCGCCACAGTGCTGGTGCACGTCTGGCAGCCGGACGAGCGGATCTTCACGAAAGGACGCGCCGACCGCCGCTACGTCTCCGATCCGACGAGCGGGCAGGCGCTCGATCGGCTCGCGCGAATCACCGGTTCGCCGCACGCGTACGGCGAGCGCGACTTCGCGGGCATCGCCCGCGCGGCACGCGCCGCCGTCGGGCGAGCCGGCACGCACACCCACATCGACTCCTACAAGCGCATCGCCCTCGCGCCGTGGTTCATCCTCGGCGGCGCCGCACCGCTCGGCTTCCTGCTCTGGCGCCGTAACCTTTAGGCGTGCGCCGGGCCGCGACGACGTTCCTCCCGCTCCTTGCCCTGGCCGCGATTCTCGCCGGCTGCGGCGGGAGCAGCAACGACGGCGGCGGCGAGGGGAGCGGCCCTCCCCCGGAGCTGCTGAAGCCGGGCGCCCTCACCGCACGGTCGCCGCGGACCTTCGCGATCGACTTCGCGACGACGAAGGGCACGTTCGTGGTCACGGTGCACCGCGCCTGGGCGCCGCACGGCGCCGACCGCATCTACGACCTCGCGAAGGCGCACTTCTTCGACGGCGTCGAGTTCTTCCGCGTCGTCCCGAACTTCGTCGTCCAGTTCGGGATCAGCCCCTATCCGGCCGTGTCGAAGGCCTGGCGCAGCGCGATGATCCCCGACGACATCGTGACGAACCACAACACGCGCGGGAACGTGTCGTTCGCCTC
>Ga0207657_10004899_pt1 | contig 14076 bp, 9 predicted proteins | sample KBSC33metaG_FD_184316 | JGI IMG/M metagenome (GOLD analysis project Ga0207657, IMG submission 184316) | Corn rhizosphere microbial communities from Kellogg Biological Station, Michigan, USA - KBS C3-3 metaG (SPAdes) (version 2) | ecosystem: Host-associated > Plants > Roots > Rhizosphere > Soil ... | reverse complement strand
AATACCGATCAAAGCGATTTTGATGGTCACGCACAATATCGAAGAAGCTGTGCTGATGGCCGACCGCATCGTGATTATGGGAAAAGACCCCGGGCATAAGGCGGGACGATGGTTGCTACGTAAATATGGATGATCCGACGAATCAATACTTCTAGCAAACCATTAAGCCCACCTCAGAGACGAGTCAAGGCCAAGGTAATTGGCAGCGCTGAGATTTAGCTCACGAATCTTCTCCATTACGCTGCCGGGTATGAAATTTCCTTAAGATCAATTTGTCTTGTGTTTTACGATCGTCATGCAATTGGTTTAGCTTCTCGAAGAGAGTTTTAGCCTCCGGTGATGGCCGATCACGATGAGAAATAGGACTGAAAGCGTGACGATCGATGTAACTGTGCTCAACAGCCACAGCCATCTTCGGGAGAAGTGAAACATCTCGCTTGTAATTAACCAAATCAGCGTCACTCGGCAACAATGCGACGCGTGCTGAATGCGCCTGTAGCCCGCCGAACCAGATAGCGCCGCGGTTCAGTCACGCTCGATTCATCCCTGTAAAGAGCAGGATATTACCGGTCCGAAGCTAAAATCCAAAAGCGCGCGTCGAAGTCGATTAGTAAGTAAGATTCTTGATCATGCTGTTGCTGTGGTTCGAAGATTACACAAGCAGTCTCGATAAAATGAAATCAGAAATTAGACCCGTAGTTAAGAGGTCTTTCAACATGTTACGCTTATTATAGATCAAGCCCGATCAGTTCGAGCGGCAACTACGTGCCGAAGCTCCGGCCATTCCGCATGCCGAACCGATCGCTATCTCACACGTTGACGCAAACGACGCAGCTAATCCTCTAAAACGTTTTCTTAAATTGCTCGGTCCCGGTCTCATTACCGGAGCCTCTGATGACGATCCTTCAGGCATAGGTACTTATTCCGTAGCGGGTGCTGCCCTTGGATTTGCAACTCTGTGGACGGCGATTGTTACTCTTCCGCTAATGGCAGTTGTGCAGTTTCTTTGTGCGAAGATCGCCCTCGTTAGCGGCAGAGGTCTGGCTGGAGTTCTCCGTATTCACTATCGGCGCGAGATCCTCTATCCAGCGGTCCTCTGCCTGATTGTAGCGAACACCATCAACGCTGGCACAGATATCGGTGCCATAGCGGCGGGTATCAACCTGATTGTTCCCATACCCGCAGGTCTACTGATCGTACCCATCGCTCTCACGATCGTCGCATTTCAGATTTGGGGATCCTACCGCTGGATCGCCAGTATTTTTAAATGGTTGACACTGTCGCTGTTTGCATATATCGGAGCGGCATTTCTGGCTAAACCTGATTGGGGGCAAGTGTTGCTAGCCACATTTATTCCTCAGGTGCGTTTCGATCATGAATATCTACTGACCTTGGTTGCAATTTTAGGAACGACCATTTCGCCTTATCTCTTTTTTTGGGAAGCGAGTCAGGAAATCGAGGAAGAGGTCAGTAACGGTTTAGAAACGGAGAGTCAACGAAAAGGCGCAACAGAGACAGAATTAAATCAGGCAAAGTGGGATACTCTGATCGGGATGTTTTTTTGCAATATCGTTTTCTATTTTGTGATCCTGGCATCTGCCGCTACGCTGCATGCGTCGGGTAAAACAGATATCCGGTCGGCAACTGACGCGGCTCAGGCCCTCGGTCCGATCGCAGGTAGTGCTGCCACAATACTATTTGCTATAGGGATTATCGGCGCTGGATTTTTAGCCGTGCCGGTCCTCACCGGATCGAGCGCATACGCGGTCGCGGAGACTTTCGGCTGGAAATATGGACTCGACACAAAACCCAATGAAGCTCGACAATTTTATGCGGTCATCGCAGTCTCAACCTTCGTCGGGATGCTCCTTAATTTCATCGGCGTCAATCCCATTGACGCGCTCTTTTGGACTGCGGTGATCAATGGAATTCTCGCGCCTCCATTGCTCGTACTCATTATGCTCATTTCGAATGACAAGAAAATTATGGGCAAAGAATCAAATGGCTGCTTTACGAACCTTGTCGGGTGGACTGCGGCTCTGATCATGTTCGCGGCGGCATTTGGAATGTTCGCGACTTGGCAGTGAACATTCCAAATTTGAAGTAACTAGCATATTTGTTATTTCCTACCCTTGTTTCTTTAATCTTTTTTTCGACGCTTTCTCTGTTTGAGCCTCCTTTCCGAGTCGGTTATCCTATCTCGTGAGTATTGCATGTTAACGGATCCGTTTACGCCCCAGTTTCTGACCCAGCTTGAGGTCCTTCGGTTACGGACACGAAAAGAATTTCTCGGCAGTCAGACCGGCAGCTACTCATCACCGAGACGCGGCACCAGCTTGGAATTTGCCGATTATCGCCGATATGCACCCGGCGACGATCTTCGTTATCTCGACTGGGGCATTTACGCGCGGAGCGATCGGCTTTATATCAAAGTCTTTCGCGAAGAAGTCGATCTGTTTGCCTACATATTCATCGATGCAAGTGGTTCAATGGCGTTCCCGTCGCCGCCGCAGAAATTTCTGCCCGCCACGCACGTCGCGCTGGCATTGTCCTACGTCATCCTGGCCAACCAGGATCACGTCAAGCTGCATCTGTTGCACGATTCGAGCGGCCGAGCCTCGCCCTTTTATCGCGGTCGGCGACGCATGACAGATTGTATCGACTTTGCGACTTCGGCGCGCCCAGCGGGTCTACTGCAACTTGCGCCTTCTCTCGGCGAGCATCTCAAGCGTCTGCGCCGGCCTGGCAAGGCAATCCTGATTTCCGATTTCCTCATGCCGGCCGCGTCGTATCAGCAGGGTTTCAATCTGCTGCGCGCTTTCAACCTCGACATTTCGGCAATTCAGATCTTATCGCGCGCCGAAGTGGACCCGCCGTTTTCTCGCGGACGCTTGGCCTTGGTCGATAGTGAAACGCAACGGGAAATCAACTACGAATGGAGTGACGATTCGCGCCGCGAGTATCAGAGCCGGCTCGCCCATCACAATCTGGAGATCCGCAGCTTCTGCCATCAGAGCGGAATCCATTACTCACTATACGTGACCGACCGTGAGCTGAGCGACTTTATCTTTGCGACCTTGCCAGCAATCGGACTGTTCAAGTAACCATGGAATTTCTCAATCCCACTGCTTTACTCGGATTGTTCGCACTCCCCTTGCTGCTGATCCCGTATCTCACCAAAAAGCGCCCGCGCCGGCTGACATTTTCGAGCTTGATCCTCTTTACACAATCAGGAACACCAACGAGCCGCGGACCATGGGGACGGATCCATTTGCCGCCGGTTTTTTTCCTCCAGCTGCTGCTTCTCACATTGTTGATTTTGGCGCTGAGCGAGCCGGTTTTTTCCGTCCGTCCCACCAGCATTGCCATTGTACTGGACAACTCGGCCAGCATGCAGGCCCTCGAAGACGGCAAAACGAGGCTGACATTGGCGCAGCAAAAGGCACAAAGCCTGACTCAAGGACTCGGTAGCGGCGCTCGAGTGGACATCTATACGACCACGCCGCGACTACAGAGACTGAATGCCGAACCGCTAGCCACGGTCCAAGCCAATCGAGTTATTGCCAGTATAAAAGCTTATGATCTTGCCGACGCATCCATCGATTACGACCAGAGTTTTGGCGCTTTGGCGCACGAGCAGAATTATCAGCGCATCTATCTTGTTACGGATCATCCGGCGGGCAGCCAAGGCGCTATAGCTCGGGTGGTTTCAGTCGGAGAAGCGCAACCCAATCTCGCCATCACCGCCTTCGATGTGCGCCGCTCGTCGATTGCCGCCACCCGGCTCGAGGCAAGCGCCACGATTAGCAATTTTTCCAGCCGCGATGAAAAGCTCCGAATAGCGCTTAAAGGCGACGGGGCAACTCTCACGAGCCGCGATGTCACTGTCTCAGCTGGAAAAGCGGCCACCGCGGTGTTTGAAGGTTTTGCCGCCCACCCGACCTATGAGGTTGAAATCGAACACAGCGACGCTTTACCTCTGGACAACCGACGCTTTGCTGTTGCACCAACTTCGCGAAACCTTCGTATTCTCGCCATCACACCCCGGCCACAAGCAGCCGCGAGCCTCAAATCAATCCCTGGCGTTACGGTTGACGTAGTTTCTCCGGCCGACTACGGAAAAGCGGTTCACAGCGACTATGCTTTGGAAATATTCCATTTCGCCGCGCCCGCAACCCTACCCGATAATCCGAGTCTTTTTATTCTTCCACCTGAAGCGAACCCAATTGTCGAATCCGGTGCTCCTGTCGGAACTGTGCAAGTATCCAGCTGGCGCGAACCCCACGAATTGACCCGCTATATAAATTTCAGTTTGTTTCGTCCGACATACGCGCGCCCGCTGAAGCCGAAAACGGCTGGGGAGATCATTATCGATAGTCCAACCGGTCCCTTGGCGTTCGCTCTCGAGCAGCGCGCTGCGCGTTATTTGTTCCTCGGCTTTGACCCCTTGCCTTACCTAGGGCGGGAGAATTTGCCGATGTCTATTTTTACTCTTAACTTTCTTGACTGGTTCCTGGAGAGCACCGGAACCAAAGCTCAAGGTACGGCCGAGCCGATCGCGTTGGGCGCTATGGAGTCCGGTGGCACTCTCGTGACCCCGGCGGGAACAAAAATTGCGCTAAACGGTCGCGCCACTGTCTTTCAAGACACCTACGAGCAAGGATTATATGAATGGCGCCATGGCCGGGAAACCCGCTGGTTCGCGCGCAATTTGGCGGAGGAGCAAGAATCCGATCTCCGGGCTCCGAGGCGGATCGATTTCCATGATAGCGCAAAAGCGCCGGGAGTTTCTTCGGCTATGCTCACTTTCTGGCCCTATTTGCTGACCGCCTCGTTGCTGTTGTTCTTTTTGGAATGGTTCATCAGTCCCCGCATGAGACGTCTAATGGTTCGGCGGCGCACTGTTCAAACGGCTTAAGGTCATGATGAGCGTAACTTCGTTGGCGCAGATTGTATTTGCCAAACCGTATTTTCTTTGGCTCTTGATCGCATTGCCACTCCTTTGGTTTCGGCTGAATGACCGCCGATTGGCGATTGTGATCGGCCGTACTTTGATTCTGGCGCTCGTGATTGTCATTCTCGCCGATCCGCAAACCACCGGCGAGGAATCGCATAGTCAAGAGCGAATTTTCGCTTATGATATCTCCAGGAGCATTCCACCGTCCATGCGGGAGTGGATGAAAACCACGCGCGCTGCTCCCACCCCCAATAAGGCCGATCGGGTTTTTCTTTTTGGTTCGGCCCCTATTGCAAGTTCAAACGGGCGTGAATTATTAAATCACCCTGATCAATCTCGCTCCGCGGGCGCAGACCCGGACAAAACCAACCTAGAAAAACTTCTGACGTCTGTCTTACAACTCCCTCCCGCTACTCGCGACTTGTATCTGTTTACCGATGGCTGGGAAACGCAAGGAAATGTTGAACGCCTTCTGCCCGCCGCCGCTGCCGCGGGAATCAAGATCTATCCCATAGTCCCGGCGGGCCGTCCGGCGATTCAAAACGTTGCAGTCACTAAACTTGTGGCGCCGACACAGGGGAACAGCGCCGAAAGTTTGAACCTTAAGGTCGTCCTCGACAATCAAAATGACCGCACCGTATCGGGTACGCTGACACTCTCTCGCAACGGCCAATCGTTCAAGAGCGAAGCGGTCAAGCTGACGCCTGGAAGTCAAACGTTCAATTATGAGGTCACACCGGCGGAAGGCGGCCTGACGGCTTTCCAAGCGAGCTTTAGCGCGCGCGATCCACAGACCGATCGCTACGCCGCGGACAATCACGCCGTCGCATGGGTCAGTGTTAAAACGAAGGCTAAAGTCTTGCTGATTAACGGTCATACGGGCGCCGGTCGATACCTCGAGGAGCTTATCAAGCGGCAGGGCCTGGAGGTGACCGTACGCACTCCGGAAACTGCGCCGGCTCCGAATGGTTATAAAGTCATAGTCTTCAACAACCCCGAACGAGAACGTTTCGCGCCTGGCTATCTGCCTGCCGTGGAGCGCCACGTTGCCGACGGCAACGGTTTCATCATGCTCGGCAGCGATAATAGCTTTGCGCCATCGAGTTACCGTCAGACTCCAATCGAAAAAATCCTGCCCGTGGAGCCTAAGGAGCCGCCCAAACCTGAAGAGAAAAACCGTGCCGTCGTTTTGGTGATCGATAAATCCGGCAGTATGCGCGATGAAAATCGGATTGTTTATGCCAAAGAAGCTGCCAAAGCCGTCGCCAAGCAGCTGCGTGATATCGACTTGCTGGGAGTGATTGGTTTTGACGATAGCCCCTTCGTGGTTGTCTATCTGGAGACGATGGCGCGGCTTCGAAGCGTTATCGGAGCCCAGATCGACCGGCTAAAACCAGGCGGTCAGACCTATTTCTTACCAGCGTTGTTGGAGGCTAAGCGACAACTCGAGCGCGCCAATGCGTCGCGCAAACATCTCATCCTGCTGAGCGATGGAGTCACTCGCGGCAGTCAGGGGGAGTTGGTCGACCTGGTGAGCGCAATGAAAAACGACCAGAAGATCACCGTCTCGGCGATCGCCATCAGCTCCGAGGCTGACGTCCGGATCATGAAACGGATCAGCCAGTATGGCGGTGGATTGTTTCACCATGTCACAGACCCTTCGACGCTCCCCCAAATTGTCCTGGAGCAGCTCCAGGACAAGTCCAAGGATGAGTCTCAAAACGAGGGCCCTTGGACGCCCTATCCGGAACGTAGCTCCGAGCTTCTCGCTGGCTTTGGCGCGCGATCTTATCCATCGGTGCTTGGTTATATGGAAACCGAGCTCAAGAAAAACGCTCAAGAGGATCTAACGGTCGTCCGACAGGAGCGCCGATTGCCACTGTTGGCCTCCTGGCGCTACGGGAAAGGCAAATCGGTTGCACTCACGACCGATCTGGAGGGCCGCTGGAGCAGAAACTGGATTCAATGGGGTAGCTTGCAGGCATTTTGGGGTCGGCTCTTGGACTGGCTGAGTCCACCCCAGGAAAACCTGATTCCAGCCCACGAGGTGCGCGTCAATTATACTGAGACCGGTCCGGTCCTCGACCTTTCCATATATGATGAAGCAAGCGCCAACAACCAGTACAAGTTCGTGATTAACGGCAATGGGATCAAGCGAGATGGAATCCTCAGACGACTCGCGCCAGGGCATTATCAAAGCCAGCTGCCAATCTCTCAGACCGGCGACTATCGCATAGATATCACGGAGGATCGAAACGGCCGCCCGATCTCATTTCCACCCGTCGGCTATACGCTTTCCTATGATTTGGCCAGCGAAATGCCCCGTCCGGAATTCAATCATCAACTTTTAACGCGTTTGGCCGAAGCAACCGGGGGTGAGGTCAATCCGAGATCCGTCGAAAGCCAAGCCAAAACGAGCATCACGAAAACCTACCAGCCAATCAAGCAGCCACTGATTATATTGGCGCTCTGCCTCTTTTTGCTCGAAATTGTTCTAAGAAAACTCGCGTACAGCGAACCCGATTAGAATTACCACGGTTCCTTGGAAGTTCCCGAGATTCCAATGGCCCGACTTTTGGGTTGACAGGGCAATCGAAAACGGTCTATTAGTTTGGAAGCTTGGTGACTATGCAGCTGGATTTGCTCAACAATCAGGGCGCGATACTTGCCCACCCGCAGATCGCGCCGACCAAGGTTTTTACTCCTTCTGTCCGAAACCTTTCGTGGCTAGCAACATTCCTGGCCGTGCTGCTCATTAATTTGGTCCAAGCCCACGCGGCCAAGCAAAAGATTGTGCGCAAGGAAACGCCCAAGGCTAAATCCAACCCCGCACCGGTTTCCAATCGCCCTGCCACCGTGCGCGAGTCCAAACCGCTATTTCGTTCCCCTTTTTCGACGCTGCCCGACATCCTGGAAAAACGCGAGCACATGACCGACCGCGTGCGCGCTGGGGAAACCGTCAGCCAATTTCTAGCGCGCTATGGCCTTTCCGCCGCCGATCGACAGTTCTGGAGCCGCTCTATCAGCCGGAATTTGGGGCGACAAAGCCTGCCGCCCGGCCGTGAGATCCACCTCTACTTCGCCAAACCGACATTTCGCCGGCAAAACCAGCTCATTCCTGGCCAATTGAAAGCCTTGGAATTGGATCAGGACGATGCTTCTACATTGGCGTGGGAAAAAGGTATTCGGGGCATTCTCTTTCAGAAACGCGAAAAGCCCTATGACGTTGAAGTAAAAACCGCCAGTGGCTCGGTGGAGACATCGCTCTTTGAGGATGGTCGGCGCGTCGGCCTGCAGCCTGCGCTGCTTTCCCAATTGGCTGACATCTTTACCTGGGACATAGACATCGAAAAGGACATCCACCAGGGCGATACCTTCAAGATTCTCTATGAAGAGCGTAGCCGAAAAGGGCAGGCGAAATCGGCGCTGCGCATTTTAGCTGCCGAGCTCATCAATGCCGGGCAAAAGCTGACCGCGATTTACTTTGAAAAACAACACGGCGAGGGGAATTATTACAATCTTGAGGGTCAGAGCCTCGCCCGATCGTTTTTACGTTTCCCGCTTGAATTTACCAGCATCACCTCTCACTTCACCGAATCGCGATTTCATCCTATTCTGAAAACCAACTTGCCCCATACCGGCGTTGATTTCGCCGCCCAGCGGGGCACTCCGGTTCGTGCGGTTGGCGATGGTGTTATCGCTGAGGCGGGGTGGAATGGCGGCTACGGCAAGGCGATCGACATTACTCATGACACCACTTACATGAGCCGCTATGCCCATCTCGACAGTTTTGCGCCGGGGATTAAAGCCGGAGCGGCGGTAACCAAGGGACAAGTCATCGGCTACGTCGGTTCCACGGGAAGAAGCACCGGTCCTCACTTACATTTCGAACTTTACAAGGATCAACAATACATAAATCCTCTCAGTGTAGATTTTCCCGCCGAAGAAAGCATTGAGCCCTCCTTGCAGAAGCTCTTCGAAAACCAAACGCAAACCTACTTGGTCGAGCTTTCCACGTTGCCTCAGTCCTAGTTCGACGCCGCATAATCGGTTTTGATCGGGTCTGTGAAGATGCTCGTTTTCACGAGACCGTTCCTCGCTTCGCCGGCGTAGATTTTCCTGGTTCTATTTTTCTGGTATCCAGAATAAGAGTCACTTGTCATGATAAAAAGAGCTGCAATTCTTAGCACTGGCGACGAGCTCATCACTGGCAAAGTCATTGATACAAACTCCGCGTTCATAGCTGACCGGCTTTTTTCCATGGGCATCAAAGTCGCCGCGGTATTGAAAGTCGGTGACGACCGGGAAGCTTTGCTGTGGGCCATGCGGGAAGCGGCTGATTTAGGAGAGATCATTATCGGCACTGGGGGGCTCGGGCCGACGGAGGATGATTTAACCTCAGAGGTCGTTGCGGAGTTCCTTGGTTGCCCACTGGTGCAGAATGAAGAAATTGCCGCGTCGCTCAGAAAACGTTTTGAAGCGCGGCGTATCCCATGGACAGCAAATAATCTTAAGCAGGCGCTGTTTCCTCAGGGAGCAGAAATTCTTCCCAATCCCGTGGGCACTGCGCCAGGATTTCGCGTCAGCTTTGGGGAAAATAAGACTCTCTCATGGCTGTCCGGTGTTCCACAAGAAATGACGGCAATGTTCGATCAAACGGTTATGCCCTGGATTGTTGCGATGCGTGGTGGTCAGGACCAAATATTTTCACAGGCCTTCAAAGTTTATGGCCTTACCGAGTCGAAACTCGATGACCTCGTTAGACCTATTGGGCTGGAGCCGGGAATCAAACTCTCCTTTCGCGCTCACTATCCCGACCTGACGCTCCGCGTAACTGTAGCCGGCGCCAGTGAAGAACAACGGCGCTTTATCGAAACGTGTAAAAGAATCCGCCTGATACTGGGATCCCATATTTACGCTGAGGGCGATACCACCCTGGAGCAACGGGTTGGTCAACTTCTTAGTGAACGACATCGGACGTTGGCTTTGGCCGAGTCGTGTACCGGCGGGTTGATCAGTCATCGCATCACGGGCATCGCGGGAAGCTCGGCCTACTATCTGGGAGGTGTTACGTCGTACGCCAATGATGTTAAAGTCAAGCTTCTCGGCGTTACACCGGCAACCTTGGAAAAATACGGCGCGGTTAGCCAAGAGACCGCCCTCGAGATGTCACATGGCATTCGTGAGAGAATCGGCGCCGACTTCGGTCTAAGCGTAACCGGCATCGCCGGCCCCGGTGGCGGCACTCCGGAAAAACCCGTCGGCACGGTTTGGATTAGCATCGCCCAGGCAAAAAATCATGAAGCTAAATTGTTCCAGTTTCACGGCGATCGCGAGCGCATTGTCCTCGGGACGTCGCAGGCCGCTCTCAATTGGCTCCGCCTCGCTCTTTTAGAATAGATCGTGATTCGCGCTTTTATTGCCGTCGACCTTGATGATCCTGTCATCGAAAAAGTTTGCAACGTCGTAGCAATTTTAAAATCCCGTATAACTGAAATTCGCTGGCTGAGGAAAGAAAATCTTCATCTGACACTCAAATTTCTCGGCAACATTGCAGAATCGCAAGTCGAACCTATCACCGCAGCACTCCGGCACCCGCTCGGGCTCTTTTCGCCCTGCACCATAAGTGCTAAAGGTCTGGGAGTATTTCCCGACTTCAGACGCCCCAAAATATTGTGGGTGGGATTGACGGGCGATCAATTGGTGCAACTGGCGGCAGAGATCGAATCGGCGTTGATGCCGATTGGCTTTACGCCCGAAAACAGAGCCTTCACTCCACATCTAACGATTGGCCGCTGGCGCGAGGGTAGCCGGCCGGCGAAAAACTTGCGCCAGGAAATCGACAGCTTGAACGATTTTGAATTTGGCGCTTGCGCCGTCCGTCAAATAGTTTTATTCCAGAGCGTGCTCAAGCCCGAAGGGGCGAGTTACAGTGAGTTGAGAACTATACAGCTCGGCACCGAGTTGGGAGGCAACTGAAAGCTCGAATTCAAGGAGGCAGTAAATGGATGTGAATCGCGAGAAAGCACTCGATCTCGCCGTCAGCCAAATCGAACGGCAATTCGGCAAGGGTGCCATTATGAAGCTTGGCGAAGCCGGTATTCCAAAGGACTTGCCGGTGATTTCCTCGGGATCTCTCGGACTGGATATTGCCCTTGGAATCGGCGGCGTCCCGCGCGGACGCGTAATCGAGATTTATGGTCCTGAGTCGTCCGGCAAAACCACCCTCGCGTTGCACATTGTCGCCGAAGCCCAAAAACAAGGAGGAATGGGCGCCTATATCGACGCGGAACACGCCCTCGACTTGGGTTATGCCAAAAAACTCGGCGTCAAGACGGATGACTTGCTCATCTCGCAACCCGATCACGGCGAGCAGGCTCTGGAAATCGCTGAGACCCTGGTACGGAGCGGCGCCATCGATGTTCTGGTCATCGATTCCGTCGCGGCGCTCGTGCCGAAGGCCGAAATTGAGGGCGAGATGGGCGACGCCCACATGGGCTTACAGGCAAGACTGATGTCGCAAGCTTTGCGCAAATTGACCGCGACCATTTCTCGTTCGCACACGGTGGTGATTTTTATCAATCAGATTCGCATGAAAATCGGCGTGATGTTCGGCAATCCGGAAACTACGACCGGCGGAAATGCGCTCAAGTTTTACGCCTCCGTTCGAATGGACATTCGCCGTATCGGTGCGCTCAAGGAAGGCGATAATGTTGTCGGCGGTCGGACCCGAGTCAAAGTAGTCAAGAACAAGATGGCGCCGCCGTTCAAAGAGGCTGAATTCGATGTCCTATACGGTACGGGCATTTCGCGCGATGGAGAAATCGTCGATCTTGGCAGCGATATCGGCGTCGTTGAAAAAAGCGGCGCCTGGTATTCCTACGCGGGTGAGCGCATTGGCCAAGGACGCGAGGCCGCAAAGCAGTTTCTGAAAGAACATCCGGAAACGGCCAAGGATATTATGGCGAAAGTCATGGATAAGACCGGGATCAAGCGACCGGAAACGCCACCCCCGCCCGCCGCTGGCGCGACAGTGGATAAAAAAGAAAAAGCAAAGAGCAGGTAAGCTAGACGGGTTCACCGGCGGCAAACAAACCTAAGCCCAAATCAGAGCGCGCAGATAGCGCGGAAGCCGCGCTGCAACTGGCCCTGCGGTATTTGGGATTCCGTTCGCGAAGCGAAACCGAAGTTAGGCGTTATCTCCAGCAAAAGGGCTTTTCGACAACCGCGTTGGAACCCGCCATCCGCCGGCTCCTTTCGCTCAATTACCTCAATGACGACGTTTTTGCGCGAGACTGGGCGCTCGCGCGCGCCCAGAGTCATGGGTATGGCCCATTCAAAATTGAGCATGAACTGAGAACCAAGGGTATCGCGCCGCATGTGATCCGCGACACATTGCGTGAGACCTTCGATCAGGTGGACGAAGCCGCGCAAGCCAGGCGGCTTTTGACAAAGCATTTCAAAGGCGAAAGACTTACCGGGACTAGAATTACCCGGCGCGCGGCGGGGTTTCTGCAGCGGCGCGGCTATAGCGGCAAAGTCATTTTCGATCTGCTACGCTGTTCAACAGAAGACGAGTAACCATGCTTACTGGAAACGAAATTCGTAAATCATTTTTGGACTTTTTCGCCAAACAGGGCCATACCGTCGTGAAGAGCTCGTCCCTCGTTCCGGAAAAGGACCCGACGCTGCTATTCACCAATGCGGGAATGGTGCAGTTCAAAAACGTTTTCCTCGGCCAAGAGCGGCTGCCCTATGTGCGCGCCACAAGCTCCCAGAAATGTCTCCGTATCAGCGGCAAGCACAATGATCTCGAAGCCGTCGGCCGCGACACGTATCATCATACCTTTTTCGAGATGCTCGGTAATTGGTCCTTCGGCGATTACTATAAGGCCGAGGCGATCACCTGGGCGTGGGATTTGCTCACCCGCGAATGGCAGCTTCCGAAAGATCGTCTCTACGCGACGGTCTACCTCAACGACGATGAAGCCGAGCGCCTGTGGCTAAAAATCAGCGGCTTGCCCGCCGAGCGCGTGCGCCGTTTCGGCGAGAAAGAAAACTTTTGGGAGATGGGTGAAACCGGTCCCTGCGGCCCGTGCAGCGAAATTCATCTCGATCGCGGCCCCGCAGCCTGTGACATGCGCGAAGTTCCAGGACATGAATGCCGCGTAAACGGCGACTGCGCACGTTATATCGAGCTCTGGAATTTGGTTTTTATTCAGTACAACCGCAAGGAAAACCGCGAACTGGAAGAACTACCATCGAAGCACGTCGACACGGGGATGGGCCTCGAGCGTATTACTGCTGTGTTGCAGAACGTCCTCTCCAATTACGATATCGACTATATGCGCGCGCTCACCGCCACTACGGAGCGAATCGCGGGTAAAAAATACGGCGCCGATGCCGCGGCAGATATTTCTTTTCGCGTCATTGACGACCATGCGCGTGCAGTCAGTTTTTTGATCGCCGACGGTGTGACGCCGAGCAATGAAGGTCGCGGTTACGTTTTGCGCCGCCTGCTGCGCCGTGCCGCCCGTCATGGCCGGCTCCTCGGTTTAAAGGACCCTTTCCTGCACGAAGTGGCTAAGACCGTATCGGCCGTCATGGGCGGTGCTTATCCGGAGCTGCGCGCGGAAGAGCAGCGTATCCGGGAAGTCATCCGCATGGAAGAGGAGCGCTTCGGGGAAACTCTCGAACGAGGTTTGGTTTTGCTTGAAGAAGTGATGGCCCAATTGAAGCGAGAAAAGAAAAAAAACCTCCCGGGTGAAATCGCCTTTCGGCTCTACGATACCTACGGCTTCCCGCTGGACTTAACCGAAGACATTCTGCGCGCCGAAAACATAGCCGTCGAACAAGCTGGCTTCGAACAGCTCATGGAAGAGCAGAGAAACCGCGGCCGTGAAAGTAAGCTGTTTAATGTTGTTTTGCCTGCGGCTTTACAAGCGACTCCAACGTTGACTCAAAACTCGCGCTTCATCGGTTACGATCAGCTTCAGGCCGAATCCTCTGTCTTAGGGATTTATGGTGGCAACGGCGGTCAACCTGAAGCGGTCGAAGGCGATGAAATCGATTTGCTCACTGCTGAAACTCCCTTCTATGGCGAGTCCGGCGGTCAAGTC
>Ga0207657_10004898_pt1 | contig 14077 bp, 14 predicted proteins | sample KBSC33metaG_FD_184316 | JGI IMG/M metagenome (GOLD analysis project Ga0207657, IMG submission 184316) | Corn rhizosphere microbial communities from Kellogg Biological Station, Michigan, USA - KBS C3-3 metaG (SPAdes) (version 2) | ecosystem: Host-associated > Plants > Roots > Rhizosphere > Soil ... | reverse complement strand
CTTCGTCGTGCCGGCCGGGCCGGGCGGGACGGTCACGCTCAGCTTCCGGGCCGCCACGACGTATCATCTCGTCCTCGCCGTGTCGCTGGCTGCCGCCGCCATCCTGCCCGCGATCGCGGCCTGGTCCTTCACCGGGCGCAGGCGTCGCGGCGACGGGGCCGGTCCCGGCTCTGGTCAGGCCTCTGGTCAGGCCCCTGGTCAGGCAGAGCGGGAAGCCTGGGCGCCGTCATCGGCCGCGGCCGGCAGCGGCCCTCGGCGCGCCTGGCTGGGCGTGCTCGGTGTCACCGGGCTGATCTTCGTGGTGGGCGGCCCGGTGGCGCTGGCCGTCCCGGTACTCGCCTACCTGACCTGGCGGCTGTCGCGTGCATCCGGGCGGCCCGGCCCGGGGACGTGGCTGCCCTGGGTCGCGTTCGCCGGCATGGTCGCGTCGGGACTGCTGTCCGCGGGACGACCGTTCGGCAGCAGCCTGTTCGGTTCGTTCGGCGGGCCGGCGCAGGCGTGCGCCCTCGTCGCGCTGGCCGCCGTGCTCATGCCGGCGGTTGACGTCCGCGGGCCGGCCCCCGAGGGCCGCCAGCCCACCACCACACGGGAGGAAAACAGGTGAGCACGGTGACTTACACCGGAATCCTGCTGGCGCTGGTGGCCACCACGGCCTACAACGTCGGGCTGATCCTGGAGAAGCGCGCCCTCGGGCAGATTCCGTCTCTCAACCTGCGCCGGGTGCTGCGTGTCCTCGTCAGCCTGGCGACGAGCCGGGCCTGGCTGGGCGGATTCGCGCTCATGCTCACCGGACTGGCCTGCCAGACCATCGCGCTGACGTTCGAGCCGGTCAGCGTGGTGCAGCCGGTGCTCGCCTCCGGCGTCGTGCTGGTCCTCGTGCTCTCCCGGCTGGTGCTGCGCGAGCGCCTGCACGGCGGCGAGACCTGGTGCGTGGCGGCGATCGCCGTCTCGGTGGTCCTGCTGGCCATGTCCGCGAGCGGCGTGAAGGACAGCCATCACGCCAGCCCGGGGTGGATGGCAGTCGTCATGGTCCCGTCGGCCGTCATCGGCCTGGTGTTCGCGGTCGGCTCGCTGCGCTCTCGCATCCGCAGGCGGGGCACGGCGGTGGCCGGGGTGTGGGCCGGCGTCGGCACCGGGCTGCTCTACGGAGTCGCCGCGCTCGCCATCAAGGCGCTGTCCGGCATCCTGGTCGGGCACCAGACGGCGGCGGGCATCGCGATCGACGTCCTCACGTCGCCGTACCTCTACGTGCTGGGCGGCTCCCTGGCGGTGGCGATGCTGCTCTTCCAGGCCGCGCTGCAGGCGGGGCGGGCGTCGATCGTCGTCCCGGTGTCCAACGTCACCGGCAGCGTGTACTTCATCATCGCGGGCACCTGGCTGTTCCACGAGCACCTGCCGACCAGCCCGGGCAAGCTCGCCCTGCGCCTGGCCGGGATCGGACTGGCCGTGCTGGTACTGGTCGTGCTGGGGCGGCAGGCACAAGAGCAGGTGGCGGCGCCCGCGGCGGCCGATCCCGTGATGGCGGGTGCGCAGGAGCTGGCCGAGGTGAGGAGGTAATGATGGCCCTGGAGGACGCGCTGCTCGAGATCCTCGTGTGCCCGATCGACAAACGCGGCCTGCTGTACTTCGCCGACGACGCGGCGCTGTACAACCCGCGGTTGCGCCGGCTGTACCGGATCGAGAACGACATCCCGCTCATGCTGCCCAAGCTGGCCGTACCGGTACCCGACGAGGAGCACAACCGGCTGATGAAGTGCGCCCGGCGTGGCGAGGTCACCGCGATCACGGCGGGCGAGGCCGGGATGCTCGCGGACGAGCTGCTCTAGCCCTGAGTTAGCCCGGCAACCGGTACACGGTCAGTCCGGGCCGGGCCACCAGGACGACCGCTCCGGGCAGTCGCGCGCCAGGACCGGGTCCGTCCACATCGTTCACCACGAACCTCACCCCGGCCGCGCCCAGGGCCGCGGTCAGCGGCCCGCCGCCGCGGATGGCGGCGTCGAGCCGGCGCGCACGCGGGTCGTCCGGCGCCAGTCCGACGTGGCCGACCCGGGTCCCGTCGTTCCAGATCACCGGGCGCGACAGCAGCTTGGACCACGGGTCGAAGACCGCCTCGCCGTGGTTCCAGGCCGGCCTGCGGTAGCTCTCCCACGGCAGCAGCAGCACGGCGCCGCGGGCCGGGCTGGCGTCGATCGTGCGCGCGGCGGCCAGCCACCCGGCCGGGTACCAGGCCGGCCTGAGCCGTCCGGCGGCGCCCCAGGCCAGGCCGGGCAGCAGGAGCACCGGCGTCACGAGCGCGAGCACCGCGAGAGCCACCCCGGTCCGGTCCTGGCCGGCCTTCTCCGGCCCGGGCTTCATCGCCCTGGCCACCACCACGCCGAAACCGGCGGCTCCGGCCAGCGCGAGCGGCGCCACGAACTGCTGGGCGTCCCGCAGCACGGCGGCCCCCGGCCACGCGCTCGTCACCGACCTGAGCAGATCCCGTCCGGGCGCGGTCACGCCGATGCAGGCGATCAGCAGCCCGGCGATCGCGGCGACACCGAGACCGGGCCAGCGGCGCTCGCCCGGGGCGGTCTGGATGACGCTCAGCACGTAGCCGGCCAGGGCAACGATCACCACGGCCAGCCACAGCGCCGACCAGGCTCCGCCGTAGCCCTTCGGGACCGTCTGCGCGTTCCAGATGCCGCCCAGCATCAGCAGGCTGCCGACGCTGCCGAACGGCGTGTCGGCCCGCGCGGCGAACGCGGCCACCCCGGCCGGATCGGCGTACACCGGGTGCTGCAGGGCGGGTATCAGCCAGGACAGGCTGCCTATGACCAGGGCGGCCAGCGCGATGGCCGCACGACGCGCGCTCCTGGTGAACAGCGCCGCCGGGACCAGGACCAGGGCGGTGATCGCCATCGCGGCAAACCCGCCGATCACGGCCGGCACCAGCGACAGGCAGAGCCGTGCGGTCCAGCGCCACCCCGGCCCGTTCGGGCTGATTATCGCCCTCAGCACCCACGGCAGGCCGGCGTAGCCGAGCAGCAGCGCCCACTGGCCGATGATGAGACGCTCGCCGACGTACGGGTTCCAGGCGTAGAAGACGCCGCCGGCCAGGCGGGCGAGCAGCGGCTCGCGGTCGAGGAGAGCGGCCGTCCCGGCGCAGGCGAGCACGAAGATCGCCAGTAGCACGAGCTTCTGCACGATGTCGCCCGGTACGATCCGCGAGGCGACGGCGATGACCAGGTCGCTGGGCACCGCCCGGGGCGGGTCGAGCCCGGGTAGCGCCGCGCTGAACGGCATGCGCGGGACGAAGACCATGTCGTAGCTGAGCAGGAAACCCCGCCCCAGCCCGGGGCCCAGCGCGAGCAGGCCTAGGCCCAGGCCGACCAGCAGGCCTGGGATATTCCTCCGTACGCTTACGCCCACGCTACGGCAGAGTAATGGACTCCAGGGCCTCGCTGCTGTGAGCAGATCTGCTCACAGCAGCGAGGGCGACCTTGGCCGGTGGCGGTGCCGCAGGCTGGAAGCATGGCTAACGACGACAAGACCCCCCTGTTCAGCGAGCGGGTCCGGGAGCAGCTGCTGCTGCGGCGGGTACTCGTGCTCGACGGAGTACTCGACGACGACAACGGCACGCTGCTCGCCACCCAGTTGCTCACGCTCGCCGCCGAGGACCCCGGCTCCGGCGTCGCGCTGTGGATCAACTCCCCCGGCGGTTCGGTGCCGTCCATGCTCGCCATCCGCGACGTCATGCGGCTCGTGCCGTGCGACGTCTCCACGCTGGCCCTCGGGCTGGCCTGCAGCGCCGGGCAGTTCCTGCTCTCGGCCGGTGCCAAGGGCAAGCGGTTCGCGCTGCCGCACGCCCGCATCCTGATGCACCGAGGATCGGCCGGGATCGGCGGCAGCGCGGCCGACATCGAGGTCCAGGCCGACGACCTGCGGCACATGGTCGACACCGTGCTGGGCCTCATCTCCGAGGACACCGGCCAGCCGGTGTCGCGGATCTTCGACGATTCCCTGCACGACCACTGGTACACCGCCGAGCAGGCCCGCGAGTACGGCTTCATCGACGGCATCGTCGACTCGTTCGCCCAGGTCATGCCGGCCAGGAAGCACCGCATCGGGCTGAAAGGGGAAGCTGCGTGAGCTCGTACACCATCCCGAACGTCATCGCCCAGCACCCGCGCGGCGAGCGGATCATGGACGTCTACTCGCACCTGCTCACCGAGCGGATCGTCTACCTCGGCACCGGGATCGACCCGGGCGTGGCCAACACGCTCATCGCCCAGCTGCTGCACCTCGAGGCGGACAGCGCCGAGCAGGAGATCAACCTGTACATCAACTGCGAGGGCGGCGACCTGCCGTCGATGCTCGCCGTGTACGACACCATGCAGTACATCGAGGCGCCGATCGCGACGACCTGCGTGGGCCAGGCCATTGGCGTCGGCGCGGTGCTGCTGGCGGCGGGCACGCCGGGCCGGCGTGCCCTGCTGCCGCACGCCCGGGTGGTGCTGCACCAGCCCGCGGGGCGCGGCCAGGGACCGATCCCCGACTTGATCCTGCAGGCCGACGAGCTGGTACGGATGCGGGCCGACATCGAGTCGATCCTGTCCGCGCACACCGGCCAGTCGGTGCAGACGCTGCGGGCGGACACCGACCGGGACCGGGTGCTGACCGCGCAGGCCGCGCTGGACTACGGGATCGTCGACCAGGTGCTCGGGCGGCGGCGCCTGGACGACCAGGCGGCGTCCCCGGCCGCGTGAGCCTAGGCGGCGAGGGCGAGCACGTCGCCCGGCCGGGTGCGGCCTGGGCGGGTGCGACCTGGACCGATGTGGCCTGGACGGGTGCGGCTGGCGCGCGGCGCGAGGGACATCTGGCGACGCAGGTCACCGGCGACGTGTTCGGTGAGGTCGATGAGCGTGGTGCCCAGCGCGCCGGCCAGGGCCGCGATCATCTCGCTGGAGGGTTCCTTGCGGCCGCGCTCGATCTCGGACAGGTACTGCGGCGAGATCCCGGCCCGGGACGCCGTCTCGGAGAGCGTCTCCTGCTGTTCCTGGCGCAGGACCCGGAGCCGCCGGCCGAGCACTTCCCGCCAGAGAGGCTCCTGGGCCTGGCGCTCCCGGGGACGCGGTTCCGGCTGAGGTTCCCGTTCCCGCTGGGGTTCGCGCTCGGGTTCGCGTCGCAGCGGATACACGTTCGCGTGCTCGGCCATACTCCAGCCTAAAACGGTGCCTGCCCCTCACCCTCGTCGTTTCGCTACCGGCAGAGGGTCACGCGAATCGGTAGAGAGTGACTCTCTACCGAATCTATGGGGTAGAGAGTCACTCTCACTGAAACGCGCAGGTGCGTGGGGGATGCGGGAGGTGCGTGAGGCAGGAGGTGCGACAGCTCGGGGCACGGAAGGATCGGGGCACGGGGCAGGAAGGGTATGAACGTGGCGTTGTGCACCTTCTTTTGTGCACAACGCCACGTTCATACGTACGCGGTGCGTCGGCCGTGGGGCATGCGTGGGCTATGTGAGCTGAGATGCTTGAGGGATTTCGACCGGGTGGCGGATTAGCTAGAGCTTGGTGAAGCGGGTTAGCTAGAGCTTGGTGAGGATGGTGTCGGCGTAGCGGCGGAGGTGGGTGAGCTTGTCGGCTAGGGGTTCGCGGTCGGGGCCGGTGGTGTAGGGCCAGCGGAAGCCGACGATGAGGTCGGTGACGCCCTGGTCCTCCAGGCGGCGGACGCCGTCGAGGGTGTAGGCGTCGGCCGAGATCACGTGCACCTCGAACGGGCGGCCTTCGGTGCCTTCCTCGGCGCGGAACCGGGCCAGGCGAGCCAGCAGGCCGGGGAGATCCGCGGGGTCTCCCCCGCCGTGCAGCCAGCCGTCGCCGAGGCGGGCGGCGCGGCGGAGGGCGGCGTCGGAGTGGCCGCCGATGAGGACGGGAATGGGTTCGGCGGGCACCGGCGCGATCTTGACCGGCGGCAGGTCGAAGATCGTGCCGTGGAACTCGAAGTAGCCGCCGGCGGCCAGGCCGCGCAGGATGGCGATGGACTCGTCCATCCGGCGGCCGCGGCTGGCCCAGTCGACGCCGAGCACCTCGTAGTCCTCGCGCCACGGGCTGATCCCGGCGCCGAGGACGAGGCGGCCGCCGGTGAGTACGGCGGTCGAGGTGGCCTGCTTGGCGGTCAGCAGCGGGTCGCGGACCGGCAGCTTGAGCACGAACGTGACGAAGCGCAGCCTGCCGGTGACCGCGCCCAGCGCCGGGATCAGCGAGAACGGCTCGAGGAAGGGCTTGTCCTCGAGGAACTCCCGGCTGCCGTCCGGGTTGAACGGGTAGACGCTGGCCGAGTGCCGCGGGTAGCAGATGCTGTCCGGGATGACCATCGAGTGGTACCCGGCTTCTTCAGCGGCCACGGCCAAGGGTGCATAAAACAGGGGCTCTGTCATCGACTCGGCATAGCTGAACCGCACCCGAAAAAACTAGAACAGGTTCTTGTTTCCGGTCAACCGGATGGCCCAAGCTGGTTGACATGGACCCCGTGCCAATGAACACCGTGCCTATAGACCTGGCCACGATCGAAGAGATCCGACAGGTGAAGTACCGCTACCTGCGCTGCGTAGACCTGAAGCTGTGGGACGAGCTGGCCGAGGTGTTCACGCCGGACGCCACCGTGGACTACGGCACGCAGGTGTACGGCAAGCCGCTGAAGCTCGCCGGGCGGGACGAGATCGTCGGGTTCCTGCGGGACAAGCTCGGTCCTGACATGATCACGGTGCACCGCGCGGGCCAGCCGGAGATCACCGTGGACGGGGACGCGGCGCAGGGCACCTGGTCGTTCGAGGACACGGTGATCGCGATGCAGTACCGGGTCGTGATCACGGGCGCGGCCTTCTATCAGGACCGCTACGAGCGCGGCGAGGACGGCCGCTGGCGGATCGCGCATACCGGCTACGTGCGCACCTACGAGGCCATGATGTCGCTGGACGACCTGCCGAGCTTCAAGATCACCGCCAAGCTGGGGACGGCTGATGCTGACGCAGGCGTTCGCTGAGGCGCTGGCCGAGGCCGAGAAGCTCATCGCGGGCGCCCCGTTCGTGACGTCCGAGCAGGACCTGGCCGAGGGCTACGAGTACCTGGCGGGCAGCATCCAGGCGTCGCTCCGGCTGGCCTGGGCCTACCAGCGGGACTTCCCGTACTTCGTCCAGTCGACCGGGCCGTACACCAAGATGGGCCTGGACAACCCGGACACCCTCTATTTCCACGCCTACCTGCGGGACGACGCTGAGTACGTGGTCACCGGGCGTCGCGGCAGCACCGCCGACCTCAGCTTCCAGGTGCTGAAGGGGGACTACTCCCCGGTCGAGGTCCCCGACAGCCTCAGCGCGTTCGACGACCGCGCCATCGAGGTCGACGCGGACGGCACGTTCGAGCTGCGGTTCGGGCCGTCGGCCAGCGGGCGGAACTCCTTCCGGCTCGGCGCCGGGTCGTCGATGCTGCTGGTCCGCGAGGTGTACAGCGACTGGGCCGCCGAACGGCGCGGCACGATCAGCATCCGCCGCCAGGACCGGGCCGGCTTCGCCCCGCCGGCCGCCGGCACCGACGTGATGGCCAAGCGCTACGGCGTGGCCGGCAAGATCCTGCTGTCCCGGCTGCGCACGTTCCTGGCCTTCCCCGAGTGGTTCTACCTGTCCGAGCCGGTCAACACGATGACGCCGCCCCGGCCGACGCCGGGCGGACTGGCCACCCAGTTCTCCTCGGCCGGCCACTTCGACCTGGGCGAGGACCAGGCGCTGATCGTGACGGTGCCCGCGGCCGGCCGGGAGGTGGCGCCCTACCAGGGCATCCAGCTCGGCAGCATGTGGTACGTCTCGCTGGACTACATCAACCACCAGACCAGCCTCACCGCCGACCAGGCCCGCATCGACCCGGACCGGAGGCTGCGCTTCGTGATCAGCGAGCGTGACCCCGGCGTGGCCAACTGGCTCGAGCTCACCGGGCGCCGGCGCGGGTACGTGCAGATCCGGTGGCAGCGGCTGACCCGGGACCTCACCGAGGAAGACGGGCCGAGCGTGGAGGTGGTCCCGTTCGACCGGATAGCCGAACGGCTGGCGTACTACGACCACGCGAAGGTGTCCCCGCCGCAGTGGCGGGACCGGATCGCCGCACGGCAGGCCGCCGTGGCGGAAAGGATGCTCGGCTAGATGATGCTCAAGGACAAGGTGGTCGTGGTGGCCGGGGTCGGGTCCGGGCTCGGCCGGTCCGTCGCGCTGGCCAGCGCGCGCGAGGGCGCGGACGTGGTGCTGGCCGCGCGCACCACGGCCCGATTGGACGAGGTGGCCAAGGAGATCGCCGGTCTGGGCCGGCGCGGTCTGGCGGTGCCGACCGACGTGGCCGACGCCGCGGCGGCGGAGCACCTGGTGGCCGCGGCGCGGGACGCGTTCGGCCGGGTCGACGCGCTGGTGTACAACGCCCTGGCGATGCCGCCGATCAAGGAACTCGGCGTGGTCGGCCTGGACGCCCTCGGCTCCGGCTTCGACGCCAACGTCGTGGCCGCGCTGCGGCTCACCAGGCTGTTCACCCCCTTGCTGACGGAGAGCGCGGGCTCGGTGGTGATGGTCAACTCCATGGTGGTGCGGTTCTCCCAGCGCACGATGGGGCCGTACAAGCTGGTCAAGGCGGCCCTGCTGGCGATGGCGCAGTCGCTGGCCACCGAGCTGGGACCGCGCGGGGTCCGGGTGAACTCGGTGGCGCCCGGGCACATCTGGGGCGACTCGCTGCAGTGGTACTTCGGCTACCTGGCGCACAAGCGTGGCGTCGAGGTGCAGGAGATCTACGACGAGACCGCGGCAGCCACCGACCTGCGGCGGCTGCCCGAGCCCGACGAGATCGCGGACGCGGTGGTGTTCCTGGCCTCGCCGCTGGCCCGGGCCATCACCGGGCAGTGCCTCGACGTCAACTGCGGCGAGTACCACCATTGAAACCCTCAAGCCCTTGGGTCACCGCCGAGGAGCTGCACGCCGCGGCGTCGCAGGTCACCGGGCTTGAGGACTTCGGGCCGCACGACTACGGCGACGGGCTGGCCGAGCTGATCGCTTCGTACGAGCGTGACGCGGACCTGACCCCGCGCGGCGAGAAGGTGGCGCGGGCCATGCTGCGCGGCGCGCTGGCGGCCCGGCTGCTCAGCGAGGCGGGCTGGCGGGCGCACCCGGAGCACGCGCAGGTCTCGGTGGGCAGGCCGTTGTTCGTGACGGGGCTGCCCAGGACCGGCACGACCGCGCTGCACCGGCTGCTCACCGCGGACCCGGCGCACCAGGGCCTGGAGCTGTGGCTGGCCGAGGCGCCGCAGCCCCGGCCGCCGCGGGACACCTGGGACGCCAACCCGGTCTTCCGGTACATCCAGGCCGGCTGCGAGCGGCACCACGTCGAGCACCCCGAGTTCATGGGCGTGCACTACGTGGCCGCCGACCAGGTTGAGGAGTGCTGGCAGCTGCTGCGCCAGTCGATGCGCTCGATCTCCTGGGAGTGCCTGGCCCACCTGCCGTCCTACTCCGCCTGGCTAGCCGGCCAGGACTGGACCGGGGCGTACCGGAGGCACCGGCGCAACCTGCAGCTGATCGGGCTGGGCGACGGGCGCCGCTGGGTGCTGAAGAACCCCAGCCACCTGTTCGCGCTGGACGCGCTGCTGGCGGTCTACCCGGACGCGCTCATCGTGCAGACCCACCGCGCTCCCGAGATAGCGATCGCGTCGGTCTGCAGCCTGGCCGCGCAGGCCACGGCGGGCTGGTCGGACACCTTCGCCGGCGAGGTGATCGGGCGGGACCAGCTGGAGCTGTGGGCCTCCGGATGGGAGCGGTTCGGTGCCGAACGCGCCCGGCACGACCAGAACCGGTTCTTCGACGTGTCCTACGACGACCTGGTAGCGGACCCGGTGGGCACGGCCGAGGCGGTCTACGCGCACTTCGGCCTGCCGTTGAGTGGCGCCGCGGCGGACGCCATGCGCGCCCTGGCCGGAGGGGGCCGCGGCGGCCCCTCGCACCGATACACGCTGGCCGACTTCGGGCTGACCAAGGAGCAGGTGGAGGACCGGTTCGGACCTGCGATAATCGCGGGGTGAGCACGACAGGGTCAGAGCGGCGCGCCGACGTGGTGCAGCTGGCCGGCGAGCTGTTCGCGCAGAAGGGCTACCGCGCCACGACCGTGCGCGAGATCGCCGACGCCGCGGGCATCTTGTCCGGCAGCCTGTACCACCACTTCGACTCCAAGGAGTCGATCGGCGACGAGATCCTGTCGGGCTTCATCGACGACGTGCTGGCCGACTACCGAGCCGCGGCGGCCTCGGGCGGCTCCCCGCGAGAGGTGCTCGAGCAGATCGTGCGGTCGACCAGCCAGACCCTGGCGCGGCACCGTCCTGCGCTGGCCATGCTGCAGAACGACTGGAGCTACTTCAGCGGCCAGCCCCGGTTCGGTTACCTGCGCAAGGCGGTGGGCGAGATCGAGCGGACCTGGGTCACCCAGCTGGAGCGCGGCAAGGCCGAGGGCATCTTCCGGGCCGACCTGGACGCCAGGCTCACCTACCGGCTGCTCCGTGACGTGCTGTGGATCCCGTCGCAGTGGCGGCTGGCCGAGGGCTACAGCACCGAGCAGGTGGCCGGCGCCCTGCTGCGGCTGCTATTCGACGGGATCACCGCGTAGCGATCAGGCCGGCCCGATCAGCTGAGCCGCATGCTCGCCGATCATCATGGCGGGGGCGTTGGTGTTCCCGCCGGTGATGCTGGGCATGATCGACGCGTCGGCGACCCGGAGCCCGTCGATGCCGTGGACCCGCAGCTCCGGATCCACCACCGCCCGGTCGTCCGTGCCCATCCGGCAGGTACCGACCGCGTGGTACACCGAGGTGGCGCGGTTCGGCAGCTCGGCGGCCAGCGCGGCCCGGTCACCGAAGCCCGGCCCCGGGTTCAGTTCCAGGCTGACCTGGCCGGCGATGAGGTCGCTGGCCATCGTCTCGCGGATCAGCTCGATCCCGTCGAGCAGCAGGCGGCTGTCGTCGGGTTCGGTCAGGTAGCCGGGGTCGATGACCGGCGACGCGGCCGGGTCGGCCGAGGCCAGCCGCAGGGTGCCGCGGCTCTTCGGGTAGATCAGCGTGGGCATGATGGTCAGCGCGCAGCGCTTGTCCACCCGCTGCCGGGCCGGTGAGTCCTGGTTGGGGAACGGGTAGGACCATGGCAGTGCGTGAACCTGGATGTCCGGTATGTCGCGGGCCTGCGAGCTGCGGACGAAACCAACGGCTTCGAAGACCGTTCGGCCCATCCAGGTGCCGCCGCGGACGGCCTCCTTGACAACGCCGCCGGCGAAGTACGGTGTGGTGCCCCGGTTGCGGGCCGAGGTCATGCAGTAGGTCATCGGCACGAACATGTGGTCGTGCAGGTTGTCGCCGACCGGCAGGTCGGCGACCACGTCGATGCCGCGCTCGGCTAGGTGGCCGGCCGGGCCGACGCCGGACAGCATGAGCAGCTGGGGCGAGCCGTACACGCCGGCGCACAGGATCACCTCGCGGCTGCCGTGATGGTGCCGGGACCATCTTCGGTCACGACCTCGACGCCGGTGGCGCGCCCATTTACGATCACCACCCTGGTGATCCGGGCACGGGTGAGAACGGTGAGGTTCGGCAGGCTGTGGTGGTCCAGGTAGGCGACTGACGAGCTGTACCGCAGGCCGCCGCTGGCGTTCTGCTGAAAAACCGACACGCCCTCCTGGGACTCGCCGTTGTAGTCGTCGATCTTCTTGACGCCCGCGGTCGCGGCCAGGGCCTCGATGAAGGCCTGCGAGGCCGGGGTCAGGTCCTTCTGCCTGGTCACCTTCACCGGGCCGCCGGCGCCGCGCAGGTCGGTGGCGCCGTCCTCCCAGTCCTCCATCCGCTTGAAACTGGATAGTACGTTTTCGTAGGACCAGCCGGGGACGGCCCAGTCGTCGTAGTTCTGGCGGTGGCCGCGGACGAACAGCATGCCGTTGATCGAGCCGGAGCCGCCAAGCACCCGGCCGCGGGGCTGCGGGATCCGGCGGCCCAATGCGCTGGTCTGCGGGGCGGTGTAGTACCCCCAGTCCAGCCGCTTCTTCAGGGCCGGCACGTTGTGGAAGATGGCGATCATCCCGGGCTTGCGCACCAGCCGGGTGCGGTCCGGGCCGCCCGCCTCCAGCATGATGACCGACGCACCGGTCTGGGCCAGGCGCCTGGCCAGCACGCATCCCGCGCTGCCTGCGCCGGCGATGACGTAGTCCGCGTTCTGATCCACCGGGGCGCCTCCTCGGCGAAACAGTAACACGTTCTAGTTTCGACCGGATAGCGCTAGGCTCGTCCTAAGCCAAGCAAGCGTTTGGTCTGCGGAGGGAGCGGGCGGATGGGGCGGCTGGACGGGAAGGTCGCGCTGATCACCGGCGGCGCCCGGGGCATGGGCAAGTCCCACGTGCGGCACTTCGTGGCCGAGGGCGCCCGGGTGGTATTCGGCGACGTGCTCGACGACCGGGGCGAGTACGTGGCGGCCGGGCTCGGCGAGGCGTCCTGCCGCTACCTGCACCACGACGTCACCAGCGAGGACGACTGGGCCGCGGCGGTGGCGCTGGCCGAGGGTGCCTTCGGCCGGCTCGACGTGCTGGTGAACAACGCTGGCATCTTGAAGTTCGCACCGATCGCGGACATGCCGCTGGCCGATTTCCGCCAGGTCCTCGAGGTGAACGCGGTGGGCTGCTGGCTCGGCATGAAGGCGGTGACCGAGCCGATGAAGCGCGCGGGCGGCGGATCGATCGTCAACATCTCCTCGATCGAGGGGTTCACCGGGGCGGACGGGCTGTCCGCCTACACCGCGAGCAAGTTCGCCGTCCGCGGCATGACCAAGGTGGCAGCGCGCGAACTGGCCGGGTTCGGGATCAGGGTGAACTCCGTCCATCCCGGCGGGGTGCTGACCCGGATGGTCGTCGACTCGCAGGGCGCCCGTTCGGCGCAGGAGGCCGAGGCGTTCCTGAAGGCCATGCCGCTGGGGCGGTTCGGCGAGCCGGCCGAGATATCGCGGCTGGTGGCGTACCTCGCCTCGGACGACTCGTCCTACTCAACGGGCAGCGAGTTCGTCGCCGACGGCGGGCTGCTGAGCGGCCCGGGCTACTGACGTAAGGAGACAGGGCGGAATGGATGACGCGCTGGCGATAGCCGGCCGGGTGGCCATCGTGACCGGGGCGGGAAACGGCCTCGGCCGGGCCGAGTCGCTGGCGCTGGCCCGGGCCGGAGCGCTGCTGGTGCTCAACGACCTGCCCGGGGACGCGGTGCAGGCGGTGGCCGACGAGATCGCCGCGGACGGCGGGCAGGCGGTGGTGGCCGCCGGGGACGTCGCGGAGTGGTCGACCGGCGAGAAGCTGCTGGCCACGGCGCTGGAGCAGTACGGCCGGCTGGACATCGTCGTGAACAACGCCGGGGTGCTGCGGGACCGGATGGTGTTCACGATGTCGCCGGATGAGTGGGATCTGGTCATCCGGGTGCACCTGCGCGGGCACTTCGTGACCACGCGACTGGCCACCGCGCACTGGCGGGAGCAGCGGAACGCGGCCGGCCACCCGGTGTACGCGCGGATCGTGAACACGTCCTCCGAGGCGTTCCTGCTCGGCTCGCTCGGCCAGCCCAACTACGCCGCGGCCAAGGCCGGCATCGCCGCGCTCACCCTGACGACCGCGCGTTCGTGCTCCCGGTACGGGGTACGGGCCAACGCGATCTGCCCCCGCGCCCGTACCGCCATGACGGCCGAGCTGATGGGCGCGGCGCCGGAGGGCGCGGTGGACCCGCTGGCACCGGAGCACGTCGCGCCGCTGGTGGTGTACCTAGCCGGCCCGGCGGCCGAGACGATCAACGGCGAGGTGTTCGTGGTGCACGGCGGCGTGGCCGCGGTGATGGACCCGCCCCGGGTCCGTTCGGTATTCCGGGCCGCCGATACGCCGGATGGGATGTGGACGCTGGACTCGGTGGCCGCGGCGCTGGGCCCTGTCTACGGGGACCGGGCGCCCTCGGTCGGCTTCCTGTGCGAGGACACGCTCGAGCTGGCCACCGAGACTATCGGCTTCCCTAGAGG
>Ga0207657_10004897_pt1 | contig 14079 bp, 13 predicted proteins | sample KBSC33metaG_FD_184316 | JGI IMG/M metagenome (GOLD analysis project Ga0207657, IMG submission 184316) | Corn rhizosphere microbial communities from Kellogg Biological Station, Michigan, USA - KBS C3-3 metaG (SPAdes) (version 2) | ecosystem: Host-associated > Plants > Roots > Rhizosphere > Soil ... | reverse complement strand
CCGACGACGGCGAGATCATCGCCGGACACGGCCGCGTCGAGGCGGCCAAGCAGCTCGGCTGGACTGCTGTCCCGACTCTGGCGCTGTCGCACCTGTCCGAGGCTGAGCGCCGCGCTTACGTGCTGGCCGACAACAAGCTGGCGCTCAATGCCGGTTGGGATAAGGAGACACTCGCGATTGAGCTGCAGGGGCTAATCGACCTTGATTTCGAAGTCGAGCTGACTGGCTTCAGCCTCGCAGAGATCGACCTCGTTCTCGATGAGGCGAGCGATGCGGACCCTGCCAGTCCCGATGCGCCAGAAGATGTCGTCCCGGCGCAGTCGGGTCCGCCAGTCACTCGACAGGGCGACCTTTGGGCTCTCGGGCGCCACGGCCTGCTTTGTGGCGATACACGCAGTGCAGCGGATCTCGATCGGCTCATGGACGGGGCCACTGCCGATCTCGTATTCACCGACCCGCCCTATAACGTCGCCATCGACGGTCACGTCTGCGGCCTCGGGACGATCAAGCATCGCGAATTCGCATTCGCTTCGGGCGAGATGAGCGCGCTACAGTTCACCGAGTTTCTTGCCGGGACGCTGAGCAACCTGAGCCGGGTGATGCGGGATGGCGCGATTGCCTTCGTGTGCATGGACTGGCGCCACATGGGCGAGCTGCTCGTCGCCGGCCAAAGCGCATTCACGGAGCTCAAGAATCTCTGCGTCTGGAACAAGACGAACGGTGGCATGGGCGCCTTCTACCGGTCCAAGCACGAGCTGGTGTTCGTGTTCAAGCAGGGAACCGCGCCTCACACCAACAGCTTCGGTCTTGGCGAGACCGGACGTTACCGCACCAACGTCTGGGACTATGCGGGCATCAGCTCAATCGGCGCCGGTCGTGCGGACGAACTCGCAATGCATCCCACCGTAAAGCCAGTTGCGTTAATTGCCGATGCTATTCGTGACTGCTCACGACGCGGCGAAATCGTACTGGATGGGTTCGGCGGGTCGGGATCGACGCTGATCGCTGCGGAGAAGACCGGGCGATCCGCGCGGCTCATCGAATATGATGCTCGCTATTGCGATACGATCATTCGCCGGTGGGAGAGCGTCACGGGTAAGAAGGCTCGGCTCGCCGAATTCGGTCAGTTCTTCGATGATGTTGCCGATCATCGTCTCGGCCTCGGTATGGATGATGAGGCGGCTTGATGAGCGACATGTCCGGCAAGTTCGACGTCGGCTACGGCAAGCCGCCGCAACAGCATCAGTTCCAGAAGGGCCAGTCGGGTAACCCGAAGGGGCGGCCTCGCGGCACCAAGAACAAGCCAAAGCCTTTCGATCCGGCCCTTCAGCCCACCGACGGGCTCATCCTCGAAGAGGCCTACCGGCCCGTCTCCATCCGCGAGGGAGACAAGGTCATTGAGCTACCGGCAATCCAGGCTGCAGTTCGGGCGCTCGCGATTTCGGCCATGAAAGGAAGCCGTTTGTCGCAGCGCGCGCTGTCCGAACTTGTTCTCCAGGTCGAAGATCGTAAGGCCAGCGAGCGGCTCACCATGATGGAGAACGCCTTCGAATATAAGCAGAAGTGGACCGCCGAGCTCGATCGTCGCCGCCGGGCGGGTTCGAAGGAGCCCGATCCCATCCCGCACCCGGACGACATCATCATCAATATGTACACGGGGCATGTCCACACCGCGGGGCCGATCGATGAGCTTGAGAAGCGCGAGTGGGACAAGCGTCTGGCGCGGCGCGGTCAAGCGCAGGACGAGGTCAACGCGTTCGCGGAAAACTATCGCAAGGCGAGATCGGCAAAGGCGAAAGCGATGTGGCTGTCCGAATGGCACTTCGAACAGCGCATCTTCGACATTATCAACGATGGCTTGCCCGACCGCTACAAGGCGAAGCTCGAGAACCGGTCGTATCGGGAGGGCGCGTCCGTGGAAGGCAAGGCGCTCGAGGAATTCAGGCGAAGCGTGAAATAGCGACTTTGTGCTGACGCGAGAGCGAACGTCCGCTCTGCGCGGTTTCGTTCATTAGCTTGCCCAAACCTAATGTCGCTTTTCGACCCAAAGCAGACAGAAGTGCTACTAGTTCGATGCCCGCAGCGCGGCCGCAGTGGCCGCGAATGCTTCGCCCATCTTGGCAAGCATTTCCGAATCCCTTTTGTTGAACAGTTCGACGGAGAGCCGCTTGCACCGTGCCGCCTGCTCAGCAAGCACCCGCGCTTGCTCCTCGCTCACGTCAATCAGGAGGTTCACAGCGCCTGTTAAATTACCAGCCTGATCAAAGATCGGCGTCGGATACGGCGTAAAAGCTCGGCGACTGCCATCTGGTCGGAGCGCAATTGCCACATCGCCCCGCACCTCGGATCTTCTTTTGATGGCCTCGGCCATCGGACAGTCCTCATGTAACAACCGGTCGCCGCTGGTCGTATAGAGTTGCCAGGTCACGCACCATCGATCTCGACCAAGCTCCGGCTGACGTCCGGCGAAGTCAACGCAGGCCCTGTTCCAGTAGGTGACGGCGCCATTCGCGTCAGTCGTGTAAGTTGGCACAGGCAGCTCGTCGAGCACTGTCCGCCAGTCGCTTGAGCTGCGTACCGCCTCAAGCGCTGTTTGCACCAGCTGGTCGACCCTATTCGGCGCTAACATCGACTCACGTTCCTCCCATTGGCGGGAGCGCGATGTCTCTCAGCCGCGAGCGCCTATGCAAAGCCCGCGATCCACAGACTTTAGCACGAGTTGATAGCGCTGTCTGACCTTGTTTCGGGGCCAAGCTGAAATTGCGGCTGAGGCTCGCGAATGACCGCTTTGCACCCATTGCAGACATTTCGAGAACGATCTGAGATATGCACGTAATGCGATCGTACATCAGGGCAGGCCCGACCCCGGCGTTGAACTGATTACGAAGCCGTTCTCGCAAGCGGACCTCACCATTCGGGTACGAGACCTCCTCGATAAAGATTAGGCGGGTCGGGCTAATGTCCGTCGCTGCGTCCAGCCGGAACAACACTAGTCGAATTCATGTACGGCGCTGCGCTTCAACACCTCTGCGCCAATGCGATGTCCGCAATAGCGTCTGCGGAACTCGCCCTGGAGAATGCTAGCTCCTGGCGGTCATTCCCGCGTGCGTTCCCACGAACGGGCACACGTCTAATGGCAGCTTTCGACCCAAAGCTGCCATTCCAGGAGCGTCCGCTTTCAGCGTTCGCCGAAGCTTCTCCAGAAGCACCTAACTTGAGCTAGTGCCGCAATCATTCTGGACGTGTATCAGCCCGAAAGTGCGCTACTTTTTCGACACTCGTGACAATGGCACGTTCATCGAAGACGATGTCGGAGTGGAGTGTGCCAATATGGAAGCCGTGAAGACCGAGGCGGCGTTGTCCCTTGCGGAGCTGGCGCGCGACGTTCTCCCCGGCAGCATCCAACGGGTACTCTCCGTTGAAGTACGCGACGCCTTACAGCCAATCCTCAGGGACGTACTGACGTTCGAAGCGATCCTGTTGGCTAACTGAGGGCATTAAGTGAACGCATTCCGGGTTGCTCCTGCCATGCCTCGAACGGCAGTGCCTGAGAAACGAAAACGGTCCGACAGGTTACCCCTGCTGCCGAACCGCTCCGCAGGTCAGGGTCGCGGGGATTCCCTCTCTGAGCGGGAAGGCCTGTGAGAAGAATTGCGGCCCTGAATGCCGGGCCTAGGCTTATCTCGCAGGTAGTCCAGCCGATCTCGCGTTCAGCAAGGCCAAAACCCCGAACGCGAGCCGATGTCAACTTTCCATCCAAAGCTGCTGCGACAGCTATCGACCCATTCGGGACAGCGGCGGCTCCTAACTTAAATTAGGCGTCAGCGTCGAACCGTGTATACTGGTCCAATCATCGGCATGGCAGGCGCGCCGATGGCTGAGAGTTGTGCGAAGCTCCCGCCAATGGAGCAAACCAAATGAAGGAGCTTCACGATCGTGCAGAGGCGCAGGCTCTTGCGCTGGCGATCGTCGATACGCTTCCTGAACCGTTCCTAGTTCTCGACGACACCCTTCATCTTCTTGCCGGCAGCCGTTGCTTCTACGAGGTGTTCGGCGAGGACCCGGCGAAGGCTCACGGGAGGTCCCTGTTCGAACTTTCCGACGGTCAATGGAATATCCCCGGCCTGTGCCAGCTCCTGAAGAGCGTGGTCCCCCAACGCACGGCCGTCGAAGGCTTCGAGTTTGAGAAGACCTTCGCTCATCTCGGAAGGCGCACGATCCAGCTAAACGCTTTGCCGATTCGCGATGATGATGGCGAGAGCCGCATGGTCCTCCTCGCAATCAAGGACATCACCGATCGCCGTGTAGCGGAGCAGGAGAAGCAGCGGCTGCTGGAGCACACCGAAGAACTGCTGGAGCAGCAGAGGACTCTGCTGCGCGAGATGCGGCACCGCATTGCCAACAGCCTGCAGATCATCGCCAGCATCCTGTTGCTCAAAGCTGGCTCGGTCTCGTCCGAGGAGACCAAAAACGAGCTGCGCGCCGCGCACCAGCGGGTCATGACCGTTGCTGCCGTTCAAGGTCATTTGAGCGCTTCCGACGGTATCGAGCAGATCGAGATGGGACCATATCTGACGAAGCTGAGCGCGGGTCTGGCATCGTCAATGGTCGGGCCAAAGCAGCATATCGATATTGCCGTGGCAACCAGTGAAGGCACCCTGCCCACCAGTCACGCGGTCAGTATTGGCCTCATAGTCACCGAACTCATCATCAACGCGATCAAATATGCCTTTCCAAAGCGGCGATCGTCGGCGCGCATCCGCGTGACGTTCGAAGTAGCCAAATCGGACTGGAAGCTCACGGTAGCGGACAACGGGGTTGGGCGGACCGTTATGCAAGAACCCAACACCTCGACTGGGCTCGGCACTGCGCTGATCAGCGCGTTGGCCAAGCAGCTCAATGCGCAGATCAACGAGATTTGGTCGACGGAAGGTCTCACGGTGGCCGTAACCCGCTCCACCTTTGAGTCCCAATTGCCGGTGGCGGCCTAGCCGTGGCTTGCCATGTCACGTTAACCCAAAGCAGACATTGGCCCTGAGTTTCAGGGGTGACGGATCAGGACAACCGATCCGCGAGCCTTCAGTTCTCCGGGACGAAAGCCGATGCGGAGCGCCGATCGAATCTTGCTGCGCCTTATATCTGCACGTCGCAGTGCCCATATTCACGTTGCTACAGTCGTCTATTGACGGTTTTCGGCGCCTTGCGGCTCCTATTTCCTTCTCTCGCTTCTTAGCTTCCGGGGCCGATTTCCGGTGCCCGCACAAAGGAACTAGATATGCCCATCGGCACAGTGAAATTCTTCGATAACAACAAGGGCTACGGCTTCATCACCAATGACGCTGGCGGCACTGATGCCTTCGTCCACATCAGTGCTGTCGAAGCAGCGGGAATGAGCTCGCTCGAGAAAGAGCAACGTCTTTCCTACGATCTTGAGAATGACAAGCGTGGGAAGTCCAGCGCAGTGAATCTGCAGACTGCCTGAATTCCCTCTGCAATATTGTGGAGACGAAGGGCGGATGCCATGTGCGTCCGCCTTTTTCGCAGCTGGAGCGATCGGACTTGGCTGCGGCAGGCGGTAGGCTCGTCAGGTGTGGTAAACTCGACTTGGGGCGTCTCGTTAAGGGGCGCTCGGGCGCCTTTTGTCCGAACGAGCGTTTCACCTTCTGCGGCTGGTGCATCCAGTTCCCCCTGCCAGCCCGCCGCATGGTGCTTCACTAGCCCAGCACGGACCGCAAGTCCCCGTGCTGGGCATTTTTCACCGACGAACGAAGGCTACCGCCGCTATCGTGTTTGCGGTGCAGTAGCGGCACCCTCCAAGCGCCTGCGCAGCCGCGCTCTCTCCGTTCGGATGAACTGATCGATCTGCCGTGTGATGCGTTTGACGCGCGCCCTGCGCTCCTCGTCCGTTTCCCTGCTAATCTTGCGCATCGCGAAGTCGCATAAGCGTGTCGTCAGGGCAGCGCCTTAACCTGAATTGTCGCTTCCACGAGAAGTGCGCTTCAAAACCTCCGCGGCGACGCGCTCTTTCAATTCGGCGAGGGTGCCGATTTCATGGCCGCAGATCGCGCAACAAACGAACGCGTCGTCCGCGTGATCTTCCCGCAGGTCAAATCTGTTCTCGCCACATGCGGCACACGATAGCTCGATCCGCATATCCTACGTTCCCGCGAAGGCGACCCGACAGGTTGCCCCACTGTCGGGCCACCAACCGAGCAGACCCGCATTCACATGATTGCCGAATGTTTCGAGAGACTCACTATCCCACTTTATTGAGAGCCAGTGTCAGCTTTCCACCCAAAGTTGCCGCGACAGCTATCGGTTCTCCCAATTTGCGATCCTCGTCACTTAGATCCCTGTCGACACATTGCGAAAATCAGGCGTTTATTCCCAAGATGGCTTAAAGCGTCGCCCTACAGCCCGATGGCCCTGCTAATGACGTAGAAGTTCCGTCGACGCGTATGTCGAAATAACGCGCCGTCGTCGTTGTTTTCGCCGTTGAGCTGGGTGTGCGTCCGTCGAGTTGTCGTCGTTGTCTTAGGTTCATGCGTCTTATTCGCGCAACACGCGTTGTATCCCTGAACTCACCCGGCGTTTTCGGCTGAGAGCAAGGAAATCCCATGACAATCCGTACCTATTATTTCGCCGCCGCGGCGGCGATCGGCGCTCTTGCCGCTCCGGCTGCTGCGCAGACCGCTTACCCCTACGGCTACCAGCAGCAATATCAGCAGGTCCTGCAGCCCTACGCGGGTCAGACAAGCTACGGCTACGCTCAGCAGCCCGGCTACACCCAAGGCTATGCCCAAGACCCGGTCAGCCAGATCATCAATTCGCTGCTCGGCAACCGTTACAATGTGACCGACCGCCAAGCCGTGTCCCAGTGCGCTTCCGCGGCCATGACCCAGGCACAAGCTCAGCATGGTAATCGCTATAATCAGGGTTACGGCAACAACGGCTCAAGCCGCGGTTACAACAATGCCATGCGGGTGACTTCAATCACCGACGTCCAGCGCCGCAACAACGGCCTTCGCGTGTCCGGGCTCATGAGCTCGGGCTATGCGGGTCAATACGGCTACCAGAACCGCGGCGATGCCCAAGGGTACGCGGCCGGCGACGTGAGTTTCCGCTGCAACGTTGACTATCGCGGACAGGTCACCAACGTCCGCATCGGGCGTAACAACGCCTATCGGGGTTAGCACCGCCAAGATCGGCGGCACCGTTATCGAGCCGTGCCGCCGGTCAGTGTCAGCTTTTGCACCCAAAGCTGGCGCGCCAGCTTCCGACCCATTCCTGCCATTAGCTAGAGCTCGCCCGCTCTGGCGAGGCGCGTCTGAGCGGCTCTATCCGCTACAAACGCTAAGTAGGCGTATCCGTCACAGCCGTTCTCGGATAGACTGTCGGTGAGAGGCGCCTTGCGATGTCGGACGTATTTGTCTCGTACAAGGCAGAGGATCGGCGGCGGGTCGAGCCGCTGGTCGAGGCGCTCGAGGCCGACGGCCTTTCGGTATGGTGGGACGCCGAAATCGGCGGGGGTGCCCGATGGCGCGAGACGATTCTGAAAAATTTAGAAGCCGCTGCATGCGTCATCGTCATCTGGAGCCGCAGATCGAGCGGGTCTGACGGGGAATTCGTCCATGACGAGGCGAGCCGGGCTAAGCGTCGCAACACCTATCTTCCGGTCCGCATCGACAAGGTCGAACCGCCTCTGGGGTTCGGCGAATCCCAGGCCCTGGTGTTGCAAGGCTGGAGAGGGAATAGGGAGGACAAGCGCTACCAAGCCGTACTGCGCGCCGTCCGCAGCCAATTGGGCGCGCCCGTTCGAAGTGCCCCTCGTCACCGCGGCCCTGATATCACCAGGCGTACAGCACTTGCGGGCGGCGCGGTAGCAATCGCGGCTGCCGCCGGCGCCAGCGCGTGGTGGTTTTCCACGCCAGCTCCGGCTGCCACGAGCATCGCCGTTTTGCCGTTCGAGAATCTGAGCGGCGATCCGGGACAGCGCTATTTCTCTGACGGGATAGCGGAGGAGTTGCGGGCAGTGCTTTCCCGCATTTCGGGACTCAAGGTAGTCGCGCGGATTTCATCTGAGTCCGTGCGTGATGACAATGCAAAGATCGCCGCCCGAAAGCTGGATGTCGGCAACATCCTGACCGGAAGCGTTCGGCGATCCTCTTCGATCATTCGCATTAGCGCGCAATTGATTGAAGGCCGAACGGGTATGCAGCGTTGGTCACAGGACTACGATCGTGGTCCAGGGGATGCGCTGCAAATCGAGTCCGACATCTCGCAGCAGGTCGCGGCTGCCCTTGAGCTGCAGCTTATTCCCGCATTGGCCGCAAGCGTGGTCGCGGGGGGCACCAAAAATGCTTCCGCTCACGATTATTTTCTCAAAGCACAGTCGGTCATCGAAAGTGGCCACACGGCTGAGAACCTCAACAGCGCCATCCACCTATTCGACGCCGCGTTAGAACTGGATCCCGCATACGCGGATGCTTACGCCGGCAAGGCTGGCGCGTTGTTCGCATTGAGCTCCGGCTTTTCCCACAGCCAAGCCGAGATGGAGCTTCTTTTGAGTCAAGCTGACCGTTTGGCGCAGCGGGCGATCGAATTGGCCCCTCAATCGGCATCGGCTCATGCGGCGCGCAGCGGCGTTGCGCTGGCGAGACTTGATTTCAAGGGTGCGCTGTCGGAAACCCGAAAAGCGGTCTCCGCCCCTGGCGTGCGACCGGCAATCCTGGCGGGTTACGGCCACTTGCTGGCGGAGCTCGGTTTGACCGGCGACGCATACGCGATTGCAAAACGAGTCATTTCGCTCGATCCGCTCAATCCCAAATCCTACACAATCGACGCAGAGGCACTCTACTCTGATCGACTCTTCGGACGGGCGATAGCCGCCGAGCAGCGAGTACTCACGCTTCGGCCGACTGCGGGGCCGCCGTGGATCGTTATCGCCGATTCGTTGCTGAACCTTGGCAAATATCAGGAAGCTCGCGCCGCCTATGCGCACCTCGCGGTCGATGATGCCTATCGCCTTACCGGAGAGGGCATAATAGCCCATCGACTTGGCAACGCGACGGCTGCAGCAGGGGCAGCGAAAAGGATCGCGCAGTCTTTTGGAGGAGCCGCCAGCTACCAGCTGGCGCAACTCCAGGCACAGCGGGGCGATCACGAGGCAGCCTTCGCCTCGCTGAACTTGGCACTCAGAGTTCGTGACACAGGACTCATTTCGCTCCTCGTCGATCCTTATCTGGACCCGATCCGTGGCGACAGACTGTTCTCGGCATTCAGGAGCGAGATCAATTTCCCCCCGGGAATTGGCCGGTAAGTAGACGGAGCGGCAAGGCGCGACGACAGGCGGGGTGTAACTGGTCGGCGCTGCAATGCCGACATGGGCCGAATGTCGCGTTTCCCTGCGATCAGCGGCGTGGCAGCTTTCGAGCCAAAGCCGGCACTAGCTTTCCGCTGTTGATCACTTAGATTCTCAGCCCCGTGACCTTTTCGGCATTGCATCCCGATGGCAACGCCCCGGAGCGAGGGGCTTCGCATCGAAAGCGGCAGATATGGGGACGAGCCATAAGAGGTCCACGGCTTGGGTCCGCTTTCCATCCGACCTGCCATTGTCCGCGCAGACAAGTGATGCGCGGCTGGTTCTATTTGTCGACTGACCTCGCAGCGTTCAGCATGGCGGCGGCGCCAATCGCAAGCAGTGCTGCAACGACGATGTCGAACAGCAGCGGCAGGACGAAGAAATAACGGGCGATCAGAACCGAATGAACTAGAACGGCGAGCAGCACGAGGACGACAAGCCGCTGCGCAAGCCTCCGACTGCCCACATCGAAGCTCGCTGCGAGCCAGATCAAAGCAGCGATAAAGAACGCCGTCAGCGCCGCGAGCAGACCGTAGCCGAAGTACATCCCCCAGTAGGTCGTGTGCCCGGGCGCTGCCTGCATCCGCATCGCTTGTGCGAGCGGCCAGGCGGCGGAGCCGGGCTTCGGCTGCGATCGCAAGAACAACGGCAGATGCGCCGCCGCCTGCAGCGTGGCGACACTCGCCGCCACGCGCAGGATGAGCTTTGCCCGCCGAAGAGAGCGCTCGCCTGTCATGCCGCCGCTCTGGCCGGGGGACGTGCGACCAGCCACGCTGGTATTGCCGAGACCTTCTGCCGCCAATTCCGCACGGCCGCATAGTGGGCAAGCGGCATGCACGCCGCCTCCGCATAGATGAGTGTCGCCGCGACTGAGATGTCCGCAAGCGTGAGCCGTTCGCCCGCCAGATATGGCTGTTTCGCAAGCGTCGCTTCGAGCACCTCGGCGCAGGCACGGAACGGAGCCTCCGCCGCGGCTAACGCGTCCTGATCCGGCTCCCCGAGGCCGAGCATGGCCTTGATCAGATATTCCCACTGGAATGGCTTTCCCGCCGGACCCAGGTGCGCAACGTCCCAGAACTGCCACCGCGCGATATCGGCGCGAGATCTCGCGTCCTCGGGCCAGATCGAGCGCTCGCCGGCCTTTTCGGCGAGATACTGCATGATCGCGTTGGACTCCCACAGGACGAAACTGCCGTCGACGAGAGTAGGCACACGTCCGTTGGGATTGATCGCGCGGTAGGCGGCGCTCTGCTGCTCCCCGCCGCCCAGATCGACATCGATGAGCTCGACCGGGGAGCCGCAATGTTCAGCGGTGATGATCGCTTTCAGTCCGTTGGGCGAAAGCCGGTGAACATAAAGACGCATCGCTTCCTCCATTGTTGACTTGCCCGACTTGATATAAATCGCTAGGTACGGAATTGAAAGTACGGACAAAAGTGGTACTTCACATGAGAACCTTAGCTGCGATGACCGATGCCGAGATCGAGGCATATTCGGAGGAGAAGGCGAAGCAGGGCTATCTCTGCCCAATGGTTGCATTCGATCAGATCGCCGGCGGCAAATACAAACTTCGGACCTTGTGGACCTTGCGCAATGGTCCACGGCGTTATGGCGAAATCAGACGATCGCTCGTCACCGGCAGCCAGGGAAAGCCGATTACACCGCGGATTCTGAGCCGCGAGCTGAAGGAGCTTGCTGCCCGCGGCCTGATCGAACGCACCGAATATCCGGGCGTCCCGCCGCGTGTCGATTATCGCCTAACTGAGCTCGGCCGCACGTTGCTTCCGATCATCGATGCGGTGATCGCCTGGGGTTTTACCGGCAGTCATGTGCGCATTTTGCCCGAAGCGAGGCCCGCATTGAGCCGAGCCGCTTGACGTCAGGGGAATGGACACGCCTCTTGCGGCGGTGTCTGCTTTCCACCCATTCCGGACATTGGCTACGGATGTTCTAGCTCGAACAGAAACTGTGCTGCAAAAACCTTCGCGATGTCTTACGCCCGTTCAGCTCAGAGCGTTTTCGCCAACATGCTTGGCACGCTCGATCACCTAGTAGGCAAGGCCCAAGAAGCCGGGATGGCGGACAATGTGCTCGCCGAGAAGCTCACCGAAGGCATGTTTCCTCTAGAGTTGCAGTTTCGCGTCGCACTCAATCAGGTGCTGCTGGCACTCAATCAAGTCGCCGGGAGACAGATCCCGCTCGAAGAGGCTCCATACCAATCGCTGGCGGAGGTTCGCGACCGAATTGCGGCGGTCCGCTCGCAGATCGATCAAGTAGACCCGGTCGAATGGGCAAACCCCGATGCGGTTGTCGATCTGACATTGCCGAATGGCGTGCGATTCTTGATGTCGTCGGAAGAGGACATTCGAGACTGGATCATGCCAAACTTTTATTTCCACGTGACGATGGCATACGCGTTGCTGCGCAATGCGGGACTAGCCGTGGGAAAGATGGACTTCTTGCCACATATGGACCGACATAAGGTGCCAAGCGCCGACTAAGGGCGTGGTCTCCAATGGCAGCTTTCCACCCATTCCTGCCATTGGCGCAGTGACGGCTTTCGACCCAAAGCAGACGTTCGAACGCATAGAGAACTTTCGACGCGAGGCAGTCGCTCTCGATACCGGCAATTGTCGCACTGGTTGCGGGCGAATGTTGTTGGCGGATCTCGCGGTCCACTGCCTTCTCAAGGATGCCAAGCCGCAGTAAACAGTCGTGTCTCGCCAGGGGGCAGCGGTGAATGGATCCGTGCAGGTGAACGGCGACCAGCGCACCGCTCCAGCGCCAGCGCTAGTCTTCGTGAGCTACGCGAGCGCCGACCGCAAGAAAGCGCTGTCGGTGTGCAGAGCCATCGAAAAGCGAGCGATCCCCTGCTGGATTTCCACGCGCGACGTGGGCCCGGGCGAGAATTACCAGGAAGCGATCGTGCGCTCGCTGCGGGGCGCTCGCGCCATGGTGCTCGTCTTCTCCGATGCGGCGAACAACAGCGACGAGATTAAGAAGGAGCTGTCGCTCGCGAGCCGCTACCGCATCCCCGTGATGGCGCTGCGGATCGAGGACGTCGAGCCGAGCGACGCCTTTGCCTATGAGCTCTCGACCCGCCAATGGATCGACGCGTTCGACAGCTGGGACGATTCACTGACGGCTCTCGTCCACAAGCTTCGTGAGGTTAGCGGTCCTGCATCCCGCAGTTTGCCAGAGGCGCGGGCCGGCCCGTCGCACCGCTCCGTTGGTCGGCGGCATGTCGCGATCGGCGCTATCCTACTGGTGGCAGCGTTGGCTGCTGGTCTTTCGTTCCTGATTCGCCCGCGCGTCAGCGCTGCGCACAGCCTGCAAGTCCGCTTCACAGGGTTCAACCGGTTGTCACCGGATCTCCCGCCTGCACTCTCCGACGCTATGCGCGACGAGATGATCGCAGCGTTTGTCGATGAGGGCGTCGTCGGGGTGTCTACTGCTGCAGCCCCTGCACCTGGATCCGCCCCGGCATACGCGCTTGGCGGAACGATTGTGCGCAATGCGGACAAGATCAAAGTGATCGCAGTCCTGTCCAACGAGCGGTCGGGCGCGACCTTGTCATCGGAAACCTTCAGCTACGACGCCGACCAGATAGCGCGCATTCCACGCCGGGTGGCTGTGATTGCGGGGAGACGCGTCCGATGCGGACTGTTCGCGGCGTCAACATATCCCAAGGATCTCCCCGACCAGGTTCTGCGCGACTACATGCAGTTCTGCGACAACGGCGGCCACCCGACCAAAAAGCTCGATTTCGCCCGCAAGGTCATCGCCGAGGCCCCGGACTTCTCGTGGGGCTGGTCAGCGGTCGAGATCGCCGCATCAGACGCAATCGAAAGCGACCCGGCGAACCCTCAAGTCGAGCAATGGCTCAGGCTCGGTCTCGCGGCTGCGGACAAAGCCATAGCGCTGGACGCATCCAACTCGGAGGCGCTGGCGTACAAGGCGATCCTCGCAGATCCGAGAGACATGGTCGCGCAGGAAAAGCTGTTCAAACAGGCGCTTGCAGCGCGTCCGCTCGCCTGTGGGTGCGAACATCACCTGTACGGGCAAATGCTGCACAATGTCGGCCGGGTCGCTGAAGCCGCGGCGGAGTTTCGCCGCTCGACGGACGTGATAGCGCTGAACGAGAACTCGCAGATTTCGCTGGCGAACAGCTTGCTTGCCCTTGGGAAGCCCGATGAAGCGAAACCACACCTCGATGCAGTCGTCGACCTGGATTCGAGTCCGACCGCCCGCGAGGAGGTGGCAATCGTGGAAGCGCCGATGACAGGCGATTACAAGACTGCGCTGAAAGCATTGGCAAAGCCCGGCATTCAGGTGCCTGCTGCGACAAAGGCCGCACTCGCCGTCGCGTATCAGGCGATCGTTTCCGGGGACGGCAAAGCGAAAGCACGCGCGACGCAGCTACTCGCAGCCATTCCGCCATCCGAATATCCGCGTACGAGGGCGGCGGCGGTCGGAGCTCTCGGCGACACCGGCGAAGCGCTTCGAGAGGTTCTCGCAGCAGCAGCCATGCACCGCGTCGACGCCGCGTCGTGGCTCTTCATGCCCAGCATGCGACCGGCGTTGAAGGACCGCCAATTTCCAAGCGTCGCGGAGCGACTCGGATTAATGCGATACTGGAAGACGGCGCACATCAAACCAGACGTTTGCCGGTCGAAAGAAGCGCCGCCATTCTGCCGGATGATCTGACGGAGTTCGCG
>Ga0207657_10004895_pt1 | contig 14085 bp, 13 predicted proteins | sample KBSC33metaG_FD_184316 | JGI IMG/M metagenome (GOLD analysis project Ga0207657, IMG submission 184316) | Corn rhizosphere microbial communities from Kellogg Biological Station, Michigan, USA - KBS C3-3 metaG (SPAdes) (version 2) | ecosystem: Host-associated > Plants > Roots > Rhizosphere > Soil ... | reverse complement strand
AAGAAAATCCTGTGGGCGCCGGACAAGCATCTCGGTAGCTACATCCAGAAGAAGACCGGGGCCGACATGCTGCTGTGGCAAGGTTCCTGCGTGGTGCATGACGAGTTCAAGGGCATCGAACTGGAACTGCTGCGACGCGAACATCCGAATGCCAAGGTGCTGGTGCATCCGGAATCGCCGGAAGAGGTGATTGCTCAAGCCGATGTCGTCGGTTCGACCTCGCAAATGATCGCCGCCGCGCAGACGCTTGACGCCGAAGAATTCATCGTCGCCACCGACAATGGCATTCTGCACAAGATGCGCATGGCAGCGCCAGGCAAGCGGTTCATCGATGCGCCGACTGCAGGCAACAGCGCTACCTGCAAGAGTTGCGCGCATTGCCCGTGGATGGCAATGAACGGTTTGCAGAACCTTGCCGAAGTGCTTGAGACCGGCCGTAATGAAATCCATATCGATCCGGAGATCGGCCGCAAGGCTTATGTCTGCATCGACCGCATGCTCGCTTTCGCGGCGCAGCGCAAGGCGAATGTCCGTCCAAGCGGCGATCTGGCGAAAGAACAAAAACTGTTTGCGGGGATCGGTCCGGCATGAGCACATTGAAGAACAAGTTCGCGCCTTTCGATGCGGCGCTGGCGGCAGCCTTTGAGGGAAACATCAAGACCGCCCTGTTGGAAGACGTGGGAGCCGGCGACGTTACCGGCCTCTTGGTACCGGAAAACGAATGGGCTCAAGCCCGTGTCGTCGTGCGTGACGCAGCGGTGCTGTGCGGTGCACCCTGGTTTGAAGGCGTGATGAAGCAACTCGATGCGCGCATCCGTATCGAATGGCGCTACGCCGAGGGCGATAGCATGACCGCCGATAGCGAGGTATGTGCCATTGAAGCACCTGCGCGTGCGTTGCTGACTGCAGAGCGTGCCGCGCTGAATTTCCTGCAACTCCTGTCAGGAGTGGCAACTGCCACGCGTCAATATGTGAACGTTATTCAAGGTACTCGCGCTGCGATTCTCGATACGCGCAAAACCTTGCCCGGTTTGCGTCTCGCACAGAAATACGCCGTGCGTGTCGGCGGCGGGCAGAATCAGCGGCTCGCGCTGTACGACGGCATCCTGATCAAGGAAAACCATATCGCTGCAGCAGGCGGCATTACCGCTGCGATGCGGACGGCACAGGCGTTGAATGCCGGTGTTTCGATCCAGATCGAAGTGGAAAATCTCGAAGAGTTGCGCGAGGCTCTCGATGCCGGCGCAGTTTCGATCCTGCTCGACAATTTCTCGCTGGAGATGATGCGCGAGGCAGTAGCATTAAATGCCGGGCGTGCGCTTCTGGAGGCTTCCGGCGGGGTAAACATGAAAACGGTGCGCGATATCGCCGAAACCGGCGTGGACCGTATTTCCATCGGCAGCCTGACCAAGGATGTGCAGGCGACCGATTACTCGCTGAGGATTGTCGGGTAACGGAATTGGCGCAGCCGCGCTACGAGATAGCGCGGCTGCGCAGTTCAAGCTAAATTCACCGTTGCTTCGGCGTCAACACGCTAGGCAAAGCCTTCGGCAACGTCTCTGGATAATCCCGGCTGAAATGCAAGCCGCGGCTCTCGTGGCGCGACAATGCGCTCTTGACGATCAGCGAAGCCACCTGCACGAGATTGCGTAGTTCCAGCAAATCGCGCGTGATGCGGAAGTTCGCGTAGTACTCGTCGATCTCTTCTTTCAACAGCGCGATGCGATGCTGCGCACGTTCCAGCCGCTTGGTGGTGCGTACGATGCCCACGTAGTTCCACATGAATCGACGCAATTCATCCCAGTTCTGCGAAATCACCACTTCCTCGTCAGCGTCAGTGACGCGGCTTTCGTCCCAAGCGGGTAGGGGGATGGTCTTGGGTTTCGGCTGCTGCATGATATGGATGGCAGCGGAACGGCCAAGCACCAGACATTCCAGCAGGGAATTGCTGGCGAGGCGGTTGGCGCCATGCAAACCGGTATAGGCCGTTTCCCCGACTGCATACAAGCCGGGCAGGTCGGTGCGTCCGTGCATGTCGGTAACGATGCCGCCACAGGTATAGTGCGCAGCCGGCACGACAGGGATCGGCTGCTTCGTAATATCGATGCCAAGTTCCAGGCAGCGGGCGTAAATCGTCGGGAAATGTTCCTTGAGGAATTCGGGCGGCTGGTGACTGATGTCCAAATCGACATAATCGAGACCGCGCTTTTTCATCTCGAAGTCGATGGCGCGCGCGACGATATCGCGCGGCGCAAGTTCTGCGCGCTCGTCATGCTCAAGCATGAAACGCTTGCCGGCTGCAGCGCCTGCCTTGGCAGGTAGCTTGAGTATCCCGCCTTCGCCACGCACCGCCTCGCTGATCAGAAAGGATTTCGCGTAGGGGTGATAAAGGCAAGTCGGATGGAACTGGATGAACTCCATATTGGCAACACGGCATCCCGCGCGCCATGCCATGGCAATGCCATCGCCCGTGGCAGTATCCGGATTGGTGGTGTACAGATACACCTTCCCGGCTCCGCCGGTCGCCAGCACCGTCTGGTCGGCTGCCAGCGTCATCACTTTCCCGCTCCCGACGTCTTGCACATACAGCCCAAGGCAGACTGGCATACGATTGGCGGGATCTACCTTGTCCGATTTGATCACGTCGATGGCAACATGATGTTCGAGAATGGTGATATTGGGATGGGCTCGTGCCTTCTGTTCCAACGTGACTTGGACCGCATGGCCTGTTGCGTCGGCAGCGTGTATGATGCGCCGTTGGCTGTGCCCGCCTTCCCTGGTCAAGTGGTAGCCGAATTCCGCTGTTTCGTCCCGCGTGAAAGGTACACCTTGCTCGATCAGCCACTCGATTGCTTCGCGGCTGTTTTCGATAATGACGCGGGTGGCGCTTTCATCGCACAGCCCGGCTCCGGCGATTAACGTATCGGCAATATGTTGCTCATGGCTGTCGCAGGAATCGAGCACGGCGGCAATGCCCCCTTGCGCCCAGTTGCTGGCGCCATCGAGCATGCCGCGTTTGGCAATGACGGCAACCTTGTGTGTCTTCGCGAGGTGAAGAGCAACCGACAGTCCGGCAAGTCCGCTGCCGACGATGGCGACATCAAATTTCATAAGGTAAGTATCATTCGTATGCTTGCTCATGACATGGGACAGCATGTTATCACTTGGCAATGCCAATCTCTCTGGTTGCGGAAGATTCAACAGAAGTATGACTCGATTACTGAAAATAGTTGCTGCTCTTGTCGCTTTTCTCATTGTCGCAGCCGTCGCCGGAGGATTGTGGTACCGCAACGCAAGTCAGCCGCAGACGGAAGGCACGATCAAGCTGACCGGTCTTGATGGGCAGGTCGATGTCGTGCGCGATGCGCAAGGCATTCCGCACATCTACGCGAAGACGACGGACGATGCCTATTTTGCACTCGGCTTCGTGCACGCACAGGACAGGTTGTGGCAGATGGAAATGAATCGCCGCATTTCGGCAGGCAGTATGTCCGAAATACTCGGGCCGGGCGCTCTCGATGCAGACCGATTCCTTCGCACCCTTGGCGTGCGGCGTAATGCAGAAAGAATCTATGCCAATCTTGCACCCGATGCACGCGCCGCCCTGGAGGCCTATGCGCGCGGCGTCAACGCTTATCTGGCGCATCGCAGCGGCCCCTTGCCGCCAGAATTTCTGCTGACTGACGCACCAGCGCCGGAGCCCTGGCATCCGGTTGACTCGATCGGCTGGCAGACCATGATGGCCTGGGACCTTGGCGCAAACTGGTCGCAGGAATTGCTGCGCATGCGTTTGTCCACTCGGTTGTCGCTGGCTCAGATCAACGAGTTCCTGCCGCCTTACCCCGGCGATGCAGTCACCAAGACGCAGGATTACACCGGTATGTATCGCCAATTGACCGGCACTACACAGCAACTGGTGACGGTCGCGGCAGCCGCACCGCCTTCCTATGTGGAAGGAATGGGCTCCAACAACTGGGTCGTGTCGGGACAATTGTCCGAGACCGGCAAGCCGCTTCTGGCCAATGACCCGCATCTCGGACTGACGGTACCAGCACTCTGGTATTTCGCCCATTTGTCGGCACCCGGCCTGAACGTGATCGGCGCCACGCTACCCGGCATTCCAACTGTCGTGCTTGGTCATAACGATCGCATTGCATGGGGATTCACCAATACGGCTCCCGACGTGCAAGACCTCTACATCGAACGCATCAACCCGAATAACCGCAAGCAATATCAGACACCGAATGGTTGGGCGAACTTCAATACGCGTACCGAAATCATCAAGGTCAAAGGCAAGCCGGATGTAACGCTGGAGGTAAACGAAACCCGTCATGGCCCGGTCATCACCGGCGCCTTGCCTATCGTCGATAGGGCAGCCCTCGACGCTCATAAGTATGTAGTGGCATTTGCCTGGACAGCGCTCATGCCGGATGACCTGAGCACACAGGCCGGGATCAGGCTCAACCGTGCGCACGACTGGGAAGGCTTCCTTGCCGCCGTCAAGGATCTAGCGGCGCCACAGCAGAACATGGTTTATGCTGACATCGACGGCAACATCGGCTTTATCGCACCCGGTCGAGTGCCGCTGCGCAAGCCGGACAATGACCTGAAGGGATTAGCCCCGGCGCCAGGCTGGGAGGCGCGCTACGACTGGGCCGGCTTCATTCCCTTTGACAAATTGCCGCGCCGTTTCAACCCGCCGTCACAACGGATAGCGACGGCCAACGACAAGATCGTAGGACCGGACTATCCCTATTTCATCACGAGCGAATGGAGCTTGCCGTATCGCATTGAACGCATCAATGCCTTGCTCGATGCCAGGCCGAAGCACAGCATGGACAGCTTCGCCGCGATCCAGAAGGATGATGTCTCGCTGGCGGCGCTGGAGTTGCTGCCTATCCTGCGTGAGACAAAGCCGCAATCCGAACGGGCAAAAGCCGCACTAGCTTTGCTCGCGCAATGGAACGGCGAGATGAATGAGACAGGCCCCGAACCCTTGATCTACAACGATTGGATAAGAGAAGCCTCGCGCGCGATCTTTGCTGACGAACTTGGCGATGCCCTGATGAAGGACTACTGGGAGCAGCGCAATGTGCACCAGCCGATGGTGAACATTCTGAAAAACAAAGACGGGCAGGGACGTTGGTGCGCCGATGTAACGAAAGGCGAGGCTGGTCTCCGGCAGACTTGCGCCGATGTCCTGTCGGCCTCGCTCGAAACCGCATTGGCCGACCTGGAGAAACGCTACGGCGCCGACATGAACGGCTGGCATTGGGGCGAAGCGCATTTCGCGCGCTCCGAGCATCGTCCATTCAGCAAAGTCGATATGCTGGCAAAGTTTTTCGAAATTCGTGTTCCCACTCCTGGCGACACCTATACCGTCAATGTCGGCCGCTTCAATCTGCGCGATGAAAAGGAGCCCTTCGTCAGCAGACATGCCGCCAGCTTGCGTGCGCTGTATGACTTGTCCAACCTGGAAAACTCGCGCTTCATCCATTCCACCGGGCAGTCCGGCAATCCATTTTCGCCGCTGTACCGCAATTACGCTGATCGTTGGGCGCAGGTGGGGTACTTGTCGATGAAAACACGGCGCGATGATGTGGAGAAGGGGAGGATCGGTACGCTTGTATTGATGCCGTGAAGTGACATCAAACAAAAAAGCCGCCGAGGACGGCGGCTTATAAAAACCAAGAACAACTGTGGCATGTCCGACACAATCAGGCATTCAGTCCGCAGCGTAAATATCGTTGTCCTTGGTCTCCTTAATGAACAGCATGCCAATGACGAAAGTGATCGCAGCGAAGATGATCGGATACCACAGGCCGTTGTACATGTTGCCTGTCTGCGCCACGATGGCCACTGCAGTAGCTGGCAACAAGCCGCCGAACCAACCGTTGCCGATGTGATAGGGCAGCGACATCGAGGTGTAGCGGATGCGGGTCGGGAACATTTCCACCAGCATGGCGGCGATGGGGCCATAAACCATGGTCACGTAGATCACCAGCACGCTCAAGAGCAAAACGAGCTTCCACCATTGCGCGCTTAACGCGGGAATCGGCTTGGCCTTGGCCGGATAACCGGCTTCCTTGAGCGCATCGCCCACAGCCTTCTTGAACCCGGCATCTTTCTTCTTGGCCTCATCCGCCGGCAAGCCTTGGGACGAATAGGATTCGATCGTCTTTTCGCCGATCATGATCCTGGCCGGGCCGGTGCCTGCCTCGTTGTCATAGCTGACCGAACTGCCGGCCAGGACTTGTTTGACGATGTCACACGACGAGGTGAATTTTGCGGTGCCGGTCGGGTTGAACTGGAACGAACACTCTTTTGGATCGGCGACGACAACGACCCTGTTTTTTGCTTGCGCGGCGGCGAGTTCCGGATTGGCAGCCTGAGTGATGGCCTTGAAGATCGGGAAGTAGGTTGCCGCGGCAATCAGGCAGCCGGCCATGATGATCGGCTTGCGGCCGATCTTGTCGGACAGGATGCCGAAGATAACGAAGAACGGCGTGCCGATCATGAGAGAGACGGCGATCAGGATGTTGGCGGTCGGACCGTCCACTTTCAGCGCGCCGGTCAGGAAGAACAAGGAGTAGAACTGGCCGGTGTACCAGACCACGGCCTGCCCCATTGTCAGGCCGAGCAGGGCAAGAATGACCACCTTCAGATTCTTCCATTGGCCGAAGGACTCGGACAACGGTGCCTTGGAAGTCTTGCCTTCGGCTTTCATCCTGGCGAATGCCGGCGACTCGTTCATCGACATGCGAATCCATACCGAGATGGCGAGCAGGAAGACGGAGACCAGGAAAGGAATCCGCCAGCCCCAGGCCGCGAAAGCATCTTCCCCAATGGCAGTGCGAGTACCAAGGATGACCAGCAATGACAGGAACAGGCCGAGCGTTGCCGTAGTCTGGATCCACGATGTGAAGGCACCACGCTTGCCAGTCGGAGCATGTTCTGCAACGTAGGTTGCTGCTCCGCCATATTCTCCGCCGAGCGCCAAGCCTTGCAAGAGACGCAACCCGATCAGGATGATTGGCGCTGCGATGCCGATTGCGGTGTAGGGCGGGAGTAGGCCGACCAGGAAGGTCGACGAGCCCATGATTAGGATCGTCACCAGGAAGGTGTACTTGCGTCCTACCAAGTCGCCGAGACGCCCGAATACCAGCGCACCGAATGGGCGCACGATAAAACCCGCCGCGAATGCCAGCAGCGAAAAGATCATCTGCGAATTCGGGTCCAGGGCGGAAAAGAACTGCTTGCCTATCACCGCCGCCAAGGTGCCGTATAAATAAAAGTCGTACCACTCGAACACGGTGCCTAGCGAGGAGGCAAAAATGACCTTCCGCTCTTCCGCCGTGATACTGCGTGACGCTGTTTGCACTGTCGTCGCCATGTTTATCTCCTCAGATAATCATTGAAGATGCATGCGCAAGCCATGTAGTTCATTACTTGTGCATGATGGGAGTGTGCGGCGCGAAGCTTACGGGACGCTTGCTTGAAACTTACAGAAACTTACAGCGATGGGAGTATTTGATAGCAAGCATCGACACTGGCGCGCCTGCCATGCAAAATGCATGCTTTCAATCCAAGCACAATAAAAAAGAAAATATGCAAACAACCAAGAAAATGATGGATCAGAGAAATGTCTGTAACGTGGTTGCTGTCGTCGTCAAACGGATGCTGCCTGCTCGTGGTTTCACATTGAGGGAGGACTGATGGACATCGGCAAATCGCAACCATTCCCCATCGAAATTCCCTTCCTGAGCGATCTCGGCGTCGAGTTCCTTGGTATGGAAAATGGTGAAGCGCAGATCGCACTGAATCTGGAATCGCGCCACATGAACAGTTGGCAGGTCACGCACGGTGGCATCACCATGACGCTGCTTGACGTGGCGATGTCGTTGGCAGGGCGTTCGCTGGAGCCGGAGGCGCGCGGCGGCGTCACGGTCGAAATGAAGACCAGCTTCCTGCAACCCGGTGGCAAGCCAGGTTCCCGCATTGTCGCCAAGGGGAAAGCCTTCCATCGCTCCACTACCATGTGCTTTTGCGAAGGAGAGGTGTGGAATGGCGACAAGCTGGTTGCCAAGGCGATGGGCACGTTCAAATACATCAAGCGATTGGACGTTGCAAGGAAGCTGGAGCACGAATAGGAAATGAGGAGTGTTGATGGATGTTCTTGCCGCATTTCAAAGCAGCACACTAAAGATCGCATGATGCAAAAGCTCTTGATAGGCGATTGGGACGCCTGCAAGCACGACGCGCAAGAGATTCGCTACGAGGTATTCGTCGTCGAACAGAAAGTGCCTATCGAACTCGAATGGGACGAGATGGATGCAGTCAGCGTACATGCCGTCGCTTATGACGAGAACGGCAAGGCGATTGCCACCGGAAGGCTGCTGCCTGACGGGCATATCGGGCGTATGGCGGTACGTAAGACTGCGCGCGGCCAAGGCATCGGTACAAAAGTATTGGAAGCGTTAATGGCCGAAGCGCGGAGGCGTGGCGAGCAGGCCGTCATCCTGAGTGCGCAGACGCATGCGGAGCCGTTCTATCGGCGCTTCGGTTTTGTGCGCGAAGGGGATGAGTTCATGGATGCCGGCATCCCGCACATCGCCATGCGGAGAAAATTCGATTGACTACTTGATCGTGCGCTCGTGCAGCACTGGCTTGTCGCCATCGTACAGCCGCACGACGGTGGAAGAGCGAGTTCCATATTCCGGCGATTCGATGCATACGGCCGACAAGGTGCGCTCCCATTCCAGGCTTACTCCCGTCTTCGGTAAACGGCAATCCGAGGCGCGAGCAGTGTCTGTCAGCATTTCGAAATATGCTTCTTCCGGCGCTCCTTGGCAAAGCAGGCTGGCGAACTGCGCTTTGGTTCGTACCACCTTAGGCCAGGGGGCGTCGAGTGTTCCATTCGACAGACCGTAAATGCCGTGCACAAGCGGCTTGCCATTACGCGGATTGTCTTCATTCCTGTTCGAATACCACACGAGCGTCGAACAGTCTCCGACCAGCAGATTGAAGCCATTGAAACGATGCGCTTCGCTGGCGATCGAGGAGATGTAATCCTGCGGCGTTGCTGTGCCGATGAGGTAGTCGGCAACCAGTCTGCCGCGCGTGGGGGCTTTGGCCCGGTTTTCGGAGGGAGCGCGAACGTTGGTGATGGCGGCAAAGCGTCCGTCGCTGGTAATGCCGATCCAGGTGCCGCCGCCTTGAAGATCGCGACCGGCATAGACCGTCGGATGGTCGCTCCACCAGTCTGCAGGCGCACTCGGACGGGCATGGAACTCGTCGCGGTTGGCTGCGGCAAGTAAAGGCATGCCAGGGATGACTTGCCAGGCAAAAACGATCAGGCACATGAAGAGACGTCCAAAAAATATTCCGTTTTGCGCTGGCCGTCGATGAAATGGGCCAGCCCTGCCTGGGCTATCGCGCGTTCAAGTATCGCCTCGAAATGTTCCGGGACAGCTTGATAAATTTCCATCCACGTTTGCCGCCCGTCCTTTTCCTGCGAACGCCGCTTGAGTCCAGTGACGATACCATATTCCTTGGCCAGCGATTGCTGCATGGCCCATGCCCTGGATTGCAGCATCTCGGCATGCTCGCTGCAGACGCGGTAGTAAATGTATAAATCCATCCCTGTCTATGTTGCGTCAGGCAGGCTGTAGGGAAGCGTGAGAAAGCGCAGCACCGGGCCGTTCGCTGACCCCAGATGTACCGTACCGTCATGCAGCGCGGCGAGCTTGACCTCGGCCAGGCAGTCGCAGCCGTCATCAGGGGTGCGTTCAGCATTCACAATCATGCCGCAGGGCTGTGACGGATCGGCACTGGAATAAATTTCCTCGCCAGCGCGAGCGTCCATATCGACGCTGGCCGACACCATGCGGCGCTTGAGCTTGCCGAGGTACTGAGTACGCGCAACGATTTCTTGGCCGGGATAACAACCCTTCTTGAAGTTCACACCACCGATCAGTTCAAAATTCACCATCTGCGGTACGAATTGTTCTTGCGTCGGTTGCGTGATTTGCGGGATACCCGCGTGGATGTCAGCAAGACGCCAGCGCGCCGCACCGGCAGGCGACAGCGCCGCAGTCAAGGCCGGCCACGCCGCTTCGGCGGTTTCGCGGGAAGTAATCCATTGATAGCGGGGAGCACCGAAGGCATCGGCCACGCGGAGCAGAGTGCCTGCTTCACTGTCGGTTTTGGCATAGGGTTGCGTGGGAAGATCAGCAAACCATGTCTTGAGCACGTCAGCGGCTTGTCGCCCCCCCAAGCCGAGTACAACACGCTCCTCGGACAAATCGGCGAGCTTCACCTTGGCGCGCAGGATAAACATTTGCAGCCGTTTCTGCACCGCCGGCTGAATTTGGCGCGGCAACTGGAGCAGGATGTTGTCGGTTGATTTCCACATCAGAAGCGTGGCGAGCAAGCGTCCCTTGGGCGAACAATAGCCTGCCAGGCGTGCCTCTGTCGTACTCAAATGTTCAACATCGTTGGTCAACTGATTATGCAGGAAAGTGGCGGCATCCTCGCCGCTGGCCGCGGTCAGTCCAAGATCGGTCAATGGTGCGACGAAGCCAGTCTCGATATTGCCGCTACCGGCTGAATCGAAATCGACGACATTTTGCGTCTGTTCATCAATGCGTGCGCCGTGGTCAGACAAGAACTGCAACCATGCATTCAACATTTCGGTCCTACCTCTCATAAACTTATCAGTGCGTTAGCGATTATCATGTCGCCTCGATTATAGTGACATAGTGGCGTCCTCGAAATCGCGCCGGATGCAGCAGCGCAGAGAGTGATGCCGAATTCGCACAAGGTATTGTTTTGATTAAGAAATTTTTTGTTGTCTTCGTTGTGTTCTCGCTATTGGGCGCGGCTGCAATGACATTCTGGTCGCATCTTCCCATCATTGGCGTCAATGATCCGCCCATCGAATTCGAGATCAAGTCAGGTAGCGGTGTGAACAGCAGTACACGGCAGATCGCGGCAGCGGGTGTTCCGGTCGATCCGACTCTGCTTGCCATCCTGGCGCGTCTTACTGGCAAAAGCAACAGATTGAAAGCCGGGCATTATGAACTCAAGCCTGGCACCACGCCGCTAGCCCTGATCAATCAACTCATACGCGGAGAGTTCGCGCAGGAAGCGCTTTCCATCATCGAGGGTTGGACCTTTCATCAGATGCGCCAGGCCATTGCAGCACATCCGGCACTCAAGCACGATACCCTCGCACTGACTGACCAGGAACTGCTGGCGAAAATCACAACGGAATACAAACAGCCAGAAGGCTTGTTTGCACCCGACACCTATCTGTTTGCCAAGGGGGCAAGCGACTTGCAAATCTACAAGCAGGCCTACGCCCTTATGCTCAAGCGCCTGGATGACGAATGGGCGCGGCGCAATCCCATGGTGCCGTACAAGAGCCGCTATGAAGCCTTGATCATGGCATCGATCGTCGAAAAGGAAACCGGGCAAAAAACCGAGCGCGACATGGTTGCCGCCGTGTTTGTTAATCGCCTGAAGAAAGGCATGCTGCTGCAAACCGACCCGACGGTCATTTACGGCATGGGTGACAAGTATCAGGGTAATATCCGCAAGCGCGATCTTGAAACCGACACGCCGTACAACACCTATACCCGTACAGGCCTGCCGCCTACACCGATTTCCCTGCCTGGTACGGCCTCGATCGCTGCTGCGCTCAATCCGGCCAACAGCAATGTGTTGTACTTCGTCGCGCGCGGCAACGGAACGAGCGAGTTCTCCAACAACCTTAACGATCACAACCGCGCCGTGAACAAATACCAGCGATAATGCCGGTTTTGAACATGACCTGAAAAACATGACCGTAGGTAAATTCATCACTTTCGAAGGCATCGACGGCGCAGGCAAGTCGACACATATCGCGTTTACCGCTGAATGGTTGCGCGCGCAGGGAAAAAAGGTCGTAATTACGCGCGAACCCGGCGGTACGCCGCTCGGCGAAAAACTGCGGGAATTACTGCTGCACGAGAAGATGCATCTGGAGACCGAGGCGCTCTTGATGTTCGCCGCACGTCGCGAACATCTGGCGCAAGTCATCGAACCGGCGCTGGCACGCGGCGATTGGGTTATCTCCGACCGATTTACCGACGCCACCTTCGCCTATCAGGGCGGCGGTCGCAAGCTGCCGCTTTTCAAACTCGAAACTCTTGAACAGTGGGTACACCCGAACCTGCAGCCGGACCTCACTCTGCTGTTCGACGTGCCGCTCGATGTGGCACGTGCCCGCTTGGACGCAGCGCGCGAGCCGGACAAGTTCGAGCAGGAAAAGACTGATTTTTTCGAGGCAACCCGGCGCGAATACCTGCGGCGTGCAGAGCAATTTCCCCAGCGTTTCTGTTTGATCGACTCCACGCGCAGCATTCCTGCCGTTCAAGCGCAGCTTGAGAACATCCTCTCGAGTATTTGATTTTTATGGCGAGCCCTCTTTATCCCTGGCAGCAATCGTCTTGGCAGCAATTGCAACAACTGCGGGAACGACTACCGCACGCAATCCTGTTTCATGGGCCTGAAGGCATAGGCAAGACCCGGTTCGCCGAACGTTTTGCCAAGGCCTTGCTGTGCCAGACGCCAACGGCCAACGGGGATGCCTGCGACCATTGCGATTCCTGCGGTTGGTTCGAGCAGTACAGTCATCCCGACTATCGGCGAGTGCGGCCTGAGGCGCTGGACGAAGATGAAGCCGTGGAGGGCGGGGAAACAGAGGGCGGCGAGCTGGTCGAGAAGAAATCCGCGAAGTCTGTCAAGCCATCAAAGGACATCAAGATCGACCAGATCCGTGCCCTGGCCGACTTCATGAACATTTCAACGCACCGTCAAGGCATGCGGGTGGTAGCGCTTTATCCGGCAGAAGCCTTGAACACGGCAGCAGCCAACGCGCTGCTCAAGACCTTGGAAGAGCCGCCGCCATCGACCATGTTCCTGCTGGTCTCCAACAGCCTGGACCGCCTGCTGCCGACCATCCTCTCGCGTTGTCGCAAATTCGCACTGACACTGCCATCGATGCAGGAAGCGCAATCCTGGCTGACGGGACAAGGCGTGAAAGATGCCGATATCTGGCTAGCGGAGCAGGGTGGAGCGCCTCTGGCAGCTCATGCGGCTGCTGAATCGGGCATGCGCGATACCATGGACGAATTCCTGCAGTTGCTGGGCAAGCCCGGTACGGAGACTGCGCTAAAGGGAGCAGAGCGGCTGCAGAAGACGTCAGTGACCGAACTGGTGGCATGGCTGCAACGCTGGTTGTATGATGTGATTTCGCTCAAACTTTCAGGCAGAATCCGCTATTATCCGCGTTATCAGAGAGAGCTTGAGGCGCTGGTTGCACGCGCGGATCTGGCCGAACTGCTGCGGGCGATAAAGGCAGTGAACGAACGCCGAGCGATTGCGGATCACCCGCTGTCTGCACGGCTGTTCATCGAAGACATGCTGCTTGCCTACTCCAACCTCTTCTCTGCTTGAGGGAGACCGAACGTGAAGGAACATCATGGCTGAAAACCCTGGGATTTCCGCAGAAGCTCCACGCGCCCCTGCCGCGCCGCCGCGTCCTTCCGTACTGTCGTTGCCGATCAAGGAAAAGGCGGCACTGCATGCGGCCTATATGCCTTTTCTGACGAATGGCGGCATCTTTGTCCCGACCAGCAAGCCGTACAAGATCGGGGACGAGATCTACCTGATTCTTACGCTGATGGACGATCCGACCAAGTATCCGATCGCTGGCAAGATCGTCTGGGTAACGCCGTCTGGCGCCAACAATAACAAGGCGCAGGGCATCGGCGTGCATTTCTCCCCGGATGAAAGCGGCCAGCGCGTCAAGCTGCGAATCGAGGAATTGCTTGGTGCTGCGCTACGCTCCTCACGCGCCACGCATACGTTGTAAATCCGACTGCATGCCGATTTCGCATCGTCTTGCCTGTCTGAACGAGATTGCCGGCAACCAGGCTGCCTGATTGCCGGCGCAAAGCAGCGTAAAATGCGCTGCATGTTTATCGATTCCCATTGCCATATCGACTTCCCGGAACTATCGGTCCGGCTTCCCGAAATCCT
>Ga0207657_10004891_pt1 | contig 14091 bp, 8 predicted proteins | sample KBSC33metaG_FD_184316 | JGI IMG/M metagenome (GOLD analysis project Ga0207657, IMG submission 184316) | Corn rhizosphere microbial communities from Kellogg Biological Station, Michigan, USA - KBS C3-3 metaG (SPAdes) (version 2) | ecosystem: Host-associated > Plants > Roots > Rhizosphere > Soil ... | reverse complement strand
GGGATATTAAAATCTCTAAGTATTGGGAACCGAATTTTAAAATAGACCAGTTCCATACAGAAGAATATTTTATTACAAAACTCCAGGATATTCTTGAAGAGACAGTTAACCAACAACTAAGAAGCGATGTTCCCCTGGGAACTTATTTAAGTGGTGGAATTGATTCCTCTCTGGTTACTATTATGGCGTCGAAGTTTCTCAATAAATCTATAAAATCTTTTAGTGGTGCTTTTGCAGAGGGGCCGGAATTTAATGAACTTGAATATGCCAGAATAGCAGCTAAGACTGCAAATGCAGAACTGTTTGAAATCTTCCCAACCGAGGAGGAGTTTATCGATCTGATTCCAAATTTAATTTACCATCTTGATGAACCCGTTGCCGGGCCGGGACTTTTTCCTCAATATATTGTTTCAAGGCTTGCTTCAAAGCATGTAAAAGTAATTTTAGGCGGCCAGGGTGGTGATGAAATTTTTGGAGGCTATACCCGTTATATTATCGCCTACCTCGAACAAGCACTCAAGGGAGCCATTTTTGAATCTAATGAAGAAGCTGAACATATTGTTTCATTGGAATCCATTTTGCCCAATCTTCCCTCCTTGAAACAATACATACCGATGATGAAAAACTTTTGGAGCGAAGGCGCCTTTGAGGGAATGGATCACAGATATTTTCACTTAATTAATAGAATGGTCAGCAGTACTGAATTTTTTCAACCGGATTTTGTAAGGGAATATGATCATAAAAAAATATTCAGTAAATTTTCCGTTTATTTCAATAATCCCGAAACCAAAAGCTATTTCAACAAAATGACTCATTTCGATATGCTTGCCAGCCTGCCGGGATTATTGCAGGTAGAAGATCGTGTAAGCATGTCCGTATCTATTGAATCGAGAGTGCCCTTGCTTGATAGAAGAATTGTTGACCTGATATCAACTATGCCCGCAGGAATGAAGTTTAAAGGTGGCGAAATGAAATATCTCCTGAAAAAAACCATCAAGGATATTATGCCTCCTGAAGTAATGGACAGAAAAGATAAAATGGGCTTTCCCGTTCCGTTACATATTTGGTCAAAAAACAAGGCAAAAAGTTTTATTATGGATACGTTACTTTCCCAAAAAGCAAAGGAAAGAAACATTATCAATACCAAACACATTGAAGAATTAATAAATGCCGAACAACCCTTCAGCAGGGGGTTGTGGGGGCTTTTATCACTCGAATTATGGTATGCACAGTTTATCGATAAGTAGCCTCACAATTATCGGATTTCCTTTCTTCTCAAATGGATTAAATAGAAATCCCAGCTATTTCTTTATTTACTGTTGAATACAATGCTCAAGTGTAAAAAAGTACATTTTAAAAATGCTCCGGGTATCAAGATCGTTTAGCAGTCAACCCAGTTCTATAAACTACCACAATAAATTCTTATCAGTAAATTATATTTTTGGGAAACAAAAATCTCTTTTTTTGTTTATTTACTGTATGAAGTGTATTTAAAAAATCTCCGAAATACTTGCTTTTATAAGGCTGAAAATATAATATTGCATTTTCTGAATAACTGCCGTAATCCCTTTCCCAAATAAACCATCGTAAATATTGAATAGAGAAGGTTGTAAGACTTCAACTATTGTAATAACTGATTTTTAATCACTAACTTCTAATTAAAAGACATAAAAGAATGGAAATCAATTCAGCGCCGATTAAGGCAGAATCATGGAAAATTGAGAAAATCGGAGTTATCGGACCAGGTATAGTTGGTATGCCGATGGCGGCTATGCTTGCAAATGCAAAAATTAAAATCGGGGCCAATCAACCGGCAAAAGTAATCGTAGTACAAAGGAATTCAGTAAATTCCGGATGGAAAGTGAATACTATCAATAGTGGTAAATCCGTAATCGGTGGTATCGAGCCTGAACTGGACGATATTACTCATGCGGCTGTGGAAGCCGGAACTCTTTCAGCAAGTTCTGATTTTTCAGTTCTTTCAGATGCCGATGTAATATTGGTTTCTATTCAAACTGATAAAAATGAAGAAGGGTTTGAACCTGATTATGGGCCAATGTTTGGGGGGCTTGATAAATTAGCAGAAGCCTTAAAAAATAAACCTTCTTCAAAAATTCCTCTAGTGATTTTTGAATCAACCCTCGCTCCTACTACGATGGATACATTGTTCAGAGCACATTTTAAAAAATACGGATTAGAAGAAGGAAAAGATATTCTTCTGGGAAACAGTCCCAATCGCGTGATGCCGGGAAGGCTTGTAGAAAGAATCCGTGACGCTGATAAACTTGCAGGCGGCTTGCATCCTGAAACACCAAAACTTATTGCAAAACTTTACAATCACATTGTAACAAATGGAGAAGTTTTTCAAACAAACAGTTTGACTGCTGAAATTGTGAAAACTCTTGAAAATGCTTATCGTGATGTACGCATTGCTTTTTCAACTGAAATAGTAAGATACTGCGATAAGAACAACATTGATTTTTATAAAGTGAGGGAAAAAGTAAATAGTATGTTGTCTCAATCAGATAAAGCAACTACTGATCCCAACGCTGTTCCAAGCGGTGGAATTTTAATTCCAATGCTTGGAGTTGGCGGGCATTGTTTGCCTAAAGATGGGATTCTTTTGTGGTGGAGAAATTTTCAAAAAGGAAATGATACCAGCAAAAGCCTTATTCTTGAATCAAGATTAATTAATGATGCATCACCGGTTCACACGTTTAAACAAGCAGAGAAAGCTTTTGGAAATTTGCATGATAAAAAAATTGCTTTATTAGGTGTGGCTTATCGTTTCAATTCTGAAGACACACGCAACTCTCCTACCCTTGCACTCGCAAATTATCTCAGGGAAAATAATGTGAATTATATCATGCATGATCCTTACGTAAAAGAAGATGATCAAAATGTTTTAAGATTTAAACAACAAGATCATTTGACACATGATTTAAATAAAGCGCTTGAATTTGCTGATTATGTTTTTATATGCTTGGCACACAAAGAATATATAGATCATTTTGATACAATAACAGCAAAGAAAAATATCAAGGGAATAATGGACGCATCTAATATCTACAGCAGAAAGCAGTTTAGTAACACTCCTGAAAGATACGCGGGTATTGGAAAAGGAACGAAAGAGCCTGAAAATGATTTTGTAGAATTTGTTTATGAAAGTTTCCGTGCAATGGAAAAAGGAGTGGGGTATGAGCTTCTTGGCCTTATCAATTTTTACAACGCAAACTATGCATTTGATGAATACAATAAAGTAAAATTTGCGGATGTTCAACGATTAGCAAAAACCTGTTCGACAGGGTGTGAAATTGCAGACGGTGAGCCGATAGAAAGAGTTCCTGATTACAATGGATTTTCGAGTGTACTTTCAAAAAAGGGTTATTCAAACAGTAAATCTTAGTCCGGTTGAAAATATTTTCTATAGTAGGCGCACGTCCGCAGTTTATTAAACTAGCTCCTTTATCAAAAGGACTTGCAGGTATTCACGAAGAAATAATCGTACATACGGGTCAACATTATGACTATGCCATGTCTGAAAGAATCTTCATTGATTTGGATATTCGTGAGCCTGATATTCATCTCGAAATAAATACAGGAAGCACCACTTCGCAAATTACGCAGATGATGCTGATGCTGGATTCTGCAATGATAAAATTCAAACCTGATTTGATCATAGTTTTTGGAGATACCAATTCAACATTTGCAGGGGCTATGGCAGCAGCGAAATTGAATATTCCTATCATCCATATTGAAGCAGGTTTGCGCAGCTATAACAGAAGCATGCCGGAAGAAATTAACCGTATTGTTACTGATCACGTTTCCAAATATTTATTTGCCCCGACTGAAACTGCCATTGCTATTTTACAAAAAGAAGGCCTGGGGAAAAATAGTTTTTTAACAGGCGACATCATGGTAGATACCATGAAAAATAATCTTGAAATTGCCCTCAGCAAATCAACAATTATCGTAGATTTTAAATTAGAAAATACAGCATTTAACCTGCTAACCCTTCATCGGAATTATAATGTAGATGATACAAAAATATTAGAACATATTTTAGATGAGTTGGGGCAATTGGATGAGAAAATAATTTTTCCGGTACACCCACGGACAAAAAAAATGTTGTCAGATAGTTGCAAAATTCCCGCAAATATTAAGATGATCGATCCGCAAGGCTATTTAGATTTCATATCACTTGAAAATTTTGCAAAAAGAATTATTACTGATTCCGGAGGGATACAAAAGGAAGCGTTTATTTTAAAAAAGCCGTGCATTACTTTACGCACTGAAACCGAATGGATAGAAACAGTAGAAGAGAAATGGAACTTGCTCATTAATCCGTCAGATAAAAACATTGCTTCAAAAATTTCATCTTTCAACCCGCCAAAAGATCAACAAGAAGTATTTGGGAAAAACGTAACAGAGAAGATGATAAAAATAATTAATCATATCTGATAAAAAGTATGGCTGAACAAAAAACGTGGGCGATTATTGGCGCAGGAATGCTTGGAATGACGCTGGCATTGCGGCTTTCGCAGAAAGGTGATAAAGTAACCATTTTTGAATCTGCAGAAAAAGTGGGTGGATTAACCAGTTCATGGGAAATGCACATAGGTGCAAACGGCGATAAAATCACGTGGGATCGATTTTATCATGTAATCCTGATGAGTGATTTAAATACAAGAAAAATTCTTAAAGAAATTGGATTAGAAAATGATCTTCGTTGGGTAGAAACCAAGACTGGTTTTTATTCAGACGGAAAATTATATTCAATGTCTAATCTTATTGAATTTTTTAAATTTCCCCCTATCAATCTTATTGATAAATTCAGATTAGGCCTAACCATTTTCGCTGCATCAAAAATAAAAAATTGGCAGCGTTTAGAAAATATTCCTGTGGCAGATTGGTTACAAAAATGGTCGGGCAAAAGGGTTTTTGAAAAAATATGGCTTCCTTTATTGAAAGCAAAATTGGGAGATAATTATAAAAATACATCTGCTGCTTTTATCTGGAGTACCATACAACGAATGTATGCCGCAAGAAAAAGCGGCCTGAAAAAAGAAATGTTTGGTTATATAACGGGTGGTTATGAAAAAATAAATAATGAATTCGCGAAGCACCTTGAAAACATTGGCGTTGCATTCAAATACAATTCAAAGATAATAGCAGTAAACAAAGAAATAAATGGGAATCTTATTTTAATAACTTCAGATAATAATACCTGCACTTTCGATAATGTCATCTGTACTTTATCATCAAAAGAATCTGTAAAAATTGTGCCGCAGCTTTCTGATTCAGAAAAACAGCAGCATAATGCAATCAAATATCTCGGAGTTATTTGTCCGTCAATCTTATTAAAAAAATCAATTTCGCCATACTATGTTACTAACATTACCGATAACTGGCCGCCATTTACTGGTATCATCGAAATGACCGCATTGATTGATAAAGAAGAAACGGAAGGAAATCATCTAGTTTATCTTCCCAAATATGTAAATCCGGACGATGAATTATTTGATAAAAGTGACCAAGAATTGCGCAATATATTTTTAAGCGCATTGTATAAAATGTATCCGAACCTTTCGGAAGAAGATATTAATTTTTGGGGAGTGTCAAAAGCCCGGATTGTGTTTGCATTGCCCACCATTATTTATTCTAAAAAAGTTCCGGGAGTTACTACATCATTAGGTAATTATTATATTATCAATTCGGCACAAATCATAAATGGAACGTTGAATGTGAATGAAACCATACAGGTGGCGGAAACTAAGCTGAAAGAAATATTAAAAGAAAATGAGTAAGAAGAAACCCATTGCAAGCATTTCCCTTGATCTCGACAACCAATGGACGTACATGAAAATTCATGGTGATGAAGGCTGGGACAAGTATCCTTCTTATCTCCACATTTTTGTACCACATGTGCTTGATGTATTGGACGAGCTCAATTTAAAAATCACTTTTTTTATTGTTGGAAAGGATACCGAATCGGAAGACAATAATAAGTACTTGAGGATGATAACAGAAAGGGGGCACGAAGTAGGAAATCATTCTTACCATCATGAATCTTGGTTGCAAACTTATAGCTACGAAAAAATAGAGAAAGAAATAAGAGAAGCTGAAGAAGCAATCGAAAAGGTTACCGGACAACGCACAACAGGTTTCAGAGGTCCTGGATTTAGCTGGAGCAAAGATTTATTAAAAGTGTTGGAAAGCCGGGGTTATAAATTTGATGCATCAACATTGCCTACTTATCTCGGGCCACTTGCGAGAATGTATTATTTTAAAAAGTCTGATTTATCAAAAGAAGAAAAAAAAGCACGTAAAGAACTCTTTGGAAAATTCAGCGAAGGTTTCAGAAAATTGAAACCATACAAATGGGATTTAGGAGAAGGAAAAAGCATCACAGAGATTCCGGTAACTACAATGCCTATATTTAAACTGCCATTTCATTTAAGTTATTTAATATATTTAGGAAATATTTCAATGCCTTTAATGAAGTTTTACTTAAACACTGCTATCAGGATGTGCAAGATTACCAATACGCCGATTAGCTTTCTGCTGCACCCTCTTGATCTTATCGGAGGTGATCAAATTACTCAACTCGCTTTTTTCCCGGGGATGAATGTGAGCAGTAGTAAAAAGGTGGAGGTTTTTAAAAATGTGATTGGGTTGTTGCAAAAGAATTATGATGTAGTGAATATGTCAAAGCATTGGGAAAAAATGGAAGTGGGAAAAATAAAAACGAAGGTGATTTAAAAGTAAAAATTTAAACGCCTTGAACCTAATTAGGGATGAAGATAACTAACAATGCTAAAAAGATTCACTTTGGTCTTAACCCTGATCGAACTTTACATCATTCCAAATGCATTACTGAATTGTTTTTGCAGTACGATTTTGAATAAGTCAACATGGAAGAAGAATAGAAGCATCTAAAAGATTAAGAGTGTGCTAAAACGCAGGCAGTTGCTCGATGAATAATTTTTAATATTTCCAAAATTCAGGACCACCATTGTTTGTAAAAAATTAAATCAAAAATTAAAATGGTCAAAAATTATCTTAAAGGCATCATAAATAAAGGGTACATACCCAATATTATATTATTAGCGTTAATTTTCTTCTATGCTTTTATCTTATTCCCGGAAGAATATGTAACGTTTAAAGTTATTACATGGCTTACAACATTTATAATCGCTTTATGTTTATTCAAAATAAACAAAATTTTATTTCGGGTGTTTTTGATATCACTTGGTCTGCTTGCAGCAATTTATTACCCAATTATTAAACTTTTTGGCCCTCTTTCCCCCACTAATGTAGAAGCCTTAATGGCCACAAATTATGTTGAAGCTACCTCGTATTTGTCTGTTATCCCCTTTACTATGTATTTAAAGGCTATCTTACTTTTTCTATTTCCTTTGTTTCTAAGCTTTCTGACTTTTCGCTTTTTTTCATTAAAAATTTCCTGGCTTTTGGTTATTATTATTGCGGGGTTATATTTTTCAAATCGTTATTTTACAGATAAAATCTATAATAAATCTTTTGATGGAGCATTTAATACAATCCCCACCAAATTATTGGGAAATATTACCAAGTTTTATTTAGTTACTTTAAAAGGTATGAAATATCAGGCTCAACTGATAAACAAAAAAGATGATTGGGTAATAGATAGTGAAAATGTTGACAAACAACTATATATTTTTATTATTGGAGAAAGTGTCCGGAACGATGTATTTTCAAATTCAAAACTTTTTACCTCCCACCCATTAGATTCTATTAATAAAATTGATTTTGAGAATACAAATTCTTATGCTTATGTTACTATCCCTTCTATTAAAAACGCTTTTGTTCTAAGAAAGAAAAGTGAAGGGGATAACCCTTATTTTCCCGACAATATCGTAAACCTGGCTAAAAAAGCGGGTATCCATACCGAATGGTTTTCGAATCAGGGATTTGTAGGCGATGATGATAATTATATTAGTGCCATTGCTAAATGCGCCGACTATTCAGAGTTCCTCAATAGAAAACAATATTTTGATACCCGGGAAAAAGATGAATATCTATTAAAGATTTTGAAGGAAAGGCTGAAGCTTTCAAAAAGTGACCACAATATGTATTTTATTCATACTATCGGATCTCATCCTTCTGCCTGCAAGATAACCGACGGACAGTATGATAAATTTGTGATATCAGATGAGGTATCGTGTTACATAAAATCAATAGAGAATACAAAGAATCTGATATACGATATATATAAAATCGCAAGAGGCACCGGAAAAACTTTTAACATCGTATATTTTTCAGACCATGGGTTAAGCTTCGTTTACGATGGTAAGATTTTCACACATATACGTGAAAACAGACAAAGTTATCCGGTACCGTTTTTTGTTTTGGGAGATAATATTTCAAAAAATGTAGTTATTAAAGCTCACAGGAACTTGGGAGATTTCATTAATTTTTTTCAGGAGTTAACAGGTATTAAGGCGAAAGGCGTTAATTATGATTATCGTTTTATATCTGAGGATTATGAAAAAAACTGGAACCAACTTTCAGATGGTCTGGATTTTAATCAGCTTAAAGATAATCACATACCATTCAATTTAAAATAACCAAACGAAATATTTATCAACCTTAGAGAAGAATTCTAAAGAGTTTTATTCGTTAATACTACAGTTTTCCGACACTAACTGAAGCATATAACTAACTGAAGCATATAATAATATGATATTAGTGACAGAATATTTATTGTTCCAACAGTAGTTTATTTTTTATTGTTAATCTTAGATTAAAATATGTTTGGATAGCTTTGCTAATCGCTTTAAGTTTTTGTGGTCACCGATGTATTTTCACTTATATAATCCTGAGGATTGCCATTCTCTCTATAAGCCTTCTATTTCACAAATTAATGAAAGTAGAGAGAAGTTTAACTGGACCAATCCAATTAAATTCGAAAGTAAAGCCTATAGATTATAATACTTATAAAAATATTTTTCAAAGGAAATAAAATAACGCAAGGGTATGAATCTGATTATCCCAGACAAGAATTTTTTAAGCAGAACAGGAGATGTTGATTATTATGATTGGAATTATAAGTTTCCAATCAAGTATATACAACTATACCGTTTTAAAAGAATTGTACAATTATTAGGACGTGAGAAATATCCCGTTCTATTAGAAGCCGGTACCGGTAGCGGTATATTTCTTCCTGAATTATCAAAACATTGTAACCAACTTTATGCCTGTGACATTCATCATGATTTTGATAATATTGCTAAGCTTTGCGAAACTTATAAAATCCAAAACTATAATCTTAGTACCCAAAGTATAGATGACACTAATTTCCCTGATGCATCATTTGATGCCGTTGTTGCAGTAAGTGTATTAGAATTTGTGCCGGATATCCAAAACGCAATAGACGAAATCAAAAGAATTCTAAAAAAGGATGGAGTTTTTATTACAATATGCCCCATGGAAAGCAGCATACTGGATTTTTTTCTCTCTCTCTATACCAGGAAACCACCTAAAGACGAATCTGGTGATTCAAGGCAAAGGGTTTCTAAAATTTTGGAACAAAACTTCACAATAGTGAAAAAGGGATATATGGTTCCTTTAATAGGAAAATTTTTTCCTGTTTACACGCATTATAAACTAAAAAAGAGCTGATAATATTATGACCCCGAACAATGTGCCATTCATTAGTATCATACTTCCTTGCTACAATGAAGAAGCAATCCTTCCAGTAAATTTAAATGTAATTACCAAATACCTGGAAAGCAAGAATGAAAAATACAAATGGGAGATTGTGATTATAAATGATGGCAGTAAAGACCAAACAGGGAAAATAGCTGATGGGCTTGCTGAAAAGAATAATCATATCAGAGTCATTCATCATCCTACCAATTTAAATCTCGGAAATGCTTTAAAAACAGGCTTTAAAAATGCAAAGGGAGATATAATAGTAGTAATGGATATTGACCTTAGCTATTCTGTGGATCATATTGAAAAAATGGTTGATAAAATGATTGAAACCAGTTCTGATATTGTAATAGCATCTCCATACATGCCCGGAGGCAAAGTAACCGATGTGCCTTTTGGAAGAAAAATAATGAGCAGATGGGTAAACAGGTTTATGCGTATTGCAGCGCAGGATAAATATCATACCTATACCGGTATGGTAAGAGCGTACAAAAAAGATTTCATCCAAACGGTTAATCTTAAAACAAAAGACTACGAAATTAATCCTGAGATTTTATATAAAGCAATGATATTACGGGCAAGGGTAGAAGAAATTCCCGCACACCTTGACTGGACTGAGCAAAATAAATACGCTGATAAGCGCACTTCCAGCATGAGAGTACTAAGAGGCTTTTTTTCCGGTATTATGTCAAGTTTTATTTTCCGGCCATATATTTTTTTCCTCGCCATTGGGCTGGTGCTTATGTTGCTTTCAATGTATGAAATTATTTGGCTGTTTGCAGATACAATTTCGTATATGTCTAACTCTGGAGTTTCGAATCATACTTTCTCTTATAGTCTTTCCATTCAATTTAAAAGGAATCCGCAGTCATTTTTAATTGGTGGAATTACATTCCTTGCTGCTATCCAATTTTTAAGCCTTGGATTTTTGTCGCTTCAAAGTAAAAGATATTTTGAGGAATTATTTCATTTGGGAACCTCTTTTAAAAAGCAAAATGAAGAAGCCCATTTTAGTTCAACTAAAATGTTTCAATCAGAAAATAAAATTTAGTACACCGAGCAACGTATAATATTTGAAAATGAATGCCATTTTAAAAAATACAAAAACCAACAGGAATCCTTTCATACTTTTTTTACCTTTCTTGATTGTTTACATAGTGATAATACTAATTTTTGCTAAGGCGGAATTTACAGGAGATGAAGCCAGATATATGCTTTATGCAAAAAATTTGACACATGGTTTTTATACGCTTCCAGCTCCCTACTTAGATTTGGGCAACGGTCCGGGATACTCTCTACTTTTAACCTCCTTTGTTGCATTAAAATTGCCTCTCATTTTTTTGAAATTAATGAATGCAGTGTTTTATTATTTATCTGTCGTATTCATATTTAAATCCTTACAACAAATTGTTGGTTTCAAGCCTGCCGTGATATTCAGCGCAATATGGGCGCTGTACCCCAATACATTTGAGCAACTTCCTTATCTTCTACCGGAAGTTTTTGCGTCCTCATTGATTCCTTTAATAATTTTTTTTCTTATAAAGGCTTTTAAAAATGATAATACTAAGAAAATCAATAAGTATCTTATCTATACAGGTTTGGCTTTAGGCTACCTGGCTTTAACCAAACCGATATTTGGTTACGTTTTAATTTTTATGATTGCAGGAGCTTTCTTATTGTGGATCATAAACTCAGCAAACCTAAACTATAAGAAAAGTATGATTCTGCTGACAACCGCTTTTATAATTACCAGTCCCTGGCTGTTCTATACTTATCACCTGACAGGAAAAATATTATACTGGAGTTCTTACGGTGGAAATAATTTATACTGGATGAGTTCGCCTTATGAAAATGAGTATGGCAATTTTACTGAATATCCTTTCGATACAACGGACAATAAATATATGCTACAGGGTAGCGCAAAACAGATAAAATTAAATCATGAGAAAGATTTCGAGCAAATCCTTGAAAATAAAGACGCGCAAAAGTTGTACATTAAAGATGGAACTGTGATTGGGTATCCTTATACCGGGCTAATCCAGGATACCATACTAAAAAGAATCGCATTTCAGAATATTAAATCTCACCCTTTAAAATTTATTCAAAATTGTTTCAGCAATGTTGGTAGAATGATTTTTAATTATCCGGCTGACTACACGATTCAAAAACCGAGTACCCTCCTGAGGTTGCCGGTGAATGGTACAATTATCGTATTTGTAGTTTTTTCTTTTGTATTGACATTGTCAAATTGGAGAAAGATAACATTTTCAATCCGTTTTCTCCTACTCATGGGTTTAATCTATTTTTGCGGAAGTATATTAGGAAGTGCAGGGCCAAGAATGTTTACGATTATTGTACCCATTCTTTTAATATGGATTGCTTTTGTTATTTCCAAGTCTGTGAAAATAAAAATGGATTGGCAGAATTAAAAATTATTTAATGTTTCATACCCGGTAATCCATTCATTAGTTTCCACTTTGTAATCATGAAAATAAATAAAGGGAAAAACGCGCTTCAACGCTTCTTTCAGAATATTGACCTAAACGGTTATGCATAAGCGAAAAAGCAATCAGCAAACATATAAATAATGAGGATTCTTACTTTACCTTTTTATAGTAAAACAAAATAAGAACGTGGAGTAACAGTGTATACTCATCTTACGACTTGCATTTTTCAGCAACCCGGTTTTCCTTTCATCCTCTCCTGTGTGGCATTATATTCAGATGAAGAATCCTCACAACACAAACTCTATGTGTTCAGTCAGGCTTAGTAGCTATAAAATTCCAACTATAAATATAAAATCAAACTACTTCATGCGATGTGCCGTTTAAAAAATATCACATCCTTAATACTTTTATTACCTGCTTGTCTGTCGCATCGAACAACACTGTAATTACATAAGTACCTTTTGGAAGATTACTCATATCAATTTGCAATTTTATAGTACTTAATGAAGAAACCATTTCTTTCCTATACACAGTTTTACCTGAAACGTCAGTCATTAAAACTACTAGATTGGTATTGCTTTTCCCCGTGTTTATTTCAATAGTTGCCTCATTAGAAACCGGATTTGGGTACACTTTTATGTTGTTTGATTCACGAGCCAGCCTTCCCAATGCTACAGTAACGTTTACGGTATCTTTCCCTACCAATCCGCCATCATCCCTTATTGTTAATTCGAATTGATAAGTCCCTTCTACTAAATTATTAACTACTGTACTTGCTGTATTAGCAGAAGAGATGGTGCTGGCGGATGGCCCCGAAACCTGGCTCCATTGCCAGCTTTCTATACTGCCGTCAGAAGTAGTTCCCGTTCCTTCCAAAGTAACAGAATTGTCCGGAAAAATTAAAGTGGTATCATTTCCCGCAGAAGCTACTGGAGCGACTCCGGTGGTGACAACATTGTTCGTTGTTGCTTTGTTTACAATCACATGAACTGTTGAAGCACCTGCATCTCCCTTATTATCTTTTACGGTAAGCTGAAATTGATAGGTTCCCTCTACTAAATTAGTAACATCGGTGGATGCAGCATTTGCAGTAACTATCGTAAATGTTGAAGGTCCAGATATTTTTGTCCATTGATAGGACACAATGTTACCATCCGCATCATTCCCGCTTCCATTTAAACTTACGCTGTTAACTGGCAAGGTTGTACTTTTATCAGGGCCTGCGCTGGCAGTAGGTGGTATGTTGGCTGCTGCGATCACGTTTATCTGCATAACGGCAGAGCCAGTATCTCCTTTATTGTCTTTTACTGTCAATTGAAATTGGTAGATTCCTTGGACCAGTCCGGAAACATCCGTTACAGGCGATGCCGGATTGACAATATTGTATGCCGCCGGCCCGGATATTTTTGTCCATTGATAGGATGCAATGGTTCCATCTGCATCGCTTCCGCTTCCGGTAAGCGAGGTACCATTTGTCGGAAGCGTAATACTTTTATCGGTTCCTGCGGTTGCAACAGGTGGTATATTCGCCGGTGCGTTTACCGTTATTTGAACTGTTGCTGAACTCAACGCACCATCATTATCTGTTACCGAAAGTTTAAATTGATAGACTCCCTCTGTCAGTCCGGAAACATCCGTTGTCGCTGAATTAGCATTTACAATGTTGCAGGCTGAAGGCCCCGATACTTTTGTCCATTGATATGATTTAATGGTACCATCAGCATCACTTGCACTGCCGTTGAGTGTTGTTAAATTTGCGGGCAAAGTGATACTCTTGCTATTGCCGGCACTAACAACAGGTGGAATATTAGCTGCATTGACAGTTATTTGCACCACAGATGTTCCTATACCTCCACTGTTGTCCGTAACAGTCAACTTAAACTGATAGATGCCCTGCACCAGCCCCGAAATATTTGCGACTGCGGAATTTGGTGCATCAATGCTATAG
>Ga0207657_10004890_pt1 | contig 14091 bp, 13 predicted proteins | sample KBSC33metaG_FD_184316 | JGI IMG/M metagenome (GOLD analysis project Ga0207657, IMG submission 184316) | Corn rhizosphere microbial communities from Kellogg Biological Station, Michigan, USA - KBS C3-3 metaG (SPAdes) (version 2) | ecosystem: Host-associated > Plants > Roots > Rhizosphere > Soil ... | reverse complement strand
CGGCGTGTCGATGATCAAGCCGCCGCCTGGCAGCTCGATCAGCTCCCGGTGCGTCGTCGTGTGACGGCCCTCGTCGTCGTCCTCTCGCGTCTCCTTCGTCGCCATCAGCTCGCGGCCCACCCACCGATTCACGAGCGTCGACTTGCCGACACCGCTCGACCCGATCAGCACCGCGGTCATCCCCGCACGCAGACGCGCACGGAGCGCGTCGCAGCCCTGGCCTGTCACGGCGCTCACGACATGGACAGGGACACCCAAAGCGACCGCTTCGACGTCCGCGACGAGCTGCCACGGATCGTCCATCCGGTCGGCCTTCGTCAGCACGATCTCCGGCATCGCGCCGCTCTCCCAGATCGTCACGAGATACCGCTCGATGCGGCGCACCTCGAGATCCGGCCCGAGCGACGTGACGATGAACGCGACGTCGACGTTCGCGGCGAGTGTCTGTGCCTCGGATGTCAGCCCCGCCGACTTGCGCACGATCGCGCTGCGTCGCGCCAGCACCGAGCGGATCAGCCCGTCGCCGAGCCCGACCCAGTCGCCAACTGCCACCTCGACGCTCTCGTGCATCAGCCTGCCGGGCAGGCGCGTACGAACGACCTCGTCGGCCGTCTGCACGTCGTACGCAGCGCGATGCGCGGCCACGACGCGTCCCGGCACGAGGCCGGGCTCCAGTTGTTCGGCGAGCTCCGGGTTCCACCCGAGCGCGCCCAGATCGAAATCAGGCAACGCAGGTTCTCCTTCGGGAATGGGAAAGCAGGACGGCGCGGCGGCCGCCTCCGAAGGGAGCTACGTCCGTCGCGCGGCTAGTCGGCCGAGACGGCCGAAAAGGCTGCAAGAACAAACGTCATGAAGTCAACCTCCTCAGGCCGGGGACGGGAACCCGGTCAGGTTAGGTGCCGGATACCCAGCCGTCAAGCGAAACGTGCCCGCCGAACTGCCGCGCGATGCTCGAGACGGCCCGCAGACGCCGCCCACCGATGAAGATCCACTGGTCGGCAGAGGGAAGCGCGGTCACGATCCAGCGCCCGTTCGGCGACCATGCAACGCCTGCGAGCCGCCCCGGAGCGGTGAACACGTTGCCGCCCTCGCCACGCCCGTAGACGAACACGTTCCGTCCGTGGAGGAGCGCAAGCCGGCCGTCGCGCGCGAACGCCACCGCTTGCACACCCGCAAGGCGGAGCAGCTGATGCCGCCCGCCCGCCCAGATGTGCACGACCCTCGGCGTCACGGCGACGAGCTGCTTCCCGCCCGGCGACCACGCGAGCTCGCGCGCGCCCTGCGCGGCATGCACCGCCAGCACCGCCTTCGAGTCCACGTCGACGACGGTGACACGGCCGCGCGGCGTCGCGTACGCGACGACGTGCCGCTCCGGCTGCCACGCCGGCGCCACGCGCGCCGCCCGCGCGAGCGCGACGTCACCGGTGCCGTCGCCCGCAACGACGCGCAGACGCCCCGCACTCAGATACGCGATCCGCGTGTCGGCCCGCGTCCCGCCCCAGCGCGGGAACAGCACACCCGGACGCGAGAGCGTCCACCGCACGGTGCCGCGCGCCGGCTCGACCGCGGCAAGCGTGTCGCTCCGCGCGACGACGACGAAGAGCCCGTGCGGCGACCACGACGCCTGCCCCTCGCCGCCGAGACGACGCTTCGACCCGTCAGCCGCGACGACCCACGTGCCGCCGGCACCGCTGACGAGCAGCCGCCCGGGCGCCGGCAGCTTGAAGAGCGCGGGCGCCGCATGCTCGACCCCGATCGTCCGGCGCACCGCATCGACGACCGCTCGGCCCGGCGACGAGTACGCCGCCGCCGCGACGGCGGCCACAGCCACGACCGGCACGACGAGCGGCCAGCGCCGCCGCGCGACGTGCGCGCGCTCGCGCCGCGCATACGCCGCACCGATGACGGCCCAGGCCCGCTCCTCCGCCGCCGGGTCGACCGGCACCTGCTCGAGCGCTTCCTTCACCTTCATCGCAGCTCCTCCTCGAGCCGGTCGAGCCCGCGCCGCAGCCGCGAGTTGACGGTGCCGCGCGGCAGGTCGAGCAGCTCCGCGATCTCGCCCGGCGTGTACTCGAGCAGGTAGCGCAGGACGATCACCGCCCGCTGCTCCGGCCCGAGCAACGCCAGCGCACCCGCGAGCTCCTCCGACCGCTCGCCGGCCACAGCCGGCTCGACGGCCGCAGGCTCGGCGACGTCCTCCAGATCGAGCTCGCGCCGCAGCGCCCGCGCGCGGCCCCAGTCGATCGCCCGGTTGACGACGATCTTGTGCAGCCACGGCCCGAACGGCCGGCGCCGGTCGAAGCGATCCAGGGCGCGAACCGCGGCGAGAAACGACTCCTGTGCGATGTCCTCGGCAGCGGCCGCGTCGCCGACCACGAGGAGCGCAGCGCGATACGCGCGCGCCCAGTGCGCCCGAAAGAGCTCCTCGAGGGCGGCGGCAGAGCCGCGCTGCGCCTCGCGCACCCAGGCCCGCTCACGAACCGCGGGCTCCTTCCACGGCAAGCTCGCGGGTCGCGCGCACACCGGTCATACGTTGACAGGCCGCCTGAAGGTCCCGCAGAACCGTAGACTTGCCGCATGAAAACACGCACATTTGCAGCACTCGCAGCGCTCGCAGCCGTCGCTCTCGCCGCCGGCTGCGGCGGCTCCGGCGGCAGCAGCACGACGACGGCTGCCGCGAGCAGCAAGCCGCTCATCGTCCTCGTCACCGACGTCAACCAACTGAACGATCACGGCTTCAACCAGCTCGCCTACCAGGGCCTCTTGAAGGCGCAGCGGGAGCTCGGCATCCACGGCGCCGTCTACCAGTCCGCCTCGGCGCAGGCGTACATCCCGAACCTCTCGACCGCGGCGCGCAAGCACGCCGACCTCGTCATCTCCGTCGGCTTCGACCAGGCCAGCGCGATCGCGAAGGTTGCGAAGCAGTTCCCCGACACGAAGTTCGCGATCATCGACGTCGCCAACGGCGACCTCGCCGGCAAGCCGAAGAACGTCGAGGGCCTGATCTTCAAGGAGCAGGAGGTCGGCTATCTCGCCGGCTACCTCGCCGGGCTCATCGAGAAGCAGAGCGCCGGCGGCTCGAACACGATCGGCTCCGTCGGCGGGCAGAAGCAGCCCCCGGTCGACCGCTACATCGCGGGCTACCAGGCCGGCGCGAAGAAGGCCGACCCCGGCATCAAGCTCCTGAACGCCTACTCGCAGGACTGGGTCGACCAGGCGAAGTGCAAGACGGCGGCGCTGAACCAGATCGACGCCGGCGCGAACATCGTCTTCCAGGTGGCAGGCGGCTGCGGGCTCGGCGTGCTCGACGCCGCGAAGGAGAAGGGCGTGTGGGGCGTCGGTGTCGACGCCGACCAGTCCTACCTCGGGCCGCAGGTGCTGACCAGCGCGATGAAGCGCGTCGACACGTCCGTCTACGCGACGATCCAGCAGGTGCTCGACGGCAAGTTCGCCGGCGGCACCGACTCCGTGTTCAGCATCAAGAACGACGGCGTCGCGCTCGGGAAGGTCAGCTCCAAGGTGCCGAAGAAGTTCGTCACCGAGGTTCGCAAGATCTCGGCGCAGATCGCGAACGGCACGATCACGAACATCCCGACGGACGTTCCGTCGAGCTAAGGCCACACGGGATCGGTGGGCCGGAGATCTCCCGGCCCACCGTTCACGCACGGCTGGTGGTACTCGAGCGGCTCGTACGGGTAGAAGCGGATGAGCGCGTAGGCGGCAGTCGCCTGCGCCGCGCGCGCGTCGGCGCCGAGCAGCACCGCCGCCCTCGCCGTCGTCTGGAGCGCGTTGCACTCCGTCTGCGCCTCGCTGCCGATGCCGTGCAGGTGCCACACCTCGTGCGCGAGCGTGTGCACGGCGAGTGCATCCTCCCAGTACCGCTGCGGGCACTCCGCGATCGCGAGCACGCAGTTGTAGCCCGGGCTCCGCACGTCCTTCGGGAAGCGCTTCAGCGCCTGGCAGATCGGCCGCTTCAGATCGGTGTAGTCGTACGGGATCCCCGACGGGTCGAACTTGACCGTCCCCGCCTCCGAGGTGACGTCGACGAGGTTGCCCGCGAAGCTCTGGCAGTGCACATGGACGTGCCGGCCGCCGAGTTGGGTCGCCACGTCACCGAGATGGCGCTCCAGGGCGGACTTGCGCTCGTGCATGACGAACGCGACGCCGCAAACGAGAAGCACGAGTGCCGCCAGCTTGAGCCGCATGTCACCAAGATCGGCAACAGTGTGCGGAAACTGAAATTCGGGAAGGCTCCTGGCCCTACCGCCGTTTCCCCCTCAGGAAGACACCAACAAGGAGAGAAGCACATGGCAAAGCTGAGTGATTCGCACCTGAAGTTCCTCGAACAGCCCTTTGTGGGCGTCGCGACGACGCTCCGGGAGGACGGCTCGCCGCACAACACCGTCGTCTGGGTCGACGTCGAGGACGGCGCCCCGTCGTTCAACACCGCGACCGGACGCGCGAAGCCGAAGCATCTCGAGCACGACTCGCGCGTTGCGCTGATCGTCGTCGATCCGAAGGACGACCACAAGTGGATCGCGATCGACGGGCGCGCCGAGCTCACGACCGACGGTGCCGATCCTCAGATCGACAAGCTCGCGAAGAAGTACCTCGGCAAGGACGAGTACCCCTGGCGGAACCCGGAGGAGACGCGCCTCAAGGTCCGGATCAAGCCGGAGCACGTCACCGCCGTCGGCCTCGACTAGGGCTTACTTGTACGCAGCGAGCACCTCGCCTGCCGCGCGGGCCCCCTCCGCTGCGCCGCCTTCCATGTAGCCCTGGAAGTCCTGCGAGCAGTGCTCGCCGGCGAAGTGGATGTTGCCCTGCGCCACGCCTTCGTAGCCGGAGAACCCGACGTACTGCCCGGGCTTCCAGTACGAGTACGCGAGGTTCAGGTTCGGATCGAGGAACGGCGTCGACAACGACGCCTTCCCGTTCCACTGCTTCGAGATGCCCGGGAAGAGCGTCTCGAGCCGGCCGAGCGTCGCGTTCGCATATGTCGCGACCTGCGAGTTCGAGCCGATGTTCGAGTACGGCGTCGACGGCTTGAGCGCCGCTGAGACGTTGCCACCGGAGTAGTCGACGATGATGCCCGTGTCGCCGCTCTGGCCCCGGGTCACGTCCCAGCCGCTCTGCAGGCCGAGGTCGCTGTAGAGGTTGCCGTTCGACCCGAGCGTGTTCCACCACCGCGTCTTGAACTGCAGTTGGAGCTTGCCGTTCTTGCCCGCGCCGAGCTGCGTGATCGCCGTCTTCTTCAACGAGTCGAAGTTCGCGCCCGAGTAGTCGAGCGTCCGCAGCACCGCGAACGGCAGCGTCAGGATCACGTGGTCGGCCGTCACGGTCTGCGTCTTGCCGGGCGTCGAGAACGACATCGAGACACTGCCGTCCGTGTTCGCGCGGATCGACTGCATCGCCCAGCCGAGCTTGACGTTCTGCCGGCCGACGTAGTCGGCGATCGCGTTCGGCAGCTGCTCGTTGCCGCCCGCGATGTGGAAGCGCTCGTCCGACTTCCCGTAGATGAGGAAGTTGCCCGGGCTCGCGTTGTACGCGAGCAGGTACATGAGGTTGAGTGCAGCCTGATCCTTCGTCTCGGCGCCGTACTCGATGTTGTACGCAACGTCGAGCAGGCGGCCCATGCGCGACTTGTGGCCGCCGGGGACATATTGCTCGATCCATTCGTAGATCGTCATCTGGTCGAAGAAGACCCCCGCGTCGGTGTGGATCGTGTACGTCGTCGGGTAGCTCGTCGCCTGCACCTGGCCCTGGAGCGTGTTGTGGATCGGTTGGAAGTCCTTGTCCGCCTGATCCTTCGAGTAGTAGCCGCCGAGGAACCAGTACGTGTCCTCGCTGCCGTTCGGCTCCGCTGCGAGCAGGTCGACCGTCTGGAGGTTGAACCGCTGCGCGAGATGGCGAATCGTCATGTGACCGGTGTCGATCAGCTCGCCGCAGAACTCCGAGATCTGGCCGTTGTCGAAATAGCCGGAGGTGTCCGAGTGCATCCGCCCGCCGATGCGGGTCGACGCCTCGTACACGGTCGAGGCAAAGCCCTTGTCGGCAAGCGTCAGCGCCGCGTTCATGCCGGCGATGCCGCCGCCGACGATCGCGATCCGCGGGTCGGTCGCGCCCTTTGCGCTCTTCGCGCTCGCCGCAAAGATGCCCGGCCCGACGGCGAGACCCGCGCCTGCGACGCCGGCCCGCTTCAGGAACTCGCGGCGCGAGAGGGCGGCCGCCCTCTGCCCCCGCAGCTCGGCCGGCGGGATGCCCAGGCGCTCGGCGGCGCGGTGCTCCTCGGCCAGCCGTTCGAACGCGCGCAGCAGCGGTGTGCGTGCCATCAGACCCTCCCTCTCCCCAGAAGTGACTGCCTCACGATCTCGCATTGCGGGCGGAATTGTCAAGCGAATTGACGCAATGCGTAGATAGGTGGTACGAATCTCCACGCGTTGCGCAGCTCTGACGCTCAAACTCTGCGGCTCGCCGGAGCCGACCCTCGCCGTGGCGCCGTCACGCCGGCGCGGCGCGTCGACGACCTCGACCGCAAGATCATCGAGGCGCTCCAGGAGAACGGGCGCGAGTCGTTTCGCCGCATCGCAGCGCGGCTCGGCGTCTCGGAGGGGACGATCCGCGCGCGCTACTCCCGTCTCACGAGCGAGGGGATCCTGCAGGTCGTCGCCGTCACGAACCCGCTCGGGCTCGGCTTCGACCAGGCGCTCGTCGGCCTGAAGACGTCCGGCTCGCCGGGCGAGGTCGCAGACGAGATCTCACGGTGGCCCGAGGCCGACTACGTTGTCGTCACGGCCGGGCAGTTCGACCTCGTCGTCGAGGTCGTCGCCGCGGACCGCCGCGAGCTGCTCGAGCTCACGAACAGGATGCGCGCGCTCGACGGCGTCGTCACGACCGAGACCTTCTTCTACCTCGAGATGTGGAAACAGCTTTACGACTGGGGGACACGCCGGTGAGCACGCCGACCACGAGCATGAGCATCGAAGAGCTTCAGCAGGCCGCGCACGACCATCTCTGGCTGCACTTCACGCGCATGGGCGGCGACGAGCCGCCGATCATCGTCCGCGGGGAGGGCTGCTACCTCGAGGACGCGCACGGGAAGCGCTACCTCGATGCGCTTGCGGGGCTCTTCGCGGTGCAGGTCGGCTACTCGTACGGCGAGGAGATGGGGCAGGCCGCGCTCGAGCAGATGCGCGAGCTGCCGTTCTACACGAACTGGTCGTACGCGCATCCCCGCGCGATCGAGCTTGCGCACGAAGTCGCGTCGCTCACGCCCGGCGACCTCAACCGCGTCTTCTTCGTCTCCGGCGGCTCCGAGGCGATCGAGTCGGCATGGAAGCTCGCGCGCCAGTATCACCAGGCGCGCGGCGAGCGCCGCTGGAAGGCGGTCGCACGCCGCACCGCGTACCACGGCACGACGATGGGCGCGCTCTCGATCAACGGCATTCCGGAGCTGCGCGCGCCGTTCGAGCCGCTCGTGCCGGATGTGCTCCACGTGCGCAACACGAACCGCTACCACCGGCCGCAGCACGAGACGGAGGAGGAGTTCACCGCCTTCCTGCTCGAAGACCTCGAGTCGGCGATCGTGCAGGCCGGCCCCGACACCGTTGCCGTCGTGTTCATGGAACCGGTGCAGAACGCGGGCGGCGCCTTCACTCCTCCCGTCGGCTACTGGCATGGCGTTCGCGCGATCTGCGACCGCTACGGGATCCTCCTCTGTGCCGACGAGGTGATCACCGGCTTCGGTCGCACGGGCGAGTGGTTCGGCTCGACGCGCTACGACATCAAGCCCGACCTGATCACGTCGGCGAAGGGTCTCTCGTCCGCGTACGCGTCGATCGGCGCCTTGATCGCATCCGACCGCGTGATGGAGCCGTTCCTCGACGGCACCGCGACGTACACGCACGGCATCACCTTCGGCGGACATCCGGTGCAGTGCGCGATCGCGCTCAAGAACATCGAGATCATGAAGCGCGAGCGGGTCGTCGAGAACGTGCGCGACAACGCCGACGCGTTCCGCGCGACGCTCGAGCAGCTCCTCGACCTGCCGATCGTCGGCGACGTTCGAGGGACGGGCTTCTTCTACGCGATCGAGCTCGTGAAGGACAAGGACACGCGGGCGACCTTCGATGAGGACGAGTGCGAGTCGCTGCTGCGCGGCTTTCTCTCGCCGGCGCTCTTCGAAAAAGGCCTCATTTGCAGGGCAGACGACCGCGGCGACCCGGTGGTGCAGATCTCACCGCCGCTGATCGCGACCCAGAAGGAGTTCGACGAGATCGCCGGCACGCTCGGCGAGGTGCTGGCCGAGGCATGGCAACAGATCACGTAGCCGACATCCGGCTGACGGATCTGACGAAGCGATTCGGCGACGTCGTCGCCGTCGACAACCTGTCGCTCGAGATCGAGCACGGTCGGTTCTTCGCGCTCCTCGGCCCTTCCGGTTGCGGCAAGACGACGACGCTGCGCATGATCGGCGGGTTCGAGGAGCCCACGTCCGGCCGCATCGAGCTCGACGGCAAAGACGTCGGCTCGCTGCCGCCGTACAAGCGCGACGTCAACACGGTGTTCCAGTCATACGCGCTCTTCCCGCATCTCTCCATCTTCGAGAACGTCGCCTTCGGGTTGCGCCGCAAGAAGCTGCGGGGCGGCGAGCTGCAGAAGCGCGTCCGCGAGGCGCTCGACCTCGTCGGGCTCGGGCTACTCGAGAAGCGCAAGCCGCGCCAGCTCTCCGGCGGCCAGCAGCAGCGCATCGCGCTCGCGCGGGCGCTCGTCAACCATCCGCGCGTTCTACTCCTCGACGAGCCGCTCGGCGCACTCGACCTGAAGCTGCGCAAGGAGATGCAGCTCGAGTTGAAGCGGATCCAGCACGAGGTCGGCATCACCTTTGTCCATGTCACACACGATCAGGAGGAGGCCATGACGATGGCCGACCAGATCGTGATCATGGAGGGCGGCCGGATCGAGCAGCAGGGAACGCCGGGTGAGCTCTACGAGCAGCCGCGCACGGCGTTCGTCGCGAGCTTCCTCGGCGTGTCGAACCTGCTCTACGGCCAGACGGTCGCGGAGGACAAGGTTCGTCTCGAGGACGGCACCGAGATCCAGGTGCCGAGCGCGGCGCTGCGCGGCCGCAGCGGCAAGGTCCAGATCGGCGTTCGCCCCGAGAAGCTCAGGATCGGTGGCGGCGAGGTGAACTCGCTCGCCGGCACGGTCGCGGAGAGCGCGTACATCGGTGTGTCGACGCAGTACATCGTCGAGACTCCCGCAGGAGCAATGACCGTCTATGTCCAGAACGACCGTCCGGGTGTGAACGGGGTCTCGCCCGGAGACCGCCTCACCGTGGGGTGGAGCCCTGACTGCACGTTCGTCGTCGACGCACTGGAGGACTCGTAATGTCATCTCGCTACACACGTGCCGACTTCCTGCGCCGCACTGCTGCGGGCGGAACCGTTCTCACGCTCCCGGGTCTCCTCGCTGCCTGCGGTGGCGGCAGCAAGTCGGCGGCGACGACCGCGGCAGGCGGAGGCACCCAGGTCATGCCGAAGTCGATGGTGTTCTCGAACTGGCCGCTCTACATCGACGTGAACGAGAAGAAGAAGACGCACCCGTCGCTCAACCAGTTCGAGGCGAAGTACAACGTCAAGGTTCGCTACATCGAGGACATCAACGACAACGACTCGTTCTTCGGGAAGATCGAGGGGCCGCTGTCGCAGAGCCAGTCGGTCGGGCGGGACATCATCGTCCTGACCGATCTCTCCGCTCTCCCCGCGCGCATGATCGAGCTCGGCTGGCTCGAGAAGCTCGACAAGAGCGCAATCCCGAACATCACGAACCTGCAGCCGACGCAGCAGCATCCTGCGTGGGACCCGAACCGCGAGTACAGCCTGCCCTGGCAGTCCGGGATGACCGGCATCGGCTATGACCCGGCGAAGGTCGGCGGCGAGATCAACTCCGTCGACGAGCTGCTGACGAATCCGAAGCTGAAGGGCAAGGTGACGCTCCTCAATCAGCTCTTCGACACGATGGGCCTTGTCATCTCATCGAACGGCGACGACCCGGAGAAGGTCACGGACGCGTCGTGGGACCGCGCCGTCAAGAAGATCAAGAAGGCTGTCGACTCGGGTCAGGTCAGGCAGTTCACGGGCAATGACTACGCGCCGCTGCTCGCGAAGGGCGACGTCTGGGCGTGCTTCGCCTGGTCGGGCGACATGGTGCAGCTGCAGGCCGACCATCCCGGCCTGAAGTGGATCCTGCCGAAGGACGGCGGCATCATCTGGACCGACAACATGCTGATTCCGAAGGGCGGCAACGCCTATGCGGCGTCCGTGCTCATGAACTGGTACTACCGCCCGGAGATCGCGGCGGAGGTCGAGGACTACGTCAACTACATCTGCCCCGTCGTCGGTGCCGACAAGGTGCTCGAGAAGACGGATCCGTCGGTCGCCAAGAACACGCTCATCTTCCCGACGAAGGAGATGCTCGCGAACGCTCGTGCGTTCGACGTCAAGGCGATGGCGAACCTGAAGTACAAGAAGGAGTTCCAGAAGCTGATCGGTGCTTAGACCCCGCCGCAAAGCTCTAGCTCCATATGCACTGCTCGCGCCGGGCGGCGCCTGGCTGCTCGTCTTCTTCGTCGTGCCCATGTACTACCTGGCGAAGATGTCGCTCGAGCAGGGCCTCTTTCCCCTGTTCAGCTTCGAATGGGCATGGAGCAACTTCAGCGACGCGGTCTCGTCGTACCACGCGCAGTTCGTGCGCTCGCTCGAGTACGCGGGGCTCGCGACCGCGATCGCCCTCTTGATCAGCTATCCGCTCGCGTACTGGATTGCCTTCCGCGGCGGCCGCTGGAAGAACCTGTTCCTCGTCCTCGTGATCGCGCCGTTCTTCGTCACGTACCTGATTCGAACGCTCGCGTGGCAGACGATCCTCTCGGACGGCGGCATCGTCGTCACCGTGCTCAAGGATGTTCACATCCTCGGGTCGGACGGCCGCCTGCTCGCGACGTCGGCGGCGGTCGTCGCCGGCATCACCTACAACTTCCTGCCGTTCATGGTGCTGCCGCTGTACGTCAGCCTCGAGCAGGTCGACCACCGGCTGATCGAGGCGGCGGGCGACCTCTACGCGAACCGCGTCGTCTCGTTTTTCCGGGTGACGCTCCCGCTCTCGCTGCCCGGCGTGTTCGCCGGGGTGCTCCTGACGTTCATTCCGGCGATGGGCGACTTCATCAACGCGCAGCTCCTCGGGACGCCCCGGCAGTACATGATCGGCAACGTCATCCAGTCGGAGTTCCTCTCGCTACGGGAGTATCCGACCGCGGCCGCGCTCTCGTTCATCCTCATGGGAGGAATCCTGGTGCTCGTGCTGATCTTCGCGCGGGCGCTCGGTACCGACCGGCTCACGGCGGGGGCTGCGCCGTGATCGCACGCGCACGCCGACACGTTCTCGATGTCTACGCGGTCCTTGCATTGGGCTATCTCTTCCTGCCGATCGCGATCGTGATCGCGTTCTCGTTCAACAATCCACTCGGGCGTTTCAACTACACCTGGTCCGGCTTCACGTTCCAGAACTGGCTGCACCCGCTGGCCTACCCCGGGCTCGGCGGCGCGATCCGGGTCAGCCTGGAGATTGCGTTTCTCTCCGCGCTCGTCGCCACCGCGTTCGGAACGCTGATCGCGCTCGCTCTCGTCCGGTACCGGTTCCGCGGCTCGTCGACGACGAACCTACTCATCTTCGTGCCGATGACGACGCCCGAGATCGTCATGGGGGCGTCTCTGCTGACGCTCTTCCTCAACTGGAAGATCCCCCAGGGCTTCGGGACGATCCTGATCGCGCACATCCTGTTCAACATCTCGTACGTCGTCGTGACCGTGCGCGCGCGCCTTGTCGGCTTCGACCGGCATCTCGAGGAGGCGGCGATGGATCTCGGTGCGAACGAGATCGTGACGTTCTTCCGGGTGACCCTGCCGCTGATCGCTCCCGGCATTCTCGCGGCCGGGCTCCTCGCGTTCGCCCTGTCGGTCGACGACTTCGTGATCACGTACTTCAATGCCGGCACGGTGACGACGTTCCCGCTCTTCGTCTGGGGCGCAGCGCGGGTGGCCGTGCCGCCGCAGATCAACGTGATCGGCACCGCGTTCTTCGTCATCGCCGTCGGCGGCATGCTCGCGAACGTGCTGCTGCAGAATCGCCGCGCGCGCAACGCGTGATCGAGCCCCGGCTTCCGTCCTGGTGGCTCGAGGACGCGCTGTCGCGCGAGGCGGGAGCCGCTCCGGCACCGGCGCTCGACGGCGACGCGACGGCCGACGTCGCGATCGTCGGCGGCGGCTACACGGGTCTCTGGACCGCGCTTGCGCTGCGCGAGCGCGACCCGAATCTCCGCGTGACGCTCGTCGAGGCCGAGATCTGCGGCGCCGGGCCGAGCGGGAGGAACGGCGGCTTCTGCCACGGCTACTGGTCAGCGCTCTCGTCGGTGCTCCCGGTGCTGGGCGAGGAGGACGCACTCCGCCTCTGCCGCGCCGGCGAGCGGATCGTCCCGGCCGTGCGCGCGCTCGGCGACGACGTCTGGCTGCGGGAGAGCGGTCGTCTCGATGTCTCGGCCGCGCCGGCGCAGGACGGCTCGGTCGAGCGATCGGTCGAAGCGGCGGCGCGCCTCGGGCACCCGGAGGAGGCCGTCGCGCTCTCGCCGGAGGAGCTTGCACAGCGCGTCCGCTCGCCCGTCTTCCGCAGCGGCGTCTACTTCCGCGACGGCGCGACGGTGCATCCCGGGCTGCTCGTGCGCGCGCTTCGGCGGCACGCGCTCGCGGCGGGCGTGACGATTCACGAGCAGACGCCGGCATTGCGCGTGCGCGACGGCGAGATCGCGACGCCCGCCGGCGTGCTGCGCGCACCGGAGATCGTGCTGGCGACGAATGCGGCGCTGACGGGCTGGAAGCCGGCGGCGCGGAGCCTGACGAACTTCGGCTCGTACGTCGTGCTCACCGAGCCGGTGCCGGAGCTGCTCGAGCAGATCAAGTGGACCGGGGGCGAGGCGATCGTCGACGGCCGCATGTTCATCCACTACTTCCGGACGCTCAATGATGGGCGGGTGCTGATGGGCAGCGGCTCCGGGCCGATCGGCTTCGGCGGCAGGATCGACGACCGCTTCAGCCGCGACAACCCGACGGCTGCGCGCGCGGAGGCTGGGCTGCGCAGGCTCCTGCCGGGACTCGACGGCGCACGCATCGAGCGGTCGTGGGGCGGCCCGATCGACGTGTCGGCGGATCATCTGCCGTTCTTCGGCACGAAGCCCGGCACGCGGCTCCACTACGGCGCCGGCTATTCAGGCCACGGAGTCGGCCCGAGCTGGCTCGGCGGGCAGATCCTCGCGTCGCTTGCGCTGCGCGCCGACGACGAGTGGACGCAGCTGCCGCTTGCGACGCGGCGGGTACCGTCGCTGCCGCCCGAGCCGTTCCGCCGGCTCGGCGGCGGCCTCGTGCGCGCCTCGATCATGGCGTGCGAGGCGGCGGAGGAGCGGGGCGCGCGGCCGCCGCTTCTCGCCCGGGCGGGCGCAGCGCTGCCGCGGCTTCTGCGGATGGAGCTCGGGACGCGCTGAGTGCATACGCTGCGCGCGTGACCGTCACGCTCTGCGACGTCGGCCCGCGCGACGGGCTCCAGAACGAGGCCGACGTCTTCGAGCCGGCGATGCGGGCGGAGCTCGTGAACCGGCTTGCCGCCGCGCGGCTGCCACGGATCGAGGCGGTGAGCTTCGTGCGCGACGACCGCGTCCCGCAGATGGCGGGCGCGGAGGACGTCGTCGCCGCGATCGAGCGCCGCGCGGGCACGGAGTACTCGGGCCTCGTGCTGAACGAGCGCGGCTGGGAGCGCTTCGCGGCGAGCGGCCTCGACCGCGTCAACGTCACGCTCGGTGCAACGGAGACGTTCAACGAGCGCAACGGCAACGCGACGCTCGCGGAGGCGATCGCGCGTGTGGATGCGATCCTCGCCGCGGCCGGCACGACGCCTGCGACCGTCACGATCTCGGTGTGCTTCGGCTGCCCGTTCGAGGGCCGCGTCGATCCGGGCGCCGTCGCCGAGCTCGCTGCTCGCTTCACCGGC
>Ga0207657_10004887_pt1 | contig 14102 bp, 12 predicted proteins | sample KBSC33metaG_FD_184316 | JGI IMG/M metagenome (GOLD analysis project Ga0207657, IMG submission 184316) | Corn rhizosphere microbial communities from Kellogg Biological Station, Michigan, USA - KBS C3-3 metaG (SPAdes) (version 2) | ecosystem: Host-associated > Plants > Roots > Rhizosphere > Soil ... | reverse complement strand
GCCGGCGCCGCGCAAGCGCGCGGCGATTCCGCTGCAGGTGACCGCATGAGCGCCGTCGAACGCGAAATCCAGGGTGCACTGAACCGCCGTTACGACGCGGGTTTCGTCACCGACATCGAAAGCGAGAGCCTGCCGCCGGGCCTGGGCGAAGATGTCGTGCGCGCGATCTCGGCGCGCAAGCACGAACCCGAATGGATGACGCAGTGGCGCCTCGCCGCGTATCGCCACTGGCTGACGATGACGCCGCCGCACTGGGCCAAGCTCGACATCGCGCCGATCGATTTCCAGGCGATCAGCTATTTCTCGCAGCCGAAGAACCGGCCGAAATCGCTCGATGAGGTCGATCCAAAACTGCTCGAAACCTACGACAAACTCGGCGTGCCGCTGCACGAGCGCGCGCGTCTGGCCGGCGTCGCGGTCGATGCGGTGTTCGACTCGGTCTCGGTCGGCACGACGTTCCGCAAGGAACTCGCCGAAGCCGGCGTCATTTTCTGCTCGATGTCCGAGGCGATTCGCGAACATCCGGAACTCGTGCGCCAGTATCTGGGTTCCGTCGTGCCGACCGGCGACAACTATTTCGCCGCGCTGAACTCCGCGGTGTTCTCCGACGGCAGTTTCGTGTTTATCCCGAAAGGCGTGCGCTGCCCGATGGAATTGAGCACGTATTTCCGCATCAACGCGCGCGACACCGGCCAGTTCGAGCGCACGCTGATCATCGCCGAGGAACGCGCGAGCGTGTCGTATCTGGAAGGCTGCACGGCGCCGATGCGCGACGAGAACCAGCTGCACGCTGCGGTTGTCGAGCTCGTTGCGCTCGACGATGCGAACATCAAGTATTCGACGGTGCAGAACTGGTATCCCGGCGACGAAAACGGCGTCGGTGGCATCTACAACTTCGTGACCAAGCGCGGCGATTGCCGCGGCGCACGCAGCAAGATCTCGTGGACGCAGGTCGAAACCGGTTCTGCGATCACGTGGAAATATCCGAGCTGCATCTTGCGCGGCGACGATTCGACCGGCGAATTCAACTCGGTCGCGCTGACGCACCATCGCCAGCAGGCCGACACCGGCACGAAGATGATCCATATCGGCAAGAACACGAAGAGCAAGATTGTCTCGAAAGGCATTTCGGCCGGGCGCGGACAGAACACGTATCGCGGCCTGGTCAAGATCGAGAAGGGCGCTGACGGCGCGCGCAACCACACGCAATGCGATTCACTGCTGATCGGCAAGAAATGCGGTGCGCACACGTTCCCGTACATCGAAGTGAAGAACCCCGGCGCGATCGTCGAACACGAGGCGACGACGTCGAAAATTTCCGACGACCAGATGTTCTACTGCCGCAGCCGCGGCATCAGCGAGGAAGACGCGGTCTCGATGATCGTCGACGGTTTCTGCAAACAGGTGTTCAAGGAATTGCCGATGGAGTTTGCGGTCGAGGCGAAAAAACTGCTCGAGATTTCCCTGGAAGGAGCCATCGGATGAGCGTTGCCGTCGTCCGCGGTTCCTGGCCAACCTTGGCGATTTCGTGCGCAGTGACGATCGCGCTCGTCGGCATGGTCGTTGCCGGCGTGCTGCACGCGCGGATCGGCCACTCCGCACTGCTTACCGCTTTTGTCGCCGTGAGTTTTGTTGCGTCATTGGCTGGTGCGATCGGCGGATTGGTTCTCGCCAACACGCGCCGCAACGTGATGTGGATACTCGCCGTTGCGCTGTCGATGACTGCTTTCCTCGCCCTGCTGGCGATCGTGCTTTCCCTGCTGGGCCCGACATGAGCGCAGACATGCTGAAAATCGACAACCTTCACGTCCGCGTCGCCGGCAAGGAGATCCTCAAAGGCCTCACGCTGCAGGTCAACGCCGGCGAAGTGCACGCGATCATGGGCCCGAACGGCGCCGGCAAGTCCACGCTCGGCAATGTATTGGCCGGACGCGAAGGTTACGAAGTCACGCAGGGCTCCGTGAGCTACAACGGCACGAATTTGCTCGAGCTCGAACCCGAGCAGCGCGCGGCCGCCGGCGTGTTTCTCGCGTTCCAGTATCCGGTCGAGATTCCGGGCGTGAACAACACGTATTTTCTCAAGGCCGCGCTCAATGCGCAGCGCAAATATCGCGGCGAAGCGGAACTGGACTCGATGCAGTTCCTGAAATCCGTGCGCGAGAAGTTGCGCGTGTTGCATATTCCGGACGACCTGATGAATCGCGCCGTGAATGCCGGCTTCTCGGGTGGCGAGAAGAAGCGCAACGAAATCTTCCAGATGGCGCTGCTGGAACCGAAGCTCGCGATTCTCGACGAGACTGATTCCGGCCTCGATATCGACGCGCTGCGCATGGTCGCCGATGGCGTCAACGCGATGCGCTATCCGCAGCGCGCGTTCGTCGTGATCACGCATTATCAGCGTCTGCTCGACTACATCGTGCCGGATTTCGTGCACGTGATGGTCGACGGTCGCATCGTCGAAAGCGGCGACAAATCGCTCGCGCTCAAGCTCGAAGAGCACGGTTATGCGTGGATTGCCGAGCGCAAGCTGGCTGGCGCGGCCTGAGATGGACGCCGTGCTCGACAAGGAAGCGTGGCGCTACAGCGAGCGCGCCTGGAATGCGCTGCATGCGCAGGAATTCACGGCGGCGAACACACCCGCGCTGTTGCCGGGTTCACTGGTCGAGCAGTTCGACTGGCCGGAAACGCGCGCTCGCCGCGTTGTGTTCGTGAACGGCGAAGCGACTGCAACCGCCGAACTTCATCTGAGTGACGGGGAACGTCTGCACCTGGTATTCATCAGCGTGCCGGACGCGCAGCCGGCGCGCTGGAGTCTCGACCTGCCGATCACTGTCGAGACAGGCAGTGCGGAGGTGGTCGAACAGCATATTGGGCTCGATGGCACCGAGATACTCGGGGAATTGACTTCGCACGTACGCGTCGGCGCCGGCGCGCGCCTGCGCATGACGACGCTCGGCGATCTGCCGGATTCGGTTTCGCTGTATCGCCGCGCAAACGTTTCGATCGACGCAGGCGGCGCGTATTCGTCGACGCACGCGCTGTTCGGTGGCCGCTTGCAGCGTTTCGACATCGACGTGGACATGGCCGGCGAGCAGGCGAGCTATGTGTCGCGCGGTGTCTTCGCGCCGCGCGGCCGGCAGCATATCGATGTGCATCTGGACGCGCGTCATTCCGCGCGTGACACGCGCAGCGACGTGCTGTGGCGCGGTATTGCCGACCAGCGCGGGCGCGGAATCCTGCATGGCGCGATCACGGTCGCCGCTGGAGCGGACGGCGCGGACGCGCAATTGCAGACGAAGAATCTGCTGCTTTCGCCGCACGCGGAAATCGATGCGCAGCCGGTGCTGGAAATCTACGCCGATGAAGTCAAGGCAAGCCACGGCGCGACCGTTGGCCAGCTCGATGAGCGCGCATTGTTTTACTTGCGTTCTCGCGGCGTCCCGCTTGCGGCGGCGCGCAATCTGTTGATCGCGGGGTTTTGTCGCGAGGCGTTTGCAGATCTTGGCGACGTCGCATTGAGCGCGCGTCTGGAAGCGGTCCTGGCGAGGCGGCTGCCGCAGGCGCAGGAGAGCGCGCGATGAACGCCTTGCCGCAAGCGTCGAGCCCCGATATGTCGTCGTATCGCGCCGATTTCCCGTTGCTTGCGCGCCGCGTGCATGGCAAGCCGCTGGTCTATTTCGACAACGCCAACACGGCGCAAAAACCGCGGCAGGTCATCGAAGCAGTCGACGCGTTTTATCGCGAACACAACGCCAACGTCGCGCGCGCCGTGCATACGCTCGGCGAAGAGGCGACGAGCGCCTACGAAGCAGTGCGCGACAAGGTCGCGAAATTCATCAATGCGCCGTCGCGCGACGAGGTGATCTTCACCAGCGGCACGACGCAGGCGATCAACACCGTTGCCTACAGTTACGCGCTGCCGCGCTTGCAGGCGGGCGACGAAATCCTCGTCACGACGATGGAGCATCACGCCAACATCGTGCCGTGGCAGCTCGCCGCCGCGCGTACCGGCGCGCGTGTGATTGCCGCGCCGATCACGCAAAGCGGCGAGCTGATCGTCGAAGAATTCGTCAAGCGACTCACGCCCAACGTGAAACTTGCGGGCATCGTTCACGTATCCAATGTGCTCGGCACGATCAATCCGGTGCGCGAGATCGCGCGCGCGTGTCGCGCGCGGGGGATCCCGCTGCTCGTCGACGGCTCGCAGGCGGCGCCGCATCTGGCGATCGATGTGCAAGCGCTCGGTTGCGATTTCTACGCATTCACCGGTCACAAGCTGTTCGCGCCGACCGGCACCGGCGTGTTGTGGGCGCGCAAGGAGCACCTCGCCGCAATGCCGCCGTTCTTTGGCGGCGGCGAGATGATCAAGACGGTCAGCTTCGACAAGACGACGTTCGCCGATGCGCCGCACAAGTTCGAGGCCGGCACGCCGAATATCGCCGGGTTCATCGGTCTCGGCGCCGCGTTGGACTACGTGAATGCCGTCGGCCTGGATCGCATCGGCGAGGCCGAACACGAGCTGCTGGTCCATGCGACGCAGGCACTCCGGTCCGTGCCGGGCTTGCGCCTGTTCGGCGAAGCGAAGGACAAAACCGCGGTACTGTCGTTCCTGATCGATGGCGTGCACGCGCATGATTTGGCCACGCTGCTCGATCACGAAGGCATTGCCGTGCGCTCCGGACACCATTGCGCGCATCCGCTGATGCAATTTTTCGGCGTGCCTGCGACGCTGCGGGCCTCTTTGTCGTTCTACAACACCAAGGCGGAGGTCGATTACTTCGTCGAGGCGATTGCGCGCGTGCGCAAGATGTTGGTTTAGAAATCACGTTGGGAATATTGCTGCATGAATATTGTTTTGGATCGTGTTGGTCTGAATTTTCGCAGCGCGAGCGCTGCTGATGTAAATGCGATCGTCGCGCTGGTCGAGTCGGCTTATCGCGGCGACGTCAGCCGCAAGGGCTGGACGACCGAGGCGGATTTTCTCGACGGCCAGCGCACGGATCCGACCGGTGTTGCCGCGATCATTGCGAAACCCGGCAACCGCGTGCTGCTCGGCGAACAAGGCGGCGAACTGCTCGCGTGCTGTCATCTGGAAAAGCTCGGCGAGGCCTGTTACTTCGGCATGTTCTCGGTGCGTCCGACGCTGCAGGGTGGCGGGGTCGGCAAGCAGATGCTGGCCGAAGGCGAACGCCTCGCGCGCACCGAGTGGAAATGTACAAAAATGGAAATGACCGTGATTTCGATTCGCAATGAGCTCGTCGCCTGGTACGAGCGTCGCGGCTACCATCGCACCGGCGTGTTCAAGCCGTTTCCGTACGGCGACGAGCGCTTCGGAATTCCGAAAAGGGATGATCTGCGTTTCGAGATTCTGGAGAAGGTACTGTAGCGCCTTGGTTTGCAGCGTGCCGGACACGGTTTGAAAGGAGTCGATCGTGAGTGATTGGGTGCGCGTTTGTCTGCAATCCGAGCTGTTGCCCGGAGAATTCCGCATCGCCTGGGATCGCGATGTCGCGATCGCCGTCTTCAACATCGACGGCATGCTGTACGCGATCGAGGATGTGTGCACGCACGACGGCGGCGATTTGGCCGGCGGCGAGTTGCACGGCTATGCGATCGAATGCCCGCGGCACGGCGCGCGTTTCGACGTACGCACCGGCGCCGTGCTGTCGCCGCCTGCGTACGAACCGATCGCGAAATTTCCGGTCAAGATGGAAGACGGCGTAATTTATTCGCGCGACGATCGCTGGGATTGAGTTGCACCTGAATCGTTGCAAACCGGCGCCTGGTGGGTTTCCACCAAGTGCGCACAATGTGTCCGGCTTCGCGCTTTAATCGCCATCTGCGGCGCACAGTGACGGTGATCGCACGCGGAATGCATCGTGTCTGCAGAGCGCGAAATGGCCCGTCCCGTGAGCCCGCCCGGCTGGCTCTGGCTCGCTGCGTTTCTCGCCTACGTGCTTGCGGCGACTCTTGGGCTCGCGCTGGCGTTTCCGGGGACCAACGCGACGCCATTCTGGCCTCCGACTGCGCTCGCATTCGCACTGCTGTATCGCTACGGCCTGCGTCTGTGGCCGGTCATATTGGCCGCCGCGTTTACCATCAACACGTTGTTCATGCTGCGCGCCGGCGTTGCGCCGCTGCCTGCCGTTGCGGCCAGTATCGGCGTTGGCGTCGGCAATGCGCTGGAGGCGTGGCTGGGAATCCATGTACTGAGGCGCTTCGCCGACGATCAGTTTCCGTTTGATGGTCTGCGCGGACTATCCGCGTTCTTTCTCGCCGCCGCGCTGGCGCCGGCAATCAGCGCCACGATCGGCGTGACCTGTTCACGTCTGGCCAGCATGAGCGGCGAGGCGTCCTACGCGCAAAACTGGCTTACCTGGTGGGTGGGCGATACCAGTGGCGCGCTGACGATGGCGCCAGTGCTGATGCTGTCGCTGCAGGCGCGCTGGCGCATGCCGCCGCCTGCGCGGATCCTGGAAGGAACCATCCTGACGCTGATTCTTGTGTTCGGCTCGATGGCGGCGTTCGGCATCATTCAGACAAGCGGCGATTACCACTATCTGCTGGCGTTTTTCCTGTTGCCGATGATTCTGTGGGCCGTGCTGCGTTTTCAGAACGCCGGAGCCGCGGCCGCTGTGCTGCTGATTTCCAAGATAGCTGTGCTCGGTTCGATCGTCGGCATCGGACCTTTCGCGCGCAGCGATGTACACGAAGCATTGGTTCTGCTGCAGATCTTCGTCATCGTTCTCGCCGGCACCACGCTCGGCCTCGGCGTCATCCTGACCGAGCGCGGCCGCTTGGCCGCAAAGCTGGCGCAATCGAATGCCGAACTGAACGAGTTGGTGTCGAGCGATCCCTTGACCGGGCTGCCGAACCGTCGCGCGCTGCTCGACCGGGTGCAGCAGGCTGAACGTTCCGCGCGGCGACACCGCAAACGTGCCGCGCTATTGTTTCTCGATTTGGATCGCTTCAAGCGCATCAACGACTCACTCGGGCATGCGGTCGGCGATGACGTGCTCAAGAACGTTGCGCAACGTCTGCGCGCCGCGCTGCGTGAGGAGGATTCGGTCTGTCGGCTTGGCGGCGACGAGTTCGTCATCCTGTTGTGCGACATCGATGCGATCACCGATGCCGCTCTGGTTGCCAACAAGATCATCCAGACGCTGCAAGTGCCGATGCGTTTATCGAATCTTGACCTGGGTATTTCCACGAGCATCGGCATCACCGTGTTCCCCGACGATGGCTCCGATCCGAACGATTTGCTGCGTTTTGCCGATATGGCGATGTATCGCGCCAAGCAAAGCGGCCGTGGCAATTTCCAGTTCTACAAAGAACAGATGCATCGCGCGGCCGTGCAGCGCATCGAACGCGAACACGACCTGCGTGTTGCGCTGACGGAGCGGCAATTCTGTCTGTATTACCAGCCCCTCGTCGATCTGCGCACGCAGCAGGCAATCGGAGTCGAGGCGCTTCTGCGCTGGCAACATCCACTGCGTGGCCTGCTGCTGCCGAACGAATTCATTCCGCTGGCAGAAGAAACCGGACTGATCGTCGAGATCGGTGCCTGGGCTTTGCAGCAGGCCTGCCGCGAGGTCAAACAATTGCAAGCTGCAGCGGGCGGGCCGTTGCGCCTTTCGGTCAACATGTCGCAGCGCCAGCTGCGTGATCGAAACCTGCCGGATTTGATCGAGCGCGCCCTCGAAAATACGCAGCTCGATGCGCTATGGCTCAATATTGAAATCAACGAGAGCCTGCTCAGTGCAGAACGGCTGGCCGAACTGGACTTTCTCAACCCGCTCGGCCGCATCGGCATCTCACTGACAGTGGATAACTTCGGTTCGGCCGGATCTTCAATGAGTCTGCTGGCGAGCGTGCCGGTGGGGATCATCAAGATCGACCACCAGCTCGTCAGCCGTCTGCTTGAAGATCAAGCGGCCCGCGACCTCACTGTGGCCATGATCTCGATGGCGCATCAGTTCGGGGTCAAGGTCGTGGCCGAAAACGTCGAGTCCCAGGCGCAATGTGATTTTCTCATCACGCACGGTTGCGACTATGCGCAGGGTTTCTGGTTCCAATACCCGCGCCCGCTGCCCGACCTCGCCGAACTGCTGCGGCACTGGCAGGGCGAACTCGCGATCCGTTGATCACGAAGGGGTTTTTTCTTCTGCAGGGATTGACAAGCCGCTCATTACAAATGAGAATCGTTCTCATTAGCTTTACGCTTGTCTTCAAATCACCTTGTGGAGAACAGAAATGCCGCTTGCTCGTCGTGCGGTCGCCGCCGTGGCGATTTGCTCAATTTTCGCTGTAAACGCCCATGCCGATGATGCGGCGCTGCGTGCCGAGATCGACGCACTGCGCACCGAGATTGCTGCGCTCAAAGCCGAAGTCCGGCACATCGAAGGCGAGCGCAACAGCGCTGATGCGACGCCGACAAAAGCATCCGCCCCCGCGAGCGCGGATGCCGCACCAGTGCCGCAATCCGCGGCCGCAGCGAATGCGACGACGCTGTGGGGCTATGGCGAGATGAATTACAACCATCCGACGGCGCGTGCGGCCGATGCACAGGCCGATTTGCGCCGCGCCGTGATCGGTTTCAGCCATGCGTTCGATGAGGCAACGCACGTCTATGGCGAACTGGAATGGGAACACGCGGTCGCATCGGCGGACGATGCCGGCGAAACCGAAGTCGAGCAGTTGTACATCGAACACGCGCTCGCGCCTGCTTATGGCGTACGCGCCGGCCTGATGCTGGTGCCGCTCGGCTTGCTCAACGAGCACCACGAGCCAACACAGTATTTCGGTGTCGAACGAAATTTCGTCGAGACGGCGATCATTCCGAGCACCTGGCGCGAAGGCGGCGTGGCGATGTACGGCAACACCGACTTCGGCTTGAGCTGGAATGCCGGCATCGGCACCGGACCAGACCTCGGCAAGTGGGACCCGGCTTCCGGCGAAGGCCGCGAATCGCCGCTCGGCAGCATCCACCAGGAATTGCAGCTGGCACGTGCGCGCGATCCGTCGTTGTTCGCGGCGCTCAATTGGACGGCCATCCCTGGCTTGAACGTCGGCGGCGGCGCGTTTGCCGGCAAGATCGGGCAGGGCGCGGACTTTGCCGGCAAAGATGCGCGGCTGCTGCTCGGCGAGGTGCACGCGCGCTGGCAGACCGGGCCTTTCGATTTCTCCGCGCTGTACGCGCGCGGCACGATCAGCGACACGCAGGCGCTGAACCTGACCTTCGCCGGCGAGTCGACGCCGGTGCCGAAAGCGTTCTGGGGCGGCTATGCGCAAGGCGCGTGGCGCGCGCTGGCGTGGAACGAGTCGAACCTGACGCCGTTCGTACGCTACGAGCAGTTCAACACCGGCGCGGCCTACGCTGAGCAGCCGCTCGGCGTCAGCACGTCCGCACTGCCAACCGAAAAGGTATGGACGGCCGGCATCAACTATTATCTGAATCCGAACGTGGTGTTCAAATTCGACTATCAGGATTTCAACCGCGACGACGCGGAGCTTGGCTACGGCAATCGTTTCAATCTCGGCATCGGATATCAATTCTGACCATGCTTGTGCGCTGGCTGATTCCCGTTGGTGTTGGTGCGGCGTCCGTCGCACAGGTTGCGCACGCGACGCAATATCTGACTGTGGAACAGGCGCAGCGCGCGGCGTTTCCGGACGCGACGGCGTTCGAGACGGTGCGCGCAAAATTTGATGCATCCGCACTCGGCGTGCCGGCGGGTTGGGCGCCGCGCGTCTGGCAGGCACGCGCGGGCGAGAGGGTTCTCGGAACGTTTTTTGCCGATGCTGTGATTGGCAAGAGCGAAGCGATCGACTATTCGCTCGCGCTCGACACAAACGGCACGGTCATCGCGCTCGAAGTGCTGCAATACCGCGAATCGCACGGCAGCGAAGTGCGCATGGCGCCGTGGCGCAAGCAGTTTCTGGGCAAGACCGCGCGCGATCCAGTCGCGTTGAATCAGGACATCAAGAATATCTCCGGCGCGACGCTGTCGTGTCGGCATCTCACCGAGGGCGTGCAGCGGCTGCTCAAGCTGCATGCGAGCGCGCTGGCGAAAGGCTGACGATGGCCGTCTTTCGCCGCGCCCGTCCCTTGCTCGGCACGCTTGTGGAGATGCGTGTCGAAGGAATGGGCGAAATCTCTGCGTTGTGCGCGCTCGATGCAGCGTTCGCCGAAGTCGCGCAAATCCATCGCCTGATGAGCTTCCATGAAGGCGGAAGCGACCTCGCGCGCGTGCATCGCGCGCGCGCGGGGACAAGCGTGCGCGTGGATGCGCGCACGCGCGAAGTGCTCGCGTGCGCGTTGCGCGTGGCCGAAGCGTCGGGCGGTGTATTCGATCCGACCGTCGCCTTCGAGCAGGTCGCGCGCGGCAATCTGCCACGGCCGGAGTCGCCGTTCGATCCCGATCCGAAGGCGAGCTGGCGCGACATCGAACTGAGCGGTGATGCGGTGATCCTGCGCAAGCCGCTGTGGATCGATCTCGGCGGCATCGCGAAAGGCTACGCGGTGGATCGCGCCACGGAAGTTCTTGTCGATGCCGGCGCGACGCAGGTTTGCGTGAATGCAGGCGGCGATCTGCGCATTGCCGGCGCCCGCGCGGAAACCGTGCACGTGCGCGATGCGCACGGCCGCGTCGAAGCCGTGGTCGAACTCGCCGACGCGGCGCTCGCGAGCAGTTCCAGCGCGACGACAGGCGCGGCCGCGCACCTGCACGGTGTGAACCGGCGCGCGCTTGGCGGCGGCATCACCGTGTCGGTCGCCGCGCTGGATTGCATGCTCGCCGATGCGCTGACCAAGACCGTGCTCGCCTGCGGGCGCGCGTGCTCCGGCCTGTTCGAGGAATTCGGCGCCGACGCCTGCGTGCATGACGCGCGCAGCGGCTGGCGCATGCTCGGCGAGGCGGCATGAAACACCATCGCCATCAGACCTACAAACCGCGGCTGTACCTGAGCGCGCGCGCAAAGCTGGTGACTTACGCCGTAGTCGGGCTGACCTGGTGCAGCGGTGTACTTTGGCTCATTTTCCATTATTTCTTTTCGCGTCAGGGCGAATTTGGCGCCGAGGCCGATCCGTTCGAGCACCCGCTGCTCGTGTTGCACGGTGCCTGTGCATTCGCCGCGCTGTGGCTTGCCGGCTGGCTGTGGCATGTGCACGTGCAGCCGTGGTGGAGCAGCCCGCGGCGCCGCGGCAGCGGTATCGTGCTGATCGCCTTCGGAGCCGTGCTGATCATGAGTGGATGGCTGCTTTATTACGCGGGCGACGACGAGTTGCGCCGCTGGAGCAGCGTAGTCCACTGGGGAACGGGTCTGGCACTCGTCGTGCCACTGCTTGTGCATGGATTGCGCGCCGCGCGCTATCGCAACAGCCAGCCGGCAGTGCCCGGAACCCGCCGCAAAATATAGCGCGCGGATGTTGTTCGCCTGAGTGTTCGCCGGCGTTATCTGAAAGGAAGCCACTGCCTTTCAGGGCCACGTGAAAACAATCTCTTGCGCAAGCTTGTTGGGTCTCGCCTTCTGTTCGATCGCGAGTGGAGTTGTCGCCAACACGCCGCCGGCGCTGTACTCGGCGGCGTCGGTAACGCAGTCGCTGCGTCTGCCCGACGGCTCGCTGATCATCGCCGGCAATTTCACCACGGTCGCCGAAGTCCCACGCGCAGGACTTGCCAAGCTCGATGCCGCCGGTCAGCTCGACGCGACCTGGAATCCGGCTGGTCTTGCACCGCTCACCGCCGGGCAGATCATCGCGCTCGCGGCGAGTCCCGACGGCAGTCAGCTCTACATCGCCACGCCCACCGCCGTGCAGGATGTCTACACGAGTGGCGCCGGCGCGAACGTGTCCGGCTTCAGCGTCAGTGTGAGCGGCAGCGTCGATGGCGGCAACAACGGCATCCGCGCGATTGCGACCGATGCGAACGGCTACCTCTATATCGCCGGCGCATTCGCTTATGTCAAAGCACAGCCGCGCAATGGCTTGGCACGCGTCGACGGCGCCGGCACGCTCGATTCGGTATGGAAACCGTCATCGAACGGCGTAGTGAGTACGCTCGCGGTCGATTCCGCCGGTGGACTGATCTATCTGGGCGGCGCATTCGTCAACATCGGTGGCGCCGCGCACTTGCGCCTTGCGCGCGCATTGCTCAGCGACGGCAGCGTCGATGCGACGTGGACGCCAAGCGTTACGTCGAGCAGCGACGGCGTGCATCATCTGGCGCGCTCCGCCGACGGCAACAACGTGATCATCTCGGGTTACTTCACTGCGGTGAATGGCACGGCGCGAACAGGATTGGCCATGGTGTCGGCGGCGAGCGGCGCCACGGACCTGAACTGGAATCCGCCGTCGATTACCGGCGGCAGCATCGATGCGATCGCCGCGGCGAGCGATTACGTATACCTGGGCGGGGACCTGTTCTGCTGCAACCAGGTGACGCTCGTGCGCGTGGCTGCGACCGGCACCGGCGCAATCGACGCGACATGGTTGCCCGCAGCTTCCGGCCGAGTGCGTGCGCTCGCATTCGACGGCGCCGCGGTCGATGCGTTCGGCGATTTCGGCTACATGGGCAATACTCCGGTGCTCGCTGCGGCGCAGTTGCTCGGCGACGGCTCGGCCACGCACGCGCTGCCGGATTGCGAACGTGCCGGCGCGGTATTTGCGACCTTCAGCGAGTCTTCCGGCGCCGTGCTCATGGGCGGCGATTTTCAGAAAGTCGGCCAGGCCTATCGCTCGAACCTGTTTCGTCTGCAGCCGGACGCCGGCGTCGATGCGGCATTCATGCCACCGCGCTTCAGCGGTGGCGGCGGATTGTTCCCGCTGCTCGCAATAAGCGGCGATCCAGCGACAGGCCAGGTTTACGTCGGCGGCTACTTCACCAAGGCGGACGGCGCCACGCGCAACTCGATCGCGCGTCTGGACGGCACCACTGGAGCACTCGACAACGCGTGGACGACGAGCATCGATGCGTTGCCGTCGACCGGCAGCGTGCAGGCGATCGCGGTCGCGGCCGACGGGGTTTTCGTTGGCGGCCAGTTCACGCACGTCAACGCCACGGCGCGATCCAATATCGCCAAGCTGACCTTTGCGGGCGCGCTCGATCCGGCGTTCACCGGTTCAACCAACGGTGCGGTGTCGCGCATCGCATTGTCGGGCAACAATGTATACATCGGCGGCATGTTCCTGAGCCCGCGCACGCGCCTTGCGCGGCTTTCCGCAACGAATGGTTCGTTCGACGCGAGCTGGAATCCGCAATTTCCGTGGGCGGTGAGCTGGATCGACTTCTTCGACCTCAAGCGCGTCGGCGCGAACACGATCGTCGCCAATCAGATCAGCGTCAGTGCGTTCGGCGGCACGGTCGTGATCGGCGAGCTCGAGCAGATCGACGACGACGGACAAGCCACGATCATCGCGCGCTTCGACCAGCCGGTGTTCGGCGTGCTCGCGGCGCGCGACAACGGCAGCATTTACGCGAGCGGATGGTTCCAGAACCAGTACGCGATCAATAATTTTCTCGACCAGACGCCGCATCCGGGCGGACTCGCGCAGGTCTCGTTGCGCACCGGCACGTTCGGCGCGGCGGAAGCGTGGTCGCCGGTGGTGCCGAGCGCAAGCGGTTTTCCAGGGTTGACGTTTCTCGGCAATGGTGCGAACGGCGTTGTCGTCGGCGCGATCACCAGCAACTATCCGGTGCCGCGCGACGACCTGTTCCCGATCGAATTGCCGCTCGGGGATTTCCTGTTCAAGGACGGTTTTGAATGACCGGTGTGAGCTTGACCAGCACGACTTCACCGCCGCCATTGAGCACGACGCGATCGGTGCTCGCATCGGGCGTGAGCAGCAGCGCCTCGCCAGCTTCGATTTGTTGCGTGGCGCCCGCCACCTTGAGGTCGGCGCGGCCGCCGGCGAGGTAGACGAACCACGTCGCCTGTTCCGGCAGGAACACCATCGGCCCGACCAATGGCCGATGCAGCACCTCGGTGTTGAACGCGTCGCGGCGCACGATCACGTTGAAATCGCGCACCGGGCCGGAAATCAGCTTGCCGTGGGTGTTCGCTTCGCCATCGAAATGGACGAACTGCAGGCGCCGTTCCAGGCA
>Ga0207657_10004885_pt1 | contig 14103 bp, 11 predicted proteins | sample KBSC33metaG_FD_184316 | JGI IMG/M metagenome (GOLD analysis project Ga0207657, IMG submission 184316) | Corn rhizosphere microbial communities from Kellogg Biological Station, Michigan, USA - KBS C3-3 metaG (SPAdes) (version 2) | ecosystem: Host-associated > Plants > Roots > Rhizosphere > Soil ... | reverse complement strand
CTCCAAGCTGTTCGAAGACCCGATCATCTGCACGATGCGCGCCGACAGCGCCTACGCCAAGCGCACGGCGTCCGACGCGATGACGGTCGAGGACTACCTCACCCTGCCCCACATCGCGCCGACCGCGATGCTGCCGGGCTACCACGGCGTCATCGACGCCTTCCTCGAACGCCAGGGCCTGCACCGCAAGGTGGCCGTGGAATCGCCCTATTTCGGCCTGATCCCGTACATGCTCACGCAGACGGACCTCGTGCTGACGACGGGACGCCAGTTCATCCGCTTCTACGAAAAGACGCTGCCGCTGAAGAATTTCACGGTGCCGATCAAGTTCCCGCCGATGCGCTTCTACCAGCTGTGGCACCAGCGCGTGCACCAGTCGCCCGAGCACAAATGGCTGCGAGACCAGGTGACGGCCGCCGCGAAGGTCGTCGTCAATCGGTAGTGTTTAGATCGTAGGGTGGGCACCCCGTGCCCACCAAATGCACGCGTTTCGGCAATGCACGGTGGGCACGGGGTGCCCACCCTACCTGGCCTGCTGCATCTGCGCCGTCATCTGCTGGAACTGCAGCGCCAGTCTCCGGCACGGTTCCTGCTTAGCTTCACACAGCACTTTCATCTCGACGAAGGTCCCCTTGTCCGTCTTGCGGACCAGGCGCCGCACGACGGCCGGATACGCGTCGTGCCCCTTCGGCACGAACGACCACACGGCCAGCTCCGGCTTCTGGACGGTGACGACGGTCCAGCCGTCCGGATGGCTGAACTTCGCGTCCGGGTTCTTTTCCAGCGCGGCCAGCGCGTCGGCGACTTTCGCGTAGCCGAGCGGGCGGGGCTTGTCCTGGGCATGAGCCGGGCCGGCCAGGACCAGCGCGGCGGCGAGGAAAGACAGTGCAAATCGTTTCATGGGGCAATATCGGGTTGTCATAGCGACATCGTGACATGGGCGGCGGATCGCGGCAACACCATTCGCGCGGCCCGGAAGGCGCCGATCCGTGTGAGAATCAACGTGCGGCAAAAAATATTTGCGCCGCGCATGAACCTTCGCGCGGCCGGCAGGTATTCACGGCAAAACAGCAGAGAGCGCATGGGTGGACAGACATACTGAAGGATCGCCGCCTGCGGCCGGCGCGGCCGAGGGCGAAGCCAGCCTGGTTGGTCGCGTGGCCGCCGGGGACCGGCACGCCTTCGAGACGTTGTACCGCATGTATTTCCCGCGGCTGGCGCGCTTCCTCCAGCGCATGACGCGCAGCGTGCCGCTGATCGAGGAAATCGTCAACGACACGCTGCTCGTCGTCTGGCAGAAGGCCGCCACGTTCGACGGCAGCTGCAAGGTGTCGACGTGGGTGTTCGCGATTGCGTACCGCAAGGCCTGCAAGGCGCTGCACGCGCTCGACGAGCCGACGGCCGACGCCGCCGACGAGGTCGCGGGCGACGACGCCGGCCGGCCCGACTGGCGCTTCGAACAGCAACGCCTCGCGCATGCCGTCGACGCGGCCGTCGCCGCCTTGCCGCTGGCGCAGCGGGCCGCGTTCCAGCTGACCTTCTATCACGACATGGGTTACGCAGAAATCGCAGAAATCATGGAATGTCCCGTCAACACCGTCAAGACGCGCCTGTTCCACGCGCGCCGCCGCCTGGCAACGCTGCTGGAAGACCAGCTGGAGGTCCGGCCATGAACCCGCATCGCGACCGCATCACCGCGCGCCACGCCGAAGTCCAGGACGTCCTGCCCTGGCTCGCCAACGGCACCCTCACGGGCTCCGAACTGGAACGCGTGCAGGCCCACGTGGAGACGTGCGCCGACTGCCGCGCCGACCTCGCCGCCCTGCGCACCGTGCACGCCGCTGGCCCTGGGCTCGATCTCGATTTCGATCCGGACCGCGCGCTGGCGCGCCTGCTGCCGCGTCTCGACGATGCGACAGCCGTGGACGACGACGGCGCTCTGCCCGCGTGCGCCCCGGCCGCGGCACCGGCCGTGGAACCGGCCATTAAGGCACCCGGCCTGCTGCAACGCTGGCGCGAACGCTTCGCCGCCAACGACGGCGCCTGGCTGCGCGCTGCAGTCGCGGCGCAATGCGGCGTGATCGCCGTGCTCGCGGTGCTGCTGGCCCGTCCGGCCGCGCATACCGATACGGCGGATGCCTACCGCGTGCTCGGCGCCGGCGGCGCGAACGGCGCGGCGCGGCTCGTCGTCACCTTCCGCCCCGACACGCCGGAGCGCGAACTGCGCCGCATCGTGCGTGCCAGCGGCGGACGCATCGTCGGCGGGCCGACCGTCACCGATGCGTGGCTGGTCGGCGCGGACGGCCAGGCCGCCCCCGTGCTGGCCCGGCTGCGCGCGGAACCGGCCGTCACCCTGGCCGAACCCTTGAGCATGGACGGCCGGCCGTGAACCAGCGACATACCGGCGTCCTCGCCCGCCTCGTCACGTTGTGTGCCGCCCTGTGCGCGCTCGCGTGCGTGGTGCCGCGCGCGAGCGCGGACGCGCCCGACGCCCGCCCGGCCGCACAGTCCGGGCGCCAGGTGCTCGTCATGCTGCGCATGCCGTCGCCGCACTTCCGTCCCGACGGCGCCTACGGCGGCGGCTACACGGACGACGGCACGCGCGCCGCGCGCCGCCGCGTCGCGCGCGAGCTCGCGGCCGCGCACGGCCTGCGCGTCGTCGACGACTGGCCGATGCCCGCCATCGGCATCGACTGCTTCGTGATGGAGGAAGCGCAGGCGGGACGGGCCGGCACCGTCGACCGGCTGCTCGACGCGCTGGCGCACGACCCGCGCGTCGAATGGGCCCAGGCCATCCAGGAATACCGGGGTCTCGACGCCGGCGACCCGCTGCTTCCCGTGCAACCCGCCGCGCGCGCGTGGCAGTTGACGTCGCTGCACCGCGCCAGCACGGGACGGGGCGTGACGGTGGCCGTCGTCGACAGCGGCATCGACGAGAAGCACCCCGACCTCGCCGGCCAGGTCAAGCTGCGCCGCAACTTCGTCGACGCGTACCCCGATGCGGCAGAGGCCCACGGCACGGCCGTCGCCGGCATCATCGCCGCGCGCGAAGGCAACGGCCTGGGCATCGCGGGCATCGCGCCGGACGCGCGCCTGCTGGCCCTGCGCGCCTGCTGGGAAACGGAAGGGCCGCCTGCGCGCTGCAACAGCTTCACGCTCGGCAAGGCGATCAACTTCGCGCTGATGAGCGATGCGCGCGTCATCAACATGAGCCTGGGCGGACCGCGCGACCGGCTGCTGCAGGCCCTGCTCGACGCGGCCCTCGCGCGCGGCGTGACGCTCGTCGGCGCGGCCGATCCGAACCAGCCGGACGGCGGCTTCCCCGCGTCGCATCCGGGCGTGATCGCGGTCGCATCGGACACGCAGCACGCCCCGCCGCCCGGATCGCTGCGGGCGCCGGGGACGGACGTGCCCACGTCCTTGCCGGACGCGCGCTGGGGGATGGTGTCCGGTTCGTCGTACGCGGCGGCCCACGTGGCGGGGCTGGCCGCGCTGATGCTGGAGCTGCGCCCGGACACTCCCCCGGCCCGGATGAAGGCCGACCTCGCGGGCGGCGCGCGCATCCTGCCTGCCGCGCTGGCGTCGGGACCCGGACAAGCTGGTAGCATAGACGCCTGCGCGGCCGTTGCGCGCGCCGCCGGAACCTGTCTCTGCCTATGCCCTTCGACCGCCACGACCGCCAGCCTTCCCGCCCCGCACCCGCATTGACGGGCGCGCGACCACTCTTCCTTGCCCTCGCCATGCTGGCGCGCGGCGCCTGTGCCCAGACCAGCGCCGACCTCACCCTCGTGTCGGAATATGCGATGCGCGGCATGTCGCTGAACCCCGATCCCGCCCTGCAGCTGCGCGTCGACCATGACGCCGACGGTGGCTGGTACACGGGCGCCTTCGCCTCGCCCATCAAGCTGTACGGCCGCGGCCAGGGCCTGCTGATCGTCTACGGCGGACGCGCGGCGCCGCTGACGTCGCGGCTGTCGTGGGACGCGGGCGTGTCGCGCACGATCTACCTGCGCAACCACGAGGTCGATTACCACGAGTTCTACGCCGGCCTGACGCTGGACCGCGTCAGTGCGCGCCTGTCGTATTCGCCCGCCTATTTCGGCGGCGGCCGCACCGCCTATCTCGACGTGAACACCGGGGTGCCGCTGGGCGAGCGGGTCTCGCTGGCGCTGCACGGCGGCATCCTGCATCCGTTTGCCGATTACCGCCGCAGCAGCCGCGACCGCGTCGACCTGCGCGCCGCGCTCGCGTACGACACCGCCGACTGGCGCCTGCAGGCCGGCTGGCAGACGCTCATGCACGCGTCCGACTACGAACGGCCGCGCGCCCGTGCCCTGTTCGCCAGCGCCAGCCTGCGCTTCTGAAAACACCTGCGATTCGATTGAACCTTGCACGCGGACGGGGGCATTAACGTCGTCCCTTCGACGCGTCCATAGAGGAGCAATCATGAACCTGCAACCGAAAGCGGCCGTGCGCATGCTCACGGCCGGCCTGTCCAGCATCGTGCTGGGCGCCTTCGTCGCCTCGTGCGGCGGCGGCAGCGACCATTCGATGACCCCACCGCCGACGATGACGAGCGCCTATGCGACGACGGCACTCGTCTCCGACCAGAGCACGGCGGGCGCCGCGCACACCGACACGAACCTCGTGAACGCCTGGGGCCTCGCATTCAACCCGACCGCGTTCGTCTGGGTCGCGAACAACGGCACCTCGACGTCGACGCTGTACGACGGCAACGGCGTGCCGCAGACACTCATCGTCGCGATTCCGGCCGGCACCGGCGGCGCCGCCGCCCCGACGGGCATCGTCTACAACGGCAGCACCGACTTCAAGGTCACGCAGAACGGCGTGACGGGCGCCAGCCCGTTCATCTTCGTCGGCGAGGCCGGCACCGTGTCCGGGTGGTCGCCCACCGTCAACCGCACGAACGCCGTGACCGCGGTCGACACGGGCGGGAATGCCGTCTACAAGGGCCTCGCGATCGCCAGCTACGCGGGCGCGAACTACCTGTACGCCGCCGACTTCCACAACAACAAGGTCGACGTCTACGACGCCAACTGGCAAAAGGCCACGCTGCCCGGCAGCTTCACCGATCCGGGCCTGCCCGCAGGGTATGCACCGTTCGGCATCCAGGCCATCGGCGACCGCATCTACGTGGCGTACGCGCAGCGCGAGACCGCCGGCAACGACGAGGTCAAGGGCGCGGGCCTGGGCGTCGTCGACGTGTACGACACGGGCGGCACGATGGTCAAGCGCTTGACGAGTGGCGGCGCGCTGAACGCACCGTGGGGCATCGCGCTGGCACCGGCGAACTTCGGCGATTTCAGCAACGACATCCTCGTCGCCAACTTCGGCGACGGCAAGATCAATGCGTACAACCCGACCACGGGCGCGTTCGTCGGCACCCTGTCCAAGGCCGACAAGACGCCCATCGTCATCGACGGCCTGTGGGGCATCGCCTTCGGCAACGGCGTGAACAGCCAGCCGACCAACACGCTGTTCTACACGGCCGGGCCGGGCGACGAGGCGCACGGCCTGTACGGCCGCATCGACCTGCAGTAAGCGGTCAGCCCGGCAGGAAGGACGCGAACATCGCGATCGTCGCCGCCGCCATCACGCCCGTGCACAACCAGCCCAGCACGCGCAGGCGCGGCGCGATCGCGAGGTCGCCCATGATGCGCTTGCTCATCGCGACGAGCATCATGATCGCCATGACGGGCACGGCGATGACGCCGTTCAGCACGGCGCTCCAGTACAGCGCCTTGATGGGGTCGAGCGGCATGAAGTTGATGCCGACGCCGGCCAGGGTGGCCACGATGATGATCGCGTAGAACTTGCGCGCGGCCGAGAATTCGGCACCGAGGCTGCTCTTCCAGTGGAACGTGCCGGCCATCGCGTACGCGGCCGACCCGGCCAGCACGGGGATCGCCAGCAGGCCCGTGCCGACGATGCCCAGCGCGAACAGGGTGAATGCGAACTCGCCCGCGACGGGCTTCAGCGCCGATGCGGCCTGCGCGGCCGACTGCAGGTCGCGCACGCCCTGCGTGTGCAACGTGGCGGCCGTCGTCAGCATGATGAAGAAGGCGACGGCGTTCGACACGCCCATGCCCACCCATGTGTCGAAGCGGATGCGCTTGAACTGGTGTTTGGCCTGCTCGGGCGCCTGGCGCAGCGGCTGGGCGGCATCGTCCGCGCGCAGTTCCTCGACTTCCTGCGACGCCTGCCAGAAGAACAGATAGGGGCTGATCGTCGTGCCGAACACGGCGACGATGGTGGTCAGATAGTCCTTGTTCCACGCGACGTGCGGCCACACGGTGGACTTGAGCACGTCGTGCCACGGCACGTGGACGACGAACACGGTGGCCACGTACGCGAGCAGCACGAGCGTGAGCCACTTGAGCAGATTCACGTAGCGCTGGTAAGGCACGAACACCTGCAGCAGCACGGACAGCACGCCGAAGCCGACGGCGTACCAGTGCGCGCGGCCGGGCGCGACGAGCGCCATCGCCTCGCCCATCGCCGCCACGTCGGCCGCGATGTTGATGATGTTCGCGATGAGCAGCAGCCCGACGATCGCCCACACCACCTGGCGCGGCGCGTAGCGTTGCAGGTTCGTCGCGAGGCCCCGTCCCGTCACGCGGCCGATGTTCGCGCTGATGACCTGGATGGCGGCCATCAGCGGATACGTCAGCAGCAAGGTCCACAGCAGGTTGAACCCGAACTGCGCGCCGGCCTGCGAATACGTCGCGATGCCGCTCGGGTCGTCGTCCGCGGCGCCCGTGATCAGGCCCGGTCCCAGCTTCGACAGCCAGGTCGAGGCCTCCGGCGACGGCGCGGCGATGGTGCCGTCGGCGTCCTTGTTGTCGTGCTTGTCCATGAGGCCATCATGCACCCGTGCACGCAAGCGATATGTACGCGTGCGCACACAGTGCACGGGCCGTCATGCTCAGCAGAGGATCACTTTTCCGCCGCGATCCACTTCTCCACCTGCGCCTGCAGGATCGGCAGCGGCAGCGTGCCGTCGCCCAGCACGACGGCGTGGAACTTCGCATAGGTGAACTTCGGCCCCAGTTCCTTCTGCGCCCGCGCGCGCAGCTCGAGGATCTTCAGCGCACCGGTCTTGTACGCGAGCGCCTGGCCCGGCCACACCATGTAGCGCTCGACCTGGTTCGCGGCGCGCGCCTCGCTGTAGCCGAGGTTGTCCATCATGTACGCGATCGCCTTCTCGCGCGACCAGCCCTGCGCGTGCATTCCGGTGTCGACGACGAGTCGCACGGCGCGCAGCAGCTCGTCGTTCAGGTGGCCGTAGTACGCGGCCGGGTCGTCGTACAGGCCGAATTCGTGGCCCAGCGTCTCGCAGTACAGCGCCCAGCCTTCGCCGTACGCGGCGGCGCTCGGGTGCTCGGTGAAGAACTTGCGGAAGTCCGGCAGCGGCAATTCCTTGAGCAGCGCCGCGTGCAGGTGGTGGCCCGGCACGCCCTCGTGCAGGAACAGCGTGGTCATGCCCACGGTGCTGTAGTCCTTCGGGTCGTTGACGACGGCCCAGAATACGCCCGGGTGCGAACCGTCTGCCGCGACGGGCGTGTAGTGGTCGGACGCCGTGGCGCGCGTCAGCTCGGGCTCCAGCTGGATGTCGAGCTTTGCCTTCGGCAGCAAGGAGAAATACTGCGGCAGCTTCGCTTCCACGGTCGCGTAGATCGCGCGGTAGCGGTCCAGCACTTCGCGGTCGCTCTTGAACGGCTTGAAGCGCGGCTGGGCGGCGACCCATTGCGGGAACGTCTTCAGCGGGCCGTCATAGCCCAGCTTCGGCGCCAGCGCCGCCATCTCGTGCTGGATGCGCGCCACTTCGCGCTCGCCCAGCGCGTGGATCTCCGCCGGCGTCCGGTCGAGGTTCGTGTTGTTGCGGATGCGGGCCTGGTACCACGCAGCGCCGTCCGGCAGCGCGCCGTAGCCCGCCGTCGTGCGGCCGGCCGGCAGGTAGTCCTTCTCGAGATAGGTGTTCAGGCGGCCCAGCGCGGCATCGATCTTTTGCGCGGCGTCGCGGTAGCCGGCCGTCAGCGTCTTCTTGTCCTGGTCGGAGAAACCGGCCGGCAGGTTCTTGATCGGCGTGTAGAAAATGCTCGCTTCCGGGTCGGCGGCGGCCAGCTGGCGGAACTGCGGCAGCATCGATGCCGTGATGGCCTTCGGCTGCACGACGCCCTTCCTGACGCCCTCCTTCATGTTGGCGATGGCCTGGTCGATCCAGGCGGGCAGCTGCTGCAGGCGCGCGAGGTACGCGCGGTACTGGGCCGGCGTCGCCAGTGGCTGCGACCCGGTGCCGCTCGCGTAGTTCGCCAGGTTGCTCGGCACGTTGTCGAAGTGGTTCAGCGGCAGCAGGTGCTCGGGGAAGCGTTCGAGGTCGAGCTGGCTGCGGATTTCGAAGACGAGGATGTCGTAGTTCAGGCGCGCCTTGTCGGACAGGCGCGCGCGGTCGATCTTGCCCAGTTCATTCAGCAGCTTGTGGTTCGCGGCAAAGTAGCGGGCGCGGACCTGGGGCGCGATCGCCATCCCCAACTGGTCGTCGTAGCGGCTGTCGCCGTTGGCGGTGGCGTACAGCATCGGGTCGAAACGGGCGCGCGCGTCGTAGAAACGGGCGGCGATGCTGTCCAGCTGGCGCTCGGCGGCGGACGCGGACGGGGCGGCGGGGGTGGTTGCGGCGTGGGCGGACAGGATAGGCGCGCCGGCCGACAACAGGGCCGCGAGGATGGCGGCGTTCAGGGTGCGGTTCATGGGTCTCCTTTGTAAGGTGCTTCCGCAAGGATACTACGGGTTGCCCGATCGACCACACCATCACCGAGCCCCATTTTGGCGCACGAGCGCACCTCAACGGTGCTTGTGCACGTTTTAGGAGCAATCCGTTGTGCATGCCCGCTGGGAGTGCGCCTTTTCACCAAATTGGAACGTTTATTGCTACCCAGAAGTGCTAATTCGACCAACTTGCACTTTTTTGGAGTAGTAACGCATGGATGCATATAAAAGCGGCGCGGATGCGCTCTTCATCTTGCTCGGCGGGATCATGATCCTGGCGATGCACGCCGGCTTCGCCTTCCTCGAGCTGGGCACGGTGCGCCGCAAGAATCAAGTGAACGCGCTCGTCAAGATCCTGATCGACTTCGCCGTCTCCACCATCGCCTACTTCTTCGTCGGCTATGGCATCGCCTACGGCATCCACTTCATGGGCGCCACGAGCACCCTCGTCGCGAAGAACGGCTACGAGCTCGTGAAATTCTTCTTCCTGCTGACGTTCGCCGCCGCGATCCCCGCCATCATCTCGGGCGGCATCGCGGAGCGCGCCAAGTTCCACCCGCAGATGGCCGCGACCGCCCTGCTCGTGGGCCTCGTCTATCCGCTGTTCGAAGGCATCGCCTGGAACAACCGCTTCGGCATCCAGGACTGGCTCGCGGCCGCCTTCGGCGCGGGCTTCCACGACTTCGCCGGCTCCGTCGTCGTCCACGCCGTGGGCGGCTGGGCGGCGCTGCCGGCCGTGCTGCTGCTGGGCGCGCGCCGCGGCCGCTACACGAAGGACGGCCGCATCTCCGCGCACCCGCCGTCGAACATTCCGTTCCTCGCGCTGGGCGCGTGGATCCTCACCGTCGGCTGGTTCGGCTTCAACGTGATGAGCGCGCAGACGCTGGACAAGATGAACGGCCTCGTCGCCGTCAACTCGCTGATGGCCCTCGTGGGCGGCACGCTCGTCGCGTTCGTGATGGGCAAGAACGACCCGGGCTTCGTCTACAACGGCCCGCTGGCCGGCCTCGTCGCCGTGTGCGCCGGCTCCGACCTGATGCACCCGATGGGCGCCCTCGTGACGGGCGCGGTGGCAGGCGCCATCTTCGTCGTGATGTTCACGCTGGCGCAGAACCGCTGGAAGATCGACGACGTGCTGGGCGTGTGGCCCCTGCACGGCCTGTGCGGCGCGTGGGGCGGCATCGCCGCGGGCATCTTCGGCAGCCAGGCACTGGGGGGACTCGGCGGCGTGTCGTTCGCGTCGCAGTTGATCGGCACCGTGCTGGGTATCGTCATCGCGGCCGGCGGCGGCATCATCGTCTACGGCCTGCTGAAGGCCACCGTCGGGCTGCGTCTCGACGCCGAAGAGGAATTCGACGGCGCCGACCTCGCCATCCACCGCATCAGCGCCACGCCGGAACGCGAAACCACGTTCCAGTAAGCGTTTCAATCGGCGTCAGGTGCCGTGCGCGGCCGCGGCGGCGTCGCCGCGCGCCACCGCACGCCGGATGGCGTCCGCCAGCGCCGCCGGCTCGACCGGTTTGGCGAGATAGTCCGTGAAGCCGGCCTGCAGCGCCTTGACGCGATCGTCCTGGCGCGTGAACGCCGTCAGCGCGATCGCGGGAATGGCCGCCGTGGCCGCGCGCCGGCGGATGCGGCGCATCAGTTCGAAGCCGTCGACATCCGGCATCCCCACGTCGCTGACGATCACGTCGGGCAGCTCATGTTCCAGTAAGGCCAGCGCGGCACCGGCGCCCGGCGCCGTCATCGTGGCGGCGCCGCTGTACGCGAGGATCTGCTCCAGCACGTCGAGCGTGTCGGGCGCATCGTCGATCACCAGCACCCGCACGCCGGACAGGTCGGCCAGGTCGCCCTGCGCGGCCGGCACGGGCGCGCGCACGCCCGCCACCGCCGCGACGATCGCGGGTTCGTGCGTCAGCGGCAGGCGCACGGTGAACGTCGTGCCCGTGTTGGGGCCGGCGCTGTCCACGGCGATCGTACCGCCATGCAGTTCGACGAGCTGCTTGGCGATCGACAGGCCCAGCCCCAGGCCGCCGTGCTGACGCGAGATCGACGCGTCCTGCTGGCGGAAGCGGTCGAACACATACGGCAGGAAGTCGGGCGCGATGCCGATGCCGGAATCGATCACGCGGATCACGGCCTCAAAGCCGTCGCGGCCCAGCAGCACCTGCACGCTGCCGCCCGGCGGCGTGAACTTGACGGCGTTCGCCAGCAGATTCCACAGCACCTGCTGCAGCCGGCCCGGATCGGCGCGCACCTCGAGCGGCAGCACGCCGCCGTCGCGACCGAGGTCGGTGCGCAGGGTGATCGTCTTGGCCGCCGCGGCCGGGTGCACGGTCCCCACGGCCGCTTCGACGATGCGGGCCGGATCGACCGTCTGCACGTCCAGGCGCACGGTGCCCGCAATGATGCGGCTCATGTCGAGCAGGTCGTCGATCAGCTGGCCCTGGGCGCGCGCGTTGCGTTCGATCGTCTCGAGGCCGCGCTTGAACGTGGCCTCGTCCTTCACGCCCCGCTGCAGCATGCCGGCCCAGCCCAGCATGGCATTCAGCGGCGTGCGCAGTTCGTGCGACAAGGTCGCCAGGAATTCGTCCTTCAGCGCGGACAGGCGCTCGGCCTGGTCGCGCGCGATGCGCTCGCGTTCGAGCAGTTGCTGGCGCTCGGCGGCCGTGGCCTGCGACATCGCGAGGATGCGCGCGTTCGCTTCCAGCCGGGCGTCGAACACGGACGCGATGAGGGCGAGCCCCAGCACGCAGAACGTCGCGAGCACGATCAGCGACGCGAGGCCGTCGCGCTGCACACCCTCGCGCGCGGCCATGCACACGCTGTCGGCGGGGAAGTTCGCCGCAGCCATGCCCGTGTAGTGCATGCCGACGATGGCGAAGCCCATCACGACGGCGGCGCCCACGCGGGGCAGCAGTACGTCCGGCGTGCTGCGGCGCAGGCGGAACGCGATCCACAATGCGAGCGCCGACGCGACGATGGCGATCAGCACGGAGAGCCCGAACAGCAGCGGGTCGTACACGATCCCCGGCTGCATGCGCATGGCAGCCATGCCCGTGTAGTGCATCGCGTTGATGCCGGCGCCCATGATCACGGCGCTCACGCCGAGGCGCAGGGGGCCCAGGTTCGCGCGGCTGACCTGCCACAGCGCGAGGCCCGACGCACCGATCGCCAGCACGAGCGACGCGAAGGTGACGGGAATGTCGAAGGCGATCGGGATCGGCAGGCGGAACGCCAGCATCCCGACAAAATGCATGGCCCAGATGCCGGAGCCCATCGCGATCGCGCCGCCCAGGATCCAGGCGAACCGGGAACGGCCCGCCGCTTCCGTCACGCGGCCGGCGAGGCTCAGTGCCGAATACGACGCGACGATCGCGACGAGAATCGACACCAGGACCAGCGGGGTCTCGTAAAATCCTGTCAGCATCGGCGAGGCTCGGTGGCGGCAAAGTCGTAGGGTGGGCACCCCGTGCCCACCAAACGTTCGCGGACCAGCACACGTTGGTGGCGCATCGGACCGGCGCCAACTCACAGTATGCTACCGGCCCGCGCGTTCAGCCAGCATGGTAACAGGAATTCACACCTTGTTACTTTTGCACAACAATCGCATCGGGTTCTCGCACGGCGACGCCGGCGATACCGGCCCGCTCCAGCATTGCATGCAGCAGCACGTTGCAGCCGGCCTCCAGATGCCCCGGCTGGGCATCCTCGATCTCGTTGTGGCTGATGCCGTCCTTGCACGGCACGAAGATCATGCCGGCGGGCGCCAGCCGCGCGACGTAGATGGCGTCGTGGCCGGCGCCCGATACGACGTCCATCGTCGAATAGCCCAGCTTCTCCGTCGCTGCCCGCACGGCCCCCACGCAGTCCGGGTGGAACGGGCACGGCGGGTAGTACGACACGCGCTCCAGCACGATGGCCAGGCCCGTCTCGCGCCGCGTGCGCTCGACGAACGCCTCGATCTCGCCGTGCATCGTGTCGAGCAAATCGCCCGTCACGTTGCGCAGGTCGATGCTGAACTTGACCTGACCCGGAATCACGTTGCGGCTGTTCGGGAACACCTGCACCATCCCGACGGTGCCGCGGCCGTACGGCGGATAGCGGTTCGCGATGGCGACCGTTTCCTGCATGATGGTCGTTGCGACCTGCAGCGCGTCGCGGCGCAAGTGCATCGGCGTGGGACCCGCGTGCGCCTCCATGCCCGTCACCGTGCAGTCGTACCACGACAGCCCCATCACGGCCGGCACGACGCCGATCACCTTGTTCGCATCCTCCAGCACGGGCCCCTGCTCGATGTGCGCCTCGAAATAGGCGCCGATCGGGTGGTCACCCGGCACCTGGTCACCCTGGTAGCCGATCCGTTTCAGTTCGTCGCCGACGGACTTGCCGTCGACGTCGCGCGCGGCATACGCCGTCTCCAGGCTGAAGGCGCCGCAGAACACGCCGGAGCCCATCATGACCGGCACGAAGCGCGAGCCTTCCTCGTTGGTCCAGAACGCGACTTCGATCGGCGCCTCCGTGCGGACGCCCCGCTCGTTCAAGGTGCGCACGACTTCGAGGCCGGCCAGCACGCCGTAGTTGCCATCGAACTTGCCGCCCGTCGGCTGAGTGTCGATGTGGCTGCCCGTGACGATGGGCCGCAGCGTTGGATTCGTCCCTTCGCGCCGCATGAACACGTTGCCGATCGCGTCGACGGTGACGGCCAGGCCCTCGGCCTTCGCCCACTGCACGACGAGGTCGCGGCCCTGGCGGTCGAGGTCCGTCAGCGCGAGCCGCTTCACGCCGCCCTTGTCGGTGGCGCCGATTTGCGCCAGTTCCATCAGCGAGTTCCACAGGCGCTTGCCGTTGATGCGCAGGTCGTTCATCTCGTTCTCCGTTCAGGGGGTTGTGCCGAACGCCGGCCGTTCCACATAGCGTCCCGCGCCGCGTTCCGCGCGCAGGTCGCCGTTCGCATACACGAGCTTCCCGGCCGCCACCGTGTGCGTCGGAATGCCGCGCACCGTGCGGCCTTCGAACACGTTGAAGTCGCCCTTCGAATGCTGTGTGGCGGCCGACAAGGTGCGCGTGCCGTGCGGGTCCCACACGACGATGTCGGCGTCCGCGCCGACGGACACGGAGCCCTTGCGCGGATAGATGTTGAAGATCTGCGCCGCGTTCGTCGATGTGATCCGCACGAATTCGGAAGGCGTCAGGCGCCCGGTGTTCACGCCGGCATCCCACACGACGGCCATGCGTTCCTCGACGCCGCCGCAGCCGTTCGGGATGCGCGTGAAATCGTCCGCGCCCATCGCCTTCTGGCCCGCGCAGAACGTG
>Ga0207657_10004882_pt1 | contig 14111 bp, 7 predicted proteins | sample KBSC33metaG_FD_184316 | JGI IMG/M metagenome (GOLD analysis project Ga0207657, IMG submission 184316) | Corn rhizosphere microbial communities from Kellogg Biological Station, Michigan, USA - KBS C3-3 metaG (SPAdes) (version 2) | ecosystem: Host-associated > Plants > Roots > Rhizosphere > Soil ... | reverse complement strand
CAGGCTATCTCGCGCATTGAAATCATCCGACAAACGGTGAATTCCTTCGTCCCTTGGTGCGCACCTGAATTTGAGACTCTGAAGAATGAGCCTGCTCTGAGAATGGTACCGGTCGACAGGATCTCGCTGGAATTGTTGCCGGAGTTTATTGACCAGCTCGAAGACGAACTTGCCCAGGTAGCGCAATCGCTTTCGTCAGAACAACAACTTCTTTGTGAACGCCTGCGTACCAAGCTTCCCGAAGCGCGTCGGAATGTGAGCAGACTGATTAAGGACCTCCGAATTATCGCCACGGAGGGGGGCAGGCTCTCCGATGAGATGGACTTCGCATTTCTGCTGAATCCCCGGCGCAAACTCATGTCGGTTGGATTCGACGCAGAATCGCGGCAACTTCACCCAGCTTGTTACGATCTTCTCGGAACCGAGTCTCGCACCGCGGTGTTCGTTGGCGTCGCCAAGGGCGATATTCCTCAAGAGAGCTGGTTTCTGTTAGGACGTGCACACACGCTCGACCAGGGGCGTCCCGTCATGCTTTCGTGGACGGGCACCTTATTTGAATACCTGATGCCCTCGCTCTGGATGCGTTCTTATCCAAGAACGCTTCTGGAACGCTCGCGCGTTGCGGCGGTGCGCTCGCAGCAGGCTTACGCAGCAAGCAAAGGTGTGCCCTGGGGTATTTCCGAGTCGGCCCACGCTCAACTCGATGAGGCAGGCAACTATCAGTACCACGCCTTTGGACTTCCGCACCTTGCCCAACGGAAACCCGAGATTAAAAGCTTGGTCATCGCGCCCTACTCGACATTTCTCGCATTGGTTACCGATCCTTGCGCAGCTGTTCGCAACCTGCGGAAAATGTCTGAGATGGGATGGGTGGGCGAATACGGGTTCTACGAAGCCTGCGATTATGGTGCTACTCGACAGCACTTCTGGCAGCATTCTTACGAACTAGTACGATGCTGGATGGCCCACCATCAGGGAATGAGTTTGCTTGCGTTAGGTAATTTTCTGAAGGGAAACGTGGTCCAGCAGTGGTTCCATAGCGATCCACGTGTGCAGGCTACAGAACTGTTGCTCCAAGAGAAGCCGGTAGCACATGTCCGCAGAAGAGACTTATCACGTAAAGTTGCAGCGGCCTGAGAATTCTAAAAGAAGCCCGTGAGACTGCCTTGGCTCTTCGAATAGCCAGGTTCGGACGCATTTGTCGGCCGTTGTGTAGCGATGAATTAGAAAACGGTTGATGTCGGTCCAATACGCAGCTGAATGGCCTGCGTGCCACACGACTCCTTCTCCACCGACGTCTCCTGTTGGTGCAACGCAGATTGGCTCGGAAATCATTGAACACCGATTCCTGCGAGCAGGCCACCATCCACGAGGTAGTCGCCACCCGTGCAGAATCCCGCTTTGTCTGAGGCGAGGAAAGCTGCGAGTTCAGCGACTTCTTCGGGTGTACCGATGCGACCGAGTGGATGAGCTTCGCCGAAGCGCTGAAATACTTCTTCTACGGGCAGGCCCTGGCCGAAGTTCGCCGCCGAGCGCGCGAGCATCGGCGTGCGGATGGAACCTGGACTGATGGAGTTCACGCGAATATTGTCGGAAGCATGATCGAGCGCAAGGGCTCGAGTCAAACTGTGAATTGCTCCCTTGGAAGTGGCATATGCCGCCACGCCGCGTTGGCACGCATGGCCCTGCACGGAGGCGATGTTGATGATCGATCCGCCACCCCGCTTCTTCATTTCCGGAATACCGGATCGAGCCAGCAGATAGATACTGGCAACATTGACCAGCATGCAGTGATTCCAGGTATCGAAGTCTGTTTCAATGACAGTTCCGAAGGGATGAATGCCCGCCGCATTGATAATGATGTCGAGACCTCCGAATAAGCTCACGGCCTTGGCCACCGCCGAGCGCACCTCGTCAGCTTTCGCAACGTCACACTTCTCGACATGCAAGGCAAGGCCAAGCTTGGTCGCCTCTTTTATCAAATCCTCGTTGCCAGCAGGCTCAATGCCGCATGCCAGCACTGATGCGCCTGCTTCAGCGAATCGCTTCGCGACTGCTCGCCCAATTCCCGTGGTACCCGTAACCAGGGCAATTTTTCCTGAAAATCCCTTCATGCAGGTTCGATCCTCCTGCGAATAGGCGGTCGCGATACCGGCCGGCGGTCCCAGCACTGCCGGCCCTTATAACACAGTGCTGCTCAGGCCGACCACAAACGCACTATGTGCAGTTTGGGCAGGCCCGAGCAGGTTGGATGAAATTCGACTTCGGCCCTCAGATCTACAGTCTGGACCGTTCTCCAACGTCACTCCCCGGACGTGATGTGGAATTTGGTCGGATTTCCTTTTGTTTTCCGTGCAGTACCAAGTTGTCCTCGAGCGTGAGCGACTGTCCTTCTTAAACGCCTCCCATCTTCTCACTTATTGAGAAATCAACGTTGGAAGCGACTACCGTGGAGCGCGCGGCCACAGCATGAACCTGCGTTGGGGGGATGCATATGAAAACATTCCCGAGCGCGTCGTAATACCTTAGCACTAGCAGGTTTGGGCCGAACCAGGGCCGTTGAAATCCGGCACGGACACTGCTCTGTCAGTATTCATGTTGCAGAGATCTGGGAACTTGGAGGAGCGGCGAACACATTCCATCTGTATTTCCCCTGCCGTAACTCAGATTGCCTCGGCAGCATGCGTCGAGTGCACCTTCGATTCCATGCTCACGGGTTGGTAACCCCGCAACGCGAAGTACAAAACGTATAGGTGACAGAGGAGCGGAACGGCGAACGCATAGCGGATTGAACTGACGTCGGAAACGTACCCCATTAGGGCCGGGAAAATAGCCCCTCCGATGATTGCCATAACTAGAAAGGATGAACCCAGCTTCGTATAGGCGCCTAGATGCTTCACACTTAGCGCAAAGATGGTGGGGAACATGATGGAATGGAAAAAACCAAGCAGAACGACAGCCCAGATCGGCGCGCGTCCCCACCCTAAGAGCACCACGGAAAGGCAGGTCAGCGATGCGACTCCAAAGATCGATAGCAGACGGCCGGCAGGAAACCTCCTCATCATGGCAGATCCAACGAAGCGTCCAATCATGAATCCCAACAAGTGTGCCTTCAAATAATTGGCGGCAAATTTAGCCGGTGTGTCTGGCATGTTGTACTGAGCAAAACGGATGATAAAGCTGGCCACCCCCACCTGGGCGCCGACGTAAAAGAACTGCGCGATCACACCTTTAACCAGGTGTTTATGTGTCCACAGACCGCGCAACCCTTTCTCTTTCACATCCCGCAGCTCTTCGTTGCCTTCTTCCCGAATCTCGGGCAGATGCGCGAAGTAGATGAGAGCTGCAACGGCCAAGAAGAGAAACGTGATGACAAGGTAGGGCATCTTGACGGCATTCGCCTCCGCAATGCGGTAGGCATCAAGTTCCGCCGGGCTCATGGCCGCCGCCTTGGAATGAGCCACTCCCGAGAGAATGAACGCCGCCCCGATAATAGGCGTAACGACGGCGCCGACCGAGTTGAAGGATTGCGCGAGATTCAGCCGACGTTCCGAACTCTCGGGAGGGCCCAGGGTTGTTACATAAGGATTCGCGGCGACCTCGAGAACACCTTGCCCACACGCCATCACGAACAGCGCGAACAGAAAAAATCCATACAAACGGACCGATGCTGCGGGAATAAAGAGGATGGTGCCGGCTGCGCAAGTCAGCAACCCCACTAGTATCCCCCGTTTGTAACCAATCTTTTCCATCAACCAACCGGCCGGCAACGCAGCAAGGAAGTAGCCGCCGAAAAATGCTGTCTGAATGAGCGACGACTTAAAATCGGAGAGGCTGAATGCTTCCTTCAAGTGGGGGATCAACACGTCATTGAGGTTGACGCCCAGTGCCCACATAAAGAACAGGCTCGTGACCAGAACAAGCGGTAAAACATATTTGCGTTCCGTGATCGGCACAGATTTATTCATGAGGCTCCGTTAAGTTAAGGCGCGATCCAGATGGACGTATCCGCCGTCGACAAACAGATGTTGTCCAGTCGTGTGTCCCGATCTTGGGGACAAGAGAAAGACGACAGTTGCCGCGATTTCCTGTGGCGTAGTCATTCGCTTTTCGAGCGGAATCTTCGCGACTACGTTCTTTAACTTTTCTGCAGGATCGGCGAATCCTGAAAGCCACTGCTCGTAAAGGGGAGTCATCACTTCGGCGGGCACCACTGCATTGACCCGTATACCGTGTTGCAACAGGTCGGCGGCCCATTCCCGCGTAAGAGCTAGAATGGCGCCCTTGGCGGCCACGTATCCTGAAGTATTGCCCTGTCCAGTAACCGCCGTCTTGGAGCTGATATTAACAATCGTGCCGCGACTCTTCGTTAAGTGCGGGAGTGCATAGTGAGCCATGTTGTAGTAATGGAGCAGATTGCGCTGAAGTGAAGCTACGAACTTTTCCGGATCGCCAGTCGCGAGACCAACCTTATCGTTGATCCCGGCATTATTCACCAATCCATCCAAGCGTCCGTAGATTTCGGCAGATCGTTGCACTGCATCCCGGCAGCTCTGGTCGCGAGCAAGGTCAACCTCCAGGAAGTGTGAGGGGACTCCGGTGTTTGCCAGCCCGTTGTGCAACTGTTCGCCGGCCGCTTTGTCCCGGTCTACGATAATTGGGATTGCGCCTTCTTCAGCACAGGCGCGAGTGATAGCCGCTCCAATGCCTTTTGCCCCGCCCGTGATGAGGATTACTTTGTTCCTGAGCTGCAGATCCATGGTTGTAACTTGGCGAACGTTATGGCATGAACGACTATCCCGCTCACTACGGTACTTAGCAAGACGAGCATTCTCGCTAACCGCGGAGGTTCATGAACCCTCCGTCGATGGGATAGTCGACGCCGGTGAGAAATACAGCCTCGTCCGAACACAGAAACAGCGCCAACGCGGCCACTTCCTCGGGTTTCGCCATTCTACCGATGGGCTGAGATTTTTCCAGCTTCTCGAACATTTCCCGCTCGCGGCCGGGATAGTTGCGGCTGAGGAATCCATCGACAAAGGGAGTGTGCACTCGGGCGGGTGAGATGCAGTTGCACCGAATATTGAAAGCCAGGTAGTCCTTGGCGACGGAGTAAGTCATTGCAACCACCGCGCCTTTGCTCATGGAATAGGCAAAACGGTCGGAAAGTCCGGCGGTGGCCGCGATAGAGGCCATGTTGAGAATTGTCCCCCCGTTTTGCGCCTTCATGTGCCCGATAGCGGCGAACAAGCAGTTGTAAATTCCTTTTACGTTGATGCAGAAAATCTTGTCGAAGTCATGCTCATTCGTTTTCTCCAGGCTGCCTACATGAGAAATGCCGGCGTTATTGACCAGGATGCTTACGCGTCCCTCTGCAAATACCCTTTCAAAAGCCGCCGTAACGCTGTCCTGACTGGATACGTCGCAAAAGTAAGCCTTGGCGTTGCCGCCAGAATCAATGATCTCCTGGGCCACGCCTTGCGCAGCTTGCTCATCAATGTCGAGGATTCGCACCATGGCCCCGCTGGAAGCAAACTTTTGGGCGATGGCACGCCCGATGCCGCTGGCGCCACCAGTGACGATTGCCGCTCTCCGATCAAGCCTCAAGCCATTGGAATTCGTGGTCAGAGAGAATCCCTCCAATCAGTCCTATCTACGCCCGACCTAATGCAGGCAGGGCAGAGTCCGTCCGGTTATTTCGCTTGTGCAGATCGAGCATTAGCCAGCACGGCTAGCGCTTTCTCGGCATCACTGTCGCCGGGACTTAGCTCAAGAACTATGCGGAGCTCCTTTTCTGCGCCTTCGATGTTGCCTATACGGGCATAGAGCAACCCAAGATTACGGTGCAGGTGAGCAGCCTGGGGACAATTACCGCAAAGTTCAATGGCTTGCGACATCTGCGCCAGAGCTTGGGGCCAATTCTGTGCGTTCGCAGCTTCCAGAGCGAAGTTGCCTAACTGTTGCACGCGATCGGTGACTTGTTGCTTACGCTGCAGGTCGTCGAAGCGTGCTTCGTACGTCTTGGCATCCGGGTCATGCGCTTTGCTGAGGGCCTTACCTAGATTAAACAGAGCCTGGGAATGATTCGGGTCCGCGCGTACTGCCGCCTTCCAATGCTCGATTGCTTCCCCGGTCTTACCTGAGCGCTCGAGATTCTGGCCGAGGAGATATTGGGCGTCCGCATTCTCCGGTTGCAAAGAAACCACTTTTTCGAAGAGTTCAGTCGAGACATCCAGCTTGTTATTTTGACGCTCAGTCAGCGCAAGAAAATACAGCGCATTGCCAAAGTTGGCTTGCAGCTTGCACGCTTGCTGCAAGTGTTCACTTGCCTCGGCATAGTTGCCGGTTTCAAAATAAAATCGCCCGAGATTGTAGTGAGCCCCAGCCGATCTTGGATTAAGCCGCGCCGCTTCTGTGAATTCCTTGAGACCACCTGGACGGTCGTACTGGTCGACTAAGGCGATGCCTAAATTCAGATGGGCGTCGGCGGAGTTCGGATTCAGTGCCACCGCTCTGCGGAAGATCTTGACTGCATCCGGGCCGTGACCAGCCTTTGCCGCGAGCATTCCTAGCGCGCCAAATGCATCCGCATTGTTGGGGTCGACTTGAATGGCCGTCCTGAACTGCTGCTCAGCTTCCGCGTAGGCACCGCGCTGGGCCATGATCAAACCGAGATTCACATGGGCCTTAGGGTACTTGGGATCGTCCTGAATAGCCTGCTGAAGAAGCTTGACCGCATCATCGTTTTTGCCCTGCTGGCTGTAGAGAACCCCTAAATTACTCTTGGCCTCCGGGTCGCCGGAATTGATGGCAATGGCCTTTTTGAATCGGAGTTCCGCTTCTGATTGCTTGCCCGAGTTCAGGGCAATCAATCCCAACTCGTTCTGGGCAACACCAAGACTTGGGTCCAGCTGCACGGCCCTCAACAACTCTTCGCGTTCGGCGGACTGGTCGCCGAGTTTGTTTAGGGCAAGCGACAGATTGTAGTGAAGTTTGGCGTCGCTGGGATTCAGCTGTAACGCCTTGCGATAACTCTTGACCGCCGCTTCAGGATTCCCCGCCTGGAGGAATCCATTCGCCTGATCGTTGAGCGCCCCGATATTGGTTGCTCTTTCCTCGCGCGATTTCAGAGATGTGTAGCGCGCACGCTCGGCTGCCGCTAGTTGCTTTTGGCCCGCTTTGTCGAGCAGAACTGCAAGATCCTGGTGTGTTTCGGCGCGGGTGGGGTCGAGCTTAATAGCAGCCTGCAAGGCCACGATGGCCTGAGAGGCATGCCCTTGTTGCGTAAGTACACGAGCCAGCGCATACAGCGTTTCGGAGCGTCTACTATTCAAGGCCTGAGCATGTTGAAAGGCTCTCGCAGCTTCGTTCAAGTGCTCTTGTTGTTCATACGCCAAACCCAGTTGGTAGAAGCCGAGATCATCCTTCGGTACATGAGCCACGTACTCCTGGAGGACAGCCACGGCCTCTGGATATTTTTTTAGAATGTTCAATGTTGCGCCGGATGCCAGTCTCGCCTTGTCCATTTTCGGATCTAGCCGCAACGCCTGCTCGTACTCGGAGAGCGCCGCTTGCGCCATGCCGTCTCTAGCGTGCGTCGCGTAAAGTTCTCCGAGGCTGAAATGAGCGTTGGCAGACTCGGGGTGATCCTGAACTAGAGTCCTGAGAATCTGCAGGGCCTTGTCAGTATCAGCATTGGCGGCGTAGGTTCGTGCCAGCTCAATACGGAGAAGTTCTGCCTGGGCGGCGGGAGGTTTGGAGTCGAGGGCGGTCTGTAGGACGGAAACCGCGCCCGCATGGTCGCCGGATTTTATTGCGATCTCAGCCAAAGCTATAGAGGCACCGGCTTGGTGCGGATCGATCTCCAGAGTCTTATTGAATTCTCGTTTCGCCAGGGACCACTTCTCATCATCCTTCAGCAAGGTGCCGAGCGCGAAATGAGCAGCAGCCGAGTCTGGCTTCTCGTGAATCGCAGAGTGGAGCTCGGTTCTCGCACGTTCACGATCGTCCTTCCTGATGAGCGCGAGTGCCAGGTTGTAATGCGATTCCCAGTTAGTGCGGTCGAGACGCAGAGCCGCTTGAAAAGCGGGAATAGCACATGCCACGCGATCTGCCGCTGCATACAAAACGCCCAGGGTGTTGTATGCGCCTGCCGTGGGATGCTCGTGAATGGCTTGCCACAGCGTGGCGATCTGGTCGGTATCCTGCTGACGCGAGGTGCAACTGCCGGGAAAAGAAATTGGTGCTTGAACTTTAGGCGGCGTCGGAGCAGAGGAAGCCAAGCATCGCGCCACGATCAGCACTAGAAAGACGCCGTACCCGGTAACAGACAATAAGCACCTACGGTGACATTTGTGCAGCGCTGTACACATTTCCCACTCTTCTGATCAGCTCTCATGTCCGGCGTAGCGCGCCGGGAGGAGAACGGCTGAGACCCCCTAAAGTCGAGAGTCTCAGCGCATTTGCAGTCGATGCCGTAATGCACTTGGTCAGCTTCCGATACAAACCTCAGAAGTAGAGTTTCAGCGCAAATTGTAACTGCCGAGCAATATTCGCGGTACTCGTAACAACCCCAAAATTGGGAGTGTTGATGTTTGTGACCGGCACTGCCCAGACCGGCGTATTGGTCGCATTGAACATCTCGAAGCGGAACTCAAGCCTCGTTCTCTCGGTGAAGGGGAATTGCCGAAAGACTGACAAGTCAAGGTTCTTCGACCAATCGGAACGCAAGGAATCGCGCCCCAAATTGCCGAATGTGAAGGGAGCGGGCAAGGCAAACCCAGCCGGGTTAATCCATTGTCTCGGGGACTTGTCTGAGGGATACGCGTTGCCTATGAGGTTGAGGCGTTCGTAGCCATATCCGTTCCCGAAATTGAAGTTCCCGGTATTCGCGACGTCCACGTTGGTGCCAACGTCAAAAGGCACGCCTGAGCTGAGCGAGAGTACGCCGTTCAGATTCCAGCCACCGATGATTGCGCCGAGGACCGCATTGCTGGGCGAGAGTTTCTGTCCCTTGCCGAAGGGCAGGCGGTAGACCCAAGCCAACGAGAAGATGTGTGGAAGATCGGTAGCTGCCGGTCCCCGATCTGCCTGGAGATTATAGGGATTTTGGATAGAGCATCCTTCCACGCCGTACCAACCGGAACACCCGAGATCCAACGTCTTAGACCATGTGTAGGAGACTAAGTACGTGAGACCGTGCTCCTCTCTTCCATTCAACGATAGCTGGAACGCGTTGTAATTGCTTTTGCCCACGCTGCGGTCGTACGCCGTTGCACCAATATAGGGAAACGGAGCGCGAGCCTGGGGATTCCCTGGTCCGGGCGTTAGCGCCACGTTGTACGCGCCACCAACGTCGAGCTTCCGCCCAACGGAGCCGACATAGTTCGCAGTGAGAACCGTGCCCGAGGTGATCTGTTGCTGAACCCCGAAGTTCCACTGATCAGCATACGGTCGCTTCAGGTAAGGATCTGCGAACCAAGTTGACTGCGTGAATGGAGTAGGCGGAGGAAGTGGCGAACCGCTTCCCAAGCTAAGCGGATCTTCGGCCGTCACTGTTGGTGGCCCGGCGGTCAGAGGGTTGAGATTACTGGCACCCAGCTGATCTAGACTGGGCCAGGTACCTTCATAGTTCTGGCCGGTTTGAGTGATCGCTGCCCAGTTGTCATAGAAGCGACCGTAGCCCCCTCGCAGAACCGTTCCGGGAAACAACTGGTAGGCCAATCCGATACGCGGTTGAATGTTGCCGTAGTCATTGTGATAGATCTTGCCATCACCTAAAGGCGTCACAAGAACGTGCGCGGGGAGGGTGCCTCCGGGGATGCAGGGCGCCGCGTTGGTGGTCGCACAGTCGGGAGCGCTACGTGCCAGGATGTAGGTTCCGTCACGGAAGTTCATGTCGCCCACGAAATTGTTGTGATGAGCGTTGTCGCCATAGATCGGCATCAATGTCAGGTCATATCGTAAGCCGAAATTCACGCTCAATTTGTTGGTAACCTTCCACTGATCCATCGCATAAAAGCCATCTACCCAGCCGCCGTGCTCAGTTTCGATCACGTTTCGCCGGCCCGCCACATTGGGGATACCGAGAAGGAATGAGGCTAGCGCGTTCCCGCCGCTGAGATCGGCTGCGACTGTATTGGACGCGGTGAACTGCACGTTCGAATTCAAATACAGTGCGTTCGAATTGTTGGACGCAAAATCGCCGCCCGCACGGAAAGTGTGATTTCCGAAAATCTTGGTAAGCCCTCCGCCCCATTCCCAGATGTCGGAAACCTTGGTGTTGTCCACCTGGGCCGCACCATGTGAGGCCGGATTCGGGTTGCCAATGTAGCCCTGAATCACAACCGTGGGAATCATCGAGATTCCGCCAATGAAGTTGCCGGCAAAGTTCGGCGAGAAAATCTGGGTCCCGAATGCGCCGGATGCCTTTGTGTAATTCGATCCTTGGTCAATGCTCACGTCAGTGCGGCCGAAGTGGAATTCCGTTACCAAGGTGTTCGAGAACGAGCGCACGTAGCTGGCGCCAAGGTTATAGCCGGCCGTTAACTGGTTATGTTCCAATCCTTGGAATCCACCCGATCCGGTCACTGGCTGGCGAAACTGCGTCCAGCGGGCCCAGATACTATTACGGTCGTTAAAGCGATGATCGACTCTAGCGTTGTATTCATCTTGACGCGTCTTAACTGGGCTGCTGTCCAGGCCATTAAAGTTGGCATTGCCCACTAAGTTCGGGGCAGGGAACAACGTTTGCGCGTACTGCACCATAGACTGATCGATCATGCTGGCTGGGATCTTGTTGCACGGCGTTCCCGCAGTACCATTTGTTGCGGCCGGAAGTGGATTGCCCGCAGTGTCGCAAGTGAAGGGAAGCTGGCCATTGAACGGGTTGTATATCTGCCCGGATATGCCTGTCAGGTCACCGGCCAGATTTTGCGGTGTCGGAGTATTGAAGAAGTTCGTCGCAGCCGTGTGATTGCGAAATCCCTCGTAGCTGAGGAAAAAGAACGTTTTCTTCTCTCCGTGAAGGCCAGGGATCCACAACGGTCCGCCAAATGCGCCGCCAAACTGATTTTGCTGGAACGGCGTCACTTTCGTGAGAAACGGGTTACGAGCGTCGAGCGCAGTGTTGCGCAGGAATTCCCATGCGGTTCCGTGATACTCGCGTGTTCCCGACTTCGTAACAACGTTGACGACTCCTCCCAACACTCCACCGAAGGATGCGTCGTCGTTGTGAGACTGAACCTTGAATTCGTCAATGTCGTCGACGATTGGTGGTACTGCATACGTGCTTCCGAACGATCCCTGGTTGTTGACTCCATCCAGTAGGAACAGGTTGCTCCGGTTTGATTGGCCATTGACTGCGGGATAGGAGAACGTGCCGATCGGGTTCGACCACACACCGCCGCTAGTCGCCGAGTTCTGGGAAACATTCACGGTGCTTACGCCCGGAGTCAGGTTAAGTAGTTGCGTGAAGTTGCGCCCGTTCAAAGGCAACTCATTCACTTGACGCTTTACGATGGCTTCGCCCAATTCGGAAGTGACTGTCTCCAACAAAGGCGCACTTGCCTGTACCTGGACAGTCTCTCGCGTTTCTCCCGGAGGCAGAGAGAAGTCGACCGTGGCGGTCTGGTTGACAACCAGAGTCACGTTCGAACGCACCTCGGTGCGAAATCCATTCTTGCTGACACGCAATTCGTATGTGCCGGGCTGTATCTGGGGGATGACGTAATTGCCGACACTATTGGTGCTAGTCGTACGATCCAAATTCGTCGCCATATCGTGCAGGACGATGTTGGCAGCTGGCAAGACAGCTCCACTGCTGTCCCGAACGCTGCCACTCACGGTGGCGGTGGCCTGCGCTACCGCGGGTTGCGGATGGATTGCAGCGATGACAAACATCGCAAAGGATAGCGCCACTAAACACCGGTTCATGATCCTGCCTGTAATGGCTCGTGGCATCGCACTCTCCTCACACGCCGACACGTCAGCGTGCTGATTGCTTGTTTTTTGGACCTTGACCAACGGACCTTGATGGACCCCACTGCTATCCGCACTTCCCACTTCGCGCAGTTAGCAAGCATCCATGGGGACGGATGTTTAGCACCGTTGAAGAAGCGAAGTCAATAAGAATTTCAAAATATTGCACGATGTTTCAATAGATGGTACGATCCAGCAGGTTTGTAGGATTACCGTCAGCATTGTTTCACTTGCTGAAACTAGGTACTAAAAAGGCCCGATTCGGAAGTAAGGGTAAAACGAAGGGATTCTCGATGCGAAGGACTACGACCGAGGCTGCCGCTGCGCCTGTCGGCGTGATTTCAAAGGTATTGCGCATCCTGGAAGCAATCAATGGGTCGCCCTTTGGGCTTGGCCTGAAGGCTATTTCAGAAGCCACCGGCATTCACAAGAGCACCGCGCACCGGTTCGTGAAACACCTGGAACGGGAACGATACTTGATCAGCACCGAGAATGGCGCGTACCTGATCGGGCCACGTTTCGCTCAAATGACCGCGCATGTGAATCATCGAGCCACTCTGCAGGCAGTGGCGCGACCCGTTCTCTCTCACTTGTGGAAGTCCACACGCGAAACGGTCAACTTGGCCGTATTGGATCAGGGGACGGTTCTCTACACAGACGTCATCGAGAGTCCACACGAGTTTCGTCTATCTTCGCGAGTTGGTACCAGGCGTACCCTGCCAGCGACGGCCTTGGGAAAAGCGATGGCAGCTTTTCTGTCGAGGGATCACGCGGACCAGATTCTTGCCACGGTGACTTTTCAGGCGTTCACACCTAAGACGATCATCAACCACGTGCAGTTTCAGGAGGAGCTGGAGAAAATTCGGCGGCAAGGCTATGCCATCGACGATGAAGAAGCCACATTGGGTGCCAGATGTGTGGCCGCCCCGATTCTCGCGGGGGGAGGCAATGCGATTGCTGCCGTCAGCATTTCCGGACCAACCACTCGTGTCACAGCAGACCAGGTTCCAGCTCTGGCCAGCGCAGTGAGGGATGCCGCAGAAGCGATCTCAACCGCGATGGGCTTTCCACGCGCCCATTCACAAGCGGCAGCTGTCTCAGGCAGGGATGAACTTGGCACTTAGCAAAGTATTTTTTATCTGGTCGAGGGGGCAGCGCCTGCCGCGCTCGAGGCCTCACTCTCTCGCAGTAGCTCTCTGATTTCAGGATCCTGTGGGAATATCTCCGCACCACGGCGTAGGATCTGGGTCGCCTCAGCATTTTTCTTGAGACTGCGATATACCTTTCCCAAGAGGCGATAGAAGATGGCATCGTAAGGCATGACCTGCAGACCTCGTTGCAAAACGAGAACAGCATCTTCTGCCGCACCTCGCGCCATCATAAGCGTTGCCAGCCCTTCATAATCCGTAGGATCGGTATCTCCGTTCTTGACCGCCGCCTTCAGATATTCGATGGCCTGCTCGTTTGCCTGCGACGTTTTCTGTTGCGTTGCCCAATCGGCCAAGGCCCGCAGAACAGTTACGTTCTCACCGCGCGATTTCTCGAGCTGCCGAGCAAGATCCCAATAGCGCTGCCGATACTCGGGACGGGAAGCCACAATCTGCTCGTAAGCTTCGAGAAGGACAACCGGCGCGACAGAATTTTTCTGTCCCGGAACTGCGCTCAGGTGGATCAGGCCAGGTGTTTGCGTACTCGCAGGCACCTCCGGGAAGGGTTCGCCACTGTCCCTAACGATGCGATGATTGGTGAGAGCGGAGTGCGAAATCGTCTTGATATCACGTTTGGGCATGTGACACCCGGCACAATCATCCGGAGGAGTTTTCTTATTGCGAACCTCAAGAGGGACAGCACAGCTCTTCTCGGTATGGCAGGAGATACACTTGCGTCGAAAAAACGTGGGCGCGTCGGTACTCGAGGGCTGAAGGTGAGGATCATGACAGGTGACGCAGCCGAGCCGACCTGCACTGTGGCGATAACACTTGCTGAGCGTCATCGAGAAATAGTGCTCGAGCAGATCACTCCGCAAAGGATTCTCGCGGGTTGGTGGGACCATCAGAATGGCCAGCGTTCGATCCAGAGGCGCTCCGGGAAGGAAGTCGCGGTGGTTTTTGCCCGGCTGCAAGACGCGTGCA
>Ga0207657_10004881_pt1 | contig 14112 bp, 14 predicted proteins | sample KBSC33metaG_FD_184316 | JGI IMG/M metagenome (GOLD analysis project Ga0207657, IMG submission 184316) | Corn rhizosphere microbial communities from Kellogg Biological Station, Michigan, USA - KBS C3-3 metaG (SPAdes) (version 2) | ecosystem: Host-associated > Plants > Roots > Rhizosphere > Soil ... | reverse complement strand
AGACGCGCGGCTTCCGCGGCGGTGACAAGCCGGTTCGCCGCTGTAATCACCCCGGTGAGATCGAGACGGAGTGCCGCGCCGACCAGAATCCGCGCGTCGAGTTCGGCTGAATCGATTGCGTGCGTCCGAAACCGCGCTGTCAGCGCGCGCCGCGCAGTCTCGACGGTTTGTCCGGCGAAGGGAGCGGTCACTTGGCGTGCTCGATATCGGCGAGACGCCACAACAGTTTCGGCGTCGTCCCTGCGAAGGCAGGGACCCATAACCACAGGCTTTTGTTGTTACGGGCGATATCGACCTCCGCCGTCCAACTCGAGAGGTCACGGCGTATGGGTCCCTGCGTCCGCAGGGACGACAAGGAGATGCTCACGCCGCGGCGCCCTGGGCGGCGAGCTGCGCCGCCTGATGCTCCGTCGTCAGCGCGTCGACCAATTCGCCCAACGCCTCGCCCGCGATCACCTGCGGAAGCTTGTAGAGGGTGAGGTTGATGCGATGATCGGTGACGCGGCCTTGCGGAAAATTGTAGGTGCGGATGCGCTCGGAACGGTCGCCGGAGCCGACCTTCTCGCGACGATCCGCCGAGCGCGCGGCGTCGATGCGCTGGCGTTCGGCGTCGTAAATGCGGGAGCGCAGGATGTTCATCGCCGAGGCGCGGTTCTTATGCTGCGAACGGCTGTCCTGCATGCTGACCACGATGCCGGTCGGAATGTGGGTGATGCGGATCGCGGATTCGGTCTTGTTGACATGCTGGCCGCCGGCGCCCTGCGAGCGCATGGTCTCGATTCGCAGATCATCGCTCTTGATCTCGACGTCGACCTCCTCGACCTCCGGCAGCACCGCCACCGTCGCCGCCGAGGTGTGAATCCGCCCCTGCGTCTCGGTGTCGGGCACGCGCTGCACCCGGTGCACGCCGGATTCGAATTTCAGTTTGGCGAAGGCGCCGCGGCCCTGCACTTCGGCGATGATTTCCTTGAAGCCGCCCATGGTGCCTTCGCTGGCGGAGATCACCTCGACCTTCCAGCCCTGCAATGCGGCGAAGCGCTCATACATCCGGAACAGGTCGCCGGCAAACAGCGCGGCCTCGTCGCCGCCGGTGCCGGCGCGGATTTCCAGCACGACGTTGCGATCGTCCATGGCATCCTTGGGCAATAGCGCCACGCGGATCTTTTGCGCCAGCTCGACGCTGCGGGTGGCGAGCGTTTCGCGCTCGGCCTCCGCCATGCCGCGCATCTCGGGCTCGGTGAGGGGATCGGCGATCAGCACATCGATATCGGCAATCTCGGCGTTGGTGGCGCGGTAGGCTTTGACGGCGTCGATCAGCGGATTGAGCTCGGCGAGTTCGCGCGTGATCTTGACGTAATTCTCGGAGTTCACCTGGCCAAGCAACTCCGCCTCGAGCGAAGCGTGGTGCGCCAGCAGAATATCAAGTTTGGCTTCAGGGAGGATCGACATGGTCAGGTCTCGAAATTGCAAGGAGGGCGCAGCACGGACGAAGCCTCGCTACAACGACAGCCCCTCGGCCTCGGCGAATGCAGTCAGCCGCTCGCGGATCGACACGGTGCCGGACGGCGCATCGAGCAGCGGCGTCATGACAGCTTCGGCCTTCTTGGCGTCGAGGTCGAGGATCAGCGCCTTGACCGGACCGTGGGCCGTGGCCGACAGCGACAGTGAGCGATAACCCAAGGCGATCAACGCCAGTGCGCCGAGCGGCTTTGACGCCATCTCGCCGCAGAGCGAAGCGGATTTCTTCGCCGCATTCGCCTTCTGCACGATCTCGCGCAATGCCCTTAAGATCGGAGCAGAGATGGTGTCGAACCGTTCGGAGACCTTGGCATTGCCGCGATCGACCGCAAACAAGAACTGAAACAGGTCGTTGGATCCCACCGAGACGAAATCGACCTTCTTCAGCAGTTCGTCGAGCTGATAGAGCAGCGCCGGCACTTCCACCATGGTGCCGACGTCGATGCGTTCCGGCAGCGCATGGCCGTGCTGCCGCAGATAGGTCAGCTCGCGCTCGACGATCGCCTTGGCGGAATCGAATTCGGCGACTTCGGTGATCATCGGAAACATGATGCGCAGTGCGCGGCCGCCGCCGGCGCGCAGCAAGGCGCGGATCTGGCCGCGCAACAGGCCGGGCCGGTCGAGGCCGAGCCGGATCGCGCGCCAGCCGAGCGCTGGGTTTTCCTCGATCACGGTTTCCATATAGGGCAGCGCCTTGTCGCCGCCGATGTCGAGGGTGCGGAAGGTCACAGGCTTGGGGCCCGCGGCGTCGAGCACCGCGCGGTACAGCGCCAGTTGGTCGCTGGTGCGCGGCAGGCTCTGGCCGATCATGAATTGCAGCTCGGTGCGGAACAGGCCGATGCCGGCGCTGCCGGTGTCGTCGATATGCGGCAGGTCGATGGCGAGACCGGCGTTGATCATCAGTTCGATGTGTTGACCGTCCTTGGTCACGCAGGGCTTGTCGCGCAGCGCCGAATATTGCGCCTGCCGCCGGGCGCGAAACCGTACCCGTTCCGCGTAGGCCGATTCGATTTCCGCCGAGGGGCGGATGTAGATCGAGCCCGAGGTGCCGTCGACGATGATGGCGTCGCCGGGATCGGCGATACCCGGCGCATTCGGCACTTCGCCGACCGCGGGGATTCCGAGCGCGCGCGCCACGATCGAGACGTGGGAATTGGCGGTGCCTTCCTCCAGCACCAGCCCGCGCAAGCGCTTGCGGTCGTAGTCGAGCAAGGCGGCGGGCCCCATCGCACGCGCGATCAGGATGGCGTTGTCGGGCAGCTGTTCCCGTGAGGGCGCGTGATCCTGCCCGACCAATTGCCGCATCAGGCGATGGCCGAGATCCTCGAGGTCATGCAGGCGGTCGCGCAGGTACGGGTCGGTGGAGCGCAGCATGCGCGCGCGGGTGTCGGACTGCACGCGCTCGACCGCGGCCTCCGCGGTGAGGCCGGTGGCGACCGCCTCGTGCAGCTTGTGCGACCAGCCGTGATCGTTGGCGAACATGCGGTAGGCTTCCAGCACGTCGCGGTGCTCGCCGCCTTCGGCGACGTCGCCGCGCTCCAGCATGCGGTCGAGGTCGGCGCGCAGTTTCGCCAAGGCGGTGTCGAGCCGTTTGATTTCCTTCGGCAGGTCCTCGGCAATGTAATTGGTGATGACGACGCGCGGCTCGTGCAGCACCACGTGGCCGAGCGCGATGCCGTCGGACAGGATCGCGCCGGTCTTGTGCAGCGAATGCCGCGCGGCGGGTTCGGCGCCGGGCTGCGCCAGCGCCGACAATTCGCCCGAGGCGATCATCTCCGCCAGCACCATCGCGGTGGTCTGCAGCGCCTCGACCTCTTCCTCGACATAGGTGCGCTTGGCGCGGTTCTGCACCACCAGCACGCCGAGCGTATTGCCGGCGCGCAGAATCGGGACGCCGAGGAACGAATGATAAATTTCTTCGCCGGTTTCCGGGCGGAACGAGAACGCCGGATGGCTTTGCGCGTCGCTCAGATTGAGCGGCGTCGCTTCGCTCGCAACCAGGCCGACCAGGCCCTCATGCGCGCTCAGCACGGTTAGGTGCACGGCGTCGCGGTTGAGGCCTTCGGTGGCGTAGAGCTCCAGCGTGTTGTCGACGCGCAGCACATAGGTCGAGCAGACCTCGGCCACCATGTTGGCCGCGATCAGCACCACGATCTTGTCCAATCGTTCCTGGGCGCTGACTTGCTCCGCCATGGTTTCGCGGAGCCGTCTCAGCAAGACGCGGGGGCCTCCCGACGCGCTCCGCATGGGCTAAAATCCTCCTCCGCGAAGCCAGCAGACCGGGTGGCCGGCAGCTGGCGTTAAGCTCAAGAAAAACAACAATTTTATCTATTCGGCGCCGCCGCAAGCCCTGGAAACCGGCCGAATCAGGATAGCCAAAAACTGTGGCACAGTTTGCGGCTGCCCACCCAGCAGGCCGTATAGCGAATTGAGGCTTGTTTTGCCAAGCAAAACGCCTGCCAGAGGTGATAACCGCTTTGCCGGCCCAATGCTGCGCGCGCTAAGGGAAAATTCTTCTAAACCTGGTCGAGACCATAGAGGGTGTGCAGCGTGCGTACCGCAAGCTCGGTATAGGCGGCGTCGATAAGCACCGAAAACTTGATTTCGGAGGTGGTGATGGCGCGGATGTTGATGTTGCGCGCGGCTAGCGCCGCAAACGCTTGCGCGGCGACGCCGGCATGGCTGCGCATGCCGCTGCCGATCACCGAGACCTTTGCGACATCGGTGGCGCTGTCGAGCCTTGCATAGCCGATCCGGGCCTTGGCGCCGGTGATGGTGTCGCGGGCGCGGACATAATCGGAGGCCGGTACCGTGAAGGTGAGGTCGGTGGTGGCGCCGTCCTCCGAGACGTTCTGCACGATCATGTCGACGTTGATATTGGCTTGCGCCAGCGGGCCGAAGATCGAGGCGGCGACGCCCGGCTTGTCCTGGATCTGGCGGACGGAAATCTGGGCTTCGTCCTTGGAAAAGGCGATGCCGGTGACGACGTGGCTTTCCATGATTTCCTCCTCGCTGCAGATCAGCGTGCCCGGCGGCATGCCGTGCGGATCGATATCCTCCGGCCGGTCGAAACTGGAACGGACGAACACCGGCATGTTGTGCACCATGCCGAGTTCCACCGAGCGGACCTGCAGCACCTTGGCGCCTTGCGAGGCCAGTTCCAGCATGTCCTCGAACGCGATCTTGTCGAGCCGCCGCGCCTTCGGGACCACGCGCGGGTCGGTGGTATAGACCCCGTCGACGTCGGTATAGATATCACAGCGGTCGGCATGAATGGCAGCCGCAATCGCCACCGCCGAGGTATCGGAACCGCCGCGCCCGAGCGTGGTGATCCGCCCGGTTTGCGGGTTGATGCCCTGGAAGCCGGCGAGCACGGCGACTTCGTTGCGCTCCCTGAAACGGTTGATCAGCTCGGTGCCGTCGATTTCGAGAATCCGCGCCGAGGCGTGGGCGTCGCTGGTCCGGATCGGGATCTGCCAGCCTTGCCAGGAGCGCGCCTGAATCCCGAGCGCCTGCAATGCGATCGCGAGCAGCCCGGCGGTGACCTGCTCGCCAGAGGCGACCACGGCGTCGTATTCGCGCGCGTCATGCATCGGGGAAGCCTCACCGCACCATTCCACCAGTTCATCGGTCTTGCCGGCCATCGCCGACACCACCACGGCGACGTCATGGCCGGCATCGACCTCGCGCTTCACATGCCGCGCGACGTTGCGGATACGGTCGATATTGGCGACCGATGTGCCGCCGAATTTCATCACGAGGCGGCCCATGACGACTGGTGCGTTCCCTGCGAGGGTTAAGTAATGTGACCCGCACGCAAAACGGGAAGCGCGCGGACCAAAAGGCGCGTATACATAGCGGCGCGGTTGGGGGCAAGCAACCGGGTTCCGGGCTATCCCAGGGGAGCGGCGCGGGACAAGGCGGCGTTAAGGTAATTGAGGCTGAACGTATGGGGCGTTATATCGACGATATCCTGCAGCCGGGCGAGAAGGTGCTGTATTCGACCAACGCGCACTGGATCTTTTATTTGCCGGCGATTGCGGCCTGGATCGTGGCCATCTTCCTGTTCTTTCTGTCGCGCCAAACCACCACCGAAGGCATCGTGCTATTGTGGCTGTCGGCCGCAGCCGTGGTGGCGATCGTGGCGCTTTACTGGACCGCGAAGGCCTGGTTCCACCGCTGGACCACCGAGACCGACGTCACCAACATGCGCGTCGTCCACAAGACCGGCTTCATCAAGCGGCGCACGTTTGAAATGAGCCTCGACAAGGTCGAGAGCGTCGACGTCAACCAGAGCATTCTCGGCCGCATCCTCAACTACGGCAGCGTCACGGTGCGCGGCGTCGGCGAGGGGGCGGAGACGATCGATACCATCGCCTCGCCGCTCGACTTCCGCAACCACATCACCGCGCGATAGGAGCGGCGCGCAACCCATGGCCATGCAGCAAAATTCTCCCGCCAGTTTTTCCGGCACCCCGGCCTCCACGGTCGACCCAGCCGAGGTCGCGAAGTTTTCAAAACTGTCGGACGAATGGTGGGACCCCCACGGCAAGATGGCGCCGCTGCACAAGATCAATCCGTTGCGGCTCGCCTATATTCGCGACGCCGCCTGCCGCAAGTTCGAGCGCAACGTCAAAAGCCTGAATTGCCTGTCCGGCCTGCGCATCCTCGATATCGGCTGCGGCGCCGGACTGTTGTGCGAGCCGTTTACCCGGCTCGGCGCCCAGGTGATCGGGGTTGATCCCTCCGCCACCAATATCGCGGCCGCCCGGCTGCATGCCGACAAGGGGCACCTGTCGATCGACTATCGCTGCACCACAGTGGAACAGATGGACGTGCGCGAACGCTTCGACATCGTGCTGGCGATGGAAGTGATCGAGCACGTAACCGATGTCGGCGTGTTCCTCAATCGCTGCGCCGCGATACTCAAGCCCGGCGGGCTGATGGTGATCTCGACGCTGAACCGCAACTGGAAGAGCTTTGCGCTGGCCATCGTCGGCGCGGAATATGTCCTGCGCTGGCTGCCGCGCGGCACCCATCAATGGGGCAAGTTCGTCACTCCCGACGAACTCGCCCATCACCTGCACAACAACAAGCTCGCCATCACCGAACAGGCCGGCGTGGTCTACAGCCCGTTCGCCGACCGCTGGAGCCTCTCCTCCGACATGGACGTCAACTACATGGTGGTGGCGGAAGGGGTGTAACTTCTGGCCGTCCCTGCGAACGCAGGACCCAGAACCACCGATGTTGGTGATGAAGGAAGGCCTTCGCCATCGTGCCCCCAACATAGACCACGGCGTATGGGTCCCGGCTTTCGCAGGGACGACGTCGTGATGGCGTCTCATGCAATCCTGACAGTTGACCGCGCTCATCCACACCGGCACGGTGCGAACGACTCGCCATGCTTCCCCTAATCAGTCCTCCTGCCCATGTTCTCCATCGCCACGCTCTGGATTCCCTTCACCATCACGGCCGCGCTCGGGCAGGTGGCGCGCAATGCGATGCAGCGGCAATTGACCGCGCCGCTCGGGACCTGGGGCGCCACCAATATCCGCTTCCTGTTCGGCTTTCCGTTTTCGCTGGTTTTCTTTGCCGTGGTGATGGCTGCGACCGGAGACCGTTTGCCATGGCCGACGGCCGCGTTCTGGCCGTGGCTGCTAACCGGCGCGCTCAGCCAGATCCTCGCCACCGGGCTGATGCTGCTTGCCATGAACGACCGCTCGTTCGTGGTGACGACGGCGTATCTGAAAACCGAGGCGATCCAGACCGCGATCTTCGGCTTTGTCTTCCTCGGCGATCATCTCACGGTGCTGAAGGTGATCGCGATCCTGATCGCCACCGTCGGCGTGGTCATCACCGCGCTGCGCCCGGGCGGGGAAAAGAGCTTTGCCGAATTGAAGCCGACCATCATCGGCCTAGTCGCCGCGGCGGCATTCGCGCTGTCGGCGGTCGGTTTTCGCGGCGCGATCATCACGGTGCCGGGCGTGTCGTTCGTGACGGCGGCGTCCTACACGCTGGTGTTCGGGCTGTTCGTGCAGACGCTGGTGTTGACGATCTATCTGCTGGCGCGCGCGCCCGAGGTGCTCACGAAAATACTGGGGTTATGGAAGCCCTCGATGTTTGCGGGCTTCATGGGCGCGTTCGCCTCGCAGTTCTGGTTCCTGGCGTTTGCGCTCACCGCGGCCGCCAATGTGCGCACGCTGGCGCTGGTCGAGGTGCTGTTCGCGCAGGGCGTGGCGTATTATTCGTTCAAGCAGCCGTTGTCGGCGCGCGAACTTTCCGGCATCGCGCTGATCGTGGTCGGCGTCGCGCTTTTGGTGGCGGTGTAGCGGTCCTCATCCTGAGGAGCGACCTCTTGGTCGCGTCTCGAAGGATGAGCTGCTGCCATCCTCATGGTTCGAGACGCGCGAAGCCGCGCTCCTCACCATGAGGGTACGAAAGTCAGTTCCTGTCCTCCGGCAGCACCGGCAGCGGTGAGACCTCGACGCCCTCATCGATCAGGGCGCGCGCTTCGTCCGGCGAAGCCTCGCCGTAGATCGGGCGATGCTCGATATCGCCGTAGTGCATCTTGCGGGCTTCGTTGGGAAAACGCTCGCCGACATTGTCGGCGTTTTTCACGATATGATCGCGCAGCTCCTTGAGCTTGGCGCGCAGCTCGCGCTCCTGCGCCATCAGCAGCGGTGTCGACGCCGGGGCCGCGGCCTCCGCGACAGGGGCCGGCGTGGGCGCAGCAATATCCCGGCCCTTCTTGCTCACGATCTGCGGGGCCATGATGGCCCGCTCGACCTTGGCCGAGCCGCAGGACGGACAGTTCACCAGCCCGCGCTTTTCCTGCTGTTCGTAGGCGGCAGAGGATTGAAACCAGCTTTCGAAGCCGTGGCCGCGCTCGCAGCGGAGCGAATACCGGATCATGCCGATCCCCGCACCAGGTGCAGATGTTCGGGGCCCGCCTTGGGATCGGTAACGCTGAAACGCCGGCCGTGCTGCAGCGACGGCACCGCCTTGCGCGCGGTCTCGACCTTGGCGGGATCGATCCTGGCCATGAAAATGCCGGGCTCGACGCCGCCTTCGGCAAGCACGGTGCCCCAGGGGTCGACGATCAGCGAATGGCCATAGGTCTCGCGCTTGTTCTCGTGCATGCCGGCTTGGGCAGCGGCGAACACGAAACAGCCGGTCTCGATGGCGCGGGCACGCAACAGCGTGTGCCAGTGCGCTTCGCCGGTCTTTCGCGTGAAGGCGGAAGGCACGGTGAGAAACGCCGCGCCGCTTTCGGCGAGCGCGCGATAGAGCGCGGGAAAACGCAAATCGTAGCAGATCGTCAGGCCGATGCGGCCCCAGGGCAGGTCGGAGATCACGGCGGTTTCGCCCGGCTGATAATTGGCGGATTCGCGGTAGCTCTCCCCGCCGGGCAGATCGATGTCGAACATGTGGATCTTGTCGTAGCTTGCGATCACGCCGCCGTCCGGTCCGATCAGGAATGAGCGGTTGACCGCCCGCTCGGGAGACGCGCGCAACGCCAGCGAGCCGATGTGGAGATGGATTTTCAGTTCCGCCGCCAGCGCCCGATAGGCTTTGAGCGAAAGGTCGTCCTCTTCACTGGCGAGATGTTCGAACAGCGCCTTGCGGTTGACCTGCATCATGTTGCTCACCTCGGGGGTGAGCACATAGTCGGCGCCCTCAGCGGCGGCTTCGCGGACCAGCTTTGTTCCCTGCGCGAGGCTCGGCTCCGGCAACAGCCCGGTGCGCATCTGCACCATGGCGGCGGTGAAGGTTTGCTCAGCGCTCATGAATTGGCCTTTTCACCCGCCAGCAACGAATCAAGCTTGCCCTCGCGGTCGAGCGCGTAGAGCTCCTCGCAACCGCCGACATGGATCGCGCCGATGAAAATCTGCGGAAAGGTCGTGCCCGCGCCGGCGCGATCCCACATCTGCTGACGAAGCGTCGGGTCGATGGCGACGTCGAGTTCGGTGAACACGGCCTTTTTGCGCGTCAGCAGCGACTTGGCGGCGCCGCAATAGCCGCAGCCCGGACGGGTGTAGATTTCGATGGCAGCGGACATGTCGCGCTCGGTCAGGTGGAATTACCCCGATTATATGGGAGCTTTGTGGGTGTCCACAACCCGGGCGAACACCAGCACGTCGACTTGAGCGGCCCTCGCGCGCAACAGCGCCCGCGCGCAGGCGTCCGCCGTGGCGCCGGAGGTCAGGACATCGTCGATCAGGACCACATGGCGGCCCTGAATATCGGCGGCTCGCTCGGCCGCGACCTTGAACGCGCCCTGCACGTTGCTCGCCCGCTGCGACCGCGACAGGCCGATCTGTTGCTGGGTCGGCCGGACCCGCCGCAGCGCTTCCGACGTCACCTTGACGCCGCTTTGCCGCTCGATGACGCGCGCCAGCGCGCCGGACTGGTTGTAGCGCCGGCCCCACGCCCGCCGCCAGTGCAGTGGCACCGGCACCAGCACATCGGCCTCCTCGAGCAGTTCGTGCCCGGCCCGCGCCATCCAGCGGCCCATCGCGGGGGCCAAATCAGTGCGGTCCTGGTATTTCAGCGCATGCACCAGCGTCCGCGCGACATCGTCATAGCGCACCGCGGCGCGGGCGCGCTGGTAGGCCGGCGGATCTGATATCGCCTCCATCGACAACAGCCCCGGGCCGGGATCGTAGACAAAGGGAATGCCGAGCCTCGGGCAAAACGGCGGCGCGATGAACGACAGTTTTGCCCAGCATTCCGCGCAGACGCCTTCGCCATGGACGGGTTCGCGGCAGGCGACGCAGAGCGTCGGCAGCGCGATATCGAGCGCAAGCCGCGCGGCATGGCGCCATGCACCGCGGCAGGCGTTGAGCGCGCCGCGCAGGTGGGTCGAGATGGAACGTGACGGTGATGCCTCGGCGTCCATGGGCCTGAGGCTAGCGTCGCGATCGCCGCCGCTCAAGCGGCGGGGTCGACTATTTTGCGGTGTCGCCCCTAACTCCCGTCGTGCCAATCTTGATCATAGGCCTGCAGAATGCGGACAAAATCGGCCATGCTCGAACGATCCCGGTTTTCGGTCATAACCGCAATCGGAGTATTGGACGCGGGCTGGCTCCTTTGCCAAACGCACCGTAGGAGATCGGCGATCTGTTGCATGGCGTATTCCTGCAGCCAACCGTGGCTGGCGGACACTAATTACAATTACCTGAGCGGCGCGCCGCTCGATCAAGAGTAAAGGCCGGCGGGCGCTACGCCACCGACCTTGCCCTGCAACTGCCGGCTCGCGGGTCCGGTTCCGTTGCTTTGCAATCCGTCGATCTGATCGGTAACACCGAGCACTTGGTTGACGCCATTGCACACGGGTATGAACGGACCGTACTGACGTAGGCTCGGACTAGTGAATCGGGATGGAGCCGACTATCCGTTGGTTTAATCAGAGCATGCGCGCAGCGCGAGGCATCGCTGGCACGTTAGTGACGTCCGCTCTCGCGGCCACGGCGGACCTCGCGTTGCGGGCACCGAAGTCCGGAAATGACCCAGGCTGTGTGAAAACTCGCTTGAGCCAAGAACGCGCGGAATTGTTTTCTCAATTGCCTTCTCCTAAGAGAAGTCGCCGGTGCAATCGGCTTTCCACAACGACGAAACTGAGACAGAAATTCTACGCGCAACTTCAAAGGCGGTGTTTTCACATAGCCTGGACCCATCTGCGACATCGGCCGAGCCGCGATTGGTTGCCAAACTGTTTTGGCCTCCGAGGTCAACCTCGGGGGCCGCACCATTCGAATCTGATCTCAGCCGCGCCGTCAATGACGCGCGGGTTGTTTCCTGAGACGAAGCGCGCTTCGCGAGTGTGGCTGCGCAGGCTGATAACCAAGGGCATCGCTGGGATTCTTGGACGAGGCGGCTGCCGCACAAATGCCGCCGATGCCGGCGGATGCGGCCCTGCATGTCTCCATGCTCGGATAACCGCAACCGTGAGCCGTTTGCGCGCCATTCGTAATGCAATAGTCGTCAGCGTGAACGGCAGGCGCCGTCATCACGAAAAACGCTGACGTGAACAGGGCCGCAGCCGAGGCGGTGAACGTCTTCGAAGGCAGTTTCATCTTTTCTTCTTTCTCTTCTTGCAGGTCGGGGAGAAATCGCCCGCAAACACTTTCTCGGCGCGGGATCGCGCCGAAGCTAACCATGTCCCACGTAAGCGCCGGACCAGGTTTGGCAATCGCGTAGCAATACCTAATTCAATAGGTGCATTGTAATTCTCTCATGGGGAGCGAACGCGTCCCGGCGTTCAAACGGTGTTACGCAGTACAACTTGTACGCATTGAAGCCGCTCAGCAAAACGATCAGGCGGTCTGTCTTGGTTGCGGTGGCATGTTTTATGCGCGCGAAGGCTGACTCGCATAAAATATTTCCGTGGCAGGACGCTGGGCCTCCCGGTGCCGTCGACACTTCTTGTTGCTGCTGGCGATAAGTTGATCGAGTGACACTTCGGTGCGTGGGCAGATGTGCCAACCCCGGTGGTGGGACGAATAATAACAAATGCATGTGGTACTGCGACCGGCAGGTGACTAGATGTTTGATACGCGTGCATGGCGCGGCCCGGCGGTGGTAGGCGGTGACGGGATCGAACCGCCGACATCCACTGAGCTAGCGGAACATGACCCAAGCCGTTGAAGGCTTCTGGTTTTGGCACTTTTCGGACCTCCCACGATGTCCGACTCGAGTCCGCAATGCGCAACAAAGCGGACATCCATCAATGTTATCGATTCGATCTATCAGTTCACTCCCTGGCCTCATCCCCGCGCCACGCGCTGGCGAGAGCCCGGCCGGTAGGCGAGCCGGGTGTGGCCCGCGCAATAGGGCAGGCCTTCGAGCGGCGTGTTGCCGCAGAAACAGAAATCCGCGGCACCCGGCGTGCTGATCGGCCAGCGGCATCTCTGCTCGCTCAACTCGAGCAGTGAGCAGCAGTGTCCATTATCGATCGGCTCGTCAGCCGCAGGCTGCGGCTCGCCATACAATGCCTTGAGCATCTGGTATTGCAACCTCGGCGCCGCTTTCGGGCGGCGGCCCTTCGCGGCATCCTTTTCCGTCGGGCGTCGCGCGTCGCCATTTTTTTCTCGCGTCAGGTTGAGGCGGGAGAGTTTGCCAATGACGGCGTTGCGGCTCACCCCGATGTCGTCGGCGATCTCGCGGCAGGTCAGCCCGGATTCAAAGCGGTTTTTCAGGCGTTCGAGGCGTTCGTCGGTCCATGTCGGTTCTTTGGCGCGCATCTGATGGTCCCGAGTTCTAGGGCTTGCCATTGTCGCGGATCGAAAGCAGACCATCCTTGATGGCGAGCCGAATGCCTTCCTCAATCAGGGTTTTTGCGACGCCGGGAACGCTGGTGCCGTGGGTGCCCTGCCTCACCAGCTTTTCGAGATAGCTGATGGTGGAGAGCGCCAACGTAATCGGAACGCGGTCGGTTTCGGCTTTTTCCGTGGCCATGCCAAAAAGCTAGCCTTTTATGCGTGTACTGAAAAGTATCTTTTTAGAGTCTATTTGGAATCATTGAACTGAGATCAGGAGGTCGGTTTTCCCAGTAATTCTCGCAATCCCGCGCGCGGGCGCAAGGAGCCGCCGGATTGCCAGAAATGGGAAGACCGGCGTACCAACCGGCATGACCCCAAGCCCAAATACTGCGCCAAAACTGTTCGACCGCGCCTTGCTGCGGATGCGGCAGAGCCGTGCATTGAAGCAGGAGCGCGCCACGTTCCTGCTCGACCGCGTCACTGAGGACATGGAAGAGCGCCTGCACGCGGTGCTGCGGGAATTTGCTGACGTCGCGGATGTCTGGACGCCGGGCACAGCGTTGCGAACGCCGTCACGCGATCGCTTCAAGTCCGTTACCCAGATAGGTCTGGATGATTCCGAACAGGAAACTCTGCCGGTCCAGCCGGAGTCGCTTGATCTCGTCGTCTCCGGGCTCGCCTTTCAATTCGTCAACGATCTGCCCGGCGTGCTCACGCAGATCCGCCGCGCGCTGAGACCGGACGGGCTGTTGCTGGCGGCGATGATCGGCGGCGATACGCTGACCGAGCTGCGGCAATCGTTCGCCGCGGCGGAAGCCGAGCTCGAAGGCGGGGTCTCGCCCCGCGTCGCGCCGTTTGCCGATCTGCGCGATGTCGGCGCGCTGTTGCAGCGCGCGGGCTTCGCGCTGCCGGTCACCGATGTCGATCGCATCGTGGCGCGCTACGACAGCGCGTTCGCGCTAATGGCCGATCTCAGGCGGATGGGCGCCACCAATATTCTGGTCGAGCGGCGGCGCACGCCGACCCGCCGCGCCACCATGCTGCGGATGGCGCAGATTTACGGCGAACGCTTTGCCGATCCGGACGGCCGCATCCGCGCTACCTTCGACGTGGTCTGGCTGTCGGGCTGGGCGCCGCATGAGAGCCAGCAGCAGCCGCTGCAGCCGGGCTCGGCAAAAGCGAGCTTGGCGGACGCGGTGAAACGGCACAAACCATAGAAGGGGCACCTCCTCGGAGCGCGTAAAGGACACCAACCTCATCCTGAGGAGCTTGCGAAGCAAGCGTCTCGAAGGATGGACGCAACGCAGGGACTCGCGGCCATCATTCGAGACGC
>Ga0207657_10004878_pt1 | contig 14116 bp, 9 predicted proteins | sample KBSC33metaG_FD_184316 | JGI IMG/M metagenome (GOLD analysis project Ga0207657, IMG submission 184316) | Corn rhizosphere microbial communities from Kellogg Biological Station, Michigan, USA - KBS C3-3 metaG (SPAdes) (version 2) | ecosystem: Host-associated > Plants > Roots > Rhizosphere > Soil ... | reverse complement strand
CACGAGAAGCAATTTGCTGGCTGAATCGCTCCGGCGACAGCGATCCGTAACTTGCAAACAGGTCCGCGAAATGGTCGTCCATCGTGCGCGGGCTGCTCGCGCGGACCGCCGCTGCGCGCTGGAGCTCGGGTCCCCGGCCGAGGAAGCGCTCAATCGCTTGCTCGAGGGAGCGTTCGCGGCCCGCGCTGTAGGCCCCGCCCGCGCCCTCAACGAGCTGGTCGACAGCGGCTCCGCGATCCGGGACGATCAGCGGCACGCCGCTCGCTCTGGCTTCGGCAGCGACCAGGCAGAAAGTCTCCGATTCGCAGCCGTGCACCAGCGCATCCGCGCTCGCGAGCAGCGACGCCAGGGCCCCGCGGTCCGCGATCCGTTCGAGAATCGCGACGTTGCGATATTGCTCGGCGATCATCTGCAGCTTCTGCCGCCTCGGCCCGTCGCCGGCGAGCAGGAGCCCGACCGGGCGCTTGCGGCCGCATTCTCCGGCCGCCCGAAGCACCGTTTCCCAGCGCTTCTCCGCCGAAAAGCGGCCAATTCCGAGGAGCAGGAGGGCGTCGGGATCGAGACCCAGCGCGGCAAGCGCGCTTCGCCGCAGTTCGGGGGAGCGCAAGGTTGGCGCAAATAGCCCCGGCTCGACCCCCATGCGGATCGCGTGCGTGTTGGCGACCCCGCCGCCGGCAAGCCGGTCGGCGAGCTGAACGCTCCCGCAGACGACCGCGTCGAACATGCCGCCGAGCGCTCGAAGATGCCGCCAGAACCAGCCGAACAGGCGATCGATCGCTTGCTGCGGCGCGATGCCGCCAAGCCAGCGATAGGCGTAGGCGGCGAGCGGGTCCGCATGCATGACCAGCGAGCGCGTGGCGGCGCCCTGCCAGCGGCCGACCATGGTCGCGCTCGACCACGGGGATGAAGCCTCCACATGATCGGGCCGCCATTCGTAGAGAACCGAATGCAGCAGGGCTTCGTCGTCGAAGTATCGATAGCGGCGGTCGACGGGGAGCCGGGGCGCTGGGACCGTGACGAGGAAGGCGCCCGGACCGCGCCTCGTCACTGCATGGCGAGCACCGGGGGCAATGACGACGATCTCGTGCCCGAAGCGTGAAGCGGCGCGCAATTTCGCTTCGACATACGTGCGCACCCCTCCCCCCAGGGGTGTGTAAAACGCGCAGACATCGACGATCCGCATCGCGCGGACGAAGCCGGTTCGGGCGGGTGAAACTCAAGTGAAGCTTTGTTCATCGACTGGCGCTGACGTTGCAGCTGGCGCACATTCGCCAAGTGCAGAGCGGTCGCCTCCTCCTGACCTCGATCCATGACGTGTCGCCGCGCTTCGAAGGCGAGATCGATCGCCTGCTTGCGCTGCTTGCGCCGCGCGTCGGCAGCCGCGTCGCCTTGCTCGTCGTGCCGAACCACTGGGGCGACGCGCCAATCGTTCCCGGCTCGCCATTCGCAGGGCGCCTGCGGCGCTGGGCGGAGCGTGGCATGGAGATCTTCCTGCACGGCTATTTCCACCGCGACGACGCGAGATACGATCGGTTGGCAGATCGCATCCGTGGACGCCTGCTGACAGCCCGCGAAGGCGAATTCCTCGGCCTCTCGCGCGATGAAGCTCGGCGCCGCATCGGCGAAGGCCGATCGCTGCTCGAAGACGTGACGGGCAGGCCCATCGATGGTTTCGTCGCCCCGGCGTGGCTTTACGGCGAGGGTGCGCTGGCGGCGCTTTCCGAATGCGGCCCCCCGATCGCGGAGGACCACTTCCGCGTCTGGTCGCCCCGGACCGGAGAACGACTCGCATCCGGCCCCGTGATCACCTGGGCGAGCCGGACAAAAGCCCGCGCAGCGTCATCTCTCTTCGCCGCCGCCGCCCTCCGCCATGCACCGCTCAAGGCGCTTCGCGTGGGCGTCCATCCGCCCGACTGCCGGCACCCGGCGATCGTTCGAAGCATCGTGAAGACGTTGGAAGCGGCGACCAGAAAGCGGGAGCCTGGCCGCTACGCCGACCTGCTAACGGCGGCGTGACTTCCAATATTCGAGCGCGGCATGGGCCTCGAGCGGCTTGGCGAAATAATAACCCTGGCCCGACGCGCAGCCGAGCGTCGCCAAAGTCGTCGCGAGTTCGACGGTCTCGATCCCCTCGGCGGTCGTTGACATCCCAAGTGCCTCCGCAAGGCTCAGAACCGCGCGGACGATCGCGACGGCGTCCGGATCGACCATCATGCCCGAGACGAAGCTCTTGTCGATCTTGAGCACGTCGATCGGCAGACGCTGGAGGTAAGCGAGGCTCGAATAGCCCGTGCCGAAATCGTCCATCGCCACCGTCGCATCGAGCGCCTTCAACGCGTCGAACACGCGCGTCGCGCGGACCGGGTCCTGGACGATCGAGCTTTCCGTGAGCTCGAGCGTCAGGCGGTCGCCGGTCAGCCCGCTCGACTTCAGGGCGCTCGAAACGACGGCTGCAATGTCGTCGCGAGCGACCTGAATCGCGGAGAGATTGACGCCCACATAGAGCGGCAGCTTCTCGCCGGCGTCCCGATCCCATTCGGCTAGCGTCTGCGCGGCCTTGTCCATCGCCCAGCGGCCGAGCTGAAGGATCAGGCCCGATTCTTCGGCGACCGGGATGAACTCGGTCGGGCTGATCTCGCCGCGGTCCTCGTGCGTCCAGCGTGCGAGCGCCTCGAACCCCGCAACTTCCCCGCTCTTCAGGTTGATCAGCGGCTGGTAGAAAAGCTTGAGCTGGTCCTTGTCGAGCGCCCGGCGAAGCTCGGTCTCGATGGAGAAGCGCCGCCGTGCCTCCGTCGCCTGCTTCGGCTCATAGACCTGCGGGCGGCCCTCGACCTTGGCCTGCTTGACCGCGAATTGCGCGCTTCGGAACAACTCCTCGGGCTCGAGCCCCGGCTGCATCAGCGCAACCCCGACCGCGCATTCGACCTTGATCTCCAGCTCCGAGAGCTTGAACGGAGCGGCCATCACCTGCTGGATGCGCTCGGCCGCCTTCAGCGCGTCCTCGACGCCGCGACGGAGCGACACGAGCACGCCGAACTCATTGCCGCCGGTCCGCGCCAGCACGTCGCCCGCACGAAGCGCCAGGATCAGGCGGCGAGCGAAGGTGATCAGCAGCTCGTCGCCGGCAAGGCTTCCCATCGATTCGTTGATCCGGCTGAACCGCAGCATGTCGACGATCAGAACTGCGTGGTCCACGTCGCGCGCGACATTTTCCCCGGCCTTTTCGATCGCTTCGCTGAAGGCGAGCCGGTTCGGCAGGCCGGTCAGGCTGTCGCGCAGCATCTCGGCGCGAAGCGCGCGCTCCGCCTGGAGTTCGACCGTGCGATCGACGACGCTGAGCAGGCAGCGGCGCCGGGTTCCTTCGCGCCTCGGAAGTGGCGCGAGCTTGATGCGGTAGAATTGCGCCGATACGCCCTCGCCGTCGCTGAAATCGAGCTCGCCAACCGTGTCGCTGCCGTCGAAGAAGGCGCTCAAGAGGTCGGCAATTCGGCCGTTCTTGAGGCAATCCGCCTCGTTCCAGTCAAGCGCGGTGCAGGTCGACCGCTCGACCAGTTCGGCGAACCGGCAGTTGTGCGCGGTTACGATGAGTGAACCGTCGCTACTTTGCTCGATCACGGAGGCGGCAATCGGAAGCGCGTCGAGCAGGCTCGTGTCGTCCGCACCGGAATGATGCGAATTCGCGCTCACCTTGTCTGTGCGGCGGCGCCTTCCGGAAGGCCCCGACCGCGATGCTGCAGCCTGCATCCAGCCGCTATGGGCCAGAGGGGTTAATTACGGGTGACTTTTTACCTCTGTCCGGCGTTGTTAACCGGGGTTGGTTAACGTCTAATCGAAGCGGTTAGTGCGCGGAAAACCGATGGGAGGCATACGGCCCGCTGCGCCTCGGGCAGCGCGCCACGGCGAGAGGTCGCTTTCGGTCCGAGTCCGGCCGCTTTCGCCCCCGAGCGCCCAGCTCAATCCCTCGCTGAACGGGAAGGCGATGGCGTCGGAAAGGCCGCCGTCGCGATAGCGCTGCAGCGTGACTCCCTGCCCGCGTCCGAGCTCGGGCAGCTCGGCGAGCGGGAAGACGACCATCTTGCGGTTTTCGCCGACGACGGCAACGGCGTCGGCGCCTTCGCGGATCGGGCGAACGACCGCGACCCGGGCGCCAGCGCGGACGTTGACCAGCTGCTTGCCCTTGCGGGTTTCGGCGAGCGTCGCCTCGCCGGTGGTGACGAAGCCCTTGCCGTCGGACGAAGCGATGAGCAGCTTCATCTCGGGCCGGGTGACGAGCAGCTGGACGATATCGACCTCGGCATCGAGGTCGATGAACAGCCGCACCGGCTCGCCGAAGCCGCGAGCGCTCGGCAGCTTGTCGCCGGCGAGCGTGTAGACGCGGCCATTCGAGGCGAACAGCGCGAGCCGGTCGGTGGTCTGGGCGTGGAAGTGGATGAAGGGCCCATCACCTTCGCGCCACTTGAGGTCCGCAACCTGGTCGAGCGCGAGATGCCCTTTCATCGCGCGTATCCAGCCGCGCTGGGAGAGGATGACCGTGATCGGCTCCTTCTCGATCATCGCCGACCAGTCGATCTCGCGAGCCGCCGCCGCTGCCTCGATGCGGGTGCGCCGCCCGTCGCCGAACTTGTCCTTGAGGGACGCCAGGTCGCGTTTGAGCCTCGTCCGCTGCCGGGCGGGACTTTCGATCAGCTTCTCGAGCTCCTCGCGCTCCTTCGCCAGCGCCGCCCGCTCCTTGCCGATCTCCATCTCCTCGAGGCGCCGCAAGGACCTGAGCCGCATGTTGAGGATCGCTTCGGCCTGGCGGTCGGTAAGCGAGAATTCGCCCATCAGCATAGGCTTGGGCTCGTCCTCGGTGCGAATGATCTCGATCACTCGGTCGAGGTTGAGGAAAGCGATCAGGAAGCCGTCGAGCAGCTCCAGGCGATCGTCGATCTTGCCGATCCGCACCTGGCTCCGGCGGACGAGGACCTCGAACTGGAAGGCGAGCCAGGCGGCGAGCGTCTCCTTGAGGCTCATCACGCCTGGCGTGCGCGTCGAATCGAGGACGTTGAGATTGAGCGGGAAGCGGATTTCGAGGTCGGTCAGGCGGTAGAGGCTTTCGAGCAGCAAGTCGGCATCGACGGTGCGGGCCCGCGGCTCGAGGATCAGCCGCACCTGCTCGTCGCTCTCGTCCTTCACATCGGCGAGGATCGGCAGCTTCTTGTCCGCGATGAGCTGGGCGATCTGCTCGATCAGTTTGGCCTTGGGAACACCGTAGGCGATTTCGCTGACGAGCAAGTGCCATCCCCCGCCCTTCTCGCGCTCGACTTCGACCTTGGCGCGAAGCCGAAACGAGCCTCGGCCGCTGACATAAGCGCGGGCGATCGTGTCTTCGTCATCGACGAGCACGCCGCCGGTCGGGAAGTCGGGGCCCTTCACATGTTCGAGCAGCGTGCGGTCATCGACCTTGGGATCCTCGATCAGGCGCATCGCCGCATCGACCAGCTCGCCGAGATTGTGCGGCGGGATCGAGGTCGCCATTCCGACCGCGATTCCGCTCGCGCCGTTGGCGAGCAGGTTTGGGAACAGCCCGGGGAAGACCTCGGGCTCCTCTTCCTCTCCGTTGTAGGTGGCGCGAAAGTCGACCGTGCCTTCGTCGAGGCCGGCCATCAGCTGCATCGCGATCGGAGTCAGCTTGGCTTCGGTGTAGCGGTAGGCCGCGGCGTTATCGCCGTCGATGTTGCCGAAATTCCCCTGCCCGTCGACGAGCGGATAGCGAAGCGCGAAATCCTGCGCGAGGCGGACCATCGCGTCATAGACCGACTGGTCGCCGTGCGGGTGGTATTTGCCGATCACGTCGCCAACCACGCGCGCCGATTTCTTGTACGCGCCGGCCGGGTCGAGCCGAAGCAGCCGCATCGCCCACAGGAGCCGCCGGTGGACCGGCTTCAGGCCATCGCGCACGTCGGGAAGTGACCGCGCCGTGATCGTCGACAGCGCATAGACGAGGTAGCGCTCCGAAAGAGCGGCATCGAACGGAGTCTCGATTACGGAAGAAAGGTCGGCTTCAGGCATGGCCCTTGCCTAGCAAGCGAGGGCACGGCCTTCCACCGGCCGCGCCGCGTTGCTGTGGATTACTCTGCTGCCATGTCGGTCCAGGGGTTGGACGGTTCCCACTGTGACTTCTCCATTTCCGCAACGAGCCACTCGCGGAAGCGCTTGACCTTGGGCACCATCCTGCGCTCGCTCGGATAGACCAGCCAATACGCCCAGCCGCGGGTGGAAACGCGGTCGGGAAAGGGGATCGCCAGGCGCTCCGACGCAACATCGCCCTTCCAGAGGATGGGCGTCAGCAAGGCGAAGCCCTGCCCCGCCATCGCCGCATGGCCCTCGTCCGCCTGGCTGTCGAGCCTGACGCCGGGGCGACGGAAGGTCCCATCGTCGGCCGGGACGCCATTGTCGGCAAACCACTGCTGCCACCAGTCGTCGTTGGGATTGATCAGATTCTGGCGTTGAAGGTCGCCGGGCTCCATTCTTCGGCCGAGCCGCGCTTCGGCTTCGGCCACGCACGCCGGGCTCGCCATCGGCGTGAAGCTCGATTTGAACAGCTCGTGGTGCTCGAGGCCCTCCCAGTCGCCGCGCCCGGCGCGGATCGCGACGTCGGCATCGCCCGAGCGAAGGTCGATAAGGTCGTTGCTCGTCGTCATCCGGACCGCGAGGTCGGGATGGTCGATCTGGAACGCGCCAAGCCGCCACGCCAGCCAGGTGTTTGCGAAGGTATGGGTGGTGGTGATGGTGAGGAGCGACTCATCTTCCTCGCGATGGCTCGCGAAGGCGGCCTCGAGGGTATCGAATGCGTTCGACAGCGCCGGAAGGAGCCGCGCTCCGAGTGGTGTCAGCCGCACCCTTCCCTTTTCGCGGACGAACAGCGGAGCGCCCATCCGCTCCTCGAGGCTCTTTACCTGGTAGGAAACGGCGGCCTGGGTCATTCCCAGCTCGGCTGCTGCGGCGGTAAAGTTCTCGGTTCGCGCCGCGGCTTCGAAGGCCCTGACGGATGCGAGTGGAGGAAGCCGCCTCATCCGCCGATCCTATAAGTGCAGTTTATCGATTCTGTCGAGCGTTTGATTGGCGGAACGAAGCGCGAATATCTATTTGAACCTCAAGCCGCCGGCGACCGGGACTTCCCTCCCCTCCCAAGCCCCTCGCCGGCGGCCGTCGACAAGCAGAGGAGACCCGCCATGGCTTATGGCCACAGCACCCGTGCGTTCATCGAAGACGGCCCTGTCGAGCAGGTCGCAAGAGTTGACGCCGCGCGCTCGACGGCTCGCGCCTGGCGCGCCCTCAACGAGGCCCGGCGGCTCGAGCTGATCGAGCTCATGCTCAAGCCTGCCAACGATCCTCATGATTTCCCGCTGGCGCTCTGAGCCCAGCCAACTGGAGGAAAGGATGGTCAAGATGATCGACGAGATTTTCGACCGCGATTACCAGCAGGCGCGGACGGAGCTGAACGCCGCGCTCGCAAGCGGCATCAAGCATGCCGCCCGCTCCGTCGGTGAGGCCTTCGCGGCACTCAACCGCATCGAGTATTCGGCTCCCTGGGGCGCGCCCCGGAGAAAGGCTCGCATCAACTGAGGCGATAGAGGAGCGCGGCCGCACGCACCGCGCTCCTCGCTTGACACTGGTCAATCCTGGGCAGTTTGCCCAATAAAATCAGCCGTTTGTCGAATGAGCGGGTTGCGCTCGCAAGTTCGATCCCTAGGCTCCCCGCTCGAATCATCGGGTGGGGAGTTTTTAGTGACCGTTCAATCCTTTCTGTCGCGCGTCAGCAGCGCGGCCATCGCCGTCGCCATCGTCGCCAGCAGCGCTCCGGCGCTCGCGGCCAGCGCGCCGGCGCCCGCAGCGAATGGCTGGGGCGTCAAGCTCACCGACGTCACTCCCGACCCGGCGATCCGGTACGGCACCCTGCCCAACGGCATGAAATATGCGATCATGCACAACGCGACGCCCAAGGGCACCGCCTCGGTTCGCCTCCGCTTCGAGTTCGGATCGATTGGCGAAAACGACAATGAGCGCGGCCTCGCCCACTTCATCGAACACATGGCGTTCAACGGCTCGACCCACGTGCCCGAGGGCGACATGGTCAAGATTCTCGAGCGCCAGGGCCTCGAGTTCGGGCCCGATACCAATGCCCAGACCGGCTTCGACACCACTACCTACATGCTCGACCTTCCGAAGGCCGACGCCGAGCATATCGACACCTCGCTCTTCCTTTTCCGCGAAGTCGCGAGCGAGCTGAAGTTCGACCCCGGCGCCGTCGACCGCGAGCGCGGCGTGATTCTGGGCGAGGAGCGCGCTCGCGACAATTTCCAGCTTCACCAGTTCGTCGACATGGTGGGGTTCGACTATCCCGAAACGCCCTATCCGAACCGCCTCCCGATCGGTGTGGATTCGGTTCTGAAAGGCGCTTCGGCGGACACGATCCGCAGCCTCTACCAACGCTACTACCGTCCCGAGAATGCGACCTTGGTTTTCGTCGGCGATGCCGACCCTGCGGTCATCGAGGCCAAGATCAAGAAGACGTTCGCCGACTGGAAGGGAGTGGGCGCGACCGGTGCTCCGCTCCCGCGCGGGAAGGTCGACTTCGCGCGTCCGGCATCGTTCGACACCTTCATCGATCCCGCAGTGGCGACCACGGTGAATTATACCGTCGCCCGCCCGTGGAAGGACCCCGCGGACACGATTGCGGATCGGCATCAAAAGACCGCCGAGGCGCTGGCAACGGCGATCTTCAACCGCCGTCTCCAGAAGCTGACCAACCAGCCGGGGTCGACCTTGCTGGGTGGCGGGATGGCGACCGACGAGCAGGAGGACGCGGCGCTGGTTACGGCCGTCACCCTCATCGCCAAGGACGGCGACTGGAAGGACGCGCTCACCGCCGTCGAGCAGGAAATCCGGCGCGGGGTCGAGCACGGCTTCACCGCCGCCGAGCTCAAGACCGAAATCGCCCAGACGACCGGCGCCCTTCACGCCGCCGCCGATCAGCAGGATACGCGGACGAACAAGGAGCTCGTCGATGCCATCCTCGGCGTCGTCGGACGCGACAAGTTCGTGACGACCCCGAAGTTCAGGTCCGCCGACTTCGATGCGATGGCCAAGACGGTCACGCCCGCTGAGGTGAGCGCCGCCTTCCGCACCCTGTGGACCGGAAGCGCGCCGCTCATCCACGTCAGCGCCAAGCAGGACATCCCGACCCCGCAGCTCGCTGCCGCCTTCAACGCCAGCCGCGCTGTCGCCGTCGCGGCGCCGAAGGAAGCCGCCAGCACGGCCTTTGCCTACGACAGCTTCGGCAAGACCGGCACCGTCGCCGCCGATTCGAAGATCGCCGACCTCGGCGTTCGGACGGTTCGTTTCGCGAACAACGTCCGGCTCAACATCAAGAAGACCGATTTCGAAGCCGGCAAGGTCCGCTTCATGGTCCGCCTTGGCGACGGCATGCTCGACCTGCCGCAGAGCGAACCCGGCCTCGCGCCGATGATGACCCTGACGTCCGCCGCTGCCGGCCTCAAGAAGCACTCGCTCGACGATCTGAAGGAAATGCTCGCCGGCAAGGTCGTCAGCGTCGGCTCGACGGTCACCGACGATGCCTTCGTCGCGACGGGCACCACGACGCCGCAGGACCTCGCGCTGCAGATGAAGGTCAGCGCGGCTTATCTGCTCGACCCCGGCTTCCGGCCGGAAGCGGCGGCGAAATGGACGAACATCGTTCCCATTCTCGAAAAGCAGGTTGCCGCGCAACCCGAAGCGCTCGCCAGCGTGAAGCTTCCGATGCTGCTCGCCAACGGCGATCAGCGCTTCGGATTGCCCGAGGCGGCGGTTCTCTCGAAGCGCAACTTCGACGAGGCCAAGGCCGCGCTTGCGCCGGTCATTGCGACGGCGCCCATCGAGGTCACCATCGTCGGCGACGTCGACGAAAATGCCGCCATCGCCGCGGTCGCCTCGACCTTCGGTGCGCTTCCGGAGCGCAAGCTCAGCGATTCCGTCGCACCCGCGCTCAGGAAGGTCAGCTTCCGCTCCGACCGAAGCCCGATCCTTCTCACGCACGAGGGGCCGCAGGACAAGGCGCTGGTCGAATCTGTCTGGCCGACCACCGACGATTCGAACTTCCGTGAGGCCGTCGGGGTCGAGGTGCTGAAGGACGTGCTCGACCTCATGCTGACCGAGAGCGTCCGCGAAAAGCTTGGCGACAGCTATGGGGTCAGCCTCGCGAGCAACATGTCGGAAACCTACCCGGGCTTCGGCTATCTTTCGGCCGCGGCTGTGGTCGCCCCCGACAAGACCGACGAGGTCCAGAAGGCGATCGCCGACGCGGCCGCCGAGCTCCGCAGCAAGCCGGTCAGCGCCGATCTGCTCGCCCGCGCGAAAAACCCGGAGCTCGACAAGGTTGACCGGATGCTTCGCGACAACGGCTATTGGCTCGACAAGCTGCAGAAGGCCCAAAGCGAGCCCGGCCGCCTCGATCGAATCCGCAAGCGCAAGGCGTTCCTCCAGGCGGTCACCGCGGCCGAGGTGCAGAAGCTGGCGCAGAAATATCTGCAGCCCGCCGCACTGCAGAAGGTCGAGATCGTCAACAGCAAGGTCGCGACCACCGCCTCCAACTAGGCTCAATTGCGGAGGGGCGGCGGCTCGCCTATAGCCGCCGCCTCTTTCCTTTTGCCGTTGGAGTGACTTGGAACCGTGGCTCGCCGCCGCCAGATTTACGAGGGCAAGGCCAAGATCCTTTACGAGGGTCCGGAGCCCGGAACGCTCATCCAATATTTCAAGGACGACGCCACCGCGTTCAACGCGCAGAAGCGCGGCACGATCAGCGGCAAGGGCGTCATCAACAACCGCATCTCGGAGCACATCTTCACTGCGCTCGGGACGATCGGTGTGCCGACCCACTTCATCCGCCGCCTCAACATGCGCGAGCAGCTGATCCGCCAGGTCGAGATCATTCCGATCGAGGTGGTGATCCGCAACGTTGCGGCAGGCTCGCTCTCCAAGCGCCTGGGGATCGAGGAGGGCACGCAGCTGCCCCGCACCATCATCGAATATTATTACAAGGACGACGCGCTCGGCGACCCCATGATCGCCGACGAGCATATCGCCTGCTTCGGATGGGCGACGCAGGACGAGATGAACGACATCGCCGACATGGCGATTCGCGTGAACGATTTCCTTTCGGGGATGTTCGCGGCGATCGGCATCCGCCTCATCGACTTCAAGCTCGAGTTCGGGCGGGTCTATGACGGCGATTACGCCCGCGTCATCCTCGCCGATGAGATCAGCCCCGACGGCTGCCGCCTGTGGGACATGAAAACCAACAAGAAGCTCGACAAGGACCGATTCCGCCAGGACCTCGGCGGCGTCGAGGAGGCATATCAGGAGGTCGCCCGCCGCCTCGGTTTGCTCCAGCCCGACGACGATTTCGCCGTCCTCGACCTCGACCAGCACCGCAAGAAGCGGGGGAAGTGACACGCGCAGCCTGTCCGGGGGACAGGCGAGCATGTCACTCACGCGCAGCCTGTCCGCGGGACAGGCGAGGCTAGTCTGACGCAGCCTCGGCGCGCATCAGGCGCCGGGCCTCCTCATCCCGGGCGCTACCGTGCAGCCGACACCGACACTGTCCTCGGGATATTGAGGCCGCAACGATCGACCCGGAGATAGGTCGGTTCTCCATCGGTCAGGGGCATCCCCGTCGCGGCAATCGACTGCCTGACCAGTTCTGCGTGACCGAACAGATACGCGAACCGGGAATCCAAGATGATGGCCGCAAGCCTGACTTGGGCGCGGTCTTCTGCTGACGGCGTGCCGAGCGACGGATCGAGCAATCGCAGCTTGGTCCATTCGTTTGAGATGACGGTGGAATCATCGGTTACGAACGCGTCGATCGCTTCCAACTGTTTCAGGGCTCGTATGCGCTTGTCACCGATAACGCCCGCAAGCTTGTCCAGCTGGTCCTGTGTGAAATCGGGCGAGCGTACACCGGGCATGGTCGCATAGCCGATTGCGTCACTGCTTAGCGTCCGTCCGGCTCCCGCGGCGCGAGAAATATCGTCGACATGGCCGCGAATGCAATTGGCGTGACGAATCCAGTAATTGGCTCGCTCGTTCGACGAACGGACGAAAAGCTGCGCGACCTCGAGCAACGATCGCCCTTCACGATTCTCGGCCTGCTGCTGGACCCAGTTGGCCAATCCCTGCGCCACTAGCACGCCGGCCACGACGACCAGGAATTCGAAGACGAACAGCCGCGCGGCGTGCTGGCCGCTGCCCTCGGTCCACCAATGCCGGACTGTTCGGAACATCCCCCGTCCCCCCGTCAACCCGCATGACATATTTTGAATCGGGTAGGCGCGGAAGCGTTTAGCGGCGTACTCATCGATAAGCGCGAAATTCCGTGTCGAACCGCTTTTTGCGCGATGGCAAAGCAAAGCCTCGACTGTCCTACAGCATCCCTGCTGTGCTTAAGGGCAGCTGATGCCCAGGATCGCCCTTGCCGGTTGCGGATGTGAAATGAGCCGTTCCTTGCGCGCGGGTTACCCGCGCGCATGCGTGGGGCTATTGCAATCGCTGCGTTTCGCGGTTCGCTATGCCTGACCGCGCCCGCGTCGTCACCTTGAACGCGGCGCTCGGGCCGCTCGACTATCGGGTGCCCGACGGCATGCCTGTCGAGCCCGGCTCGGTCGTCGTCGCACCGCTGGGGCCGCGCCAGCTGCTCGGGGTTGCATGGGAGGCGGAGCGGCTGCCGACCAGCGAGGTCCCGGACGCGCGACTTCGGCCGCTCGCCGCCGCGCTCGACGTCCAGCCGATCGCGGCGCCGCTTCGGCGGCTGTGCGAGTGGACCGCCGATTATTATCTCGCGCCGCTCGCTTCGGTGCTGCGCATGGTCTTGCCGTCGTCCGCGGCGCTCGACGGGCCTCGCCAATTGACGGAGTATCGCCCGACGGGAGTCATCCCCGACCGCCTGACGCCGCAGCGCGAGAAGGCACTCGCTGCGCTTGAGGGCCGGCAGGGCACGATCCGCGAGCTGGCGCATCACGCCGATGTCAGCGACGCGGTCATGCGCGGGCTCGTGAACGCCGGCGCGCTCGAGGCGGTGGCAGTCGATGCCGACCGGCCCCTCGCCCAGCCCGATCCCGACCACGCGCCACCGGACCTCAACGCGGATCAGCGCGACGCTGCGGCAAGCCTCGCCTCGGCGATCGGCAAGGGCTTCGACCCGGTGCTGCTCGATGGAGTGACCGGCTCGGGCAAGACCGAGGTCTATTTCGAAGCGATCGCCGAATGCCTTCGCCAGGGGAAGCAGGCGCTCGTCCTCCTGCCCGAAATCGCGCTCACCGAGCCGTTCCTGAAGCGCTTCGAGGCGCGCTTCGGCTGCCAGCCTGTCGCCTGGCACTCGGACCTTCGCTCGTCCCAACGCCGCCGCGCCTGGCGCGGGATCGCGAGCGGCGAAGCGGCGGTAACGGTGGGCGCGCGGTCGGCGCTTTTCCTGCCTTACCCAAACCTCGGCCTGATCGTCGTCGACGAGGCGCACGAACCGAGCTTCAAGCAGGAGGACGGCGTCCAGTACCACGCCCGCGACTGCGCCGTGATGCGCGGCAAGTTCGAGGACATTCCCGTCATCCTTTCGACCGCAACCCCGCCGATCGAAAGCCGGCATATGGTCGAGCTCGGCCGCTACCGCGAGGTCTCGCTGCCCCATCGCTTCGCCGGCGCGACGCTTCCCGACATCCGTCCGATCGACCTCACCCAGGACCCGCCGCCGCGCGGGCGCTGGCTGGCGCCGCAGCTGGTCGAGGAGATCGGCGCGAACCTGCAACGCGAAGAACAATCGCTGCTGTTCCTTAACCGCCGCGGTTTCGCGCCTTTGACCCTGTGCCGCCATTGCGGCCACCGCTTCCAATGCCCCAACTGCACCGCGTGGATGGTCGAGCACCGGCTGATGCATCGCCTCGCCTGCCACCATTGCGGGCACGTCATGCCGCCGCCCAAGGCCTGCCCGGAATGCGGCGAGGAGGACAGTCTCGTTGCCTGCGGGCCGGGCGTCGAGCGGATCGCCGACGAGGTCGCGGAATTGTTTCCGGACGCGCGCACGACC
>Ga0207657_10004877_pt1 | contig 14116 bp, 5 predicted proteins | sample KBSC33metaG_FD_184316 | JGI IMG/M metagenome (GOLD analysis project Ga0207657, IMG submission 184316) | Corn rhizosphere microbial communities from Kellogg Biological Station, Michigan, USA - KBS C3-3 metaG (SPAdes) (version 2) | ecosystem: Host-associated > Plants > Roots > Rhizosphere > Soil ... | reverse complement strand
CGGCGTCGTCGGCGCCGATCCGTCCATCCTGCGTCAGGATATCGGCGATGTACTGATTCTCTTCGGCGCTGGTGACGGTGGCGAGATAGCCGCCGGCTGCGTGCGCTCCAGCGAGCGCCTGGTCGAGCGTGACGCCCTGTTGCTGCACGTACAGGTAATAATGGCCGTTGGCGGAGTCATAGACCCAGCCGTTCGTGTCCTTGGTGAGCTCCGGCGCATCGTTCACCGGAGTGACCGTGAGGCTGACCGTCGCCGTGTCGCTACCGCCGTTGCCGTCATCCACGGTGTAGGCGAAGCTCGGCGTGCCGTTGAAATTGGCGTCCGGAGTGAAGGTCAGCTGGCCGTCGCTCTCGAGGCTGACGGAACCGCCCGTGATCGCGACTGGATTGCCGACGCTGATCGCGGTGCCGTTGATGTGGGTGACCGCGAGGCTGTCGCCGTCAACGTCGCTGTCGTTGGTGCGGACGTCGAAGGTGACCGCGGTGTCTTCCGCAGTCGACACTACATCGTCCTGCGCGACCGGAGCATCGTTCACCGGATTGACGGTGATGACGACGCTCGCCGTGTCGGCGCCGCCATGACCGTCGGACACGGTGTAGGTGATCGTGTCGGTGCCGTTGAAGTCGGCGTCGGGCGTGTAGGTGACCGACCCGTCTCCGTTCAGAACCGCGGTTCCATGGGCGCCGTCGCTCACCGAGCCGATGCTCAGCGTCTGGCCGTTGGTCGCGATATCGACGTCGCTGTCGTTGCCGAGCAGATCACCCGAGCTCAGAGTGAGTGGCGTGTCCTCGTTGGTCGTCGCCACGTCATCGCTCGCTTCGGGCGCGTCGTTCACGGCATTGACCGTCACGTCGTAAAAATAGCTGCTCGTCGTCAGACCGTCGGTCACGGTGAAGCCGAAGAAGTCGTCACCGTTGAAGTTCGCATCCGGCGTGTAGGTGAAGCTGCCGTCGGGATTGACCGTCGCGGTCCCGTGCTCCGCCTGGGTGCTGAGCAGATAGCCGAGCTGGGGCCCATCGACGTCGGTCGCCGCCGGCAGTTGCGCGCTCAGCGAGCCGTCTTCGTCGATCGTGCCCGAGCCGTTGGACGACACCGGAGCGTCGTTGACGGCATTGATGAAGAGGTTGACCGTCGCGACATTGCTGTCGGCCGAGCCGTCGTTGGCCTTGTAGGTGAAGCTGTCGTTGCCGTTGTAATCGGCTTCAGGCGTGTAAGTGAAGCTGCCGTCGGCATTAAGCGCGAGCGAGCCATGTGCGGGCCCGGTCACGAGCGTCGCGCCGAGGCTATCGCCCTCGATATCGCTGTCGTTGCCAAGCACGCCATCCCCCACTGAGACGACCAGCGGCGTGTCCTCGTCGGTCACATAGCCGTCGTTCGCCGCCTCCGGGGCGTCGTTGACCGGGTTGACCGTGACGCTGACGACCTGCTCGGTGGAGAGACCGTCGGCATCGGTGACGACGACGGTGAAGCTGTCCGAGCCGTTGGCATTGGCGTCCGGGGTGTAGGTGAAGGTCCCAGCGCCCTGGTCAAAGCTGACGCCGCCGATCGACGGCCCTTCGCCGGGCTTGATGCTGTAAGTCAGGTGATCGCCCGCGTCGCGATCGCTGGCGCCGATCGCAACCGCCGCCGATGCCGTGTCTTCGTCGGTCGTGACACTGTTGGTCGCCGGCGCATCGGGCCGGTCGTTCGCGCCGTGAAGGTTGATCGTCAGCGTTTCGCTGTCAGTCGCGTTCGAGTTGTCGCTGACGTTGAGGGTGAAGCTGACGCTGTCATCGGACTTCAGGGCCTCGATCGCCCCGTCGTCCGGCACGAACTCGTACGCGCCGGTCGCGCTGTTGAGGTAGAGCGTGCCGTAATCGCTCGCCGCAGCCGTGTCGAAGCCGCTTTGGCTGTTGTCCCCAACGCCGCCGTCGACCGAGTAAGTTGCGCTGTCGCCGGTGTCGGGATCGACGGTGCTCAGCATGCCGCCGGTCACGCCGAACGAATCGTCGTTGGCGGTGTCCGTATAGGTATGTTCGGTCACCGACGCGGTCAGCGCGGGCGCGTCGTTGGTGCCGGTGATGGTGATGGTGACATCCTGGCTGTCGCTCGCCGTGCCGTCGCTGCTGGTCAGCGTGTAGGTGAGGGTCAGAGTCTGGCCCTCGGCGAGGAAGTCGAACGCCTCGCCAGCCGAATCGAACGACCAGCCGAGATTATGCGCATCGCCGCTGTCCGCAGCGAGGTTGCTGGCGCCGCTGGTGATGTGGAACATCGCTGCGAGGTCGCCGTCGGTGAGCGCGCCCTGGTTGCCCGACACGACGAGATTGCTGACCGCGGTGTCGACCGTATCGCTGGTGTCGGGATCGGTGACGGTGAGCGTGCCCGTCGTCGACAGGCCGACGTCGGTTTCGTCGAAATCGTGGCCGCCGCTGTCGCCGACAATCGCGGTGATGTCGGGCCCGTCGTTTGAGCCGGTGATGGTGACTTCGACCGTCTCGGTCACGTCGCCGCCGTGCCCGTCGCTGATCGTCACGTCATAATGCTCGGTGACGCTTTCGCCGGCCGCGAGATACTGCGCAGCATCATTGTCGACCGCGTAGCTCCAGCCGATCGTGCCGTCGGCGGCGCCGGACGCCTCCGTAATCGACGCATCGATCGAGAAGCTGCCGAGGCTCGTTGCATTGCCGGCCGCAGGTGCCGCGCTCGCCGTGTGGCCGTCGACCAGGTCGACGTCGCTGAACGCGATCGTCCCGCCGACCGAGGTCCCGTCTTCGGAAATCTCTTCCGATTGCGGATCGCTGGTGACGATCACCGGGTCGTTGGCGCCGGTCAGAGTGACGGTGATGACCTGCGTGTCGAAGCCGCCATGGCCGTCGCTGACCGAGGTGGTGTAGGTCTGGGTCAGCGTCTCGTTTTCGCCCAGGAACTGCAGATCGGCGTTATCGACCGAGAAGCTCCAGCTGACGCTGCCTGCCCCGTCGCCGGTCGAATCGTCGAAGGTCGGGGTCAGCGTGCCGAGGTAATCGGCGCCGTCGGGCGCGATCGAGAAGTCGTGCACGTCGCTGAGATCGACGTCGGTGAAGTCGTAGCTGCCGTCGGCCGTGTAAACGCCGCCGTCTTCGCCGATTCCGCCGCTGACGGTTCCGCCGTCGACGATCACCACCGGATCGTTGGCGCCGGTCAGGGTGACGGTAACGGTTTCGGTCGTGGTGCCACCGGTGTGCCCGTCGCTTACCGTCACAGTGTAGGTCTGAGTGAGGGTCTCGTTCTCGCCGAGGAATTGCAGGTCGGCGTTGTCGACCGCGAAGTTCCAGCCGATCGTACCGGTGCCGTCGCCGGTCGAATCGTCGCTGACCGTCGGGGTGAGGGTGCCGAGATAGCCGGCGCCGTTCGGCGCGACCGAGACGCTGTGCGTGTCGCTGCCGTCGACATCGGTGAAGGTGAAGCTGCCGCCGGCGAAATAATCGCCGCTGTCCTCGGTGACGCCGTCCTGCAGCGAGCCGCCCGCGACGATTTGCGGGCCGTCGTTGGCGCCGTGGATGGTGACCGTCACCGTCTCGGTCGAGGTGCCGCCGTGGCCGTCCTCGACGGTGTAGGTGAAAGTATCGGTCGCCGTCTCACCCGCGGCCAGGCTCTCGAACGCGCCGTTGGGATCGTAGCCGAACGTGCCGTCGTGGTTGTTGGTGACGCTGCCGAGCGTTCCCGTCGTGTCGATGCTGAAGCTGTGGCTGTCGGTGACGTCGGCGTCGGTAAAGTCGGCGCTGGCCGAAATCGCCGGGCCGTCCTCGCCGGCATCCGCGGCGACCGCATGCGCCACCGGCGCGTCGTTGGTGCCGGTGATGACGATCGTCACGTCCTGGGTATCGGTCACGCCGTGCACGTCGGTGCTGGTCAGCGTGTAGGTCAGAGTCAGCGTTTCGTTGACCGCCAGATAGTCAAAGGCCTGCCCGGACGAATCGAACGACCAGCCGAGGTTGTGACTGTCGCCGGTATCTGCCGCCAGATCGTCCGCGCCCGCGGTGATGTGGAACATCGCCAGCAGGTCGGCGGAGGTGAGGCCGGGATGGCCGCCGGAAATGGCGAGGTGGGTGACCGATGTGTCGACCGTGTCGCTGGTGTCGGGATCGGTGACCGTCAGCGTGCCCGAAGCCGACACGCCGGCGTCGGTTTCGTTGAAGCCATGCCCGGCGCTGTCGCCGGCGATGGCGCGGATATCCGGCCCGTCGTTCGAGCCGGTGATCGTGACAGTGACCGTCTCCGTCACGACGCTTCCGTGGCCGTCGTTGAAAGTCACGTCATATTTCTCGACCGCTGTTTCCCCTTGGGCGAGATATTGGGCGGCCGAATTGTCGACCGTGTAGCTCCAGCCGATCGAGCCGTCGGCGGCGTTCGCCGCCTCGGTGACCGACGGATCGATCGAGAAGGCGCCGAGCGCCGTCGGATTGCCGGCGTGGGCGGTTGCGGACGCGGTGTGGGTGTCGCTGAGATCGACGTCGGTGAAGGCGATCGTGCCGCCGACGCTGACGCCGTCCTCCGACAGCGATTGCGCCTGCGGAGCGCTGGTCACGACGACCGGGTCTTCGTCGCCGGTCAGCGTGATCGTAATGGTCTGGCTGACCGTGCCGCCGTGGCCGTCGCTGACCGTGACGGTGTAGGTTTGCGTGCGGGTTTCCTGCTCGCCGAGGAACTGGAGCGCAGCATTGTCGACCGAGAAGCTCCAGCCGATCGTGCCGGCGCCGTCGCCGGTGGAATCGTCGCTAACGGTCGGAGTAAGCGTGCCGAGATAATCCGATCCACCGGCGGTGACCGACACGCTGTGGTGATCGCTCGAATCGAGATCGGTGAAACCGAAGCTGCCCGATGTCAGATAGGTCCCGGATTCCTCCTCGACCCCGCCGCTCAGGCTCCCGCCGGGCGCCAGTTGCGGCCCGTCGTTGGTCCCGTTGATCGTGATTGTCACACTCTGCGTATCGGTGCCGCCATGACCATCGTTCGCGGTGACCGTGTAGGTCAGCGTCAGCGATTCGCCGTCGGCGAGATAATCGAACGTCTGCGGACTAGACCCGAACGCCCAATGCAGGTTGTGCGAGTCGCCGACATTGGCCGCGAGCGTGGCCTCGGTGATGCCGAACATGCTCTTCAGCTGCAGGTCGGTCAGCGTGCCGGCATTGCCGCTTTTCGAGAAGCCGGTGATCGACATCGCGACATCGTCGCTGGTGTCGGGATCGACAACCGTCAGCGTGCCGCTCGTCGACAGCACGGAGTCGGTCTCGGCAAGGGTCTTGGAAGCGCTGTCGGTGGTGACGAGCGAAATGTCGGGGCCGTCGTTCGAGCCGGTGTAGACGACCGTCGCGGTGCCCCAGGACAATGTGCCGTTGGCGAGGCGGATCGCGTAGGTGAAGCTGTCGGTCAGGCGCTCGCCGACGGCGAGCGCCTGGAGCTGCGCCCGGAACGCGGCGCTCAGAGTCGCGGCATCATATCCGACCTTGCCGTCCTGGATCCAGATTTTCGCGCCGTTCAGGCTGGTGTCGCCGGTGGTCGCTTCGACCTTGCCGATGTCGCTTGCTATGAGGTCGGTAGCGCCGGCCGCGTCGGTCGCGGAATCGTCCAGCGACCACAGGATCTTGGCGTTGCCGCCAAGGTCGTTGGCCATGACGTCGAGCCATTTGACGCTGTTGTAATCCTCAGGAAGGATGAAGCTGTCGTCTTGTGCCTGAGGCGTGTTGCTCAGCGAGGCGGTCGTGCCGCCGCTCGTATTCGTAGCCATCTACCATTCCCCCCGGAACGCGCGAACTCGGCAACGACCGCCCCATGCGAGTCGTTAACCAGTCGTTTACCTAATCAGGATTTATGCGTTTCGCCAATAGCTTGGTTACGCAACCGTCCCAAATCGGGATTCGCGGGCGTGTTTCAGGCTTGACGCCGCTAGCGGCCTCGCCGGCGCTTCGGCGATTGCCACACCCGGACGTAATCGACCTCCATCCGCTGCGGCAGCGCCGCGTCGTCGATCCCCTTGGCGCCGGCCCAGTCTCCGCCGATGGCGAGGTTGAGGATCAGGTCGAACGGCACGTTGAACGGCCACGCGCCCTTGCCCCCCGGCTGGTCGTTGCGGACGCGGAGGATTCCGCGACCGTCGACTCCGATGGTGATGACGTCGGGCCGCCAGTCGAGCTGATAGACGTGGAAGGCGATGCAGCTGGTCGGGACCAGCTTCTGCGCGCTGCGTTGGGTCTTGAGCACGTGGTTGAACAGCCCGGTGTGGAGCGTCGAATAAATGACGTTCGGCTCGGCGCCGACCTGCTCCATGATGTCTATCTCGCCATCGTCGGGCCATTTCCTCATCGCCACCGGAAGCATCCAGATCGCCGGCCAGGCGCCGCGAGCGCACGGCAGCCTAGCGCGGATTTCGTAGAAGCCGTAGGTCCAGCCCGCGCCCTTCGAGACGATCCGGGCCGAGGTATAATCCTGCCCGCCCCAATCGGGGTAGCGCGCGGGGTCGAGCCGTTCCTGGCGCGCCTCGATCGTCAGGCGGCCGCCAGCGACGCGGATGTTCTGCGGCCGGCCGGCGGAATAATATTGCCGTTCCTTGTTGAACCAGCCCTGCTTGTTGAAGGCGGTGTCGTAGCGCCATTTGCGAAGGTCGAGCGCGCGCCCGCCGAACTCGTCGCGCCACACCAGGCGGGCGTCGGACCGACGCGTCACCGGACCCCGGTAGACCGCATTGGTGACGGTGAACGGCGAAAGCGCAGCGAGGGCGGCCATCAGGATCATGCAGGCGCTCCCACGAGCTAGCGGCTGCTCGGCCGGCACGCCGCTTGGGGCGGCGCTTCTGGCAGCGGGCCGAGCCGCGCCTTGCTGGCGAGCGACAAGCCGTAGCCGCGCCGGAACTGGAAGCCGCCCTGTTGCGGCAGGCAATCGCCCGCCGGCCAGTCGAACGACAGGCGGCCGGTGAAATCATGCGCTCGGCGGCCGTTGCCGCCGGCGAACAGCATGTCGGTGAGACCGAGGCCTTCCGTGCCGGGCAGGAATGCGGCGACGAACGCATCCGAGCGGTTGATCAGGTCGTTCGCGGAGACCGGCCGGCCCGAATAGAGCAAGGTGACGACGGGCACACCTTTGCCGCTGACCCGCTTCAGCGCGGCGAGGTCCTCGGGATAGCGGGCGGTGTGGCGGAACGGCGCCGGGAACACGATGTCGCCCTTCATTTCCGCATAGGGGTTTTCGGCAGCAACCATGATGATCGCGCGATACCGCCGCGGATCGACGCCCTTGCCGTCCGGGCTGTAGTCCACGGCGTAGGGACCGACGGTCTTGCGCATCGCCGACAGCAGGGTGTCGGCATTGGGGTAATCAGCGGTCGAGGTTTGGTCGCCCTGCCAAGTCAGCGACCAGCCGCCGGCCTGCATCGGCAGGCTGTCGGCGCCCTTGCCGACGACCAGGACCTTTCCGCCGCGCTTCAACGGCAGGACTCCGCCGTTGTTCTTGAGGAGCACCAGCGACTTGCGCACCGCTTCGCGGGCGAGGGCCCGGGTCTCGGGTGAATTGAGCGCGCTCGCCGGCGGGTGCGGGCCGGTCGCGGGCGACGCGTCGAACAGGCCCGAGCGCAGCTTGACGCGGATGATCCGCGAGACCGCGTCGTCGATCCGGTTCATCGGGATGCGCCCGGCGCGGACATCGTCGATGGTCGCCGGAATGAAGGCTTTCCAGTCGTCGGGGACCATGATGAGGTCGATCCCGGCGTTGATCGCCTGCGGGCAATGGATCTTGGTGCAGCCTGGCACCTGCTCGATCCCGTTCCAGTCGCTGACCACGAGGCCGTCGAACCCGAGCCGCTGCTTGAGCACGCCGCCGACGAGATGCGCGTTGCCGTGCATCTTGCCCCAGCTTTTTCCGGTCGCGGTGTCGGTGAAGCTCGAATAGCTGACCATCACCGTCTGCACGTTGGCCTTGAGCGCGCCGTAATAGCCGGCGGCATGGGTGCGGTAGAGGTTGGCCTCGCTAGTGCGGGTCTCGCCTTGGTCGACGCCGTGGAACGTGCCCCCGTCGCCGAGGTAATGCTTGGCCGTCGCCAGCACGGAGGTCGAGCTTCCGAGCCGCCCCTGAAGGCCGCGCACCATCGCCTCGGCATAGGTCCGGACTTCGGCGGGATCGGAGCTGTAGCTTTCGTACGTGCGGCCCCAGCGTGGGTTCTGGACGACCGCCAGCGTGGGCGCGAAGACCCAGGTGATTCCGGTCGCCCGAACCTGCGCCGCCGTCGCCCGGCCGATGCGGGTCATCAGCGCCGGATCGTGTGCCGCGCCGAGCCCGATGTTGTGCGGAAAGAGCGTTGCGCCGTAGACGTTGTTGTGGCCGTGAACCGCGTCGGTGCCCCAGATCACCGGCACCTTGACCTTCATGTCCGTCGCCATCGACGCGCGGTAGAATGCATCGGACAGCTTGACCCAGTCGGCGACGCTCGAGTGCATATTCATCGACGGCCACGCACCGCCGCCGTTGAGGACCGAGCCGATATAATATTTGCGCACGTCGTCGGGCGTGACCGAGCGGATGTCGGGCTGGGTCATCTGCCCGATCTTCTGCTCGAGGGTCATGCCGTCGACGATCGAGCGGACCCGCGCCTCGAGCGCCGGGTCGGGCGCGGCCGCCGGCGCGGGGCGCTGCCAGATCTCGGCCGGTGCGGAAGCCGACGCGAGCAGCCCCGCGGCGAAACATAAGAGCAACTTGTGCAAACGGCCCTCCCCCAATCGAACGCGTCGCTCGAAGCGCGCCGCCCCATGTCACCGCATCGCCAGAAGTTGCCGCGATATTCAAGCGAGGAAACGGCTACTGGTGCATGCGGACGCCGAGCCACAGCGTGCGCGGCGTCGCGCGTTCGACGGTGGCATCGTCACCGATACTGGCGACGACACGAGCGCCTAGCAGGTTCTCGCCGCGCGCGGTGAGGTCGAAGCGGCGGCCGATCGGCCACGCGACGAACGCGCCGACGGTCGTCGCGGGCGGCAGGCGGCGGCGGTTGAGGTCGTCGTCATATTGGGCGCCGACATGCTCGATCAGCACGGACGCGGAGCGCCGGCCCGAGCTCCAGCCGAAGCTTGTGCTGATCGTCAGCCGCGGCGTTTGCGCCGGGCGCAATCCGTCGAGCGCGGCAGCCGGCCCACTCGCGCCGACCCTGGCGACGCTGTAGCTCGAATCGGCGCGGACGAACCATGGGCCGCTGCGGGCGTCGGCCGACAGCTCGATCCCGCGCACCGTCAAGCGGTCGATGTTCTGGCGCTGCTTGTAGTCGCCGGCGACGAAGCCGACACCGGGGAAGGTGCCGGGGCCGTGGCCGAGCGTGACGTTGGCGATCGCGTCCGACAGGCGATTGGCGAAGGCTGTCACACTGACCCCGAAGCCGCCTCGGCGATATTGAGCGCCGGCTTCGATGCCGCGCAACCGCTCGGGGTCGAGCAACGGATTGGCCGCGGTCGCATCGGCGCCCACGCGGAAGGGGCGGAACAGCTCGTTGAGCGTCGGCAGGCGCCAGCCGAAGTAGGCGGAGGATCGCAAGCTGAGGCCTGAGCCGAGATCAACCAATGCGCCACCTCGGGCGGTCGGCCGCCAACCGTTGCGATTGCGATCCTGTTCATCGCGCGTCGCCACGCCGGTGGCGAGCAGGCGTTCGATCAGGTGACCATCGGAGATCTTCCAATGGTCGAGGCGGCCGGCGGCGGTCAGCGTCAGCGCGCCAGTGGTCAGGGTCGCCTCGGCGAACACGCCTTCGGTTTGGCTGTCGCCGCCGGCGAGGCGACGCCGGGTCGGTTGCCCGTCGACGTACGAATAGAGCTCGCGCGATCCGCCGGTGGCGAAGCGCGCGTCCGCACCGAAGCGCACCTGCACCTCCTCACCGACTGGCGGCCGCACCTCGACGCTTCCGCCGAGCGCTCGCCCCGGAACCGAATCCTGCAGCGAGACGCGCTGCGCGGTCGTGCGAGCGTCGTTGACGCTGGCGAAGCTGCTGCGGAGGTTGCGCCATTGCGCGTAGGTCGTGGCGCTCCATTGCCAACGCCCCGAGCCGACGAGGCGCAGCGACGCATCCGCGCCGCGCGTGCGGTTGCCGGTGAACGGCACCCCGCGCTCGCGCACGTCGACGAAGCCGAGGCCGCTCGCCTGCAGTTCGATGTCGCTGGCGAGCGGCGCGACCCAGCGGGCGCGGACGCTCGCTTCGCGATACGGCGCTTCGCGGTCGACCCGGCCGCGCGTTGCGCTTGTGAGCGGGATGAACCCGTCGCTGCGGGCGGCCTGACCACTGATCATGAACCGGTGACCGCCGACATAGGCTCGAGCGTTCACCGAATTGCGGCTGCCGGCTTCGAGCGCGCCATCGAAGCCCGCCTGTTGCAGGGTGGTCATCTCGATCACGCCGGCGAGCGCGCCGGGACCATCGGTGACGCTGCCGCCGCCGCGGATCACCCGCACTTCGGCGAGCGACGCGGGATCGTAGGCGGGCCAGTTGACCCAGCCGCCGAACGGGTCGGACTGCGGCACACCGTCGAGCATCAGCAGCGCCCGGCTCGACGCAGTCCCGCCGAGCGCGCGCAGGGTCACGCCCTGGCTGGTCGGGTGGCCGCTGGTCGAATCCGAACGGCGGAACAACTGCAGGCCCGCGACCTGGCCGAGGATCGCGTCCAAGCGCTGCGACGGCGCGTCGGTCAGCTGCTTGCGATCGATCCGGGCGACGTCGAACGCGCGCTCGGCCGCCGGGTCGGGCAGCGCTTTCGCCGTGATGACGATCGGAGCCGGCGGGTCCGGCGGAACTGCATGCGCCAACGGCATTAATTTACATCAGTCCCTGGAACCTGCTGTTTTGAAGAACTTTGTTGCTCCCGCAGTGGTTCCGAGTTCCGCCTTCAGCGGCTGGCGTTCAGGGAGAAGCGATGCGGCGTTGGGTTGTCGCTGTGGTTGCGGTTGTGATCGTGGCCGTCATCGTCGCAGCGCTGGTGTGGGACAGCCTGCGGCCCGGCCCCAAGGCTACCCAGCAATATGCGTCCGCCGGTTCGGCCAAGGCGATTCCGGCGGCAGCGGCGTCCCCGCCCGACGACGGCAATTGGACCATGCCGGCCAAGGATTATGCGGCGACGCGGTTCAGCGGACTGAACGAGATCAATCCCGCGAACGTCGCGAAGCTCGCAGTCAGCTTCACGGTGTCGACCGGCACCACCGAGGGCTTCGAGGCGCCGCCGCTGGTCGTCGACAATACCATGTACGTAGTCACGCCGTGGCCCAACAACGTGCTTGCGCTCGACCTCACCAAGCCCGGAGCGCCGACCAAGTGGGTTTATAAGCCCAACCCCGCGGCTGCGGCCAAGGGCGTCGCCTGTTGCGGCCCGGTGAACCGCGGCGCGGTCTATTCGGACGGGCGGCTGTTCCTCAACTTGCTCGACGGCAACACCGTCGCGGTCGACGCCGCGAGCGGCAAGGAAGTGTGGCGGACCAAGCTCGCCGACATCCAGAAGGGCGAGACAATCACGATGGCGCCGCTGGTCGCCGCGGGCAAAGTGCTGGTCGGCAATTCGGGCGGCGAGATGGGCGTCCGCGGCTGGCTTGCAGCGCTTGACGCGGCTAGCGGCAAGATCCTGTGGAAGGCTTACAGCACCGGGCCCGACAAGGACGCGCTGATCGGTCCGGGCTACAAGGCGCCCTATCCGATGGACCAAGGCCGCGACCTCGGGGTCAAGACGTGGCCGCCGGGCTATTGGAAGATCGGTGGCGGTTCCGTCTGGGGTTGGGTCAGCTACGACCCCGCAACGCGGACCATCTATTACGGCACGTCCAACCCAGGCCCGTGGAACCAGGAGCAGCGGCCCGGCGACAACAAGTGGACCGCTGGCGTGTTCGCGCGCGACATCGATACCGGTCAGGCGCGCTGGTTCTACCAGAGCACGCCCCACGACCTCTACGACCATGACGACATCAACGAGATCGTGCTGGTCGACTATCCGCTCCCCAACGGGCAGCGCATCCCGGCGCTGATCCGGCCGAGCCGCAACGGCTTCTTCTACGTCCAGGATCGCCGCACCGGGCGGGTGCTGTCGGCCAGGCCTTACGGCTACGTCAACGTGTACAAGGGCGTGGACCTGAAGACCGGTCGGCTGATCCCGGTGCCCGGTCTGGAGCCGGTCCCGGGCCGGCCGGTGCGCAACATCTGCCCCGCCTCGCCCGGCGCCAAGGACTGGAACCCGTCGGCGTTCAGCCCGGTCACCGGCCTCATCTACATCCCGCACATCAACCTGTGCCAGGACATGGGCGTCAACAACGCCAACTACATTGCCGGAACGCCGTTCGTCGGAGCGACGGTCAAGATGTACGCGGGGCCGGGCGGCAACCGCGGCGTGTTCACCGCCTGGGACCCGGTCGCGCAGCGCAAGGTGTTCGAGATCAAGGAGGACCTGCCGCTGTGGAGCCCCGCGCTCGCGACGGCCGGTGGAATTGTGTTCTACGGGACGATGGACGGCTGGTTCAAAGCCGTCGACGCGCGCACCGGCAAGCTGCTGTGGCAGTTCAAGACCGGCAGCGGAATCATCGGCCAGCCGATCAGCTATCGCGGGCCCGACGGGCACCAATATATCGCGGTTCCCTCGGGCATCGGCGGATGGGCGGGGGCGATCGTCTCGGCCGACCTCGACTCGCGCGATCCGTCGGGCGCGCTTGGTTTCAACAATGCGGTGAAGGACCTGCCGAAGCGCGTTTCGGCGGGCGGAATGGTCTATGTCTTCGCGCTTCCGCATTAGGCTCGCAGCGCTCGGCGCTATTGCGCTGCTCGCGGGCTGCGACCGCGACGCGCGGGATGCGCGCGGCAAGCCGCTCGGCGAAAGTGCGCCCGGACCGAGCCCCGACACGGTCTTCCCTGGCGGCGCACCGATCCGCCCGCTCGATCCGCGCGCCGCTGCGTACGAACGCAATGCCTATGCGATCGCGCAGGGCCAGCAGCTGTTCAACGTGATGAACTGCGTCGGCTGCCATGCCAACGGCGGCGGCGGAATGGGGCCGGCGCTGATGGACGATCGGTGGCGCTACGGCGGGCGGATCGACCAGATCGCAGCGACCATCGCCGAAGGCCGGCCCAACGGCATGCCGTCGTGGCGCGACAAATTGACCAACCAGCAGATCTGGCAGCTCGCCGCCTACGTCCGCAGCTTGTCGGGCCAGGCGCCCAAGGACGCGGTCAGCTCGCGGCCCGATGCGCTCAGCACGACGCCGCCTCAGACCCAGTCCAAGCGGGAGCCGGTCAAGCCGGCGGATTCGGCCCAGCAATGAGCCGGCGGTGGCTAGCGGCCGGCCTGATCGCGCCCGGCCTCGCCGCATGCTCGGGATTTCAGACCAGCCTTGGCGGCGACGGCGCGGACGACGCCGACTTCATCCGGCTGTTCACGATCTTCATGATCGTCTGCGTCGTCATGTACGTACTGGTCCTCGCGGCGCTGGCCGGCGCGCTGCTGCGCCGGCGGCGCGAACTGACGGTCGAGACCAAGGCGCATGACGAAAGCTCACCGCTGGTCCGCTCTTCGCTGGTGGCGTGGGCGATGCTGATCGCGGTCGGGCTGGTCGCGCTCACCATCGCCAGTTTTCTCACCGACCGCGCCGCTGCGGCGCGGGCGCGCCACCCGCAGCTGTCGGTCAAGGTCATCGCCAACCAATGGTGGTGGGACGTCATCTACACGACGCCCGTCGCGTCGCAGATGGTGCACACCGCGAATGAGCTGCACTTGCCGGTCGGTGTCGAGGCCGAGGTCCAGCTCGAATCGACCGACGTCATCCACAGCTTCTGGGTGCCGAACCTCGCCGGCAAGCAGGACCTCATTCCGGGGCGGACCACCGACGTCCAGCTGCTGCCGACGAAGACCGGGCTTTACCGCGGCCAATGCGCCGAATTCTGCGGGACGCAGCACGCCAACATGGCGCTGGTCGTGACGGTCGAGAGCAAGGCCGACTTCGCGCGGTGGATGGACCAGCAGCGCCGGCCCGCCGAAAATCGCGAAGGCCGCGGCGTAGCTGAAGCCAAGCGAAAGGGCCTGCGAAAAAATCGGCGGGCTCACGACCACGCCAAGGAAAGTGAAGAACATGCAACCGCCGGTTGCCTGGCTGGCTTGCCCGGGTG
>Ga0207657_10004875_pt1 | contig 14125 bp, 11 predicted proteins | sample KBSC33metaG_FD_184316 | JGI IMG/M metagenome (GOLD analysis project Ga0207657, IMG submission 184316) | Corn rhizosphere microbial communities from Kellogg Biological Station, Michigan, USA - KBS C3-3 metaG (SPAdes) (version 2) | ecosystem: Host-associated > Plants > Roots > Rhizosphere > Soil ... | reverse complement strand
AGTTCCTTCTCGTCGTAGTTGGGCTGGAAATCGACCGTGTCCTTGTCGATGTCGGCCATCAGTTCGTGCGTCAGGCGCGACATCCGCGCCTCGGTGTAGCGCATCGCCGCGGCGGAGTCGCCGTCGACCGAACCGAAGTTTCCCTGCCCATCGACCAGCAGGTAGCGCAGCGAGAACGGCTGCGCCATGCGCACCAGCGTGTCGTAGACCGACTGGTCGCCGTGCGGGTGGTATTTACCGATGACGTCACCGACGATGCGCGCCGACTTGTAGTACGGCTTGTTGCTGTGCGCGCCGAGCTCGTTCATCGCGAACAGCACGCGGCGATGGACCGGCTTGAGGCCGTCGCGCACGTCGGGAAGCGCGCGCCCGACGATCACGCTCATCGCGTAATCGAGGTAACTGCGGCGCATCTCGTCTTCGAGATTGACCGGGATGATTTCTCTGGCGAGTTCTGCCATCAGGGGTTCCGTCGAGGCGAATGCCGGGCCCGCGAACGACCCGCGGAAAGGCTCCGCGAGGGGCTCGAAACGGCGGGTTCAGCGAAGCGTGAATTGTAGCACGGAACCCGGTCGTCCTGCCGGCTTAATCCCCGGAAGAAACAAGGACTTGCAGGCGTTTTCGCCGGTCCCGCCCGAGCCCGGCGGTCAGGCTCCGAAAGCCGCCCGCATCGAGGCTTCGTCGGGCTGCCTGAGGATGCCCTTTTCGGTCACGATCGCGTCGATCAATTCGTGCGGCGTCACGTCGAACACCGGGTTCCAGGCATGGATGCCTTCGGCAACCGTGCGGGTGCCGCCGAGGCTGTGCAGCTCACCGGCCTCGCGCTCCTCGATCTCGATGAGATCACCGCTGGCAGTGGCCATGTCGACCGTCGATGACGGCGCCACCACCATGAACCTGACCCCGTGGTGCCTGGCGGCGATCGCCAGCTGGTACGTGCCGATCTTGTTCGCGACGTCGCCATTGGCGCAGATGCGGTCGGCGCCGACGACGACCCATTGCACCTTGCCGGTCTTCATCAGGTGCGAGGCGGCGGAATCGGCGATCAGCGTCGCATCGATGCCGTCCTGCTGAAGCTCCCACACGGTCAGCCGCGCGCCCTGCAACCACGGCCGGGTTTCGCCCGCGAACACCTCGTCGATGCGGCCCTGTGCGACGCCCGCACGAATGACGCCAAGCGCCGTTCCGAATCCCGCCGTCGCCAGCGAACCCGTATTGCAGTGGGTCAGCACGCCGCTACCGGGCGCGATCAGCGATGCGCCCAGCGCGCCCATGCGCCGGTTGGCGGCGAGATCCTCGCTGTCGATGGCCTGCGCCTCATCCTCCAGCACGCTGCGCCAGTTGCCGTCGGCGCGCGCCAACGCCGCGCGCATGCGCGCCAGCGCCCAGGCAAGGTTCACCGCGGTCGGGCGTGCGGCATTGAGGCGCTGCAGTGCGGGCTCGAGCTTTGCGGCGGCGTCGTCGACGTTGTCCGCATCGATCGCGCGTTCCGCGAGCACGACTCCCCACGCAGCGGCGATGCCGATCGCGGGAGCGCCGCGCACGGCGAGCGCGTGGATCGCCGCGGCGACTTCGTCACTCGTCGTGCAGCTCAGGTATTCGGTTTCGAACGGCAGCCGGCGCTGGTCGAGTACTTCGAGCGCGTTGCCTGTCCAGCGCAATGGGCGGATGCGATCGTAACGGGCGTAGTCGAAATCGTCGGTCATCACGTTAGTCTAGCGATGCGCGGCCATGGCCGCCTCAGGCGCGATCGAAGGGAAACGCCAGCACGTCGGCAATCCGCGTGGATCCGAGCATCGCCATCAGCAGCCGGTCGATGCCCAGTGCGACGCCCGCGCACGGCGGAAGTCCGGAGCGCATCGCCGACAGCAGCCGCTCGTCGATCGGCGGCGCGACGCTCCCGCGCGAATCGCGCACCGACAGGTCGCGTTCGAATCGCGCGCGTTGTTCGTCGGGATCGATGAGTTCGTGATAGCCATTGGCCAGTTCGAGCGGTCCCAGGTACAGCTCGAAGCGCTCCGCCAGCGGCGGATCGCCTGGCCGCAGTCGCGCAAGCGCGGCCTGCGAGGCGGGATAGTCGAACACCGCGAGCATCGTGTCGCCGGCAAACCCCGGCTGCAGGCGGTGCGTCAGCAGCAGGTCCAGCCAGTCGTCGCGCGTCAATCCTTCAGGATCGATGCGGACATCGCCGAGCGCGCGTTGCAGTTCGCCATCGCTGGCGGTGATCGGATCGATCGCAAGGCGCTCGCGGTAGAGGTCGCGCCAGGCGATCCGTTCCAGCCTCGCGTGGCGCTCGACCAGCGCCAGCGCGGCATTGATCAGTTCCGCAACCTCTTCGATCAGGCGCTGGTGATCCCAGCCGACGCGATACCACTCGAGCATCGTGAACTCGGGGTTGTGGCGGCCACCGGCTTCTCCGTCGCGGAAGACACGGCCGAGTTCATAACAATCTCCGATCCCGCCCGCGAGCAGGCGTTTGAGCGCATGTTCCGGCGATGTGCGCAGCCAGCGCGTGCGCGGCGCGCCATTCGTGCGACCGGAGAATTCAAGCGAAAACGAGGCGATGTTGGGTTCCGTGTTGCCCGCAAGCGAGAGAACCGGCGTTTCGACTTCGAGCACTTCCCGGCGCGCGAAAAACCCACGGATCGCGGCGTTCAGGCGCGCGCGCAGGCGGATGGCCCGCGTGTCCGCGGTTGGAGCCCAGTCGCTCACGCGCGACCGGGCTCGAGCGAGGAGAACAGCGCGGTCATTGCCCTGCTTCCGCGAGGAATGCGAGCAGTTTCGCTTCGTCCCAGATCTCCACGCCGAGTTCCTGCGCCTTCGCAAGCTTGCTGCCAGCGGCTTCGCCCGCGACGACGAAGCTGGTCTTCTTCGACACGCTTCCGGAGACCTTCGCCCCGAGCGCTTCGAGCTTCGCGCCGGCATCATCGCGCGACATCGACTCCAGCCCACCGGTCAGCACGACCGTCTTCCCCGCCAGCGGGCCATCGCTGGCCCGTTGCGGCGCGCCTTCCTTCCAGTGCACGCCGGCGGCACGCAGCGCGGCGATGACCTCGCGGTTGTGCGGCTCGGCGAAGAAGTGTGCGATGTGCGCGGCGACGACCGGGCCGACGTCGGGAACCTGCCGCAGCGCATCCTCGTCGGCGGCCATGATCGGATCGAGCGCACCGAAGTGGCGCGCCAGCGTTTTTGCCGTGCTCTCGCCGACATCGCGGATGCCGAGGGCATACAGCACCCGCTCGAGCGAGCTGCTGCGGCTTGCGTCGATCCCCTTGACGAGGTTCTCCGCCCAGCGCGTCGCGATCTTCCCGGCTTTCACTGTCTCGGGAACGGCGCCGGCGAGCTCGTCGGCACGGCGCTTCATCTCGACGAAGTCGTCGACGGTGAGCTTGTAGAGGTCGGCGACGCTGTGCACGTAGTCGAGCTCGACCAGCGCGGTGATGAAGCGTTCGCCGAGCCCGTCGATATCCATCGCCCGCCGCGAAGCGAAGTGGAACAGCGCCTGGACGCGCTGCGCCGGACAGAACAGGCCGCCCGTGCAGCGCGCGACCACCTCGCCCTCCTCGCGCTCGACCGCGGAACCGCAGACCGGGCACTGCGTCGGCAACTGGTAGGGCGGACTCAGCGGCCTGCCGCGCTTGTCGAGCGGCCGAAGCTCCTCGATCACCCGGACCACTTCGGGGATGACATCGCCTGCCCGCCGGACGATCACCGCATCGCCGTTGCGCACGTCCAGCCGCGCGACCTGGTCGGCGTTGTGCAGCGTCGCCCGCGTCACCGTCACGCCGCCGACGTGGACCGGTTTCATCAGGACCCAGGGCGTGACCGCGCCGGTGCGGCCGACATTGACCTCGATCGATTCGACCGTCGTCATTTCCTCCTGCGCCGGGAACTTGTGTGCCAGCGCCCAGCGCGGCGCACGCGAGACGAAGCCCATCGCGCGCTGCTGGTCGTAGCGGTCGAGCTTGTAGACCACGCCGTCGATGTCGTAGGGCAGCGCATTCCGGCATTCGCCGATGCGACGGTAGTATTCGAGCAGGCCTTCGATTCCGCGACTGCAGCCGACCTCCGGGCTCACCGGAAAGCCAAGCGTGCGCAACCACGCCAGCGTCTGCGAATGGGTCGGCGGCAGTGCCGCGCCCTGCACCTCTCCCAAAGCGTACGCGTAGAACGCCAACGGACGCTGCGCGGAGATGCGCGGATCGAGTTGCCGCAACGAGCCGGCCGCACCGTTGCGCGGATTCGCCATCGGCTTCTCGCCATGTTCGAGCGCCCAGGCGTTGTAGCGTTCGAAGCCGGCCTTGGGCATGTAGACCTCGCCACGCACCTCGACGACTTCAGGCGCCTCGCCGCGCAGGCGCAGCGGAATCGTGCGCACCGTGCGCAGGTTGGCGGTGACGTCTTCTCCGGTCGCCCCGTCGCCGCGGGTCGCACCGCGCACGAACTGCCCCTTCTCGTAGCGCAGGCTGATGGCCAGTCCATCGAGCTTGGGCTCGACCGAAAACATCGGATCCCCGTCGCCGGTTTCCTTCTCGATCCGGGCGACGAATTCGCGCACCTCGTCGTCGCTGAAGGCATTTCCGAGCGACAGCATCGGCACTGCGTGCGACACCGGCGCGAACTTGCCGGAAGGCGCGCTGCCGACGCGCGCGGTGGGAGAGTTGGCATCGCGCAACTGCGGGTGCGCTTGCTCCAGCGCCTCGAGTTCGCGCAGCAGCCGGTCGTATTCGATATCGGGCAGGTCCGGATCGTCGAGGACGTAATACCGGTGGTTCGCGTCGTCGATACGGCGGCGCAGTTCGGCGACGCGGGTGGCGGCGGCTGGCGCTCTGGTCATGCGGCGATTCTACCGATCGCCGCGCCCCGGTCCGTGGACGGCCGGTCAGCGCTCCTGGTCGGTCGGACGCATCAGGATTTCGTTGACGTTGACGTGCGAGGGACGGGTCACGCAGAAGACGATGGCTTCGGCGACATCCTCCGCCTGCAGCTGGCGCATGTTGCTGGCCCAGGCGTTGAGGCTGGCCTGCGTCGCCGCGTGCCCGATGTGGTCGCGCAGTTCGGTCTGGACGACACCGGGCTCGATGATGCTGACGCGGATGTTGTCGGCATGGACCTCGCGGCGTAGCGCTTCGGAGAAGGCGACCACGCCGAACTTCGTGGCGGAATAGGCGGCGGCATTGGGATTGGCGATGCGTCCCGCCGTGGAGGACACGTTGACGATGTGGCCATCGCGACGCGATTTCATGCCGGCCAGGGCGGCCTGCGTGGACGCGATCAGGCTCAGGACGTTGAGTTCGAGCATGCGCCGCCAGCGGCCGAGGTCGGCTTCGGCCACCGGTTCCAGGTACATCACGCCGGCGTTGTTGACGAGGATGTCGAGCCTGCCGAAGTGCCGTTCGGTGTCGGCCACGATCTGCTGCGCGATGTGTTCGTCGAGCAGGTCGGCTTCCAGCACCAGGGGTTCGGCACCGAGCGGTGCAAGGCGATCGGCCAGGGCCTGCAGGCGGTCGCGCCGCCGCGCTGCGATCGCGACCTTGGCACCGGCTTCCGCCAGCGCGATCGCCGTCGCCTCGCCGATCCCCGACGAAGCACCGGTGACCAGCGCGACGCGTCCATCCAGTCGTTTCATGCGATCACCAACCGCGCCAACGGACGGCCATTGGGCAACTACCAGCGCGGAGCGCGCGTGATGGGAGCGGCCTCGCGCTGGCGATCGTAGGCGCGCAGTTCATCGCGCAGGTGCTGCACGCGTTGGCGGCCGAGCGCGTTGCGCGATTCGTCGAGCAGCACGCCGTTGAGCAGGTCGGCCATGCGCTCGGCGGTCGGAAGCATCGCTTCCCACGCATCGAGCGCGGGAATGGGCGCCGGCAGCGTCAGGAAAAATGCAATCGCCGGGGTTTCCAGCGCCTGGATCGACGCCATGTCGAAACTGCCCGGCTTCATGATGTTGGCCACGCTGAAGATCGGGCCGCGTTCCGGATGGCCTTCGACCAGCCGATGGAACACGTTCATGTGGCCGTAGACGAGCCCGGCCTTTTCCGCGGCGACGACGATGTCCGGACCCTTGAGCTTCTCGCCGGCGCGCGCGGCGATGTACAGCGTCACGATCTTCTCGAAATCCTCGCTGGTGCGGCGGCCGAGGTCGCCCCCTGGCGTTGCATCGCTGCCAAGCTCCATCTCGGATTGCACGGCGCCGTCGTCGGCAAAGCCGGCGTTGCCGGCGAACCCGGCTTCGACCTGTTCGCCCAGGGTGGGTTCGAGGCGCCCGTCCCTGCGGCCCTCCAGTCGACGTCCCTGCCCCGGCTTGCGCGGGCGGCCGAAAAAGTAGATTGCCGCGATCAGCAGCACGCCGGCGATGAGGATCCCGGTACGCAACATCCAGACGTCCGACATTCGCGTTCTCCTGTCAGGCGGCGCCGGCCAGGCGCGCGGCTTCGGCAAGGTCGACCGAGACCAGGCGACTGACGCCGGGCTCGCGCATGGTAACGCCACTCAACTGCTGCGCCGCTTCCATCGTCGCCTTGTTGTGGGTGACGAACAGGAACTGCACGTGCTCGCTCATCTCGCTCACCATCGCGGTGAAGCGGCCGACGTTGGCTTCGTCCAGTGGCGCGTCGACTTCGTCGAGCAGGCAGAACGGCGCCGGATTGAGCTGGAAGATCGCGAAGACCAGGGCGACCGCGGTCATCGCCTTCTCGCCGCCCGAGAGCAGCGAGATGTTCGATACGCGCTTGCCCGGGGGACGGGCCATGATCGCGACGCCGGTGTCGAGCAGGTCCTCGCCGGTGAGTTCGAGGTACGCGTGGCCGCCACCGAACAGGCGTGGATAGAGTTCCTGCACGCCCGAGTTGACGCGGTCGAAAGTGTCCTTGAAGCGTCCGCGCGTCTCGCGGTCGATCTTGCGGATCGCGTCTTCCAGCGTCGACAACGCCGCGGTGAGGTCGGCGTCCTGTGCGTCGAGGTATTCCTTGCGCTGTGCGGCCTCGGCGTGCTCGGCGATCGCGGCCAGGTTGACCGGCTCCAGGCGGCGCAACTTCGCATCGAGGTCGGTGACCGTCTTCTCCCAGCTCGCGAGCTCGGCGTCGTCGGGCAACGCCGACACGACGTCGTCCAGCACGAAGCCCGCGTGGGCAACGGCCGCGGACAATTGTTCCGCATGCAGCGCCAATGCCTGCTGGTCGAGCTTGCGCTGGGAGATCCTCTCGCGCTGCGCGAGCGATTGCTCGTCGCGCTGGTGGCGGGTCTGCTCGAAGGCACGCAGCTCGTTGTCGATGCCGTCGAGCGTCGCCCGCGCCGCCGACAGCGCCTTTTCGGTGCGCACGCGCTCCTCGAGTGCCGCCTGGCGTTGCTGCTCCAGCGCGCTGACCGGCGCATCGCCTTCGGTGAGCTGCGAAGCAAGCTCGTTCAAGCGCGCATCCAGCTGGCCTCGCTGGCCGCCCATGCGTTCCAGCGATTGTGCCAGCGCGACGACCTGCGCGCGCTGGGATTCCAGCGTCAGCGCCAGTGCATGCGCCGCATCGCGCGATTCACGCGCACTGGCGCGGGCGGCATCGCGGGCATCGCTCAGCGCGCGGCGCTCGTCGTCCAGCGCCTTGCGCGAGCCTTCCAGGTCGCCCATGCGACCGACGGCTTCCTCGAGGCGCGAACGCGCCTCGCGGGCCTGTTCGCGGCTGCCTTCGAGGATGGCGACGAGTTGCGCGACCTCGGCATCGATGCGCTCGATGCGATTGCGCGCGGAATCCAGCCGGCCCTGCTGGCTTTGCAACTGGCCAGCGAGTTCGGACACGCTGCGGTGGCCGTGATAGGACGCGCGCTGCGCATCCTCGCGTTGCTGTTCGGCGGCGAGCAGGCGGTCGCGCAGCGTCGTCAGCGCGTCGTTGAGCGCGTGCTCGCGCTGCTGCAGCTGTTCGATCTCCGCGCGCAGCGCCTGGATTTCGCGCGCGCGCAGCAGCGCGCCCTGCTTGGCGGCGCCGGAGCGCAACACGCGTACCCAGCCCGCACCGAGACGCTCGCCCTGGCGGGTGATCGCCGACTCGCCATCGCCGAGTTGCGGCAGCATCGCCCGTGCTTCGGCCAGCGACTCGACTGCATGCAGCTTCGACAGGATGCGGCGGATCGCGGCCGGGCCCTGCACCTTCGCCGCAAGCGACGTCGGCGCGTAGGCCGCGTTGTCGGGTTCCGGCGACACCAGCGTGAGACGTCCTTCCCCCAGTTCGCCCAGCGCATCGACCAGGGCTTCGGGTGCCTCGACGAGGACGCCTTCGATCAATTGGCCCAGCGCGCCTTCGACCGCGTTTTCCCAACCCGGCTCCACGACGAGTTTCTCGCCCACGCGCGCGGCCGAATCGAGTCCCCGCGCCTGCAGCCACGCGGTTGCGGCGCCCTGCTCCTGGCCCAGGGCCGCGTTCTGCAGCGTTTCCAGCGACGACAACCGTCCGCGGCTGGCCTGCGCCTGCTTGCGGACTTCGGCCAGTTCGGCCTGCGACGTGCGCTGCTGGTCCTGCAGCGCGGCGAGCGCCTGCTTGCGCGACTCGACCTCGGCATTGAGCGTGTCGAGCGACTGTTTCTGCGCATCGTGCTGCGCCTGGACCTGATCGAAGGTCGCAGCCAAGGCGGCGAGATCCAGCCCTGCCCGTTCCTCGGCGAGCTTCTCGCGACGGCGGTCCGCATCCATCGCCTGGCGATCGAGATAGTCGACGCGCGTGCGTTCGACATCGCCGGCGCGCGCGGCTTCCGATTGCGCGCGGACGTGCGTATCCCAGCGCTGCTGCCAGTCGGCGAGTTTCGCCTCGGCGTCGCGCAACGCGTCCTGGCGCGACTGGTCGTCCGCCTGCAGCCGCGCGAGTTGCGGATCGGCGTCGGCGATGGCGGCGCGCAACACGCCCAGGCTCGCCTCGTCGGCCTGGATGTGCTGGCCGATTTCCGACAGCGCGGTCTGCGCTTCGTCGCGCGCGCGCTGCAGGCGCTGGCCCATCTCGCGCTGGTGTGCGATCTGCTGCTCGATGCGCGCGAGCGTGCCGCCGACTTCGTAGCCTTCGGCCTGCGCCTTGTTCAGCGCCTGCGCGGCGTCCTCGCGGCGCACGCGGCCGGTTTCGATTTCGCGCTCGGCTTCGCGCTGTTCGGCGATGAGCTGCTGGAGCCTGGTTTCTTCCTGCGAAAGCTTTTCCCTGAGCGACTGCAGCCTCGCATCGAGGCCGCGGAACTCCAGCGCCTTCCACTGCGCGTCCTTGACCTTCCGTTCTTCCTGCAGCACCTGGTACTGCTCGGCCTGGCGCGCCTGGCGCTTGAGGTGCTCGAGCTGCTTGCCGACTTCGTCGCGCAGGTCGGTCAGGCGCTCGAGGTTCTCGCGGGTGTGGCGGATGCGGGTTTCGGTTTCCTTGCGGCGCTCCTTGTACTTGGAGATGCCGGCGGCCTCCTCCAGGTACACGCGCAGGTCTTCCGGCCGCGCCTCGATGATCTGGCTGATCATCCCCTGCTCGATGATCGAGTAGCTGCGCGGGCCAAGTCCGGTGCCGAGGAACAGGTCGGTGATGTCGCGCCGTCGGCAGCGCGTGCCGTTGAGGTAGTAGTTGCTCTGGCCGTCGCGGCTGACCGTGCGCTTGACCGAGATCTCGTTGAACGCCGCGTACTCGCCGGTGATCGTGTGGTCGGAGTTGTCGAACACCAGCTCGACCGTGGCCTGCGACACCGGCTTGCGCGCCGAACTGCCGGAAAAGATCACGTCGGTCAGCGAATCGCCGCGCAGGCGGCTGGCCGCGCTCTCGCCCATGACCCAGCGGATGGCGTCGATGATGTTCGACTTGCCGCAACCGTTCGGGCCGACCACGCCGGTCATGTTGGTCGGCAGGTGCAGCGTGGTCGGATCGACGAAGGATTTGAAACCGGACAGCTTGATCGTGGACAGGCGCATGCGGCGGTCGTCGGGCCCCGGCAGCGCGCGACACGCGCGGCGCTGCGAATCAGAATGGATTGTTGGTGAGAATTCGCATTCACCTCCCGCCGCAAGTCATTGATCCGGCGGCAGGCGCGAAACAGGAGAAAACGGTTCCCGGCGCGAGTATAGCGGCGGCCCGCAGCCGGTGCGGCGCGGGTTCACTGCAGGCCGGAGCGTCACCGGCCGCACCGATCCGCGCGCGCACCGGCACTCGCCGGCCATCGTGTCGCGCGCCTTTGCTATCGTCGACATTCCGCGACGCATGTCCTCGATGGCGCGGCCACCCGGGGCCGGCGCGTTCGGACCTTCATCCGTCGAACCTGTGGTGCCTTGCACCGGGGAATCCATGCCCAGGCGTGCTGCGACATTGCGAGGCGATCCATGAGCGGCCGCGCATTGCTGGCCGATGTCGGCGGCACCAACGTCCGCTTCGCGCTCGCCGACCCCGACGCGGCGATGCCGCTGCTGGACGCAAGCATCCGTCCGTATGCGGTGGCGGACTTCCCGTCGCTTGCCGCCGCGGCAGCGCATTACCTCGGATCGACCGATGCGCACGTCGATTACGGCGTGTTCGCCGTCGCCGGGCGAGTCGAGCACGACCAGGTACGGATGACCAACCATCCGTGGCTCGTATCGGCGTCGCGGATCGTGCAGGCGCTCGGGTTGCAGTCGTTGCAGCTGGTCAATGACTTCGTTGCGCAGGCGATGGCGGTGCGGCTGCTGCGCGACGGGGACCTGCAGCCAGTGGGCACGCTTCCCGCGCCGGCCGGGACCGCTGCCACGCGCACCTGCGCGGTGATCGGCCCCGGCACCGGCCTTGGCGTGGGCGCGCTGCTGCTGCGCGACGGCCGCTGGACGGCGCTGGCGACCGAAGGCGGACACGTCGGATTCGCGCCCGGAAACGCGGAGGAGATCGCGATCCTCGAACACCTGGCGGCGCACTATGGCCATGTGTCCAACGAACGCCTCGTCAGCGGCGGCGGACTGGTCAACCTGCATGGCGCGCTCGCCGCAATCGCCGGGGAGCCACCTGAAGACGCGATCCAGCCGGCCGACATCACCGCCCGCGCGCAAGGCGGCGATGCCCGCTGCCGCAAGGTGGTGGAGTTGTTCTGTGGAATCTTCGGCGCCGTCGCCGGCGACATGACGCTCGCGCTCGGCGCCTGGGACGGCGTGTATCTCACCGGCGGACTGGTGCCGCACCTGCTGGCCGACCTGCAGCGTCCCGCCTTCCGGCGGCAGTTCGAAGCCAAGGGACGTTATGCCGAGGCGATGGGCGGCGTTCCGACGCTTGCGGTCGTGCACCCGCAGCCCGGCCTGCTTGGCGCGGCCGCGATCGCATGCGACATCGCCCGCGGGCACGCAGCGCGATGAACGCGCGGCTCGACATCGAATCCCCGCGGTTCCACGCCTGTCGCAACGACGACACCTGGACGTGGACGGCAGCCGTCGCCATCGCAGGCGCGCTGCGCCGCGACCTCCAGCAACGCAGCGGGTCGGCCGCGCCGCGCTCGCGCCTGCTGTTGTCCGGCGGCACCACGCCGGCGCCGGTGTTCCGGGCGCTGTCGCAGGCGCCGCTGGAATGGAACCGGGTCGACATCGGGCTGGTCGACGAGCGCTGGCTGCTGCCCAGCGACGCCGACAGCAATGCCCATCTCGTCATCAGCCACCTGATGCGCAACCACGCGGCGGCGGCGCGCTTCGAGCCGCTGACACGCGCGGGCCGCACGATCGAAGCGGCCGTGGCGGCCGCCAACCTGCATGCGCGCCAGGCGCCGGCCATCGTGGTGCTGGGCATGGGTGGGGACGGCCACACGGCATCGCTGTTTCCGGGGATGCAGGGGCTGGGCGCGGCGCTGGGGAGTTCGGCCGCCTATGTCGCGGTCGACGCCAGCGGCTGTCCGGGCGCCGGCCCATGGTCGCGACGGATCAGCCTGACGCCCGCCGGACTTGCGCCCGCGGGCACCCGCATCCTGCTGCTGCGCGGCGACGACAAGCGGCAGGTGTTCGACCGGGCGCTGGCGGGCGACGACCCGCTCGAACTGCCCGTGCGCATCGCCATCAACACGCCCGGCGCGCCGCTCGACGTCTACTGGTGCCCGTAGAGCGGCTCAGGTCTTCCGGCCGGCGTCTTCGGTCGGCGTGGCGGCGCGGATCGACAGTGCGTGGATGTCGTCGGCCATCATTTCTCCCAATGCCGCGTATACCGCGCGATGGCGCGCCACGGGGCCCAGTCCCGCAAACGCGTCGCTGACGATCTCGACCGTGAAATGCCCCTGTCCGCCGCGCGCACCGGCATGGCCGACATGACGATGGCTGTCGTCGACGACCTCCAGCGATGCCGGCGCGAATGCCGCCTCCAGTCGCGCGCGGATCCGCTGCATGCGTTCGGGGTTGGCCGCCGGCACGTTCACGGCAGGACGCGGCGGAATGGACGCACTTCGACGCGCTGGTAGACGCCGGCGTCGACGTAGGGATCTTCGGCCGCCCATGCCTGGGCTTCGGTCAGCGACGGAAACTCCGCGATCACGATGCTGCCGCTGAATCCTGCGGGGCCTGGATCCTCGGCGTCGATCGCGGGACAGGCACCCGCCAGCAGCAGCCTGCCGGCGTCACGTAACGCGTTGAGCCGTGCCAGGTGCGCAGGCCGCGCGGCCATGCGCCGTGCGAGCACGTCGGTTCCGTCAAAACCTTCGATTGCGTACCACATGCGATCTCTCCTGGAGGATGCGCGATTGTATCGGCCGGTCCTGCGGACCCGACGCGGGTTCAGGCGGGCGCTGGACACCTCCGGGCCCAGCCCGTACCCTTGGCCCATTGCTCGAGGCCGGATCGCAGCGGCCAGCTCCACCAAGCCACGATGCCGGCCACGCGGCCGCATCGATCCGCTGCCAGCCACCGACCACGCGGCCCTACAAAGACGCCCCTTCCCGCTGTCCGCCGCCCTTCGCGGCGCACGTCGTGCATGGGCCCGGGGAATCCGAGTTCGCAACGCCGCAGCCGGCGTGATGCAAGACAGAGCCACGGCCACGCCGACCCGCGTGGACCTGCAGCGTTACCGCCTTGGCCATCGGCCATCCGCTTCACGACCACAGACGCATGACAGTCGAAACCGCGCCCGACGCGCACGCCGAAAGCCCAGCCGCGCCGCAGTCGCAGGCGCCGCAGCAGCTCCCTCCACTGCAGCAGGAAATGCCGCTGGCGATGGTGCTCGGCCAGCCGGTGCTGCAGATCCCGCAGGACCTGTACATCCCGCCGGATGCCCTGGAAGTCATCCTCGACGCGTTCGAAGGCCCGCTCGACCTGCTGCTGTACCTGATCCGCCGGCAGAACCTGGACATCCTCGACATCCCCGTCGCCGAGATCACGCGCCAGTACGTCGACTACATCCAGGCCATGCACACGATGCGCTTCGAGCTGGCCGCCGAGTACCTGGTGATGGCCGCGATCCTGGCCGAGATCAAGTCGCGCATGCTGCTGCCGCGCTCCTCGATGGATGAGAGCGAGGAAGGCGACCCGCGCGCCGAACTCGTCCGCCGGCTGCAGGAGTACGAGCGCTTCAAGCAGGCCGCCGAGGACATCGACGCCCTGCCCCGGCAGGATCGCGACACGACGCCGGCGAGCGCCTTCGTTCCGGATCGCGCATCGGTCAAACTGCCGCCGCCTGTCGACCTGCGCGAGATGCTGCTGGCGCTGCACGACGTGCTCAAGCGCGCCGAGCTGTACACCCAGCACGCGATCAAGCGCGATGCACTGAGCGTGCGCCAGCGCATGGGCGAACTGCTGACGCGGCTGGAGGACGGCGCGTTCCACCGTTTCGAGTCGCTGTTCGAAGTGCGCGAAGGTCGCCTTGGCGTCGTCGTCACCTTCCTGGCGATGCTGGAACTGGCCAAGGAACACCTGCTCGACATCGTGCAGGAGGTTCCATTGGCGCCGATCTACGTCAAGTCGCTCGCGCTTGGCGACGGCGTTCCGGCAGCGATGGAGCTGTCGAGCGAATTCGACGATGACGTCGCTGCGAACGACGACGGCACCACTGCCTGACCCGGGCCTGACCCGGACCGCATGTCCGCGCCGCGGATTGGCGGCCAGGAAACAAAAGACCAACCGAAATCCAATGGACCAGACCCTGATCAAACGAATCATCGAAGCCGCGCTGCTCGCGGCCAACCAGCCGCTGACGCTGGTGCA